>Ga0185299_10000266_pt1 | contig 157868 bp, 147 predicted proteins | sample PaiPotPPA55metaG_FD_128002 | JGI IMG/M metagenome (GOLD analysis project Ga0185299, IMG submission 128002) | Iron sulfur acid spring bacterial and archeal communities from Banff, Canada, to study Microbial Dark Matter (Phase II) - Paint Pots PPA... ...
CACGGGTCAACCGCGCCACGACATGATTGGCACGCGACTCGGTCACTCCCAGACGTTTTGCAAAATGTGCGTTGCTGGCATAACAACCGTGATCGTCTGTAGTAAGGGAATCGATTTCTGCCAACAGCATCTTTTCGGCCGGAGTTAGTCTCTCATCGAGAAAGATAGCGGCGCAGATCCAGACCCCTTTAAAAGCTCTCTTTTCTTCTCCCATTTCACGCGAACTCTTGGCTTTCCATGAAAAGATCGATCGATTCCCTGTCAATGAGACGAACTCCACGTTGTGCTCCCTTTTGTGATCTTACGCAGATGGATCGAATTCGTCCTCCCGAAAGCAATTCATAAAGCTTTGATCTAGAAAGACCCGAATATTTTACAGCGGCCGGTATTCGAAGCCACCGCGGGTTGAGCGTGACAGGACCGCTATGAGTATCCAGCCGGATTTCTGTGGTTAACATGAGCTCAAGATACCAAATCGCCTGGCGTCAGTTTTGGAGGTTTTTCTAACCTTCAAAGAGCGGATATGTGTATTCGTGAGTTCTTGTGAACTACCCGTTTAGCAGCAAATGACACGGAAAAGCTGTCAAACGAAAAAGTTAGTCTTTTAGCAGAATCGAAAGCCGGCCTGCTCAAAAGGGCAATCATCGTCGACCCATTGCAAAACCGGGATCCCGCTTCTCATGTTTCAGAACCGTCACCCTAACGGCATCTGCCTTTTCCCTGTAAATGATTAGATAGGGAAAATGCCTGAGTCTGACACGTCGGAATATTTCGTTACCTAGGTAAAACGGGAACCGACTTGGTGCTACTTGAATAGCCGATAAGCATGCCTGGAATTCTCGCTCGAACCGGTCCGCCAAATGAGGGCCACCTTCGGTTTGTAAATATTCCGGGCCTCGACGAAATCCTGCCGGACCGCGGGATGAAACTCGAGCTTCATGCACCGCTGCGCCGCACACCATCCCAAAAGGCTTCCTCGGTCAGCGGCTCGAGCACGCCGTTCTCAAGTTCTTGATCGCGGCGAAGCGCCTCCGCTAGAATTTCCTCGGATACCATCGCTCCGGGCGGCTTCGGTAAACTGCGCAAAATCTTGTCAGCGAGGTGCAGCCGATCTTGTTCCGACAAGCCAAGGATTGCTGCTTCGATCTCCTGCAAGGTGCTCACACCCTAAGAGTACGTGGATGCATGAAATTTGACAAGGCCGCGCGGTAACGCTCGACGTCCGCGCCAGTGACAAGGCCCCGTGTTTTCGCCTCATTGAATGCTTGTGAAAGGACGTCGTTGGAAACCTCGTGCCGGACATCCACAATGGTCCGGATCGGAGAAGTCACCCGGTATCCCTCTCGTTCCTCTACTTCGTCGGCGGAAATGTCCTCATAGTGGAGAATCAGAATGGGGGGAATCTCTGCGTTGCGGCGAAAGCTGCGAGGAACCGTCATGTGCAGTTTAGCCGGCATGACATCGGAAAGATCGTAAATGCTGAGTGCCGTTTGATGAGAGTAAATACCCTGAGCCTTATCATCCCGGTTTCTAGACCAAAGAAACCAAAGGATTAGATCTGGACGTTCGGGCATGGGGAACCGATTCAGGCGATAAACACCACGGTGTTCCCGCACCCAGTTTCCCGTCCGCACGTGATAAGCGTGATGCGTCCGATCGAAACCCGCATCCTCGGCCTGTTTGGCGGTGAAAAAGCCGCCTTGAGTTTCCGCCACGGCGAAAAGTCTGGCTTCGGAGTCTTTGGAAGAACGCTTCATGCTCTGAGCATATTTTATCGCGGAAAAACCCATCATCAACACTAATAGCGCAATATTTGCGCTATTAGTGCACACTTCCCAAGGCCGCACGGGCTATCACGATAAGTGTTGCTTGTTAACGCGCGCTGGCCTGGCAGAATTCGTCTCCAGCTTCAGTGAGTACCCCACTCGGTTGCCGGAAGAATGGCGCGACCGGGATAACCCGATCCAGTATGTCATGACGGCTTCGCGTGAGTTCGAGCAAAAGCTCGCCGATTTTATCCAGGCTCAGGGGCAGTGGACGCCGCCGGCTTAAACGCGCCGTTTCCACTGGCGCGGATCGCGGCTGCAGTGAAAACAGCCGACGATCAAAAGGCAGTCCGGCTCAGTGAAAAAAACAACGCGTAGGGAAATCTCTTGGTGCGCGCCCGCCGCAATGTTTTGTAGACCACGGGAAATTGCCGGGGGTTGTCGGCCATGCTCTCGACCACGCTGTCGATCTCAGCACGAAAGCGCCGGCCTAAACCCGGCGCCTCGGCCTCGTACCAGTCTTGCGCGTCGCTAAGTTCAACGCGGGCGGCTTCGGTGAAACGAACCGGCCACTAGGGGCAACGTTGCTCAAGTTCGGCTTTGAGGGTTTCCCAGGTGACGCTCTGGGCGCGGTCATCATCGAGCGTCGCCAGACGGCGCTCGAGCTCGGCCTGCTGCGCCGGCGTCAATTGGACCTGGTCGTCCTCGAGGCTATCCCATAGCTGCGCAATGAGCGAAAGCCGCTCGTCCGGCGAAAGGCGGGTGATTTCCTCTTGGATGAGTTGCATCGGCCTAAAGTACTTGAACGGGCCGCGCGTGACAATGAGACGAACTCCGCGCCGTGCCCCCTTTTGTGATCTTACATATCGATCGGATTCTTCCGTCGGAAAGCAATTCGTAGAGTTTAGACCGAGAAAGGTCCGAATATTTCACCGCCCTTTGGGACTCGAAGCCATCGCGGGGCCGTCGGTTCGACCGGGCCACGTTTGGTCAGATCAAGGACTGAACCCGCCAGACCATCACTGAATGCTGCCCCTTTGCACTGCCCCGGAAGCAGGTGGAAAGTAATGGACGCGTTATTGGTTTTGTTATTAGTTTCCAGAAACTAATATGATAAGTTGCTCATTAACAGCAACTTGGAGGCGAGGGGAGTCGAACCCCTGTCCTAAAGACCATCAATCCGAAAGTCTACATGCTTAGCCGATCTTTATAAGGTGAGCCAGATGGACCGGCGCATACGACTCACCTTTGCGGCCACGAAATAAGTCTCGTCCTCTGCCGCGGTCGCCCCGCCTTCGGACCAGCCTGCTGTCGTCGCTCCCGGCCTTAGCAGGCGTCCGGCCGGGAACGTCACGGTCAATTAAGCCGCGAGAGCCAGTTCTTGGTTGGCGTTTAATTTTTGACTCGATTTTTTACGAGGCCAACGAGTCGTCCTCGGCATGCAATCCGGTTCTCAGACCTTCAGTCGAAACCAGTACGCCCCCATTTAAGGAGAACGCTAGAATACCGCACTCGGGGCGAGCCTGCAACCCGGGACAAACGGAGTCGTGGAGTGTTGGAGTTGTGGTGGTCAGATTTGCGACGCTGGCAAAAAAACTGCCGCTTTTGTACGCTGACGTTTCGCGGCAATCATCAGGCGCGCCAAGAGGCATGCTCGACTAATTCAACGAAGGGTTCCGATCTGAACGGATGCGCCGCCTTGCGAAGAGATCTGATCGCGGCCTCGACGATCGAGAGCGTCGAGATGTTGTTACGTCCCGACGGAAAAAACGAGGGAGCGGTTCCACTTCGAATAGCCAAGGCGAAGGCGTCGAGGACACCCAAGCGATCGTATTTCGGCATCGGTTCCAGGCCGACATCCTCTGGTTCGCAGTTAAGTCGCCGTATCGACATCCGATCCTGCCGATTGACCAGGGGACGGTCGCCGCGAGCGGTCCAAAACAGGGAACCGAGCTCGAAGTCCATCTGCCATCTGCCGGCCCATGGAGTTTTGGGCGCTTGATCGACCCAACTACCGCGGTAATTGACTACGATGCCGCTAAGGAATGTTAAAACGACCACCGCGCAGGGAGGCATTTGATAGGGGCTGCCGCGGGGAATCCAAGCCCGACAGGAGAGTTCGACCGGATCCTCGCCGATAACCATTCGCATAAGATCGAAGTGATGGACCGCCATCTCGGCGAGCAGGGGTTAGGCAAACCCTGATGGCGGGAGCCGTAGCCTTCTGCCACGGCATTTAGCCGGAAATCGACCTGTACGGTATGCAGTTGCCCAAACCAGGCGTCGCGCACAAACTCATAAGCTGCCTGTGGAGCCGCGAAAAAACGATAGTTCTGAGACACCATCAAAACCCGCGAGCGCTCTTCGGCGATGCCCACCAGGCTGCGCGCTTCTTCGAGAGTTTGCGTAAACGGTTTCTCAACAATTACGTGCTTTCCCGCCAGAAGCGCCTCACGAGCGACCGCTGCATGTAAAGGAAGCGGCAACGTGACGGCGACTGCCTCGGCATCCGTGGCGGCAAGAGCATCACTCAAAGCTGGGAAAAATTTAGCCGGTGAAGCTGCTAGCTTCGACTGAGCACGTCCTAACGCCTCTGGATCTTTGTCAACGTAAGCCACTGGCTCAACGTCAGAGCTACCGGGATAGACATGTTGAACCCAATCGGAGCCCCATCGGCCGAGTCCTACGTGAATCAACTTGATCTTGCTCATAACGAAAATGTGAACTGCTGCGGTAATCCTTTTAATGCGATAAAATTATCCTCTTAGGCCGGCCATCGCGATTCCGTCACAAATCAGCGACCTGGCAAAAGCATATTGGTTACCGATCACATCGGGCGACGCAAGCCTGGCTTTCTCGAGCGAGCTACCCGTCAGAGCGCGTCATATTCTAGGCTCGAATCAACTGCCGACCCTGGTGTAAAACGGAGTTAGTGAAGCAACGAGTTTCGTCGTTCTAGGATAAACTCACGCTTCGTTATAGCAGAAGACCGGTATGAACTTGGAGATAAACGGGATGCTGGGTGCTGGCGTCGCCGCGCTGATAGCGGGGCTTGTGCTTATCCGGGCGCGGTTCCGGGCAGCCTCCGGCGTCGACAAGGCTTTGGTGCTCGGCCCGGTTTTTGAGGCCGTCGCGCTCGCGGTTTTTGCCGCGGAACACTTCTTGGCGGCACGGGATCTTATGACCATCGTGCCGCCATGGTTGCCGGGTCCATTGTTCTGGACTTACTTCGTTGGCGTAGCCTGGCTGGCTGCCGCGATCAGCTTCATCGCGTGGCGGTGTGTCCGCTGGTCGGCAGCGCTGGCCGCTCTGTTATTCATTATCATTGTCGTCACCATCGATCTGCCTAACCTGCCCGCGCATTTGGGTGACCGGCTCTTCTGGACGCTCACCGTGCGTGAGCTTGCCTTTGCCGGAGGCGCAATGGTGTTGGCGGGCAGCGTGTGGCCAAGTCGAACCTGGGCCAGCCGCGTACTGATACGGGTCGGTCGAGGAATCGTTGCCACCACTTTGGTCTTTTATGGGATCCAGCACTTTCTCTTTCCGCTATTTGCGCCGGGGGTTCCGCTGGAGAAACTGACACCCGCGTGGGTGCCGTTACCGGTGGCACTGGCGTACCTTGTCGGATTCATTCTGGTGCTCAGCGGAATCGGGCTCTTTCTTCGTCCAACCATCCGCATCGCTGCCGCCACTTCAGGGATCATGCTTGTGCTGCTCACAGCCTTCTTCTACGTCCCCATTATGGCATTGGAGATCAATACCGAGCTCGCCGTGGAAGGAATCAACTACGTCTTCGACACGTTGTTATTCGCAGCGACCGCTCTGCTGGCAGGCTTCGGAGCGGACCAACCGACATTCTGAGAAGGGGAGGCAGGATTGGAGTAATGGAGTAATGGAGTGATGGAGTAATGGAGTGATGGAGTATTGGAGTATTGGAGTGATGGAGTATTGGAGTGATGGGCGCGGGAGTACAGCGCCTTGCCGACTTGCACCCGTGACCGCGGTTGGGATACTGACGGGGCGGCCATTCTGTTCGTGCCGAATTGGGCTTTTTAAGAGATACTCATCCACGGCTTTACTGCTGTCGGGATGGAAGGCGTTTATCGCGCCTTCGCGGCCGTTGTCCTGGTTTCATCTCTTCCGAGGCTTTGATGGTGGCTTAGCTTGGTCCGTTCTCTCTCGGGCGCCACGGAACACAGCTCTCACCAACTTGTCGCCGAACTTTTCTGTCAACGGCGCCGACCGGAATAGCAGGCGATAAAAGATCGCCCCGAATACCGCGTCGATGATTAGCTCGGGATCCGCGTCACCGGCCAGTTCGCCGCTCGCTTTGCCCCGCTCGATGTCGGCCGCGTTCGCTTCCTGGCGACCACGGATGTGTTGGTCGAACAGCTCCCGGAGTATCTCCGGCTCGCTTTGGCTTTCGGCAATCAGCTCGGACAGGACTTTACCTAATCGTCCGTTCAATGCCCGGATCAAAGTGCGGGCTGCGTCCCGAATCGCTTCTTCGGCGGTTCCGTCTGACGGCGGCGGCAAAGCGTCCACCGCAATACGTTCGCGGAACATGGTTAACACTAGCGCGGCCTTGGTTGGCCACCACTTGTAGAGCGTTGGCTTACCTACGCCAGCTCTCTTAGCGACAGCCTCCATGGTGAGCTCACGAACCGACCCCTTTTCTACCAACTCGTAGACGGCATCCAAAATTGCCGCATGCGACTCGGCTGCCTCAATGGGCGTCCGCGACGGGCGGGCACCGAATCTTTGGTTGCCATAGATTTAATTTAACAGAACGAAAAGGAAAATCATTTGACGGCTACCGATGGATATTTAATAATACAGAACGTTCAGTAAATCATATTAATCTACCGGAACTTCGGTTCTGGGTTCCATTCTAAAACAATTTGAGACGCTTATGAAAATATTAGTGACTGGTGGTACTGGTACGGTGGGTTCGGCGGTGGTCCAGGCCCTGGTTCGTCGGGGTGCGTCGGTTCGCGTGTTGACTCGGAACCAGGACGCCAAGTTACCCGTCGAAGTAGAGTTGGCGGTCGGCGATCTGCTGAACCCGGAGTCAGTTCGCTCAGCTTTGAACGGGGTCGATAAGCTGTTCCTGCTGGTCGGGAACGCGGCTGATGAGCTAACCCAAGCTCTGCTTACGGTTGCTGCGGCTCGCGAGGCAAAGATCGGACACATCACCTATCTCTCGGTTTACCAGGCCGACCGGTTCCCGGACGTGCCGCATTTCATCGGGAAACATACCGTTGAGAGGTCTCTCCAGGCGTTCGATACCCCATTCACCATCCTGCGGCCCGGTTATTTCTTTCAGAACGATGCTCAGCTTAAGGCCCCGCTGACCGGCGCCGGCCTCTACCCGACGCCGATCGGCACCGCTGGAATCGCCGCCGTGGACGTGCGAGACATCGCTGACGCCGCCGCCATTTCACTCACGACGGACGGGCATGCCAGTAAGACGTATAACCTCGTCGGACCAGCTCCACTGAGCGGACCTGGCGCGGCGGCTACCTGGAGTGAGGTGTTGGGTACACCGGTCCGCTATGCCGATCTGCCTTTGGAGGTGTTCACTGGGCAGCTCCGTCAGATGGTCCCCGGTTGGCTCGCCATGGATCTGCGGCTGATGTTCCAGGGGTACCGGGAACGTGGCTTCGCTCCGACCGACGCCGATGTTGCGACGTTAACGACGCTGATTGGTCATGCTCCCAGGCCGTACGACGTTTTTGTGCGCGAGACCGCCGCGGCATGGCGCGCGTGACCGCGGCAGCTCCTCGAAACGCCGGTCTCGGCAATCTGCTGAAGGACATCATTCATCGAGAGAACGATGTCCCAATCGTCTTATTTCGTTCGTTGTAGGGTTATTAAAGCAGCGTTCCCAGCGAGCGATAAAACTATGAGCGCAAACCCTACAGCTTCAGAATACCTGTTATTGTTTCGAAATAATGCTTGGTACCAGGACCTCTCTCCGGGCGAGATTGAAGAAGGCATGAACCGGTTTACCGCGTGGTTCGAGCAATTGAACAGAGAAGGCAAATTCAAAAGCGGCGGCCCCCTGGCGGCTGCTGGTAAGACTCTCACCAGCAAGCACATGGTAATAGATGGACCGTTCGCGGAATCCAAGGAAGCAGTCGCAGGTTTCTTTGTGATTCAAGCACAGAGTCTAGATGAAGCCGTAGAGATCGCTAAAGGGTGTCCTGGCCTCCACTTCGGGCAAACCGTCGAGGTAAGAGCTTTCACCACGGACCCTTTTGAAAACGAGAAGGCTCAGGTAAAGGCGGCAGATTCGCAACGCCGGTAGCGCTCCGGCGGCTGCCGGACCGGGAACGTGGGCTCCGACTTCGCCACCTCCAGGAGTGTATCCATTACAGATACACTGGCTACGTCGGACAGGGTCGGCACGGTTTCAGGTGTCAACGTTTCCTTACCCTACGGATGTTTCGGCCCTTTCGGGAGCCTCGCCCTAGCAAAGGTGGACTTGACGGAGCGCGATTTCCCTACTAATTCAGTATTCTTTACTGATAAAGGCCTCCATCATGGAATTTTACCTGCGAAAACCTCCGAGCTGACGTCATTCCAATCGGAAAAGAGCGCTTTACAGGCGCCATGACCGCTGGAGTGAATGTGCCCAAATAACTCGGCTGAAGTAGAAGCAGCCCGGTTATTTTTGACGTTTGTCGCCTTTCCCGGAGCTGAAGGTTTGAAGTCCCTCAGCACCGCGGTACCACCGTCCTCTTTCGCCACCTTAACCATCAAAACAGGACTTTGTTCCAACCAAGGAGATCAAGTTTGAAAAGTTTTAATATCGGGCGAGTCGCTTTCGCGATCGCTGCCGCCCTGCTATCGATTGCAGGGACCACCAACAGAGCAGTCCTTCTCCCATGCCGGCTAACGGCCAGAGTGCTACTCCGGAAAATGCTCAGCTACAGCAAGTCACCGTAACCGGCTACCTGGTGCCGCGAATCGGAGACGGCCCTCAACCGGTCGAGACTCTTGATCAGCAGTTTTTCAAAGAGCAGGGAGACCAGACCGTTGCAGATGTCCTACAACGGTTACCACAGAACGACAGTAGTTTTTCGCCGGCCCTGAATGCCGGGCAAAGCTTCTCGCCGGCAGCGTCCAGCGTCAATCTACGCGGGTTAGGGACCGCAGAAACGTTGACGCTGATCGATGGCCACCGAGTTGCACCGTTTCCGTTTCCGCAAAACGGCACGGAAAGTTTTGTGGACCTGAACTCGTATCCTCTAGCAGCCGTCGATCGGATCGAAATACTTAAAGACGGCGGCAGCGCAACCTACGGTTCTGATGCGGTGGCCGGGGTGGTTAATCTCCTTCTCAAAGACGAGTACGAAGGAGCGGATATCCTGTTCCATTATGGGGTAAGTCAGCGGGACGATTATTCGGTCTATCATCTGTCGGCTGTGACCGGACTGGTTGATCACCTCAACGACCACTCCAAAGTCAGCGTTCTAGCCGCGTTCGATTATTACGAATCGAGCCCGATCATGATGTCGGATCGTGGCTATTCGTCGAACCTGGATCACACACCATTCGGATCCTACTATAATTGGGACACCATCGACAGTCCGTATGGCAATTTCATCGATGGCAATGGCAACACCTACTCTGTTCGTCAAGGAACTAAGAGACCTAACATTACGCAAAACAGTTTCTATCCGGTTAACGCGCCTTTGAACGAATATGGCAGTGTGCAGGATTACCAAATCAATCCGCGCGAACAACGTTATGGTGGCTTGGTCAAGATCAACTACGAACCAACGTCCTGGCTCAAGCTTTATGAGGAGGTGACGCTGGAACGGAACAAAGAGAACAGCGAAATCCCCGATTACGGGCCATCTCAGACAGACGGCACCGTCATTCCCGCGAATAATCCTTACAATCCCTGGGGTGTGCCATTACAGCCGATCGGGGATGCCCTGCTTGAGTTCGGTCCGCAAAAACAAGTTGTGACGATTGACACGGTTACGAGTATCACCGGTGCAATCATTCAACTGCCCCATAACTGGTTTATCGAGCCCAGTTATGTTTATTCCGAAAGCGACGGAGATCGCATGACGTATAACCAAATCTCCAGGACCGGCTTACAACAGGCGCTCAATGGACAGCTCCCTGGATTTATCGGCACGTACTACAATCCGTTTGTCGATTTCTCCGCCGTGATGCATCCGAATGGAGGATTCGTGAATGCTCTGCGCTTAACGACAGAATCCGCTGCGCGCACCACCCTTAGCACCTGGGCGATTAAAGCCGGCGGCGATCTCATTGATCTTCCCGGCGGTACTGTCACGGTTGGGTTCGGCGCCGAGTATCGCGATGACGCCTACGAAACTTGGGTTGATCAAAACTCTAAAGACGGCAACATCGTCGGCAGCGGCGGTCCACAAAGCACTACCAGTGCCCGGCGGAATGTGCAAAGTACCTACGCCGAACTCACTATCCCTATCCTGGGCAACACATGGTCGGCACCCGGCGCGCGTCTTTTGGAAATTGTTCTGCAGGAACGCTACGATCAATACAGTGATTTCGGGTCTGCGGCTAAACCGAAATTTCTTTTACGCTACAAGCCTTTCGATGATCTGACGCTGCGAGTCACCTATTCGGAGGGCTACCGCGCCCCGAGCCTTCCCGAGCTTGACAGTGGAACCTTCGTCGAACAAGCGGCGCTGGTGGATCCCAAAAATCCTCAACTCGGAACTCAAACCTATTTTGTGCATGTGCAAGGCAACCCGGCGCTGCAGCCGGAGACGTCTTACAGCTATTACGGCGGAGCGGTGTGGACTCCTGGCGCCAGCGATCCTGAGCATAGTTGGTGGGGATGGGCCAACGGATTCACGGCATACGTAGATTGGTTTCAAATCTCCGAACATAACCAGATTACCCAGCTGAATCCGCAACAGGTTCTGGACGACGAAAGTCAATTCCCGGGCTTGGTTCAACGATTACCGAATGGCCAGATCAACTATGTTAATGATCCCTTTGTGAACCTGGGCGCCGTCCTCATCGATGGGATCGATTTCGGAGCCAGTTACGTCACCAAAGAATATAACTGGGGCAAACTCAATATCGAAGTTAACGCCAGTTATGTGTATAACTACGCGGTTCAGAACATCAAAAACAACAGCGCTAACACGACGTTTGGCGCCATCGCGGTAACTCCTACCCCTATCTATCTAGAGGACGATAGTTTCGGTTTGCCTGACCTGAAGCTGGTCGACAGTCTGTTTTATAGCAAAACCGTTTTTGCTATCGATACGGTCAAGACAGGGATTGTCCTGAATTTCACTGACTCTTATCACGATGCTAACGACAACTTCAAAGGCACGGATCCAGGCGCTACGGTAGAGCCGAATGGTTTTGTGCACCGGATCGGCAGTTTGACCACCTGGGATTGGCAAATCTCGTATAAATTCGGTGCGCCCGAACAAGTGACCGCCCAAACCCCGGCTGCGGGTTACTCCAAAGACGGTAAAAAGATCGTGGGTGAAAAAGCGATTGCCCCAACGCGGGAGGGCGTTTCCGGCGGGATTCGTTATTGGCTGGCAAACACCACTTTCACGTTCGGTATTAACAACATCTTCGATACCAACCCGCCATTTTCCGACGAAGGCTACGGCTTTGATCCCACGACCGCGAACGCCTTCGGCCGGTATTTCTACATGGAGGTAGAGAAGAAGTTTTAAACCGCGAATTGATCCGCCTTCGCAAGGCCTACGGCGCGACAGGCCACGAATAAAAAGGGAGAAACCGCAGATGTACGCAGATAAAATGTAATGGCAATGGCCGGCGGCCTCTGTCCGAGATTGTCATCGGGCCGGAGGCCGAAAGTGCTGCTGATACGTCCGAAGAGCTTCTGGCTCCAATCTTTGTTGGGATTGGATACCCAACCGACGATGGGAATGAACTCGGTCAACGCCGGGCGTTTGATCTAACCTTGCCCGGCAAGCAAAAAGACTTTTTTGGATCAAAAGCGGGAGGAGGCGATGATTTTATCCGCGTCTTACTGGAAGAGATAAAACCGTTAGTAGAAGCTCGGTACCAGGTAGATCAAGCCCGGCAGATTATTTACGGGAAATCGCTTGGTCGATTGCTCGTGCTGCACCTGCTCTTCCTTCACCCCGATACATTCCAAACTTACCTCGTTGCCAGCCCGGCAATCTGGTGGGATGACCGTTCGGTCCTCGCCGATGAGAAAAGCTTCTCGCAAGGAATCAAGACCAGCAATCTACGGCTGAAGGTGCTGATCACATCCGCGGGTAACGAACAATACCTGGGGCCTGACCCCAAACTGCATGCAGAGGACATCTACCGCGCGATCGATAACGCTTCTGAACTCGCCAGCCGCTTGGCAACCGCCAGCCCACAGAATCTTTCTGTGACCTATGCGATCTTTCCCGATGAAACTCACGAGTCCGTCTCATTGGCCGCTCTCGGCCGGGCGCTTTACTTCGCGTTAAAACCATAGGCAGCGAAGCCAACCAATTTAACAGGAGCTAAGGGAGGAAACGGAGGATTCTTCTTTCAGGCACACAACGAAAACGGGAATCGAATCTCTGTTTCCTCTGTTACCTCCTGTTCAAAGACCTTTTGGTGGCCACCCCGGGTTATTTTTTACAGTAGGTAGCAAAGGCAACAAAGGGATCTCGACTTACAGATATCTCTCGGTGGTTTAGAATCCCTTCGTTAGCTTTGTTTGCTTCTGTTCATTAGTCTTCGCGGTTCGGGGGCTACTTCTTTGGTAAGCACCGGTTGAAATCGAGTGCGGCCGTTAGCAGCTTGCGGCGCAAGGCACCATTCTCATAGGCCTCCGGAGCGGCTCTCACCCAGCCGTGCATTTGCCGGCCCTGTGTAATCATCGGGACGATGCCCGGAGTAGCCAGCGCCCACTTTTCATTACCCTTGCCCAGTCTTACCAGCATGCCGTCATTGCGGGCGCCACAAAGAAGGTTGCCGTTCAGGAGCCAGGCCCAACCGCCGAACATAACTTTCTCGGTCACTCCGCGCACCTGCGCGAGATCGTCGCCCAGCAGCTCTTCTAGCACTTTGTTGCGAGCCATGTCGGAGAAGTAGCCGCAAAAGAACTCAAAGAACGCAAAAAAATCTCACGCAAAGCCGCCAAGGCGCAAAGAAAGACTGCAATGATTTTGACAGTGATGAAGATCAAGAGAGTCGAGGCGGTTCCCATTTACGGAAATCAGGTGGCGTACGACCTTCATCAAATTCGACGAAATCGAATCGGGTGGCACATCGGGGGTCCAGATGTGCGAGGCCCGATCGCTCAAGCAGAGGGCCAAGGCGCTCACTAGATGGGTCGCGCCAGCCAGCCTTTTGCATAAACCCATTGAATATGTCGATCTCACCAGTGTTGGGTCGACGACCGTTAGTAAAACACCATTCCAGAATCTCTTCGTCCGAGCCGCCGGCGAGCACACGCTCGCGGAGAGCTGCGTACTCGATGTGCAGGAACGTAAGACAATGGCCATCGAACTCGCGCCCCAAGTTGTTGTGGTAAGCCTCCGAAAGAGCACCGCGAGCATGCAGACGGATCTTATCCAGCATCCGAGGAAAAAAGATGACACCGCCCACCATGTCGTAAGGACTGCGCGGCAATTGTTCTTTCACGACGTCGTTTTCAGTGTGTGGGACTGATCTTAGTGTGAATGGTCTTCGCACTCAAGTCCTGATGGCTACGACCTGATCGCTGCTTTGCTGCGCACCGGGTACAAATTTCACCACAAAGACACAAAGAACACGAAGGTTCGGAGGCAAGGTTGTACGCGGGGATCGAGAAGTGCGAGAACGCGCAGAGTCGAACAACCACCCGATGGAAGACGAAGGCGAAAATTGAGACTGAGCTCTCCCAAATTGAGAAAAATTATTCTCAGTTTGAGACGAACCACAATACTCCAGGACTCCGCTCGGGCCCCCCAGATTCGAGGACGAGGACGACGACGAGAACGAGTGAGAACCGCCAAAGCATGGCGTACAACGTGCTTTGCCCGATCATTTATCGCGCACTAACATCAAACGTTGGCTATGCTCTCCCTTCTCCGTTACTCGTTGCGACAACTTCTCAAGGCGCCGGGATTTACCATTACTGCTATCGTGATCCTTGGCTTTAGCATTGGGTTGAGTACGGCCATCTTCAGCCTGATCGATGCGGTGATTCTGAAGCCGTTACCGTATCCAAACTCCGAACGCCTGGTCGAAGTTTGCGAACCATATCAACATCACCCTTTCAGTGTCTTCGACTACCCTGACTACGTCGATATGGCAGCGGCGCAACACACGTTCGACTCCTTGGCAGTGAAGGCGGAGCGGACTGTCGATTTGCGCACCAACGGCGAGGCGCAATTGCTGGAAGCTGATTTTGTGTCGCCCAGCATGTTCAGACTTACCGGCCTACCGGTGATTCTTGGCCGGGTATTTACCGGGGAAGAAGATATCCCAAACGGACCGTTGGTTGCAGTGCTTAGCGAACGCTGTTGGCGAAGCCGGTTTCAGTCGGACCCGAATATTATAGGCAAAAATGTGATTCTGAGTGACGTAAGTTTACAAGTGATCGGAATCGTGCCCTTGCAAATGGACGATTGGGGGCCGCCGGGTATCGATGTTTATCTGCCCATACACACGGCCGCTGCTTTCCACCTTCTGGGGAACGACGTGTTTGCTGCCAGAGACTCTCATTTATTTACCTGCTTTGGTCGGTTAAAGGCAGACGTCAGCGTTTCTGAAGGAGAAGCGGATCTCAAGACGATTCAGAGCAACCTATTGATTCATTACCCCGATGTGAATCGAGGCCGTAGCCTGCAGGTTTTCCGCCTCCTGGGCCTTATCGTGAATGACTATGCGGCGACGATCTGGCTATTAGCAGCCGCGGTTGGGGTGCTATTGATCGTGTCCTGCCTAAACGTCGCGAACCTGCTATTCGCCCGCGGTTTGTACCGCCGGCGCGAGATCATGATAAGAGCCACACTCGGGGCGTCCCGGTGGCGGCTTGTTGGTCAGCTATTGCTGGAAACCGGCTTGTTAGCGGCAATCGGTGGACTTGCCGGCCTCGTGATTGCCAACGTCTGCGTCTGGGGCACAAAAAGTCTAATTCCGACGGACCTCTATCGATTCCAGGAATTGCGCGTCAATTGGAATGCCCTGGGCTTTACTTTTTGTGCCATTATCATCGCGGCATTGGTTGCGGGGCTGCTTCCGGCTTGGGGTCTTTCTCAGGTGACGCTAGCACATGCACTACAGGGTGAAGGTGGCCGGGGCGGGACCGCTGGACCCCATCGGCACCGAATCCAAACCGGTCTGGTCACGGCACAAGTAGCGCTTAGCTGTGTTTTGCTGATCGCAGCCGGGCTTTTGATCCGTAGTTTTTATGCGACCCAAACCGTGGAGCTCGGATTCAAGCCGAACCATCTATTCAAGGCAGGAATCAGTTTAACCAGCGTCAAGTATGAAAGCGACGATGCCAAAACCGTTGGATTCTGGGATGAGTTGATAACGAAAATTCGCCAAATACCGGGCGTCACAGACGCTGCGATGACCGAGGATCCGCCGCTGAACGGCGCTCGGTGGAACATCAGCCCCTTCACCGTGGACGGTCAGCCTAAGCCTGAGCCTGGTCACGAACCGGTTGTGATCCCGAACGCGGTTTCTCCCGGGTATTTTCGTACGATGCAAATACCTATAATGCAGGGCCGCGATTTCAACGGGGAAGACACAGCCGACAAACCGGATGTTGTCATTGTGAATGCACTCCTGGCGGAGCACTTTTTCCCGGGTCAAAACCCGATTGGTAAATCGATCCGCATTCGCTACACCGGGTACAAGCAATCCACAATTGTGGGGGTCGTTCCGTACGTTTTTGATCGTACGCCCGGCGAAGAGGAAATTCCGTTCCAAGCCTACCAGCCGTATGCACAATTGGCTCCGAGCCGCCAAGACCTTATCATCCGTTCAGATCTTAGTTCGTCCAGCTTGATGGCAGCGGTGCGGCAAGCCGTTGGTTCCATTGATCCCGGCATCCCGATCTACGACGCAAACCCTTATGAACAGATGATTGCCGAACAGTTCGTTACCCGCAGACTTAGCACACTTCTGGTCGCTTTATTCTCGGGCGCGACGTTGTTTCTCTCAGCGGTCGGACTCTACGGTATCCTTTCCTATTTTGTCGGCCAAAAGAGTCGGGAGATTGGTATCCGAATGTCCCTGGGAGCGCAGGCGGCCAATATCGTAAGGCTCGTTGCCGAACAAGTTTTATGGCCGGTAACGGTTGGTTTAACCATCGGCGTTCTGGCTGGGCTATTGCTTGCCCGCTTTATCCAAGCTCTCCTCTACGGGGTATCGGCCTACGATCCGGTCACGTTGGTGTTGACGGTTTTCGTGCTCGGAATCACTACACTATTCGCTTGTCTGTTGCCGGCGGTGAGAGCGATTCGGATCAACCCGGTGAGAGTGCTAAGCGAATAGCTGACATCGAGAATTCTCAATCCGATCTCGCTCCTACTGAGCTGGTCCCTTTTTCGTTCGTCGCCGGCTATAAAGAGCTGGCTCCTACGGGGCCAAGGCACAACTTTAGAGACCAGCAAAATGACGGAAGACCTGAGTTACCAGAACTCTCGGTTGGTAGAGATCTACGACCTCGACAACCCGTGGGCGCAAGATACTGATTTTTACTTGGCTCTCGCTGAACCAGGTCCTTGTCGCGTGCTGGACCTCGGTTGTGGTACTGGCACTCTGGCCTGTGCCTTCGCGCAACGAGGTCACTGGGTAACCGGCGTCGATCCGGCGGTTCCAATGCTGGCGATCGCCGCCACCAAGCCTCACGCGGAAAAGGTGGAATGGATTCAATCCCGGGCACAGGACTACCGCTCGGAGCAGCGATTCGACCTGATTGTGATGACTGGCCACGTCTTCCAAATACTGTTGACGGATGACGAAGGGTTAGCGGTGTTGGACACGATGCGGAGACACCTGAAGGCGGGCGGCAAAGCTGCTTTCGAGACTCGTAACCCGAGCGTCGACTGGGCTCGCGTCTGGGCGACACACGCGCCGGTAGAGCACATGCTGCCGAATGGCCGTGTGCGCGAGACGTTAAAGATTATGTCCGAGTTGGGAGAGTTAATTTCCTTTGAACAACAATTCGAATTTCCCGACCTGACACTGACTTCGAATAGCACGTTGCGGTTTCTGTCTCGAACCCAGATTGAGGATTTCATTTCCCGTTCCGGTTTGGTCGTGTGTGAATTATTCGGTGATTGGGACCGAAGCCGATTCGAGGCGGAGCAATCGCCGGAGATGATCTTTATCGTGGAGCTACTGAAAGAGGAAAATTGAGATCAGAGTCCGGATGATTTAGCCCAAATCTTTCCCGCCGAACTCTGAGCTTCATTTCGGGTACCGCGTGAGGCGCTTCGTTCTCCCGACTTCGCCAGCGGGTCTTCCTGTGGAGCGTGCCTCGCTTGCGAGGCCGACTTTGAGCGGGTGGCAGAGCAGCAGGTGAGGCTACGTCGGGCAGGCTGTCCTCTTAGTGATCCCAGGCCGATCCACCTAGGGAGGGATCGCGTCCCCGCGATCTTCTGGTTCGCGGAGCCGCGGACGTTTTGAGACCGTGCGCAAAAATACGTCCTTTGGTTAAAACACGTTTTCCCGGCGCGCGGGGACGCGCGCCCTCCCCGAATTGCACTACGGCGGACAGCAGGGTACAATTTCTGCGCGTGTGACCCAGGGCCGAAAGCTTTCGACCCTGGGCTATTATCTATTACCGCTTCGCGGTCGGTTCGTCGCTGGGCAGAATGTTTACTGGACGGCGGATTGCGTCAGCGAACCGTCGAGGGCGGGATCAGTCATACTGTCTTCGCCGGTTTCCAAATGGCCGGCCAGCCGTTTTTGGAAAGTCGAATCGGTCTCGGCTTCGATCGTGATATCGTACCAGCCGTAGAACCGTTCCAGTGACCAAAACTCCGTAAAGCTTTGATTCGGTTCAACGGAACGCTGAGTGGTCTGTTGAGTGTAGTAATCGAACAGACGGACTTGCGTCAACGCCGAGCCGGCATTGGCGACTCCCAGACTAATTCCTTTCCTGGTGATATCATAGGTGACCTGGGTCTGCAGATCAGCCGCACCGGCTCCGAAACTTCCTTTAAAGACGCGGTAAAAACCGTTGGGCCCAAAAACTAACAGATGGTACTGGCTCTGATTGATCGTTCCATAGTTCCAGGTGTCAGAAACTTCGGCGTTCGGGCTCACAGTGTAAGTCCTGGGAGCGAACTCACCGGTCCCGGCGTACACCTGATAAACTGCGGTGTAAGTACCGTGGTTAGCGAACTGAATCTGGAAAGCGTTTTGGCCGGCAACCACTGCGCCCGAAACAGAACACACGTAAGGCACCGCTCGCGCCGGCCTGATACCGCTTTCTGGTTGAGGCATTGCCTGCACCGTGGGTGGAACTGGAATATAACTCGGATGCCGTTCGTCGTCCGGTGGGCGATAGGCGATGGTACTAGGCAATTGCACTTTGCCGTCGTTGGGAGACTTAAAGTTGAACGAGGAGGTGAGGTCTCCAGCAACCGCTCGACGCCATGGCGTGATGTTATTCTCTGTGATTCCCGGATACTCGTCTCCGAAGCGGGCCTCGAGCAACCGGATAAGCGAGGTGTGATCGAAGACCTGTGAGTTGGCCCAACCTCCTTTGCTCCAGGGCGACACCAGTATCATGGGGACGCGGATGCCCATTCCATAAGGGCCGACCGGAAATTCGGTAAGCGGATAGGAAGACGTGCCCTGGAAGAGTTCGTTCGTCGTGTCGACGGTTGAGACACCGCTGGTGGGCGAAACCGGCGCTGTTATCGGAGGCATGTGATCGAAGAAACCGTCATTTTCATCGAAGGTGATGATGAATATGGTCTTACTAAACACGTCCGGATTCGCCGTCAGGATATCTAGCATTTGCGAGATGTACCATGCTCCGTAATTAGCGGGCCAATTCGGGTGTTCGGTGTACGCCTCGGGAGCGACGATCCATGAGACCTGAGGCAAATTGCCCGAGGAAACATCCTTGTGGAATTCGTCGAACAGAGTCCCGCTGGCCAGGATATCGGTTCCGGTTTTAGCTCCGTTGGCCAACGGCGTACCGGGTTGGGCGTTCTGGTATTGAAAAAAATAGAGAAGCGAATTGTCACCGTAATTCCCGATGTAGGCATCGCTGGTAAAACCCCATCCTCCGGCCGCATTCAATCCGTTGCCGATATCTTGATACACTTTCCAAGTAATACCGGCATTTTGCAGAAGTTCAGGATAAGTAGACCAACTGTACCCTAACTCGGCGTTATCGATAACCGGCCCTCCGCCGCTCCCGTCGTTGCCGACCCAGCCCGTCCACATGTAATAGCGATTAGGATCGGTCGGTCCAAGCAGTGAACAATGATAGGCATCACAAATGGTGAACGCATCTGCCAGCGCGTAATGAAAGGGAATATCGCTTCGCTGGAGATGAGCCATCGTAGTAGTCCCTTTGTTTGGAACCCATAGATCGTGTTTGCCGGCATCCCAGGCCAGATGCGTTGACGTCCAATCGTGGGCCAGGTCTTCGATGAACTGCAGCCCGAGATTCGGTGCGCCGGGATGGAACGGGAGCAGATAACTGTCTCCGTTTGGCTGATACCAGACCGGTTTTCCGTTCGGCAAAGGAACCGGACGTGGATCACCGTAACCGCGTACGCCTCGGAGCGTTCCGAAGTAGTGATCGAACGACCGGTTTTCTTGCATCATGAAAATGATGTGTTCGACGTCCTTGATGGTGCCAGTGCGATTGTTGGCCGGAATAGCCAGGGCGCGACTGATACTGGCAGGGAAGGCGGCGGATAACGCTGCAGTACTGAGAAGTTGAAGAAACGTACGGCGATCAGTGCTCATGAATTGAAGTCCTTTTCTTTGACGAAGTCGGTGAGGTCCTAAAGGAGACCCTGGTTAAAGCGATGTAGCTGATGACTAAGATCTGCGGGCAAGACCACGCTGATCAAAGAATCCTTCTTCGATCGGCGCACTGTGGTCTTGTGGGGCTGACCATGTGCAAAGAAACAACAACAATCAATGTGCTGTATCGTAACAAATTTGTTACATCGTCGGCGCCGTCAAATTGCGAGTCGAACTCGCAGAACGCGAGAGAGAGCGTCTCAAAAACTTTGGGGGCTAGGACATGGCAAACGTGATCATCCCTTCGGGATAAATCCGTCCAGTCCGTACGGGAGCGACTCGTTTATGTCGCGTTTCAGGCAGCGGAATTCGTTCGCGAAAAGTGAGTTGCTATGCCTCAAACAAGTTTCACAAACTCAAAAAAAAAGCGCGCTGGGTACAGCGCGCTTGCGGACGAGTGCGACCAAGTGAGAGCGTAGCAAATTTATTTAGTCGCTCCTGCTTTGACGGCCCAGCTCCGGCTAGATGGACATGCCGCCAGAGACTTCGATGCGCTGAGCGTTAATCCAGCGATTATCGTCTGACAGCAGCGAGGCGATCATCGGTCCGATATCGTCCACTTGGCCGACACGACCGAGTGCAGTCATTCCCGCAACCAGCTTGTTTACCTGAGGGTTGTCGCGAACCATGCCCCCACTGAAGTCGGTGGCGATTGCTCCGGGCGCGACCGTGTTGACCGCAATCCCGCGTGGCCCAAGTTCTTTCGCCAGGTACCGAGTTAAAACTTCGACTGCACCCTTCATGCTGCCGTATGCCGATGACCCTGGGATGCTGAATCGGGCGAGTCCACTCGAAATGTTGACGATCCGGCCGCCATCATTGATCAACGGCAACAGTTTTTGGGTGAGGAAAAATACGCCTTTGAAGTGGACGTTGTAGATCGTGTCCAACTCTTCCTCTGTGGTTTGATCGAAGTCCTTATGCAACGAAGTACCGGCGTTGTTGATGAGATAATCGAAGCGTTCAGCTCCCAGCTTTACCAATGCTTGCCGGGCGTTGCTTACAAACGAATCAAAGGTTTTGACAGTGCCGGTGTCGAGCTGCAAAGCGATCGCCTTACGTCCGGCATCGGCCACCAGCTCGCTCACCTTTTCGGCTTCTGCTTGGTTGGAATGATAGGTGAAGATCGAATCAACACCGCGCTGGGCGAGGCTAAGGACAGCGCTGCGCCCCAAGCCACGGCTGCCACCAGTAATAATCGCGATTTTATCGTTTGATTTGGTCATACAGATTTTGCTTTAAGACTGTTTTCTGACATGCAAACGGTAGCGCTGGCCCAGGGTGCCTCGCAAGGCATACTCCTCCGTGTTTCTTGCCTAATCCTACGATGCCGCGGGTACGCTTGGCTACGCCCGGGGCTATCGGTCTCATGACACGAGCCCGCATCTCCGTCAGCATAAGGAGCGATCGGCCATCGCCCCGACCTGTCCGCCGTAGTTCAGGATGACAAAGGAGGAAGGGGCAAAAGGACTGAGCCTGGGGTTTCAACCCCAGGTACCCGGTTAAAACGCGTCCGCACCGAAGGCCGAGGTAGATCGGTTTTGCGAAAACATCTTCCGTCTTTAAGCACCTGCAACCCGCGGTCGCGGGGTCCAATTCAGGGAGGGCACGCGTCCCCGCGCGCCCCGCGAACAGGTCTACGTCATAAACCTAGTTAAACGCTGGATCTGGTCTGTCCTGGGCTTCGGTAACACGGATCGCGAGGACGCGATCCCTCCCGGGCGCCGGCTGGCTGCTCTGCCAGGACGAAAAATGAAAGGCCTAGTGAGTAGCCCGTGCGGTCCGCCTTTGTGTTGCCGGGCTAGCGCGTATGTCCAATTACAGCGCGGCATTTGCCTAATGCTCTAGTTTGGTGGACTTGTACTATGGCCCGATGAAGAGTAGATCTGCTTCCGTTGCCTCTAATGGGACGATGTCTCCACTCGCCTCATTGTTGTCAGAACTGGTCACAGACGACGGATTTCTGCCAACGGCACTCGCTGATGTGCGGTTGATGCATTCGAAGGGAAACCATCCTCCAACTCCGGTGGTTTACGAACCGAGCGTTGTTATCATTGCTCAAGGCTACAAACGCGCTCGGCTGGGCGGTTCCACCTACCTTTACGATTCGCGCAATTATCTGGTGTTGTCGGTTCCGCTTCCCTTTGAGTGCGAAACCGTCGGCACCCTAACGAAACCGATGCTCGGACTGGCGATACGGGTATCACCTGTTTCCGTTGCGGAGATTCTCCTTGAGTGGGAGGCGCCGTGGCCGCTGGCATCCTTGGTGCCACGCGGTATTGATGCATCGCCGCTTACGGCCGAGCTGGCGGAGGCTGCCTTCCGTTTAGCGAAATGTTTACGATCTCCGATGGAGAGCCATATCCTGGGACCGGCCATCATCCGGGAAATCATTTATCGGGTCCTATGCGATCAACATGGTGACGCGCTCAGAGCGCTCGCGACACCGCGCAGCAACTTCAGTCAGATCGCCCGTTCGCTTCGCCGGATCCATTCCGAATATCAGCAGCATCTGGATGTGGCGTTATTGGCTCGCGAAGCTTCCATGAGCGTTTCCACCTTCCACGTCAACTTCAAGGCGGTTACCTCAAAATCGCCGCAGCACTATCTGCAAACCATCCGTTTGCATAAGGCGCAAGCGCTAATCGCTGGAGGTACTTCGGTGGCCGAAGCGGCTCGCCAGGTTGGTTATGAAAGCCCGTCACAATTCAGTCGGGAATTTAAACGGCTCTTTGGTAGTACGCCGAAGGAAATAACGAGTCGTTCCAGAAGCTCGGTTTTCGCATTTTAGTCAGTCGGGGGGCCAGCAGCCAGAACCCGAACGAAGACAGCTGCACATTAACCGAGTATGCTAAATCAAATGGAACCCTTAGAACGCCAAATCTTGGACCGTCTCGCTGAGGCGAAAAAGGCCCAGGAAACCAATATCAATCTCAATACGATTTGGAGACAATGTGGCGGTGTCACCCCAGCGGAGTTTGCCCTGGCGTGGGGTAGCTTGGACGCCGGAGAACTCGTTCACGGAGAGCTTTATGTCACCGGGGAAGCCGTCGAAGGCCTAGGTAAAATTACGGCCAAAGGCGAAGAAGCGCCTAGATAGTTTGTCGTTCCAATCCGAAATTTAAAATCCGCAGATTACACAGATTACGCAGATTAGGAGAGGCGCTTAGGTCATGCCTTTTCCATTGCTCGTTTTGCCCGCTGGGCCAGTTCGTCGGGCGGGACATCTTCGATGTGAGTAGCAATCCACCAACTAATGCCGTTGGTGTCTTTTACCCCGGCATGACGATCGCCATAGAACTGGTCCGCTGGTTCACTGATCGAAGTCGCGCCGGCCGCAAGAGCCTTTTGGTACCGTGCATCCGCATCGTCGACGTAGACATAAAGGGTGGCCGTCGCCGTGCCGTAGGTAGACGAGGTAGTACCCACCATAATGACGGAGTCACCGATCTGAACTTCTGCATGCCGGATTTGGCCGTCGGGCGTTCTGATGATCTCGCGTTCCTTGGCATCGAAAACTTTGACCATGAAGTCGACTAAGCTCTGGGCATCGGGAACTGCCAGGTAAGGAGTAACCGTGTGGTAACCGGTTGGGACGGGGAGGGACATAGGGGTCAAGTATAGTGGGGTCTGCGATATGGCAAGAGCCACTCTGAAGACCGGAGTAACGGAGTGATGGAGTGATGGAGTGGTGGGGAAACGGAAGATTGGAGTCGCTGCGAGGCGCGAAGCGCTGGTTAGATGTTAGCCTAGGCTGAGTCTGCGAGGCCTAGGTACGGATGCAAAAAGTGTTAAGCGCTGAAAGCGCGAAAGAAATCGATGTTGCCCAGTCGTGCTAGCCGAGCGTCAATAACCGGATTTCTATCGCGCCTTCAGCACTCATTGCTCATGCGTGTGAAACCTAGGCCTCGCAGACTCAGCCTAGGCTAACATCTCTTCAGCGCTTCGCGCCTCCAATCTTCCGTGCCCGCCACTCCATGACTCCATGACTCCATGACTCCATCACTCCATCACTCCATCACTCCATCACTCCGCCGCTGGTCCATCATGACCCCTGCGCACCAGAGCGTTGGCAGAGCCGCCGCTAGTGAGAATGCGGTCCGATCATTGCGATCGCATAATACGATTCCTCCGTTAATAGTCGCGGAATCGAGTTGGTGTATTTTTGAAGAGAGATTAGCTCGATCCTAATGACTGCAACTTCAAGCTGGCGGGCCTTACAGAACCCAACCTTTCGCAGGCTCTGGGTGGCTACGGTTGTGTCCGGCTCTTTCATATCCGCCCACGATACCGCCGCCGCCTGGGCGATGAACAGTATCAGCCGGTCGACATTGCTGCTTTCCCTGATATCGACCGCTGCTACCCTCCCGTTTTTCCTATTTATTCTGCCGGCCGGAGCGCTGGCCGATACTGTTAACCGCAAGAAAATACTGTCCGCGGCCTACATTTGGCTGGCTGTTTGTGCCGGGGGACTCGCGATCTTGGGCTGGCTGCACCTCCTGACTGCTTACGTCCTCCTCGGTTCAGTATTTCTGATCGGAGCGGGATTCGCGCTCAACGCTCCAGCCTTCTCGGCGGCGGTACCCGAGATTGTGTCCAACGAAGAACTTCCTTCCGCATCAATCCTGAGCGGTCTACAGCTGAATATCTCGGCAATCGCAGGTCCGGCTCTGGGTGGAATGCTCTTGCTGTTCGTTGGAGCTAATACGGTTTTCCTGCTGAACGCACTCTGTTCTCTGGGGGTCGTTATCGCTATTGCGCCGTGGAGACCTGCGGTCTCGAGGCTGCCGCTCGAGAGTTTCTTCGAATCGATGACTAGCGCGATTCGCTATGTTCGCTATTCGAAACAGGTACGAATCGTTTTGATTCGTAACGCGCTTTTTTCCTTCTTCATAGCGGTCATTCCAGCATTGCTGCCGGTGGTCGGTTTGAAAAAATTGCATCTGAGCCCGTCAAATCTCGGTCTGCTGTTTACCAGTATGGGCATCGGTTCGGTCATCGCTGCCACCATTATTCTGCCCTGGGCGCGAGCGCGTTTTTCACCGAATACCTTGACCCGGTTGGCTGCGTTATTGGGATCGGCCGTTTCGTTTCTGATGGCGTTTATTCGGGAAGAGCCGCTGTTTCTCGTAGTGGCCGCGCTCGCGGGGATCGGCTGGACGGTGTCCGCGGCGGAACTTTGGGTAGCGGCTCAGCGCGCGATGCCTGGATGGGCGAGGGGACGCATGAATGCAACGGTGATCATGGTTTCACAGGGCGCCATGGCTCTAGGCGGGATCCTTTGGGGCACGATCGCAGCAACGGCCGGAGTACAAACGTCGCTGTTAGTACAAGCTATTGCGATATTGATGGTGCTCGGCCTGATGAGCTTGCTCGGTCAACCCTGGTCCATCGATTTCACTATGACCGCCGATCCCAATGCTGTGCCAGCGACGGTAATGAACGTTGGTTACAAAATGTTGTATCGGCCTCAAGCGAAAGATGGGCCGGTCCTGGTGACGCAAGAGTTCGAACTCGACCGTGCCGGGGGCGCCAAGTTTGTGGAATTAATGCGGGAAGTTCGGTTGGTTTACCTGCGAAATGGGGCCTTTAGCTGGCAGTTGTTCGAAGATCCGAGCCGGTACAACACCTTTCGTATGGAAGTGATGGTTCCATCCTGGACGCAGTATCTGTTGCAACAAGACCGGATGACGAAGGCCGATAGTGAGATTATTCAGCAGGCCGAATCCTTACACATGGGTCCAAATCCGCCGGAAATCCGGATGTATCTTGGCGTGAATAAGGAACTCCTATCGTACAAATACAAAGAACCCGGGAGGTTGACCACGAATGGACGCGAATAGACGCGAATGCACGCCAAACCGCAGATGAACGCGCCTTACCTAGCGCTGGGAGGGATCGCGTCCCCGCGATCCGGTGTTCCCGAAGCCGGGAGCCTTCTCTGATCCAGGGTGAAAATACACCGTTGGCTTCGAGAACGTCTTTGCGGCGCGCGAGGATCCGACTTCGCCACCCTTACGTGAACATTGCCTGCTCCGGATGAGGCTATGTCGGACAGGCAGCGCGCCCTCCCGGTTAGGGGTCGGCCGCGCCGGTTCATTACGTTGACGCGCATGGGCGGCTGCCGGATCCCATAACATCTCTCGCACGCCGTCGCACAATGGAACAGACCGAATAACTATCCGCCTGCTTGACCTTCGATATAGACTTCTTCGCTCCCGGGAAATTTGGCTACGAGATTGAGCTTTCCTCCAAAAAATATCAGAGTCCATCGCTCGGGTGGTTCTCCTTGTCCGAGACCGAGGCGTTCCAACAGGAATGTGTTCTCTCCTTGCCAAGTCCCTTTAATAGCGTTGACGCGGGGCGTACCTTCCAGTCGATCGCTAAAATCATGATAGCTTAGCTCGCCCTTCCGATAACGTCCGTCGAGTCCGATTGGACCGGCAAACCTCAAACCGGATTCTGTGCCCTCGCGGGAGTAAGTCTCCAGGTCATAATGTGGACGGCCATCTGTCAGAACCAACGACAGCGACTTAACACCTAGGTCATTTGGTGGAAACTTGTAAACTTTTCCAGAGATAGCGGCAGATAATTTCGAAGCCGGGCCAACTTTACTGGGTTTCTCGGTTGATACGTCGAGTAGTTTGTTTGCCAGTAGCTGCGCACCTTCCGGGTTGCTAGCGAGTTCCGTGTCTGATTTGACTGCGTTTGCAACCAGGCTGGCGAGTTCGCTGAATGAATATTCATCACGGCCCGTGGTCACGGCTACCATGTCGAGATCAGGAAAAATCATAATGATTTGGTGGTGATGGCCCTCCGCCATGTAGACATGCTTATCGGGAAAGGCCCAGAAAAAGTTGGAGTAGCGTAGGCCCGGTTCCGAGCTCATATGCATATCCACCGTCGCGTGTTTGATCCTATCGATCCAAGCCGGAGGAATCAGTTGCTTGCCTTCCCACACGCCGTCGCGCAGGTAGAGATAACCGATCTTCGCCATGTCGCGCGGTCGCAAATATAATCCGTATCCGCCGCATGAATTACCTTGCGGGTCGTGACGCCAATAAATCTCTTCGATTCCTAGCGGGCGAAAGAGCTTGTTTTTTGCATAGTTCAGCGCCGTTGTCCCTGTGAGTTTAGTGAGAATCGCGGACAACACCTGTGCATTGCCGCTGTTATAGTTAAAGACCTCCCCGGGAGGATTCGGCATCGGTCTATCAAGAACAAACTTAACCCAGTCGGGGCTATGTTCCATCGCCCTGAGTGAAGCGAAATAACCCTCGGTCCAGTCGAAGCCCGACGTCATGTCCAACAGGTTCTGAACAGTAATGGTTGTCTTCCTGTCATCGAGGTTAGCGACGTTGTGAGAGTCAAAAAAGTCTAGGACTCTGTGGTCGGGCGTATCGAGCAAGCCGTCTTTCCAGGCGATCGCTGTCAATGTGCTGATAATTGCCTTGGTAACGGAGTACACCGCGTGAGGAATACCCGCTGTGTAGGGTGCGTAATAAGCTTCGGTTACGATTTTTCCGTGTCGCGTGATCAGAAGGCTATCGAAACTGTGTGTCGTTCCGAAGTCAACCAGTCCAGCTAAGTTGGCTGACTCCATTCCCTGATCTTCCGGGGTGGAGCTTTGCCAACCGTTTGTCGGCCAGATCGGCTCGGCTGTGACCTGAGGTGCGGTTAACCCATTACAATTTGCGGCTGCAAATGTGAATGCGGCAAATGTAGCCGCCAAGAAGCCCGATTTGTAACTCCGTGCATCAAGCAACCGGAGTTGTTGCGTGCTAATTTTCATATCGCGAGTAACTCCTTTCAGTCTGGTAGCTATTCGGCTACCCACGCGGTAAGACCGCCCCTGCTTTGGCAGGGTGTCCCTAGTTGCGGTAATTGGGAAGGTGCCACGGGTTCGACCTTGGCGTTGACGAAGCTCCAACGCCGGCCGATCCGAATGTGTTTAGTTGCTTTCTTGGCGAAGCTAATGGCTTTGCCCTCAGAGATATGTGCGGGACTGCCAATGACGACTTTGATTTCGCGGCTCGAAAGTGATTCGCCTGACATCATCGACGCGCGCATGATGCCCGCGAATCCTGGGACTACACGATCACTTAGTGTGACCAGGGTAAAGAACTGACCCGAAGAAGACATACGATGCTGACTCCTTTCGTTTGGGTGCTGTTGGGAGTCTTCAGCCGGTTAGCTGTGGCGTCAAGTGCTTCACCCGAGGGGATTGGAAATGCTTCACGAACAGTACCTTACGCGGGTGCGATTCGGGTAGTTACTATCACACTCTCGAGCACGAGCACGGGGACGAGGACGAAGCGAGCCTTAGCCGGGGAGGAGCATCTTACGAATGGTTTCGTATGGATCACCGTAGCCCATGGCGATCGAGTCGATGGCAAATGTCTGACGATCCAGCGGATCGTATCTTAAAGGGACCTCAGCGCCTACCCGCGCAGCGCGCTCTGCTTTTTCCGCAGTGGTAAACGAGATCACTAAGGCGGCTTGGCAAGCAGATGAACCGTCTTCTGGCTTAACGTCGATGACGAGTTGCCATTTGCTGCAGCCCTTGGCTTCCAGAGCCGGGTTGTTCATCGGTTGTGAGACCGCCGATACGATGGTTCCGGTCGCTTTTGCTCCGTCTTGAAGAATCTGTGGTCCCAGAACCAAAGGATCTAACCGGTTCGTCATGGCCGGAATCCGTTGTCCGTTCGTCATGGATGCGGGCAGGAGGGCGACCAGGTTCGGGTCATCGGAATCAACCAGGATATAAACGCGTTCTCCGACGTAAGGGGGTGCTACATCGATAATCTGGGTGACGACTACCCGGCGTGGGGCAACGCCAATCGAATCGATATCAAGCACTAACTGTGTAGCCGTGGTGGCAGTGGACGAGATCGAGACAACCTTGGCGATACCCAGTTTGCCATGTTCTCGTAGCCGGGGACTTAAGGCCACCACATCGCGTACCCTGTCGTTGCTGAGATCAACTTCAGCGGATGGACCTCCATCGGCGGAGACGGTTGTGACCTTGATTCCGGCTCCACTGGGCGAGGGAGCCAGCGTTGCCCGGTTAGGGTCTTTCGCGTCTACCAAAATGTAAACTCGTTCACCCGCACGCGGCATCGATCCCAGGTCGATCAATTGGGCGAAGGTTGTCCGGCGCGGTTGTTCGCCGGCACGTTCAACATCGACAACCAGCCGCATCTCGGGAACATCATTAATGCTAGTACCGGTCTGAGAAATGGTAACTACTCGGGCGACCGCCATCTCGCCGTGCTGCAGTAGATGCCGGCGTTTCCGAAGCTTGGCCAACTGTACGCCGATCACCAATAGGGTAATGCCGACCGCCAGAATTGCGATCAGCACCGGTATGCTGGTTAATAAGAAATCCTCAATGAAAGACCGGGTCGCGTCCGAAAAATTCGTCTCCATTAATAGAGAGAAACCGGGGTTGGTAACTGGCGAAACCGATTTCCGGTGGACGCCTGATCCAGCCCGGAGGGACCCGATGATGGTAGCCAGGCATGGAATGCCTGGAATGTGCCATCCAGAAGCCAGTCCCGTAGGGTACGGTATAATCGGTTGGCGAGAGAGGGCTATGGTCTCGGTTGGTGGACAAAGCCTGCCGCCACAGATCACACCGTTCCCTACGGGACGGATCACGTCTGCCCTTTACCAGGCATTTCATGCCTGGCTACCCTCGTTCCGTCCCTCCGGGACAAACACACCCGCGTCCTTATGTTGACGGGCATGGGCGTGAGTGGGGAGAATTCGGGTAAACGGACCCAGAGCACGGCCAAAAATTCTAGGTTGCGCAGGGCAAGGACGTAAGTAGATAAGTGTACCTACACTCATATTCGGCTTTTCAGTTTCCATCATTCCAATGACAGCCAACGGTACAAAGGGCGGCCTCAGTTTGCTAAACCGCCGTCATTATCCCTTTCTGGTGGTCGGAACGACTTTCGTCACGCTAGTTTCTGCGGCCGGCGTGTTGTCGGCGCTAACCATGTTCGTAAGACCATTCGAATCCGAATTCGGATGGTCCGCCGGTCAGATCTCGATGGCTCAAGCCCTGCAGATCGCGCTTTTTGGGTTAACCGGACCGTTCGCGGCCGCAGCCATGGAACGGTACGGGGTCCGTAAAACCATCGCGGCTGCGCTCGCACTGTTAACTTGTACGTCCTTGATCGTGACCCGGGTGACAGCGATCTGGCAGCTACTAATATTGTCTACTTTCGTTGGGTTCGGCGCCGGCTCAATCGCACTAACGCTCGGTGCAACGGTCGCTAATCGCTGGTTTGTCAAAAATCGTGGTACGGTGGTGGGGATTTTCACTGCGGGCAATGCCACTGGTCAGCTCGTATTTCTGCCTATGTTCGGTACGCTGATCGAGCATCAAGGATGGCGAATTTGCGCTTACATCCTGTCCGGTCTCACGTTCACACTCATTGGGGTTTTCTGTTTGCTCATGCGTGAACGTCCCGTGGATGTGGCGATCCCTCCGTGGGGTGGCAAAGCCATCGAGCCGGCGCCCACTCACAAGCGGAATCCCTTGAGTGAGGCTTTCGCCACGCTGCGCCAGGCGTCGCGATCCAGGACCTTCTGGTTGTTGGCAGGATCCTTCTTTATCTGTGGCGCCAGCACCAACGGGCTCATCGGGGCGCATTTAGTTCCGGCATGTGGCGATCGGGGGATTCCGGAGACCCGGGCCGCAGGTTTGCTTGCGATGATGGGGCTGTTTGATTTGTGCGGAACCACCATGTCAGGTTGGCTCTCGGACCGCTGCGATTCACGCTGGTTACTCTTCTGGTACTACGGTCTCCGGGGTTTATCGCTATTGTTCTTGCCGTTTGCCTTTGGATTGGGCCTGTTTGGTCTGCCCGTATTCGCCGTGTTCTATGGGCTCGATTGGATCGCGACGGTTCCGCCGACGATTCGGATCGCCACGGTCGCATTTGGCAGGGAACGTGCACCCATTGTTTTTGGATGGATAGCGACTGCCCACCAGCTGGGTGCAGCATCTACGGCGCTCGCGACCGGCTGGTCGCGCACGGCCACTGGCACCTATGACACCGCCTTTGTGACCAGCGGTGCGCTTTGCATACTAGGCAGCATGTTGGTGCTGTGCATTGCGCGCCGGCCGCAGATCCTGCCAGCCTTTGCCGAGCTGGCAACGTGAGCAAGAGGGGAACCTAAATAGCCGCAAAAGATCACAAGGAACGCAAAAAAAGAAGAAAAGTCCTTGGTAAGGTAGTTGAGAAGCGGAAATCCAAGACAATGGCGTGTCTAGCGGTTTCTCTTTGTGCTCTTTGCGATCTTTTGCGGCTATTAAGGCTTTTGGGCTACTTGCCGCCGGACATGGTGATGTAGAGTGTAGGTGCAGATACAAATATGCCGGATGATGTTATTCAGGATCGTTTGCCGCCATCGAAGCTTGGTTCTTGCGCTTGCGCCGATGTACGGAGAGTCGCCCGAAAGTTAACGTCATTGTACGACTCGGCGTTAGCGCCGGCGGAGATTACGATTACTCAATATTCACTTTTGGTGAACATCGGTCGCGCCGGTCAACTCAGCCATACGGCATTGGCTGAAAGACTGGGTATGGACCGGACAACCTTGACCCGGAATGTACGTCCGCTGATCAAGGCGAAGTGGGTAGCGGTGGCGAGCGGTGCAGATCGTCGTCAACATCTGCTGCAGTTAACCGCAGCCGGGAAAAAGAAACTGAGGCGCAGCATTCCGTTGTGGGAAAAAATACAAAATCGATTCGTTGCAGAGATCGGTGGACATCCTTTTCAGGAATTGCGGAGGCTTCTTCGGGTGGTTGAATCAGCGGTTGCCAGTGCGAGTGGTCCGGGTTTGTGAGCGGGAAGGCAATACGGGTGGCGGCCCCTTCGGCCTCGCAAGCGAGGCAGCGCTCCAGTGGGGCGATCAATCGAGGACCCTGAAGCTCCTATACTCCACCCAACTACCCGTCGAGGACGAGGACGAGAACGATTTTACGATCGAGCGAAGCCAGCGGTCGTGGACAGACCTCGGGCGGAGCTTGTCATAACGATCGAGATCCGCGATGCATATATCCATGTCGAGCCAAGACAGACGCCCCATTATTATAGATACTGATCCGGGACAAGATGATGCCGTCGCCATCCTTTTTGCCTTGGGAGCGAGCGATCAGCTAGACGTGCGTGCGATCACCACAGTGGCGGGAAATGTTCCGCTCAGTTTGACCGCTAAGAATGCGCGGATCGTTTTAGGATGGGCGAACCGGACCGATATCCCCGTTTATGCTGGCTGCCCGAGGCCATTAATCCGTGAACCGGTGACCGCCGAACACGTTCACGGTGAGACCGGTTTAGACGGCGTGCCGTTGGCGGAACCGAAGGTCGAGCTCGCCAACGGGCATGCGGTCGATTTCCTGATCAAAGCTCTGGGAAACGCCTGGCCGGCGAGCATCACGCTCTGTCTGCTTGGGCCGATGACGAATCTGGCAGCTGCCTTGGTGCAGGATCCGGACATCCGGCGTGGGATCAAGGAGGTCGTGTTGATGGGGGGCGGATATCATGTGAGAGGTAATGTGACGCCTAATGCCGAATTCAATGTTTATGCGGACCCGGAAGCAGCGGCAGTGGTTTTCGGGAGCGGAATTCCGCTAGTGGTCCTGCCGTTGGATGTTACTCATCAAGTACTCAGTACGAAGGAGCGAATCGCCCGCTTGGAGAACCTCGGCAACCGGGCTGGAACCTTGATTGCCGCGATTCTTCGCTCGCATGGTCTAATTGAAATCAAACAGATGGCGACAGATGGCGGTCCGTTACATGACCCAACCGTAATCGCGTACTTGCTGCAACCATCGCTATTCTCCGGGAGAACCGTGAATGTTACGGTTGAGACGCGCGGCGAACTGACTGTGGGTGAAACGGTAGTCGATTGGCGCGGGGTCACTGGAAGACCGGCGAACGCGCTTTGGCTGAACCAGGTCGATAGCGACGGCTTCTACGAGCTGCTCACGGAAACCTTGAAGCGCCTACCGTAAGCAGCGCCCATAGAAGCCATTTATTGACTGATCAATTCGTTAACGATCAAACAGAATCGCGGCCTGACGTCCCGAACGTCTGTGGGTTCCTACGGAGAACTTCTTGCGAGTCGCAGGGTGTCGAGGCTTATTGCCGCGGGCGAGTTCAGAGAGCAGGCGGCTATTGTGGAACGCGCGAATCAGGTGCGGTCGAATTAGATCAAGTAACTGACGCTCCTCCTCGGTGAAATCAATGCAAGAACGATTCAGGGCCGGTCCAAGCTCGACGTCGGGAGCCGTGGTGATGAAAGCGAGCTGATAGTTTTGGTTTTCCGGCCGAAAGAGATGATTGTACAGATCTGTTCGCCTCCATTTCGACAGAGTCAGAAAATCTGAGATCTTAACCGACGAATTCAGCTTCTGTGCTCTGGTGTTGGTGATCGAGGGATGCTGATCTAAAAACTCAACCAGGGCCTGCAAATCCGGCCGGTAGGCTGGAGACACCACGCTCCGAACCGGTGTAAACTTCGTGAACTCATGGTAGGCACAGTAATCGCAGGAAAGAAACGGTTGCATCGCCTCGAAGACCCGAGCTGGAAAATCAGCGAGCGTTACCGGCTGTGACAATCCCAACGCTGCTGCGGAGAAGGCTTTGATCTGGCTACGGTAGAAGCGACTGTCCGTAAGCCTACGCACAACCGTCGCTTCGAGACAACGCGTCGTTGTTGTCGAGCGCGCCTTCTCGCGGCCACGCATGAACGTCAACATAAGGACACAGGTGTGTGTCCCGTAGGGTACGGTATGATGCTTGCCGAGCGTAATGCATTGTCTTGGACGATCGACAAGACCTGTCACCACGAATCATACCGTTCCCTACGGGACGGATCATGTTTGCTGGTTTTCCAGGCATTTCATGCCTGGCTACCCTCATTTCGTCCCTACGGGACAAGGGCTGGGGCCCGTGTCTTACGTTGACGCTCACGTGCGGCCGCGGAACGGCAGCGGTCCGTGGTGTCGACTTCGTCGGTTTGGTCTGCCTCGCACTCGTCGCGCCGTAGGCTTGGCGAAGGCGGAAGCGAGGCAGCGCTCCACGTGCCCGATTAGAACGCGTATCGCACGCCCCAATTTACCTGCATGAAATTGTTTCTGGGGCCGTTGACGAAGTTATAATCGGTTTCGCCAAATATGCCGACGTGCGGTGTAAGCCGGTATTCCAAGCCGGCACCGGTGTTTCCGAGCACGTTGCTATCGCGATTTCCTCTGTTTCTAAACCCAAAACTGTTTGTAGCGAAGCGGCCAAATCCCCCGGAATTGGTGAATACACCGCCGACACCGCCAAAGGCGTAAGGCGCGAGGTGAAAATTTGGTGCGATAAGGTCCAGCGGATAACGCAGAACCACATCTGCTTTGACATCACCGGCAGTATTATCACCCGGAAGCGTATTCATGACTGCGCCCTGGAGCCTGAAGCCTGCATAAAGCCAGGGGAAATAGCTCAGGTCGCCGCCCCCTCCCCAGCCGTGTTCTCCCACTGAACCGAAATTCTCGCCGAATCCTTTTGCGTAGGTCGCGAATGCACCCACATCAAATTCACCGGCCCGGAAAAACGACGTGACGGGCGGTGCAGGCGGGGGAACGGGTTGTTTGTTGCTGATCTCGGGTTCACCGGCAAAGACGGCCGTAGCTTGAGCCAAGACCGCTACCATCGCTGAGACTATAACCTTATCCATGGTTTTGATTTGTTACGAATACAGCTCAGGCGGCACAGTCCATGTGCTGCCTAGTCTTAATACGTACCCAAGGTGATCGAGGTTGCAACTCCGCAGAGCTAAGGGAAAGCCCTGAGAGAGCCCTCAGCGTCTGCATCGCAACCGAGGCGCGCTTGAACGTAGTACCGTTTTCTTTCCTGAGGCCGTTCGCGGGCTCGATTAACTCCCTGACACGATCCAATCGTGGGCCGGATCGTTCTGGAAACGCCAGATTCGTTTCGGACCAGCCATGACGTTGAGATAGTAGGACTCGTAGCCGTGCGGAACGACAACCGGATGATAGCCTCGCGGAACGAGAACGACATCGCGATCTTCGACCGCCATTGATTCGTCGATGTCCCGCGAGTCGGTATAGACGCGCTGGAAGATGAAGCCCTGCGCCGGATTGATCCGGTGATAGTAAGTCTCTTCGAGTAGACTTTCGGCTGGCAGATTATCGACGTCGTGCTTATGAGGCGGATAACTGGAGGAGTGTGAGCTCGGGGTTTTAACCTCGAATATCAGCAGTGATTCGGCGGGTTGGCCTTCCGGCAAGATTTCGCAGACATGGCGTACATTCGTGCCTTGGCCGCGCGAGAGCCTACGCATGTCAGCAGGCTCTATCAGCCGGACCGGGAGGCCTCCGTTGGCCGGCGCACCACCTAAAGCAAGTTCGGTATTGGTTTTGGCCGTCACCGTGAGTTTAGTGCGCGGCGGGACATACACGGCGTAAGGCGCGGCATCATCAAACACACTTTTACGTTCGCCGATCTCTTTCCATTGCTGACCTTCGGCCTCAGCCGAGACGGTCCCGGTCAAGATCATCGCGCAAAGCTCTTTGGCATCCTCGGTAAACGTAAGCGTTTCTCCGGCGGGTAATTGGTAGACAGAAAAACTAACATAACCCCAATCAGCAGATTCAGGGGTTACCTGGACGAGTTCCTGACGGTTTTTGTCTGGTTTAATTTGGAGTTTCATAAAGAGTTAGATGCCTGCTGCAGCTACGCGGGACCATCCGGTAGCGGCGACTGTCTCAAAAAGTCTATGGTATTCCTCACCGACCGATTAGACCGAAGTGATTTAGCGTGTCGTAACTCAACGCGCAGTCGCCATCCCAGCGCTCGGCTGGCGACTGCGCGTTGATTCAGGGCGGACCTATCGCTTCGAAAATGATGTCAAGTTACCGAATACCATAGACCTTGTGGGACAGTCGCCGCTACCGGGGCTCCGTTCCCCTACTTGCTTCCGTGATGTTTAAGCTGGTCGAGAATGACGGCGCCGACAATGATGCAGCCTTTAATAATCTGTTGCCAATAGGCGGAGACGTTGGTGAGGTCGAGAATGTTATTCAATACGCCGATAATGAGTGCACCTACGACGGTACCGGCCACCGTACCAATACCGCCTGCGGAAAGTGAAGCTCCTCCGATTACAGCTGCGGCAATGGCGTCAAGCTCGTAACCCTGTCCTAACCCTGGCTGGCCGGAGCCGATACGAGCTGATACCACGAGCCCGGCTAATCCGGCCAAAAGTCCGGCGTAGACATACATGAGCATCTTGTATTTCCCGACGTCGATGCCGGAAACTCTAGCTGCCTGCTCGTTACCGCCGATGGCGTAGACGTACTTGCCGAATTTCGTTTGCGAATAAAGAACGTGGGTGACAATTGCCATTAACACCAGAATGAGGATTGGGACCGGTATACCGAGGATGTCTCCCTGGCCGATGAAATTGTAATCATCCGTGAGATCCGAAATCGGGCGCCCGCCCGTGTATAAGAGGGCCGCGCCACGGATGGCGGTTAGGGTCCCGAGGGTCGCGATAAATGGAGGTATCCGGGTCTTGGCAACCAAAGTGCCGTTGATTAAGCCAACCAGGGCGCCGGCCGAGCATGCCGCCAGCACCGCGACAAATAGCGGTAGTTGCAGACCCTTATAAAAGGCTGCCGGATAGTCGGGCAATTGGGCCAGACTGGAGGCAACGACCGCTGATAGTCCGACTACCGATCCGGATGATAGATCGATGCCGGCGCTCACGATGACGCCGGTGACACCGAGCGCGATGAGACCGACCACCGACATTTGCCGGACGACATTGATCAGGTTCGTCTTGCTTAAAAACGCAGGCGACAGCAGCGACGCGATGATTAACATCGCGATGAACACCAGGAAAATGCCGTATTTACTGAAAATAGTCCGGAAGCGACCGGCAACCTGGCGCCATTTAGCCGGCGCGGCTTCGGTGATTATAGCGGGGGTTTCCATAACTCAGCTCGGTTAAGCTGCGAGTTCGGAGGCGACCCTCATGCCGGTGGCCATTTGCAGGATCTTTTCTTGGGTGGCTTCAGTCCGGGTTAGTTCGCCCACTTTATCGCCTGCATGCATTACCATGATGCGATCGCTCATTCCCAGAATCTCAGGTAGTTCCGATGAAATCATAATGATGGAACGGCCGGTGCGCACAAATTCGGTCATTAAGCGATACACTTCAGATTTGGCTCCCACGTCAATTCCTCTGGTCGGTTCGTCGAGGATAAGAAGATCCGGATCAGTGAGGAGCCATCTTGATATCAACACCTTCTGCTGGTTTCCGCCAGACAGATTTTTGATAATCTCTAATAGGCTTGGCGTCTTGATGCGCATCACGCTCCGCATTCTTTCGCAATCTTTTTCCAGCTTACGAAATTGGACGAAAGGTCCGGCCAGATAGCTGTGGATGTTCGCGATGAACATATTTTCGCGGACACTGGCATTAATGTAGAGGCCGGTGAGTTTGCGATCCTCGGTTAGTAGGGCCATTCCGGCCGCAATCGCGTCTTTAGGCGACTTGATCGCCACGGTTTTGCCATTGACGCGGATGCAACCTCGGTTGGTACGGGTGACGCCGAAGACTCCTTCGAGCAATTCTGTGCGGCCCGCACCCATTAAGCCGGCAACGCCCAGAATTTCACCTCGCCGGACCTGAAAACTAACGTCTCGAAAACCGTGGCCGCTCAGGCTTTCTACTTCCAACATCACGTCTCCCACCGAGACCGTCTCTTTGTGGAACATATCCGTTAAGGTCCGGCCTACCATCCTTTCGATCAAAATGCCTTCCGTGAGCTTGGGAGTGGCCTCCGTGCCCATATATTGGCCATCCCTGAACACGGTGACTTCATCCGTTATCTTAAAAACTTCGTCCATCTTGTGAGTGATGTAGATGATGGCACGCCCGTGAGCCTTTAGAGACCGGATAATGGAGAACAGAACCTCAACTTCCGCCTCAGTGATGGCCGAGGTAGGTTCATCCATGATGATTAAATCAGCATCATAGGAAACGGCCTTCGCGATTTCGACTAGCTGGCTTTGAGCGATGCTGAGCTCTAGCATCCGGGCCGTTGGCTTGATCTTAATATGGAGACGATCAAGGAGTTCTGCCGCCATCCGGTTCATTTTCGGCATATCAACCAGGCCGTACCAGGTTAGTGGTTCCCGACCTAGATAAAGGTTCTCTGCCACGGTCATTTGGGGGATGGGGCACAACTCCTGGTGAATCATGGAGATGCCTTTGGAGAGAGCGTAATGCGTGCTGGTGATATGCAGCTTTTCACCTTTGAAGGTGATGGTTCCTGAGTCCGGCACATAGATGCCGATCAGGCATTTCATCAGCGTCGATTTGCCGGCGCCGTTTTCCCCCATTAAACCGTGCACCGTGCCTTTCCGGACACGGAGCTGGACATCGCTAAGCGCGCGGACGCCGGGAAACCCCTTAGAAATGTTCCCCATTTCGAGCACGTATTCGGTTTCCATAAGCCGGGCGGCGCGGCGCTACGCGACAATGACAAATGGCAGATGACAAATGACAAATTTGTGCGGCGCAAACGCCGGTGCTAGCACAGACGCACGGTACCTTGCGCGGCCCTGACGGGCTTCATCGTTGGAATCCTCTGAGCGATTCTCGAGTTCGATTTGTCATCTGTCATTTGTCATTTGTCATCGCGCGTAGCGCTGACCGCTATGCGGTCATTTCACGTACTGCTTATAGTTTTCTTTGGTGATCTTCTGATATGGAATCCAGATTTTACCATCTACCACTTTGGGATTGGTTTCCTTCTTGACCAGCAAGTAAGCCGCGTTGACCGCTTGTTCGCCCTGGCCAACCGGATCCTGGAAGACCGTATTGTTAAGCTCGCCTTTCTCCATTGATTCAAGGGCGTCATGGCTGCCATCGGTGCCGCCCACGGGAATCTTACCTGACTTCCCTGCCGCCTTGATCGCCTGGAGCGCACCTAGAGCCATCTCATCGTTATTCGAAGCGACACCATCAATCTCCTGCCCGGACGCCAGCCAATTCTCCATGATGGTTTTGCCCTGTTCCCGTTTCCAGTTTCCGGTCTCTTCGCGGATGATTTTAATGTTGGGGAAATTCTCCTTGGCCACCTTCTTGATCCCATCGGTGCGGCCGATGGCGGCCTCGTTACTCAGCTCGCCCATCAGGATCACGAGATTGCCTTTGCCGCCCATGGCTTTCCCCAGTTCTTCCATGTTCATGATTCCGGCTTCGATCGAATTCGATCCGCAATAAACAACACTTTTCGGCAGGTTCGACGGCAGGCGGTTCACGTAGACTAAAGCTTTTCCGGCTGCGACGACTGATTTGGTCATTGGTCCGGTGGCAGCGGTGTCGACGGGCAAGACGACGACCGCGTCCACACCTTGTGCCAGGAAGTTCTCGACCTGGCCCACCTGTTTGGCGGTATCATTATTTGCGTCAACGATCGTAAGGTCGACATCGGGGTGTTTTTTACCCCAATCCGTGATGGCATCTCGGACATAGGTCAACCAGACGTCATCGAAGAGAGCCATGGCTACGCCTATTTTTACCTTTTGTTGAGCCGTGGCAGGTGTGGTCCCAGCCGCCATGGTGAGCATGGCGATGGCTGGAACGAGAACGTTCGCGAGTTTTGTAAATTTCATTTCTTTGCTCTTGTGGGGGAAGGCTCCGAGGCACCGTCCGCTTTCGCCTCCTTCGTCTCGCGGAGCGGGACTCTGGCGGACAAGACGGCGCGACAGGGAGCGTGCAGTTTTTCTTTGATCCTTTCTGGGGTTCAATTGCCGGTTTGGCTAATCCGTTCCCGAGGCATTAACGCGGGTAAGCGCATCGTGCTGGGGGCAAACGAAGTGGTTTCGTTTGGTTTCGAACTGATAACGGAATGAAATAGATTTCGTCAAGCAAAACTCAGTCTCGGGCTCGCATTATGATTAAATTGATGGTGGTTTCGGATCGGAGTGGGTATGGCGCGCTTGGGGGTTGCGGATCTTTCCGTTTCGGATCTCCATCGGAATGTTCTTCTACAGGTCGCAAATTGGTTTCCGGGTCGCGAAACGCCTCTAAGATTGAGATGAGCAGGGATTAGCGGTGATCAAGGAGGTGGGCTCCAGAGACCGATTGCCGCGGTAGAGGAGGGGTCGAAGCCGGAGGGCGGATTTCCCTATTTCGAAAGCGCGACAAGAAAGCCCCGCAAGGTTGAGCGGCGCGCGGTTTCGAATCGAAAACAAAAGACGCCACTGACGAACCACAGTTTGAAGGCCGTCGCGGATTTATCCTGAAGGGATGAGTCCTGATGCCCTTCCTCCTTCGTCCTCCCGCCGTCGCTTCGCTTTGGCGCGGCTTTGTTTTCGCGGGAGCGCCGAAGCTCGTAGAGCGTAGGAGGCCTGCACTACGGCGGACAGGTCGAGACAAAAGGATGGGACACAACCTCAAACCGTCCACTGCCAGACGCGACCAGCTCGGGGTGCGACTCCGACCCCTTCGAGGACGAGGACGATGCGCCTATGGCAAGCCGGGCCGGCTATGGTGTAAATGCTTTCAAGAAGGCGCCGACAGAATCGCGATCGAGCTGACGGGAGAACAGGGAGCAGCCGAACGAAGCGGCTAGCAGTAAAAAAACTCCGACCATGACAAAATCGCTTCTGCGGAGCAGGAGCCGGCCCAGCTTCGACATTGGTTCGTTATCGGTCGTAAATTCCAGGCCCGGTTTCATCTGGTTAGGTAAACAGCGGTAAATCTCCGGGTCTTGCAGAAGCGAGGCGGTGTAGGCGGCGTATTGGTTTGTAAAAGGGAAGACTCCCTTCAAGGACGGCGAAGTTAATACTGACACGTCATCGGTCCGAAAAAGATCTCGAACGGCGAACCGTTCTTCGATCAACTCGCTTTTACGCGCTGGCAGAGCCTGGTTCCAGGCCTCGGTGAGGAGCTGGCAACATCCCAACATGATGAGAGCGAACCAACCCGCGAACAGCGCGATGCGAGCGCTGTTAGGCGCCGCTGGGAACAGTCGCAGCCGGCTTAGCTCCAGGAGAGCAGCGCCGTTTACTACGACGTTAAAGGCGTTGTAGTCGTAGTAGCGAACAAGGGGCATATGAGCGCCACGGAGATAGGCCAAGGTCATCATGATGAGCAGATTCCAGATAGCTAGCCCCAAGATCACGTAGGAGGACTTTGGTAAGGCTTCGCGACGACGAATAATAGCGACGCCCAAGGCAACGCCTGGGAGTTGGATAACGAGCAAGGCCCAGAGCTGATACCGAGCCACGTTCGGCCATGACAGATTCAGCAGCAGAGAGGTCAAGAATTGGAAAAGTGAGTGCGCCTTGTATTCCGGGTCGGATTGTACCCCAATAAGCGCGGGGAGATTCATGAACAGCAGGGCCAGACAAACCCCGGCAGTCAGCGCCAGAGAACGGCCTCGGTATTCCCGCCGGAGAGCCATGACCGCGCATGTGGCCAGGACTGCCAGAAGCCCATAAAACCCGGAGCCCAATGTTAGACAAGCCAGGATACCGGCCCCGAGACCAATCCACCAAGAGATTGAACCTGCGTTGGCGGAAACTAGGCAGCAAACCGCGATGACGGAAAACAGAATAAAATAGAAATGCTGGGATTGAAATCCCCACAGGATGTTTTCGCACGCCATCGGCAACCCAAAAGCGAGAAGCAAGAGGAACGCGAAAAACACAAAACGTAGCCCGTCAAAATATCGACCGAGGCCGGCAAAAAGGGCAGCCACCACGAGGCCGGCTAGAATCGCGTTTAGACAGGCCTCAACCAACAAATCCCATTTCCCTTGGTTAAGGACAAATAACCCGACATTGGTACAGCGAGTCAGAACAATCCGATGTTCATTGTGCAATTGGAAGGCGTGCTGCCAAATCGCCCCGTAATTATTTTCGGCGGCCGCTTTGTAGTCCTGCATCTCCGAGAAGCTATCCATATACGGTTCCTGCACGCCGAACCGTTTGACCGTGTAAAGACGAGCGTTAATGACGAATAGACAGACTAAAAGTCCCAGGGTGTAATGGTTCCGCAAAAAGCGCAATAATTGGCTACCGACCCGATGATGTTTTGCCATTAGGTGCACCGGGTCACCAAATAGCAGGTAGCGCTGAGATTGCTAGTGTCGCGAATAATTTATCGCAGCGAGCAGCTAGCGTGGTGGACGCTGCATCAAGACCTCCAAGCTGCGGAGTTAAAGACAGCCTTGGGATGTTTCCCCCGCGGAGGAGGTTGAGGCAAATCAAAGAAGCAATGCGAGCGAGATCGGCTCCCGATCCTTTTGGGAACTAACGGTAAAGGCCCTGAGTATTTCGTTATTAAAACAAAATGCTTTTTCACCCTCAGGCTAAATATCGGGGCAGCCGTAGCTCGCTCAAGCGCGACAACGGGCTATCGAGTGAGAACGTACAGCCCGATTAGAATGATCGTGGTGCCGGCTAACTTCGACCATCCGAGTCCTTCGTCGAGCAAGAGCCCGCTCAGGACCATAGTGAGGGGAAAACAAAGGCTCATGAAAGGGTAAACGAAGTTGAGTTGGAACTTCGTCAGAGCTGCCATCCAACTAAGCGCGGCGACAAAAGCTGAGGCAAAGCCAAGCATAACTGGCCACGATAAAAGCTGGCGAAAAAGAAAGATCAACATCGGTCCGGGCTCACTTGGCATCGGGCCGGCCTGAGCGAGTTGCCACTTCAATAGTAGTTGGCCAACCGTGGTAAAAGAGATGGTCATCACAACATAAATCCAGGCCATAGCGAGATTCCTTTAGCTAGCCGCAGAGAGTCAGTAATTAGGAGTATCCAAGATCATCATCTGCCGTTTTGGAAGCTTTCGACCGGAGCTTCTGAAGGCGGTAATTCCTTTTCGGTCGACGCTGCAGATGCTCGGTGGATTTTCGCGATGATGCTGTAGGGACGACCCTTAACCTCCTCGAACATGACCGACAAATAAGTCGCGATAATACCGAGGCTAAAGATCGTCAGGCCGCCAAGGAACCAAGTCGAGATAATCAAGGAAGTCCAGCCGTCAGGACTGGCTACACCTAAGGCATAGATGACTAGAACGAACAACGTGTAGAAAAATGCGATGGCGATAATCAGAGCACCAACGTATCCGATGAAAATCAGAGGGCGGTTGGACGACATCGTGATCCCCGCCACGAACAGCCGGATCCGTCGGGCGAGGGTGTAAGAGGTGACACCTTTGTACCCGGTTTTATTCATCGGGAAAGCGATCTGCTTGAAGCCGTTCAAGTTGCATAAAATTTCGATCATGAACAGCTGCTCCTTATGCCGGAGTAAAGCGTCTACGTAACGGCGCGTCATCAGTCGCGCTCTTAATTGATTCCGGGGAACGACATTCGTCGATAATAGATTGTAAAGAGAATAAAAAGCTTCCCCGGAGACCCGTTGATACCAGGGACCGTGTCGCTGCTGTTGGACGCCAAAAACGATATCGACCGACTTCTCCGCCAAAGTGCGATAAAAGTCGCCCAGGATTTCGGGCGGCTCCTCCAGATCGACGTCGATGAGGAAAACCAGATCGCCGCGGGTCTGAGCCAGTCCCGTCATCATCGCTTTATGGTGACCAAAGTTCTTGGAAAGTTCTACCACCGAGACTTTAGGATCCCTCCTCGAAATCTCCAACGCTACGTCCAAAGCGTTATCGGGACTGCCATCATCAACGAACACCACTTCGTAATCCAGACCTAGAGTGCGGATTTGGCTGAGCACACGGCGATAAAACTCATCGATATAGGGCGCGGAATTGTAAAGGGTTGTGACAACGCTTACGGTCATGGATAAAACGCATCTTAACTTCTTTTAAAGCCTCCAGGGCTTTGGGGGGCGCTCCGCTGGTTTCTATAACCTATATACGGTAGAGCGTTAGGGCGATATAACCCATATGGCATCCATCTGGCAAGGCTGATGATATGAGACTGCGGCTGCCGCTTCGTCAGGTTTCTTCTTCGGGGCATAGCGAGGTTCAGCCGCAATAAAGCGGTAGTTGGACCTGCTTATTCCTGCCCGCCTTGCTGGTCGAGCGAGTAAATGGCGGAATCTTCCCAGCGAGCCTCTTCCTTGAATCGCGGGCTGATCCCGAAATGTTCTTCGCAAAACCGAACCAAGAACTGCTTATTCCTGATTGGGCAAATCAGATGCATATCCGGATCCGTACCAAGGGTCTTAGCCAGGTTATCGATCTGCAAACTTTTGAGCATGTCCTCCTCTACCGGAGTGCAACCAAGATCGTCGATTACGGCCATTTTGAGCTCTGGGAAAGGTGAATAAATGCGAGTCGGCGTAACCAGCCACTCCCAAATCAGTCCGGTACCCCAAGCTGTTACCTTGCCGTGCCGGAGTCCGATTTGCTGATTGATCCAGCGGCGGTAATCCGCGGCTTGGTGACAAACGGCCAGATGGTCAGCATAAACTAGTGCGGACGCGATAATTCCCAGGAAACCGATCATTGTAGAACCGGAATTTGCTAACAGACGTTTCCTTGGCGGATTAGCGACAAGTAGTGCAGAAAGAGTGAGCAAAGTGATCGAAGCTGCCGTTTCCCAAACGTAATCCAAAGGTTCTCTGCCGGTTAACGCGACGGCGGCAATCGCTGCTATCTCGCCAAGAACCAAGAGTATAGCCTGCACTCTTTGAAGTCGGTCTAGCACCACGCAGATGATGAGCTGAGCGCCGAGGCTTAGGAGCAGGGGCCATGAGTCGCAAGGAAGGCGAAACCAACCCCAGAGTTCACTGGTAGTAAAGAGCGGTTTACCGAGCCTTTCTAGTAAAAACGACAAATTGGCACGGCTGAAGATGGGGTCGAGCGTGTACCATTCGCCGAACATGTCATAATCATTGCGGGTCCAACCGATTTGCTGATATTCTGGCGCTTGCACTACGTACGGTACCCGATCGTACATCGCAAACTGAGTTAGCAGATCCATGTATTCAGGGGCATCGCGCCAACGGGCTGAACTCCAGTAAGCAATTTTTTCGGTCCAGCCAAATACCACGATGAGCGCCAGGCCGGACGCCAAAACCCTAGCTCTTACGCGGGCTTTGGTGCGACGCCAGCAAAGGAAAACGATCAGCGGAGCCGCAATTAGCAATCCCATGAAGAAGGATTCCGGGCGAATTAAGTAAGCTAGGAGGAATGCCGCAACCCACGCGAGTCCCCAGGGGCGAGACTGCGGGCGGTCCGGTTCCGAGAAAACCAGCCAATGTGCCATAGCTGCTCCAAAGAGCAGGCCAGCGGTAATGGTAAATTCGGCTGCCAACAGAGCGGTCAGAAAAATGCAGCCGAAACAAACCATGAATACGCTCAGGCCAACCAGAAGGTTCTTCGCGCTTAAACAGGCTCTGATTATGAGCGTGAGAGAGAGCCAAACAGAGAAAACGGTGAACCAGCCGTGAGCGTTTGGCCCGATCAAACGACTGAGTGCTACCAGGATTAAGCCGTATCCCAGATGGGACCAAATCAAGAAAGGCTCTGGCTTGAGGGCTTCACCAAAACCAGCTCCCACCATGGCGAGGCCTGGGTCGTCATTTCCCTGATAGAGAGGTTCCCCAAAGAGACAGAGGGCTGCGACGATGCCCGTTGCCAAAAGGAGTGGCGTATAGGGCGCACAAATTCTGCATATATTTTTAAGGAAGGTCTCCATTAGGCCCTCAAGGCTGCTGGTTAAATTCCCTGGTATTTGGACCTGGTGCGGAGTCGTGACTGGTCAAGCCAGCATTCTTGGCCTCATAAAGGCGCTTCACGATCACGTACGGCCGCGCTTTGACTTCGTCGAAAATAATCGATAAATAGATCGAAATAATCCCGAGGCAGAAAATGATTACGCCCCCCAACAGCCAGGTGGATACAATCACCGAGGTCCAACCGCTCACCGTGATGTTAAAGAAAAAGTACTGTATAAAAATGATGGCGATGTAGGCGATACAGATACAGGTCGTGAACATCCCCAAATAGGCAATAAAAACCAATGGCTCCCGGGACGACATGGTGATGGCGTTAATGAACAGAGTGATGCGTTTTGCCAACGTGTAAGAGGTTACACCTTTATAAGCCACCTTGTTGATGGCGCAGGGGATCTGGACAAAGCCGGTAATCTGCCAAAGCACTTCGATCATGAACAGATGCTCCCGGTGAAGCAGCAACGCGTTCACATAAGGCCGCCGCATCAGCCGAGCGGTCAGCTGATTTTCCGGTAAGCGGGTCTTGGCCAATAGATTATGTAACTGGTAATAAGCTTGGCCGGCGATGCGCTGGAACCAAGGAGCCACCCGTTTTTCTTGCACGCCGAAGACGACATCCGCGGCAGTCTCCTGCATCCTTTGATAAAAGACAGTAAGCGCTTCGGGTGGCTCCTCCAGATCCACATCGATCAAGAAGACCAGATCGCCTTGGACGAAATCGAGTCCCGCCATCAAGGCTTTATGATGGCCAAAATTTCGCGAAAGCTCTACGACTCTCACCTTTGGATCTCGGTTAGCCAGTGCTATCGCTAGCTCCAGAACGTTGTCCGGGCTTCCATCGTCGACCAAAATGAATTCGTAATCGAAGCCAAGCTGGCGAATCTGTTCGATTACCCGGCGGTAGAACTCTTCCAAATAGGGCGCTGAGTTGTAGAGAGACGTTACTACGCTCAGTTTATGATGCGTGGGTTTGGCGCTGCTGGCCGGTACGCCAGGGTTTTCCCTGAATTCCAGCGTATTCTTAGGGGGACTAATTTGGGTCATTTGGGCAAAAGTCGTGTTCATCCATCTTCTTGCGCTTATTCACCGGCGCAAATACAAACAGTTCTATTGGTTGAGCTGGGGAAGGCGAAAGCATATTCTGTCAGGAGATGGGTGAGCCAAATCAAAACGATAACCGGGATGAGTTTCACTCAACGGAGATTTTCCACGGCGCATCGGCGTTTCCGGGAACGCTTCCGGTCTGCCAAGAGTTTGTGGCAAACGTTCTAGCGTTGGAACAGACCGCATTTCTCGGCTCGGGTACTAGCGCGTTTTCGTTTTTGTTGGATCGCAGTGGCTTGCCCGCCGACGGGGTAATACTTATTCCTGATTTCACCTGCGAGAAACTGTTACTTCCGTTGCTATTACAGAATCGACGATTTCGCCGAGTAGACAATCATCCAGATTGGGTGACGCCGGAGCTCGAACAGTATCAGGCGGCCTGGTGCGAGAAAACCGTCGCCATCGTCTTGATTTACATTTGGGGATATGTGCCTCGACAGCTTGAGGCAATTGTGGACTGGGCGAAAAAAAAGCGGCTAACCATAATCGAAGATGTCGCTACCGCTTTTGGGCTCTCAAAAAACGGGGTACCCCTTGGCAGTATCGGGGATTACGCGTTCGGCAGCTTTGGTTATGACAAAACTTGGGAGCTTGGAGGCGGAGGTTTTTGCGTGGGCCTGGACCTGACCAGCAAAAAACGGGGACACGGGACCAAACAAATTCCGATCCGATATAATTCGCTGATAAAGTTTGGGAGGCGAGTCCCGTTTTTTTTTGCTCGCCATCTTTTATTAAGATCGATCGCGCTAAGCACACAGGGGGCGTTAACGGCATCAGCGGAAATAAGGGATAGAATTCAGGGTGCGATAAGAAACATTCGGCAGAGCTTCGTTGAGCCGATGATGGCTCGACTTGCCAATACCAAAAAGTTCGCCGTTGCCTTTGATTACGTGCGAGGCAGCCAAAAGCCGAGGGATTGTCTTTTCGTCCCAAATAATGACCAAGGCTTAGGTGTCAGGCTGCTGGCGCGATACGAAGATCGGAACTCAGTTTTGCAATCGTTGCGCCGGGACAAGATTTGGGTCGGCACTGACTATGCCTATCCGCTGGGTCATTGGGTTCACCGAGGAAGCGGGCCGCAGGCCAGGCGCTTGGCGAACCAGGTCTTGAGCTTTATTACCAATGGACGGAATCAGACGGTAGACCTTTGCGTTGAGCAACTTACAAAAATCAGTGATCGGGCTAGCTAGCCCAAAATCGGGTGACTATTGAGGATTGCCTTTTTCATGCCCACGATCCTTCTTTGCGCACCAAAATCGTGAATTCATATAAACCGTAGTCGTGGAGAAGGGCCACGTCCCGCGAGAGATGGTTTTTACAGTAGTCGAAGATAAAACCAGGGTCCGCATAATAAAGGTGGTTTTTCATTTTCGACGGTTCGGAATATTTGGTTAGGGAATTGAAAGCCAGGCCTTTCTTAGCCAGCCCCCACATTCGTTGAATGGTTGCGAGAGCGTAATTCTGCCATTCTATGAAATTTGCTTCGGTTTTGACTGTGATCAGCCCAACCCCGACAACGTAGTCGGCCGGCGCCAAGTCCGCTTCTTTATCTGTAAGGTCCAGCTTGGGAAGATGAGCTCGGTGTACCTCCCTGGCGCCAGCCAGCATGTCAGGCAAAAGGTCGAAGCCGATATATCTTTCGAAACACCAGGAATTTTCGATGAGATAGTTTAGCAGAGAGCCATGGCCACAGCCATAATCCAGGAGGGTAAACCCTGTGTCTCTGACACCCGTTCGGGGCGAACAACAGATCTTAGTTACTTGTTCGAAAACACGTCGCTGACGATCATCAGTGCTCCAATCGACACCGCGAGCGGTCAGCCCGTGCTCGTGCAGCTTCTGGTTGTAATAAGTAAGAACATCGTTCAACACTGGTGAACGATCGCTCTGTGGAGAGTCCATTTTAATTAGTCGAGTTCAATCTTTGGTTTGCGTTCCAGATAGTCAATGGCTCCCGGACCAGTATTTAGAACTAGATCGAGCACGGTTACTCGATGTTCAAAAGCGCCATAAAGTTGCGGGTACTCAGGATATCCTTCATAATCAAACCAGCGGACGGCAATCCCGGCTTTGCTGAAGCGATCTTCATCCAGATAGTCTTTTGCGGCTGGGCCCGAAACATATTCGGTGGCACCGGCTTGCTGGCAAATGGAAACTAGCCGGTCAGTGCGTTCAACCGGCGCGGGGTACTGGGATGAACAGGTTAGGGTTGTCTCGATCCGCAACCACTGCCTGACCAAGGTTAGGAAATGGAGATTAATGGCAGCCAGCGATGAGATCTCTCCAGCCCGCACAAAAGCCTCGTGCAATTCATGTTCGTACTGCTCGAAATAGGCAGAGCGGCGCAGGTTTTGGGAGATGCTTTTCCAGTGCCGGATGTGCCAACGCGGTTGGCTGACTTCAACTTCATTTATATTTGGCTTACCGTGGGCTGTAACCGGGATAGTCAACCACTGCAGACCTTGCTGGGTTTTAATGACGTTGCGGTTGCGCCAATCCTGCTGGGTAAATTGTACATCATCCAGGATCACAAACTCGTCCACTGAGCGCATCAGATCGAAGTAGCCCTTCCATGGGATATAGTTTGACTGCAGAATAGCAACCTTCTTTTGTTTGCTCGATGTCTCAGTGGCCACAGAATTCTAAGATTGCGGAGATTACTCGGTCTTGCTGCTCCCTGGTTAAGTAGTTGTGAAAAGGCAAACGGAGCAGCCGGCTACTCACCTCTTCTGTCACCGGGCAATCGCCTTCTCGATAGCCGAACCGCCGACCCATGGGTGAAAGGTGGAGGGGCAGATAATGGAAAGCGCTACCGATCCTCTTTGAACGGAGGAAAGCGATCAATTTGTCACGGAGACTTTGATTGGGAAGAAGAATGTAGAACAGGTGAGCCGCGTGTTCACAATCTGGCGGAACCTGAGGTAGGCTGATGCCGAGTTGGTCGGCGATCGGCTCGAACCGATCGAAGTAATATTGCCAAGCTCTGTGGCGCAAGCACTGGATTCGCTCGGCTTCCTCGAGCTGGGCAAACAAAAAGGCAGCCAGCAGGTCAGAGAGAAGAAAGCTGGAGCCAATATCGACCCACGTATACTTGTCCACTAAGCCGGCAAAGAATTTTTTGCGATTTGTCCCTTTCTCCCACAAAATTTCTGCCCGTTCGACGAATGAAGGCTCGTTAATAACAAGCGCGCCACCTTCTCCGCAGATTACGTTTTTCGTCTCGTGAAAGCTCTGGGTGGCAAAAGTACCGAAGCTGCCAAGCGCGCGTCCGCGATACTTACCAAATAAACCATGAGCGTTGTCTTCCACAATGGGGATCCCATGTTTGTTTGAAGTTGCCAGGAGCGGTTCCATCTCACAACCAACCCCGGCGTAGTGGACGATCGCGATCGCTTTTGTTCGTGGTGAGATGCGCTCTTCGACCAATGCTTCGTTTATGTTCAAAGTATCTCGCCGGATATCAACAAAAACGGGCTTTGCCCCACGAAGCACGAAGGCGTTGGCGCCCGATACGAACGTAAACGATGGTACGATAACTTCGTCTCCCGGCTGAATATCGAGGAGCATTGCGCTCATCTCCAAGGCGGCGGTGCACGATGTCGTTAGGAGAACCTTTTGGGCGCCGAGCTCACGGCACAAGCGATCTTGGCAGAGATGAGTAAAATGTCCATCGCCGGAAAGGTGGCGATGGGTCACGGCTTCGCCAACAAACTTCAGTTCGTTCCCGATCGGGTCAGGGAAGTTGAAAAGAATTTCTGCGTTGTTCAGCATGCCAATGTTTATTTTCCTATCGCTGTGGACGAGCGCTGGTCCCAGGCCCGATCGTGGATCGGGAACACAGGAATCAGCGCGGGTCTCCCGGACCTGGTCGGGCCGTCACAATGGTTTCCAGGTATTTGCGATATTCTGTACGAGGATGTTGTTGGGCAAGTTCGCTCAGTTGTTTCTTGTCGATGAATCCCATGTACCAAGCAATTTCCTCCAGACAAGCAATCTTTAAGCCCTGGCGCCTTTCGATGGTAGCCACATACTCGCCAGCTTCCAGTAACCGATCGGGCGAACCGGTATCTAGCCACGCGAAACCTCGGCCGATCACACGAACCTTTAGCTCGCTTCTGCTGAGATATTCTTGGTTGACATCGGTGATTTCAAGCTCTCCACGGGCGGACGGTTTTAACTGGCGGCAAATTGATACAACTTTGGAATCATAAAGGTATAACCCGGGAACCACATAATGGCTTCTCGGGTGTCTGGGCTTCTCTTCAATGCTCAACACGCACCCTTCCGAGTCGAATTCGACAACGCCGTAGTTTTCCGGATCACCGACCGGATAAGCAAAAACGCAGGCGCCCGAATCCAAGTCTAGCGCTTCGCGGAAGAAATCAAGCTGACCGTAAAAGATATTGTCTCCCAGAATCAAAGCGGCTGCGCTTTCCTGGAGAAAATCTTCGCCGATCAGAAACGCTTGTGCGATGCCTCCAGGGGATGGTTGTTCTGCGTAAGAAATCCGCAGTCCGAGCCTCGAACCGTCTCCCAAAAGCTTTTTGAACATCGGCAAATCCTTGCCGGTGGAGATCAAGAGAATCTCGCGAATCCCGCCTAGCATGAGAGTCGAGAGGGGATAGTAGATCATCGGTTTGTCGTAAATCGGCAGCAGCTGTTTACAGGTGATCTGGGTCAATGGATGAAGCCGCGTACCGGATCCACCGGCTAGGATAATACCTTTCTCGATCATGACTGATTTCTTGTTGAGCTATCAGGACCTGTGGTGTCCTTGTGCCTTTCAACTTGTTCGTATAATTAAACTTCGATGGGAATTGACAAGCTTATGATTACTAGCCAGCGGGAACGAGCGCAAACGAGCGGGACCGGGCGGGGATGCTCCGCGGTAGCGGCTAAGACACCAAAAGGCTGTTCTCTAAGGGCGAGTACTATACCAGCCGTGGCAACATTCGACCGTTGTCTGGGTTGGCACCCGTCCCCGCTCGTTTCCGCTGGTTGCACTCTATGAAGATCGGGATCGTGATCTTCACGGATGACGCCCAGATTGGTGGCGGGGTCACCTACGTTCAACAGATTTTGCAGGCCTTGGTTAAAAACGTGCCTGTCATTCAGCATTCATTCTGTTTAATCGGCGCTGCCAGCAAGCCGGCCCACGTTGCTCATATCGATTTACCCTGGGTAGAGGTGCCGCGCTGGGAGCCCGGCCAGGGTGCTGCTCCCGATGCAGTAGAGTATTATTCGGCAGTCCAGCGAGAAAATTTTGATTTGTTGCTCTTTTTACATCCTTGGAGCCATGTCACCTGCCCAATCAGGGATATACCCTACATATCCAATGTTTGGGACCTGCAACACCGGCTGCAGCCATTCTTTCCTGAGGTGAGCTCGCATGGCGAGTTCGATCGGCGAGAAGAGATGTACCGGCGTGCGCTACAGCGGGCGGCGTTAGTGATTGCGGTAAATCAGGTTGGCAAGCGCGAAGTGACCGCTTTTTTCCAGGTAGCTCCTGAGCGAGTACGAACTATCCCGCTTCCGACGCCGGCTTTTGCTTTGGAGGCGGATCCGGCCGGTGAGTCGGATATTCTAGATCGGTTAGGGCTAACCGGAGAATATCTTTTTTATCCGGCGCAATTTTGGCCACATAAGAATCACATCTTGTTGGTTTTAATGTTGAAAAGACTCCAGAGGATGCACGGCCTGGACCTAAAATTGGTTTTAACCGGTTCGGACCGAGGCAACCAGCCTTACATCAGGGAGAAGGCAGCTAGTCTCGGTTTGGAGAAGAAGGTGGTGTTTGCCGGTTACGTGTCCCAATTGGATTTGATCACGCTTTACCGTAAAGCGGTGGCCTTGGTTTTTCCTAGCCTTTTTGGACCGGAGAATTTTCCGCCGTTAGAAGCGTTTGCTTTGGGATGTCCGGTGATTGCTGCTGACGTTGCCGGTGCGCGGGAACAACTCGGCGAGGCGGCGATCTTGTTGGATCCGACCAGTCCGGAGGACTGGAGCCAAGCGGTCGTTCGTCTGCGGCAAGACGCCGACCTCCGGCAGTCGCTGATCGCGAAAGGCAGAAAACGGGCCCAGAGAAACAGCCCGCAAGATTTTACGCGGGAGCTTTTAGCCTTGTTCGATGAATTTGCACTGTACCGCCGCACTTGGTCGTCGGAGCAGGTGAGAAGTGAGGAGTGAAAGGTGATTGGTCAGGCAGCCGGTGGCTGTCGGACAAGGTCATTCGAACTGCCGGTAAAGCCAATCTTGATGCATCGTCTTTGTGTCTTTGTGGTGAAAGCCGGTCAGATATCGAACACCATGACGTTCCGGTCTCTGGCTTGATCGACTAAGTCCTGTATGGTCTTGGAGCCGAACAACTCGCAGAGTTGTTCGCGGGCGGCTTTCATGAGTGGCCGCAGAGAGCAAAAGGCGGGTTCGGCGCAGCTACAAGTCTCGGAACTCTTATCGAGAGCGCATGGCAAAGGACCAATCGGGCCATCCATCAGCTCGATGATCTCGAGCACCGTCATCTCCGAAGGACGCCGCTTCAAGGTATAGCCTCCGCCGACTCCTCGTTTACTGGAGAGGATCCCGTGATTCCGCAGGCTTAGAAGGATCTGCTCCAGAAACTTGACCGGGATTCGACCTGCTTCAGATAGCTCCTGGATTTGATGCACTTTGTCCGGATTATCTCGCGCCAACAAAAGAAGCGCTCGAAGCGCATATTCAGCTTTTCGAGAAATCCGCATGATCCGGAGACAATAACAGATGACAAATGACAGATGACAAATGACAAATTGCCCCGCGAATAGACGCCAAGAACGGAACTCAACCGCAGATGGACGCAGATAAACGCAGATAGGGATCAACCGCGAATGGACACGAATTATCGCGAATTAAAACCGAACTCTGCCACAAAGTCACAAGGAGCTCGAGCTAAAGGCTTTGAACACTTAATGAGCTCTGAGTCTCTGTGGTGAATTTTTGCTTCCTATTCGTGCCCATTCGTGTCCATTCGCGGTTGATCTTTATCTGCGCTCATCTGCGGTTCGTTTTGTGAGAGGAGCTGTTCGAAGAGGTCGGCGACGCGATCCCAGGAAAAACGGGTTTTGATGGTTGCTGTGGCTGCGGCGCTGAGGTGGTTCCAGGTGGTTTGGTCCTGGAAAAGTGGCAAAATGCGGTCCGCCAGGCTGGCGGGGTCGCTGGCGGGGTCGAACAGGAAACCGTTGGCGCCGTCTTGGATGAGTTCGATATTCTCCGGGATCTGCGACGCGATCACGGGTAGGCCGGAAGCAAGCGCTTCCAGGATCACGTTGGACATGCCTTCATAACTGGAAGCATGGACTAGAAAAGTCGCGGATTGATAGGCTTCGCGAACGGCTTCTCGCGGCGACCAACCCTTAAATTGGACGCGATCGGTTATTCCGAGCGCGGCAGCGGTGGCCTCTAAACCGGGGCGTTCGGGACCGTCCCCGATGATTTGGGCAGTGACGTCGGTTCTGTTTTTGATGGCAGCAACCAGATGTAAGAGATAGCCGACATTTTTCTGTGCGTGCAATCTGCCGACCGATAACAACGTCGGCACCTTAGTGCGGCGTTCAGGCTCCGGCCTGAAAAGATCGGTATTTATCCCGTTCGGCACCACTTGAACAGGAAAGGGGTCGGTTTTTTCGGATAGTTCTTTTAATCCTTGTGACGGCGCGCAAACCGCTCTGGCATGCTTAAAAACGTTATGGCGAAGCGGTTGCAGGGCCCGATAAAAAATTGCCAGATGCGGTTCGGTGCCTGGCACGTCCCCACCACGCAACGACACGACGTATGGTGTGCGAGTCCAGAGGTTAAGCCAGCGAGCAACGATCCCGCCTGGGACCGAGAAAAAAGCCAGGGCGGAATCGATCTGATAGGATCGGGCCAGCCTAAGCGCGTGCCAGCTCGCCAAAAGGACGTAGCTAGCCATCTCGATAATACCCGACTGATGCGGGCTTTTCCGCAGAGCGCGAATTCGCACAACGGTAACGGCGTCTTCTACGACGGTTCCGTGAAGAGATCCGATCCCGGCGGTAAGGACTACCACTTGGTGACCTCGCTTGGCAAAGTTGCCCGCGATCTGTTGGCAGGCGGTTGCCGAGCCCCCACCGATCGGCGGATATTCGTAGTTAATAAAGAGCAAACTAGACACGGAGCGGGGCCGGACTCGCCTGAAGCTCGCCCGGATAGCAAATAGCAGATAGCAAATAGCAAATCCTCTGCAACCTGCTGCTCGGCCGAAATAACGCCATCTGCTATCTGCTATTTTCTATTTGCTATGAGGACGAGCCTCAGGCGAGTCCGCTAGCGGAGACCGATCTAGCATCCAGACACACCAGAGCGCGGCTCGATCATCATGTTTCCCAAGGGTATGCTTCAGCAAGCGCTCTTTCACAACGTCTCGTCTAAAACTCTCGGCCTTACCAACTCCGTTTACTTTTAAGGCGCCGCTCTGGAACCATTGACCGATCGGGACGCCAAACCCTTTCTTTCGGCGGTCAATGATTTTCGCGGGGAGCAATGATCGAGCTGCCTCCTTAAGCAGGTACTTCGTGGTGCGACCTCTCAGCTTGTACTCGGAGGGGATCCGGCGCACGAAATTGACCAGATCGATATCGAGGAAAGGGGCGCGCGCTTCCAGACCATACGCCATGCTAGCTCTGTCTACTTTCACCAGAATATCATCGGGGAGATAAAGCCGGAGATAGAATTGCATCGCCCGATCGACATCCGTGCGCGCCGTCGGCTCGTTCCAGGCTTCCACCGCTTCAGAATACAACTCTTGCGGGTCGACCGGAGCACCGAAAAGGTCAGCAATTTCCGTCTGGTGCAAAGGTCCCATCCAGGTCGGAAGCCAATATTCACGGGAATAGGATAATCCTCGCAGCATACGCTTAACCTTGAAATCAAGGCTCATGTTGACATGCGAGACGGGCAGGCGATTAGCCAGCGCTTGGATGGCAGCATGTCCGGCTTTGGGGGTAAACCGATTATAAGGGATAGCAAATCGCAGCGCCTGGAACGGATCGTAACCGGCAAACAACTCGTCGCTGCCGTCTCCGCCGAGAACCACTTTTACCCGGGTACGCGCCAATTTCGAAACCAACGTGGTCGGCAGAATCGAGCTATCCCCGAAGACCTCATCCAGATTTTGGGCGACACTCGGCGCGAAATCGAGGCAGTGCTCGATAGAGAACACTTGTTCGAAATGCCGGGTGCCGAGGCGTTTCGCCATTAGTTGCGCGTATTCGCGCTCATCGAATGATTTTTCCGCAAACCCGATACTGAACGTCTCGACCACGGCTTGATGGCGAGTGGCGAGCGTTGCTACCAAGCTTGAATCGATGCCTCCGCTCAGAAAAACCCCAACCGGGACGTCCGCATCGAGTCTGCGCTTAACCGCCGCATCAAGGAGACGGATCAACTCGGATCCCCATTCTTGTTCGGGGTCTTTTGGGACCTTTGGAAACGGATCAAATTCAAATCGCCAGTATTCCTGGATCTCAATCTGCCGTTTCCCGAGGTCGAACTTCATCCAATGACCGGCCGGCAATTTGCGAACATTTTCCAAGAGGGCGCGGGGAGCGGGAATAAAGCCGTAAGCGAAAAGCTTCTTTAGCGACTCCTGGTCGAACGAGCGCGGTACCTCGGGATGCAGGATCAGCGAGGTGAGCTCCGAAGCAAAAACCAGGGTTTTACCGTCGAAATGATAGAATAAGGGCTTTTTGCCGAACCGATCCCGGCTGAGAAAAAGAACTTGGTTAGCGGCGTCATAGATGGCAAAGGCCCACATCCCGTTCAACCGGGAAAGCATCTTTGGTCCCCATTGCCGGTATGCGTACAGCAGAACTTCGGTATCGGAATGATCCGTTTGGAATTTGTGCCCTTCCGTTTCGAGTTCTTGGCGAAGGTCACGATGATTGTAGATCTCGCCGTTGAAGGTGATGACCAGCTGGCCATCGGCTGTCGACATCGGTTGGCGGCCGTTGGCTAAATCCACGATGGCCAGGATGCGATGACCCAGAAAAACCCGATGCGGTTCGTCGACCCAGAGACCCTCGCCGTCAGGACCCCGATGCGCGAGCCGGCTCGTCATTTTGGCGAGTACGTCTCGAGACCCGGATCCAACAAAGCCTGCGATTCCGCACATATCCTACCCAATAGACAACGCCGACATCGCCGTCAACGCCGGGAACTCACGCACAAAAGTGCCCCCAAGCCGAAAAACAGATTTTCACAACCAGGTCACAAAGGCCACGAAGATGAGACAGAAAAACGTTTGTGAAGGAAGGAAAAGAATGGAAGGTCTCACTTCCGAACCGAGGACGATCGGGGGGTATGGATCTCGTCCTGTAGCATGTATCCAGAATGATTCCCGTCAACGAACCGCTACTCAAGGGAAACGAAGGCAAATATTTGGCGGAATGTATCGAGACGGGTTGGATATCCTCAGAAGGGCCATTTGTCCGAAAGCTTGAGGAAGGAATGGCAGCCATCGCCGGACAGCGACATGGCATAGCGGTGATGAATGGATCCGTTGCGTTGGAGGTGGCGCTCGCCGCATTGCGGATTGGTCCTGGTGACGAGGTGATTCTGCCGACTTTCACGATCATTTCGTGCGCAGCCGCCATCGTTCGGGCGGGAGCAACTCCTGTGGTCGTTGATGCCGACCCAGCGACTTGGAATCTGGATCCAGCAAAGCTAGAAGCGGTGATCACTCCCAGAACCAAGGCAATCATGGTCGTCCATATCTACGGCCTACCAGTGGATATGGATCCCGTAGTCCAGATCGCCAGTGACCGCGGGCTTAAGATCATCGAAGACAGCGCAGAACAGATCGGCCAAGTTTACCACAGCCGCTCAGGAGTGACTCGCATGATTGGCTCGTTTGGAGATATCTCCACTTTCAGCTTTTATCCAAATAAACATGTAACCACCGGCGAAGGCGGGATGGTGCTCACCAGCGACGAGACGGTCGCAGAAAGGTGCCGCGCTTTGCGTAACCTGTGTTTCGGGAGTAAACACCGTTTTGTTCATGAAGAGCTGGGATGGAATTTTCGTATGAGCAATTTGCAGGCAGCCGTCGGAGTTGCTCAGATTGAGGTACTTGACCGCACGTTAGAAAAGAAACGGTTAATCGGCGCGTGGTATGATGAATTTCTTCGCGAGGTGAAGGGAATCGATTTGCCGGCATCTCGAACCGGCTACGCAGAAAATATCTACTGGGTGTACGGTGTCGTTTTGAAAGATCAGGTTCCGTTTGACGCGCAAGAGGCGATGTTCAAGTTGGCCGATGCCGGGATTGGTACCCGACCGTTCTTTTGGCCGATGCATGAGCAGCCGGTGCTGCAGAGAATGGGTTTGTTTCGGAACGTTTCGTGTCCGGTGGCTGAGCGCCTCGCCAGGCGCGGGTTTTACCTTCCAAGTGGAGTAGCCCTTTCTCGAGACCAAGCTGAAAGATCCGCTGCCGCGGTGCGTACCTTATTCAAGTGATCTTGCCAATGGATACCAATACGAAAATGGCGCCAACCGAAACGGTAGAGAGGATCGAACGCGAAGGTGAGATGTTCGCTCTGATCGTTCGGAAAGAGTTTTCGGCGCCGGGCGTGAACTTTTTCACACCGAATGAGTTATCCCAACAACTAGCTCACATGCGGCATCCTGCCGGTAAAGTGATCAGCCCGCACGTCCACAATCCAGTTCATCGGACGGTCGCGTACACCCAAGAGACATTGTTTATCAAACGGGGTCGTCTCAGAGTCGACTTTTTCAGTGCTGATCAGGTCTACCTGGAGAGCCGCGAACTCAGGGCTGGGGACGTGATTTTGCTGATCAAAGGTGGGCATGGATTCGAAGTGCTTGAAGATTTGGAAATGATAGAGGTCAAGCAGGGACCATATGCGGGCGACAACGACAAGACGTGTTTTGAAGGCCGGTTTCCAGCCGGGGTACGACAGACACTGGCGCGTCCAAAGAAAGATTAATCTCGCTTTTGCCGCCCGGTGAACTTTCAGAAGTATTCAGCCTACTACGACCTGCTTTACGCAGATAAGGACTACGCCGCGGAGGCCGGATACGTGGCCAAGTCGCTTCGAACCGCGAACCCGGAAGTCTGCACCATCCTGGAGCTCGGCTCTGGAACCGGCCGGCATGGACGACTGCTCGCGGGAATGGGCTTTGATGTTTCCGGGATTGAACGGAGCAGTGAGATGGCCGCGATCGCCCAATCGTGTACAGAGAATGTGAGAGGTGGCGGAACCTTCGCGTGTGAGGTTGGCGATCTTCGTGAAGTGCGCCTGGGGCGGACGTTTAACGCGGTAGTCTCCTTGTTTCATGTCATCAGTTATCAAACCACTGATGACGATTTGCGGGCGGCCTTCAGCACTGCCGCGGAGCACCTGAAAAAAGGCGGCTTGTTCCTATTCGATGTGTGGCATGGGCCAGCGGTCCTGGCGACGGAACCCTCGATTCGAAGGAAAGAGGCGGCAAAAGGTCGTTACAGAGTAAGCCGGGTGGCGTACCCTGAGCGGCACGTTACGGCGAACACCGTTAAAGTCGTCTATTCGCTCGACTGCGAAGATACCGAGAGCGGCGAACGAGCCCAATTCCGGGAAGAGCATGTTATGCGTTATCTCTTTCCGGAGGAGGTTGATCAATTGGGGAGCCAAGCTGGTTTCGCCCTGGTTAGTACAGAGGAATTTTTGACTGGACGACCACCTTCCGAGGAAACATGGGGCGTCGCTTACCTCCTCAAGAAGAAATAATTTCACCCAGAGGGCGTGGAGAGGAGAAGGTGAAAGGTGATTGGTGAAAGGTGAAAGGTGAAAGGTGGTCGGGCGCGTAACTTTTCAGGGCTGCGGCTGTGCGCCATTGAGTGAATAAATACCTGCATCGCCGTAACTGGCGATTTGGGTGAAAGCCGGGGTAATTCCGTAATGTTCCTCTCCGAATTGGATGAGAACCGGGATGAGACCTTTTGGGCAAATCAACGTCATCTGCGGATCGGTACACAGTCTTTTAGCCAAGTCGTCGATTCCCAGCGTCTTGAGCATGTCGGTTTCGACCGGCATCGCGCTGAGATCGTCGATGGCGGCCACCTTCAGCTCGGGAAAAGGAGCATAGATTCGGGTCGGTGTGATAAGACATTCCCAACGCAGACCGATGCTCCAGACGACTACGTTCCCTTTTAATTGACCTAGGTTTTGGTTGATCCATTTGCGGTATGCCGCGGCTTCTTCGGTACTTTTGAGGTGTCCGTACCACACCGTGACCAGCGCGACGATGCCGAGCAGTCCTGGCAGAACCGCACCGGCCGACCAGAGAAAGGAGGCCTTTTTCGGGCGCGGTAGAACTAGTGTCGCCGAAAGGCACATCAGGGTAGTCGCCGAAGCTGCGTACCATACGTAGTCGGATGCTCCCTTCCCGATCATCGCTGCGAACGCAATCGCGACGATTTCACCGGCAAGATACAGGAAGCCGACAAACTGCAACTCCCGCTTCAGCAACGCCAAAATAACAATCTGGCCCAAGAGGCTGATCAGCAAAGGCCAATCCGTGAAAGGATAATAAAACCATTCCTCGATCTGCGCGACAGCGTTCGTGCTTCGCGGGACAGCCAGTCTTTGTACCAGGAACGATACGTTTTCCAGACTATAAATCGGATCCCGGCTATACCAGGCAAAGAACATACGATAATCGTTCGAAGTCCAGCCGACCGTCTTATATTCCGGGGCTTGCGGGCGCCAGGGGACACGATAGTAATCGTTAAACTGGGCCCTGAGTTCGTTATATTCTGGGACGGACCGCCAATCCGCCGAGGTCGAATAGGCGAGCTTGTCGGTAGCGAATCCCAAGGCGAAGATGACGGCCAAGCAAAAGCCCATCACTGTGTAGCGTGAAAGGAGTTTCCGGCGACGCCAGCAAAGGAACAGTAAAGCCGGCATTACAATAGTCAGGCCCAGGCAATAGGATTCAGGCCGTATCAGATAGCTGAGAATCAGTGCCAGCACGATTGCGGCCATAGCCAAGAGACTTTTTCGATCGTGGGTTTCGTCAGCCAGCCAACTGGCAATAGCAGCGCCAAACAGCACACCGGCAGTGGTGGTGAACTCGGCGGACAAGAGCGCAACAGAAAATATCGCGCCCGTGCTAAGCAATAGAAGGGAGAAACGAACGATCGTCTTCTGCGCGCGCCAGAGCGCTCGGATTAACAGCGCCAAACTGAGCCAAACCGCGGCTATGGTCACCCAGCCGTGGGCGTTAGGCCCGACGAACTTGCTTAATGTCGCGAGAACCAATCCGTAACCGTAATGACACCACACCAGATGTGGGTCGGGATGCGCTGCTTCCCCGAAACCAGCGCCAACCATAGCAATGCCAGGATCGTCGTTTGAATCGTAAAGTGGTTCTCCAAAGATACAGATTACAGCCACGATCAAGGTGGCTAGGAGCACTGGCAGTCCAGCGCTGCGGACCGCTCGTAGAACTACTGTGGCTTGTCTGAGCACGGGTGCTCGGCGATTTGAAATTGAAGGGCAAAGGATTGTCAACGAGAATTCGTTTTCGGGACAAGAGTGATTTCGGTGCAAGCCCAACGGCTGAAAAAGAAACGGCATTCCGGATGAATTGGCCCGCATCCCTCCATTCGCTGCCCAAAACGGGGCCCTTGACGCGACAGCAGCGTCTATCCATTCTCACGCGATGAAGAGCGAGATTCTGCTGACAGAAAATCGCGGCCAAGCTGAAAGAAAACCTGTCGCTTCAGGCTGGCGTTTACTGATTTTGTTGCCGGTCGTTGCCGCTCTCGCCGCGTCCTATGTGACTTACTCGGTTGCCCGAATCGAAGACAAATATCTGGAAGGGCATCGGGTCTTCATGGACCCCTTACATTACCAGTTACACCTTTTCCATCTATGGGAGCTTTCAAAAACTAAGAGTCGCTTCGACCTGGTGCTCGAGGAACTGAGCGTGCCTGCCGAGGACGGAAATATCACGCAGATCGCGTTCCGGACCATCCCGATAATTCTACTGAATCCCGATTGGTTGAAGAGCCCGCACGCGCACCTGGTCACCAGCGGGTTCGCCTTGTTTGGGTTTCTTTGGCTGCTGGCGTACACCGTGTACCGCCGAACCAATCGGCTTCTGTTCGCGCTAGCAAGCTTAGCTTTGGCTTGTTCGATACCTGGGATTTACGACCCATTTGCTGGAATGGGAGCCTTTTGGCTGGATCTCTGCGCCGGTTTCCTCGGAGGCGCAGCCATGCTGTGTCTCATCTGCTCGGAGTCAGGTGAGAAGCTAGTTTGGCTGGCCGGTTTTGCATTTTTTGCCGCCTGTACGTTCATGTCCAGGTTCGTCTCCGGGCCTTACCTCTTCGTTCAGGCGGCGCCGATCCTTTTTTTTTATTTTTGGCAGCGCTGGAAACGGCGAAACAGCTTTCGCCGCGGGGTTCTGCCCCCGATTTTGTTGATCGGCGGAATTCTGTTTTTGCTGGTTGGCTGGTACGTGTGGAAACTGACGCCTGCCGAAGCCGCTTACAACATTCTCTATTCGTACGGCTATAAAGACATTTTCGGCTCGGCTTACCAGGTGCTGGATACAGCCCAGCGGTTCTTTGGGTTGAATTTCCTACTTTTTTGTATCGTAGTCTTCGTTGTCCATCTCGTTGTCGGATTTCGGTCTGCTTGGCGAACCCTGGCGGAATCATTTTGGGCGGCTTTGTCTGTAGGCCTTTTCTTGACGGTTACGTGTGTCATTGGCGAGTCCACGCGCCCAATGCAGTACTCGGTACCGATCATTTTATTCGCGCTGCTGTGTCCATTTGATTGGCGAGACCAAGAGCAGCGGCGTTCTCCCCAAGCGCGCACGATTCTGCTTAACGGGCTTGGCTTGGTTATCTTAGTGGTAGCGGGCGTCACCCTGATTCAAAACCTGAGAACGGACCTCTGGAGACCGGCGAAGCCATGGAACGTTGAAACTTACAGAAAAGCGCTCACTGATACCCTGACGGACAAAATCATGCGGTATCTGCCGGACAAGGTAGTCGGGGCCTATTTCGATCTGTTCAATGAGTATGCGTTTGTGATCGCTTTCGAGCGGTATGGACGCTTTCCGCGTATGTTTGCCCCTCGGGCTTTCGATGTTCGAGATCAGTATTTGAAGTTGAATTACCCCGGCAACAAGTCGCCAGAAGAGTTTGCGGATATCGCTTGGCGTGAAGCCTCTGAGAACTGCGATGTCGTTCTCGTCTTCAATGACCCAGCGACCGCGTTTACACCGACTCCGTTCGATTATGGCTGGTGTTTAAACACCTACACGGAAACGATCGCCTCGAAGATAGCAGAAACCGTCCGGACAAGCCCGCATTGGAAAAAGCTATTTGTGGTTCCCTGCCCCTGTTTGCCAGGCGGAGTCGCGGCTTATGCCAATCTAGATAGATACCCAGAAGCGATAGAAATAGCGCCGTCATCGCCATGATCACACCCCGCGTCTTCGGGTTCCCTATGTCTTGGTGGTGAAATTAATTAAATCGGCGGATCGGACTGCGGCAGCCTTCTAGATTCCGACTCTCGCGGATGGTATAGATGGGCTTACCCTGCGACTCGTAGAAGGTGCGCATGATCATCTCGGCCAATAACCCGAGTAGAATGCACATCATCGCGATCATAAAAGCGCCGACCACAATCAGTGGGACCGGAGTAGTGATAAAAGCGAAGTTCTTGAAAATCTTGAGGTAAAGCATCCAGAGAAAAGCCACGACGCTTAAGGCCATACTGAAGATGCCGCAGCCGCCGAAGACATACATTGGTTTCTGAGCTGCGCTATCGAGGAACTTAACGACTAATAAGTCTAGGAGCACTTTTCCGACTCGCTCCAGGCCGTATTTCGAGCGGCCAGCTCGTCTGGGATGATGATTGACCACGACCTCGGCTATTTTAGCGCCGTGCCAGGACGCATAGATCGGCAGGAATCGGTGCATCTCGCCGTAAAGCCTGATTCCGTCGACTACGGTCCGTTTGTAGGCTTTTAAGGAGCAGCCGAAATCGTGGAGGCGAACGCCGGAGACCAGCGAAATCAAGCGGTTTGCGAGAATGCTGGGTAGATTCCGGCGAATAAAATTATCCTGCCGGTCCTTGCGCCACCCGGAGACGACATCGTAGCCCTGTTCGAGTAACTCCAGCATTTTAGCGATGTCAGCTGGATCATTCTGGCCATCACCGTCGACGGGGATCAACACTCGGCCTTTGGCAAAATCGAACCCGGCCATCATCGCAGCGGTCTGGCCGAAGTTCCGCCGGAAATGGATTACCCGAAAACGTCCGTCCGTGTCCGCCAACTCGTTGAGAATCTTCTCGGATTGGTCGGTGCTACCGTCATTGACGAAGATGACTTCCCAGCTTCTACCTAGCTGGTCCATTTCGCGCCGGAGTCCTTCGGTGAGCACAGGCAGTGAAGCGCCTTCGTTGAGCACCGGGACGATAATCGACAGGTCCACGGGTTTAGCCGTTTCCTCGATTTCTTTAAGGAAAGGGCTGGCTTGCAGCGATGTGGCTTCGCTCGGAATCATTCTAACAGCTTCTTCAGAGACTTGAAGTTGAAGCGTGCCAGTTGTCAATCAGCTTCCGCGGCGGCGGCATGATGGCTACCGTTCAGGAGGCGGTTATTGAAACAGAATACATTTTCACCGTGGGGCACGATGTCAAAATCAACTTTGGACATACAGGTGAGAAATCCCTTCGACCTGGCTCCGCCTGGCAACATGTAGTCGTGAAGTTCGACGATGAGCAGCGGGAATCTATCGACCCAATCCGTACTCCCTCGGAAAAGATGGTCTTCTCCTCCTTCAATGTCGATTTTACATATAAATGGAACCGTGGATTTGCGGAGCTGGGCTTCGACTATTTTCGAAGCGGAGAAGACCGGAACTTCGATTGACCCTTGTTCAACGACGCGGAAAGCCCAGTCGCCGCAACCGGGGTCGCTTAGATACATGGTTCCATCGTCCGAGCTAATTCCGCCTGCAAAGAGTTCAAAGTCAAAGCCGGCGCAATTACGTTTCAATAATTCACAATTTCCAGGCGCGGGTTCAATAGCCACGAGCTTGCTTTTAGGAAATGAGGTGGCGAACCAGACCGCACTAGCGCCTATATTTGCGCCGGCGTCGACGATCAGCGGCTGCTTCCCCTGACCTATCAGAGTCTCGTAGGACTCTGCAATCCGGTGTCCGAGGGCGAACCTGGCCAAATCGTAGTCTTTGTTGATGAAGACCTGGTAATAGACCCCTAAATCTGCATGGCTGTTCCAGCGAACAAAAAAGCTCCGTAGACCGATGCGGGTTTTTAAAGGGAGCCTCATAAGTTGATGCGGGCGGCGCGCTGCCAACGTGGCCAGCTTCTGGATAGCGATTCGAACGACAAAGAGACACCTTCTGGCCTTGCTGAGCAAGACGCGGTCAATAAGCATCAGGATGTGAAGAAAGAGTCCTGCGTCTGGCGGTCGATCGCGTCTGATCATGGTCTCGGGGAGGCTGTCATAAGGCACGAAAAGCGTCAACCCGCCGGCCGGCTCCTTGATTCTTGCCGGAGCAGGATTAATGAGGCGTATGGTTAGCTTTTCTAGGCAGGTGAAATGAGCACCAGCACCAGCATCATCTACAAGTCGCCACTGCTTTATGAAGCTTTCCTTTTGATTCGTTACCGCGGCGAATACCGAGAACGTTCAGAAGCGATCGCGGCTTTGATACCGGAAGGATCGAGTGTAGTGGACCTATGCTGCGGTCCGGCGACGCTCTATTTCAGCCATTTGAGGTCGAAGCGAGTATTATACACTGGGCTGGACATCAATCCCGGTTTTGTGGACAGGCTCTCTGCTCGCGGAGTAAAGGCGTATTTGTGGGATGTCGAGAAAAGGGAGGCGTTACCACAGGCCGACTACTTAGTGATGCAAGGCAGCCTCTACCATTTTTTACCCGATCCCTATCCGATTGTGGATCGGATGTTAGCGGCCGCAAACCGAAGTGTGCTTCTCACCGAGCCAGTTAAAAACCTCGCCGACAGCAAGAACCCTTTGGTGTCCTGGATGGCTAGCAAGCTGGCCAATCCCGGGACTGGAGAGCAAGCGAGCCGTTTCGACGAAGGCCTTTTCGAAGAATTTGTAGACCACTATCGGCCAGAAGGCCGGGTCATCGACTCTTACCCAATTGCAGCCGGCCGGGAACGACTGTGCGTGCTGCGTGCGGGTAAGTAGAGGCGGATCGTTGGACAGACGACATCAAAAGGATCGTCAGCGAATCGGTTCCATCTCTACCGGGTCAATGACGCCCGGCAATAAAATAACGCGGATCCGCGACCAAAGGGAGATCGCCCCGAACAAAAAGCAGATCAAATTGCCAAAAGGCATTGTCGACCTCGCGATACAGCGGGTCAAAAACGTCCAAGGGCCTGAACCCGAGTTTCAGCATATACCGGCAAAACTCCCAGAAGGGAACGGCCGGTTGGCCAAAAGCTCTTTTTGCGCCACGACCAGATCGCAGAAGAGACCGTCCGCCAAATCGAGGGCGGAGCGAAAAAGCTCACGGGTATTGTGGAAGTCCCTGCTTCCGTCAAGCCTACAGCGCAGGGCGGACGCTAGTGCCTCGAGCAATAGGCTCCAGCGTCCAAATGCTACGGGTGGTCTTAATAATAGATATTAACTGCGCCATCCGAGCCGCCATCCGCGACAATCGTCGTCTGCACACCGCAAGCTGTTTCAGCGTTTGTGACCGACCAACCGACCGCAGGAGTTATACCGCCCTTCAATCGGAGGCTGACTGCGAACATTTGTGAATAGGCTGTATTCGGAAATTCAGTGCATTGAGTGACTCCGTACACTTCCAGAGTCTCAGTGGCCCAAACCAGCTGTGGAATCCCTCTAACCGTTATGGTTGTACCGCTGTACCCGTAGAAATCGCAGGTGTAGGAGAAATGCTTCTTCGTTTGCCCGATAAGCTGAATCTGACCGCCCAGGAACGTGCCGGGCGTGACATAGTACAACCCGCCGACATACGCTTGGTTGCCTACAACGTACCAGCTGGTAACTGCCCAATAATCTCCGCCTCCCGCTGCACTCGGTCCATACTGTAGCACTGGCTGCAAAATAGCATTCCCGGCAGCGGGCTCGATCGAGTTGAACAGGAAAATCGTCTGACCGTAGTAGGTCGACGGGATAGGTGGGACGTACCAGTCCGTGCCAAACGAGGAAATCGGTTTTCGGTATGGATTGTACCAGCTCGCAAAAGTAATCCAACCGCTGTCGCTGACCGGTACCCGCTGCTGGTTCGTTACAACCGGTTTAGGAAAATCGATGTAGTCGCCCGAGGTCGGATTCTGCATTCGAATATGTTCGTCCGGCATAGTGACCAGTTCATAACCATTTGGAACGTGATGTACGTTTGCACTATCCCGATAACCGAACGGAGTTAAGACCTGAGTAGTACCTTGAGCAGCAGCATCTTGCGTCACAAACGGCAATGCTAAAGATAATATAACACCTCCTGCTAACAGTCGACGTCCGGCACTTCTGAATAGCATATAACTCCTGATCCGAGCAGAGGCGATGCTTGAAAGCAATCTAATTTTGATCGCGTCGTAGTCCCGCGGCCGCGTGTAGGCTTCAACATGAGAGGAGCGGTCCGGCGGGACAGGCGGGGCGCCCTTGCCTATCAGGGGTTGCTCGACCGCTATGTTGACGCGCATGGGCGACTGCCGGACCGCTACCGAGGGGGCTCAATGGCGACCAGCAATGAAATAACGCGTATCCTCAAACAAAGGTAGATCGCCCCGAACAAAAAGCAGATCAAATTGCCAAAAAGCATTGTCGACCTCGCGATACAGCAGGTCAAAAACGTCCAAGGGCCTGAACCCGAGTTTCAGCAGGTACCGGCAAAGCTCCCAGAAAGGAACGGCCGGTTGGCCAAAAGTAAAATTGTAAGCCTCAATAACCAGAACGTTGGTCTGTTTCAACGTCTCCATCGCGCCGGTCAAGATCGGAATCTCAACTCCATGGGTGTCCAGTTTAATCATGAATGGGCCGGGAACCGGGTGAGTTTTTAACAGATCATCGATGGTAGTGACTGGACAGGGACGGTAATTCTCGTTCCGAGGGGTGGTCGACAAATGCCCGCTCAGGGGATCGGAGCCATCAAAATAAAGCTCGCCAGTGGTGTCGCCGGCCGCGGTCATAGCGAACCGCCAATTAGGCCTTTTCTGGCACAGATCGGTTAGGGACGGGAGATGGATCTGGTTCGCTTCAACTAACAAGTGATGCCGTCCGGGAAAGTAATGAGCGAATGCCTTTGACCACATCCCGTTCGAGGCTCCTACATCAATTAAAGACGCAATTTCGATGTTGTGTTTAGCTAGGCGCCGGAGAGCATTATCCAAAGTTGGCGCGGCGAGGCTGGGCTCTCCATCCTTGAGAGAATGAGGACGCAGATGAACGTGGAAGAGTCGACCACAGATCGAGTTGACAACTGAGAGTGAGAGCCCCGCCACACTCATTTGCTACTCCCCGGTGGAGGCTGGTTGCAATTAGCAGATGAGGAAGGACCTACGTTTGAGGGGTGACCTTGTCGTGGATCCATCGAGAGAAACTCCATACCCAAGCTTGACGGAGAAGAGCGAAGATCGTTACGCAGAAAAATTCTAGTTAACACGGGAGGCGGTTCCTTGGTTGGCTTTGCAAATTTCCTTGTTCCGTTCGTCAAATGCCGTCCTGCCGATGCTGAGGAGGCACCGGCGCCAGAACCACCTACCGTACCATCCTAACCTGGAAGGGGCAAAAAGCTTCTGATGGATGGTCAAATTCCAATGACTCCGCCTCATGGAACCAAGATAAGCGAAAACGGTTGCGCGAGTGGCTTTCTCAGCGATCTTCCGGACCTTGACAGGCGCCAATTTACTTCGTCAAATCATTAAAAACCAGGTAACCGGCAAGCTGTTGAGCGCATTTGAACGCGGGGGTTGATGAGGCTTAGAGCCGAGTCCTTAGACCAACGCTATGAAGACTTTAATCGATCTTCCCAAGAAGCAGTATTTGATTCGGCAATACCTGAATCGCCAGATTAATCAGCGCTACAAGGGCCGCGCCCTCGGTGTCTTTTGGTCCTTGATGTCGCCAATCTTGCTTCTACTGGTCTATACCTTCGTCTTTGGCACGGTCTTACATTCGCGATTTGGAGTTTCCAAATCCGAAACCACGCTGGACTACGGTTTAGCGCTTTTTTGCGGCTTGAACTTGTTCAACTTTTTTGCGGATGTGATCTCTCATTCGCCACGCTTGATTCTTTCGCAACCGAACTTGGTCAAAAAGGTGGTGTTCCCGCTGGAGATACTGCCTTTGGTGGACGTCTTAGACGCCTTGATTCATTGTATTGTGGCTTTTGTGCCTCTTTTCATTGCTTTGGTCATCGTTCACGGGGCCGTCCCATGGTCATTTGGTTTTTTGCCCTTGTTCTTGTTGCCAACCACTCTGATCGCCCTCGGATTCGCTCTGTTTCTTTCTGCAACTGGAGTCTTCGTCCGCGATATCGACAACTTTGTTCCGCCGACGATTACGGTCTTGATGTTTAGCAGCGCGATCTTTTATCCGCTTGCTTTCGTGCCGGATTGGTTCCGCCCCTGGTTAAGTTTGAATCCTTTGGCGATCCTAGTTGAAAACGCCCGCAAAACCCTGGTATGGGGTGTCTCGCCAGACCTCACGGCTTTGCTAGTGCTCACTTTGTTAGGCATCACCTTTGCTGTCTTCGGCTTTCTGTTTTTCGAAAAATCGCGACCTGCGTTCGCAGATGTAATCTGATGTAAAACGGTGAGCAGCTTGTCTTTAAATCCCCCGTCTACGTTGCCTGCGGCCTCGGATAACCCTGCGTTGATCACGCTGCAAGGGCTATCGAAATCTTACCGGCTCTGGCACCGTCCCTATGAGCGGTTGTTCTATGGGATCTGGAATCAGGTGCCGGCTTTCGCGCCTGACTGGTTGCGGCAGACCGCGAGTCGACGGAAAGCCCGTCTGGGAGAAGAGGTCTTTGCTTTGTCCGGGGTGACTCTCTCCATTTCCAGGGGTGAGAGTGTGGGGATCATTGGGCGCAATGGCAGCGGGAAAAGTACCCTGTTGCAGTTGATCGCCGGTGTTCTGCAGCCAACTTCCGGGTTCGCGAAAGTCAATGCCAAGCGAGTAACCGCCTTGCTCGAGTTGGGTAGCGGGTTCGATCCGAATTTCACGGGCCGGCAAAATGTCCTTCTGCATGGCTCGCTACTAGGACTCTCCGAGGAGGAGAATATGGCCCGCCTAGATGAGGTAGTTTCCTTTTCCGAGATCGATGAGTGCTTCGATTGGCCAGTAAGGACCTACAGCAGTGGTATGGCGGTCCGTTTGGCTTTTGCTTCTTCGATCACGGCTCAGCCTGACCTATTGATCGTCGATGAAGCGTTAGCGGTCGGCGATATTTTCTTTCAACAGAAATGTTTTCAAAGAATTCGGGAGCTGGTTAATAAGGGCGTGACCATCTTGTTGGTGTCCCACGACTTGCGTTCGATTAGCGAGTTCTGCGAAAACACGCTCCTCTTACATCAAGGAGAGAGCGTATTCTTCGGACCGGCCAACGAGGCTATCAACCGCTATTACAGCCTTACCAAGACGCACAGTAGGGAGGGCGGCCCGGCTGGCTATTCCGCCGGAGCGAATTCAGAAAACTCGATTGCGCTCGACGCCGACTTAGGGCCCGCGTTGGAGCCTATACCCGAGGAAAAATGTGGCCCGATGGGCGCACCGGCCAGCTTTGTGGGGTTTGCTCTTGTAGATGAAGGCGGTAAGCCGTCCAAAATGGTCCGGCAGGGAAGCTGGCTAACTATTCTCTTTGATGTGAAAGTCTTGGCCGACATCGAGAACGTTAGTCCGGGTATTATGCTCCGTGACGATCGAGGGGCGTTTTTGCAGGGTAAGTACCATTTTCAGACCGATCTCTCCAGTTTGCGATCGTGCCGGGCGGGCGAAGTGGTGCGGTGGTCGGCGTCGATGCGAGCCGATCTGTCTGCCGGCCAGTACACGATTTCACTCGATCTGGTCAGGGTCCCGACTGATGCGATACGAAATGAAAAGTTAAGCTTTGCGGATTTCGAGCAGAGCTATGAACGAATTAGCGTAGCTGGATCCATAGTGGCTTTTCACGTGATCTTTGATCCTGACCGGCCGGGCGCTGAGTTTACTCACCTCGGAGTTTTTGATTTACCCTACCAATTTAGCTCTACGGAACCAATAAAGTAGTCGGTACTTATGCGTGAGTGGAACAACTTTATAAAATCATGGGCTTCTTTTCTGGCAAAATAAATGCGTTGATCAAGAATGCCCGGTTGGCGATTGACGATGTTCGCCAAACCTGGATCGATAATTTTGGTTCGGCCGAGTTGCCTAAGGTACGGACCGGATCATTCAAGGACGGGATCGCTGTGATCACGCCGAACGAAGTCAATGACCGGCACGGTACGGGGGTGATTCTCAGCCGAGCCTTTGCTGGTCTCGACGATATCCTCTCGATTCGTACTACCGACTTACATGGCGGTCATAACTTTGGAAAATTAGCGATCCGCATTAACCAGCGCGGCTTATCGAACTTTCAGCGTTACAGCGAGTTCTCTAGAATCCTTGGGGGTAATAGCTTCCGGTTTATCCTCTGTGTGCCGTATCACGAAGAAGAACTCCGAACCGCGATTGTCTTGAAGGAGATGTTTGATGCCAAGCTCTGCGTCTACGTCATGGACGATAACTTCATCGGCACCGGTGGGATTCCGGGCGATCTCATGAAAGTAGCATTGGAAAGGGCCGACCTGCGATTGGCAATCTCACCGGAGATGCGAGATGCCTACGAGTATCATTTCCGGATCAAATTTTGGCTGCGTCCACCGGTTGTCACCCCGGCATCCATCTGCACTAAAGCGGTTGTGCCAGAGGAATCCGTCTTGCGGAAACGACAAGGCATCGTCATCGGAAGCTTATGGAGCAATGAAGCCCTCGAGAGCTTGGCTGGAGCTGTATCTAGGGCGCAGATTCGGGTGGATTGGTTCGGGAACAGCGATGCGTCCTGGTTGAATTTCAACGTCAATATGTTGGCGGAGAAGGGGATTCGGGTTGGCGGGTTTATTCCGGAAACAGAACTTAGCCACCGCTTGCGTGACTATGCTTTCGCGCTCGTTCCTTCCGGTAGCCTTGATACCAATGATCCTCGTCCCGAGATCGCGCGATACAGTCTGCCGACGCGCATGCCATTCCTTCTCGCCGTGGGCAACATGCCAACGATTGTCCTCGGCAGCCCGAAGACGGCTGCGGCTGGTTTTGTCGAAAGGTTCGGACTTGGTGCCGTCACGCCGTATGATGGCGACCGCTTAAGGCAAGCCGTGGACGAGCTGTGCAGACCTGTCGTCCAGGCCCGAATCCGGGAGCAAGCAGCGAGTTTTGCTAACTATTTCTCTGGGGAAGGCGTAGGCCGCTGGATCATTGAATCGACCGAGCGTCGACGCCCGATCACAACCGACCTCGAACAGATTTTTGGCCGTGGCCGTTCGGAAGAGATTGCCTATTTGCCTCCGGAAGTTCCGGACGAGGTTTACGCCGACTTTCAACCGACCTATTTAGCGCTTGAGCGGCTGGTCCTTGCGGGGTTGAAACCCGACTTTGTGGTCGATGTTGGGGCCTCCACCGGTATCTGGTCCCGATCGGTGTCGCAGCTGTTTCCGCACGCGAAGTTCATTCTGGTTGAGCCGCTTTTGAGTCGTTACGAGCAGCTGAATGCAGCCGTAAAGAAAGGGGTACGGAATCTCGATTTCGTCCGGGCCGCGATTTCCGACCATGAGGGAACCGCTCGCTTCCAGGTTTCAGCGGATCTTTACGGTAGCAGCCTGCTAAAGCCGCTAGACCATCGTGAGTATGAAGTAGTCGAGGTGCCGGCGAAAACACTGGACGCTCTCCAGAAGGAGCGGAATTTGACCGGCCGGGGAATATTGAAGCTTGATATTCAGTTTGCCGAGCATTTAGCCCTCGCTGGCGGCCAACATTTCTTAGAGTCGGTCGACGTGGTGGTGGTTGAGTTGACGTTGATGCGTCTGGCTAAAGGTGCCAGAACACTCGTCGAGATGGTTAGCTTATTTTCGGAGCTTGGTTTCCGTTATTATGATGACGTTGGCGAATGGCGTGCTCCTGACGATGGAACTTTAGTACAGAAGGATGTGATTTTCGTTCGGAGCAGTCTGTTTCCTTTCCCGGGAGCTTTGTCTTAGTCTCCGTGACCCGGGGAGACGCTCGCATCTCCGTGCTGTCGGTGCCTCAGTGTCGCGCTCAGTTTAGTCATTCTCTCGTCTGCCAAGCCTGGAAAATTTCTTCGAAGGTGGTTCGAAGATCCTTAGTGATGTTCCATTCGGGATAATGTGCCCTCATTTTGGACAGATCCGAGATGTAGCAAATGTGATCGCCCTTCCGGTTTTGGTCGACATACTCGTAGCTCATCTTTTTCCCGGAGATTTGGCTGATTAGTCGGAACGCTTCCAGGATAGAGACAGAACTGTCGCGGCCCCCGCCAAGATTGTAGACTTCTGCGATCCGAGGGGCCTGGATGAATTCGTTCATGAAGCGAGCAACATCCAGGGAATGTATGTTGTCTCGGACCTGTTTCCCTTTATACCCGAAGACTTTGTAGGTCTTACCTTCCAGGTTGCACTTGATCAGATAACTAAGGAATCCATGGAGCTCGACACCGGAGTGGTTGGGACCGGTGAGGCAGCCGCCTCGGAGACAGCAAGTCGGCATTTGAAAATACCGGCCGTACTCTTGCACCATCACATCAGCAGCGACTTTGGAGGCGCCGAAGATTGAATGCATCGAGTTATCGATAGGAAAAGTTTCCTTGATGCCGTTCGCGTCGGCAGGATCGGCGTAATCCCAACGCGTCTCTTTTTCGACCAAGGGCAGCCGATTCGGGCCATCTCCATAGACTTTATTGGTCGACATGTGGACGAAAGGCGCTTCCGGGCAGGCGCGCCGCGCCGCTTCTAAAAGATTCAAAGTGCCAACCGCATTTACGTCGAAGTCATCGAAAGGACGCGAAGCCGCCAGATCGTGACTGGGTTGAGCTGCGGTATGGACGATCGCATCCGGTTTGACCTCGGCCACGGTTTTCAGCAAATGATCCCGATTGCGGATATCGACCTCGTAGTGGTTAAAGTTTTTCAACGACGACCGAAGCCGGTCCCGGTTCCATGAGGTATCACCCTGCGCCCCGAAGAAATCCTTTCGCATGTTGTTATCGACGCCATGAATTTCCCAACCGTGCCCGTTGAAGAAAACCACTACCTCACTACCGATGAGGCCGCTTGAACCTGTGACCAGCAACTTTTTCACGCGAAACTTCATTTGCGTGAACTGGGATTCCGGTCAAGAGGAGTTCTTCGTTGCGGCGCCTTTGCCGCTTGGATCTACCCCGAACTTAGGTAACGAATGCAAGAACCTGTAACGCCGCGTCCTCCAGGCGGCCCAAGCGAGGAAGTTGAAGAGCTTCGCGGCCAGTTGCGCAGGTTAGAAGCTCGGCATGCCGAAACCCAGCAGAAGCTTTTTGATCACTACGAATGGACTCGACAGAAGACCAAAGAGTTCGCCAAAGAGCTTCGCTCCCTGAGGAATATCTCGCTGGAATACAAGGTTCTTCATTTCTTGCACGGGATCCACCAGCGAACCACCGGGCTCCCGGCGAAGACCCTTGAAGAGGATGTCGAACACATCGAAGTCTCTTCGGTGGCGGTTCCGGCCAGGAACGATAACAACTCCAACGAGTGGTACCGCAACCTTCTTCGGCAGACCCATGCCAATTTCGAGCTGATTATCGTGATAGGAGAATCTGCCCCGCCCGTTTCCCAGGACGTCAAAGACTCGGCGCAAGTCCGCGAAGTGCGAGTTGACGACAGCTATTCGGATGCGATGCGAGCTGACATTGGCTTGTCGTACGCCTCTGGTGAGATTCGTGGCTTTGTGGTGAGTGGTTACTGGCCATACGAACGAACCGTCGAGAACATCGCTCGCTTCTTCTGCCAATATCCTGATAGCCGCCTAATGGCGCCGATGGACATGTCGATCTTGGACGGTTTGATCGCGCCAACTGAGAGCCCAGGAGAAAGAGACTTTACTGAGCTCTGGAAAGGCAATTTTGCAAGGTTGGGCAGCCTTTGGTTTCGGCCGGAAGCGTACCAGAAGCTCGGCCGGGTCGTTTCCGATACGAGCGAGGCGTGGATTTATGCGACGATGCTATACTTGGCCACTTATTTTCGAGTCGGAACTCCGAGCTCGCTGATCTTCGTAAATGCGTCGGCGGAAAACGCAGAGCCTGAGATACAAGCCGAGAAAGAGTCTGCTTACCGCGAGGTCAGGAAGCGTTTTTATATGCGCAGCCCGTTCCGAGATTTCGATAAAGCGGTCTGGTATTTTCCGGTCACGCCTGCAAACGCAAAGGTGAAATCGCTGCGCAAGCTGGTCGAGCAAGCTCTTCTGTGTATCCGATGTTTCGTTTTGTGGCCGTCCGTCAGCTGGTTTTGGCGGCTGCAGAGGAAGTTTTTCTCGCCGGTGGTGCCGCTCTTGTTCCCGGTTCGTCAGGCAGATCGCTTGAGTGAATCCGATAAGGTTGAGCTTTATCCGGTGGAGCCTTGTCCTTTAACGGGAAAATACCCGGATCGACTATTGTTTTCTTTGCTCCCTGAAGGAGCTGAGCGAATTGCGGACCTGTTCTACGACACCGCGAGCTCGATTGCCATCGTTAACCGCAGCCGAATGTATAGCGAGGTTTCGGCTAATGGATTTAGTATTGGCGGTACCAGGAGCGTGAGCGGGGTGCGTTTTATCCAGCCGATCGCATTGGAACCGGTAGCATCGATAGCGACCGGTAGCGAGGCCGATAGCGGCGGGCACCCTGGATCGCTGGAAAAAGACTCTGGCGAACCTTCTGACCAGAGTCCAGAAAATGGATTAGCGGTTACCTACGAAGCGGTAGTTACGGCCTTGGTTCAAGGAATGGAGGGGGCTAGCGCGGTGTGGATCGGGGATCGCCGATTTGGTCCGAATACTCCCAGCGGGTTGCGCGACGGTTCCGGCTATGAACAGGTCCGAGATTGGAGTGAGGTACCAGCTCTAGCGACAGCAGATTTGTTGGCATTGCGGGCGTTAGATTTGCTTTCAGGGAGAAACCCGGAGATGGGGACCGGCTTGGATCTGGTTCATCTCGCGGGTGTCCTTCAATTTTGCCGGCGACCACGGCATCTGCTGCGGTTTTTGGCGATGAATCTGAAATACGATCGCCATATCTTGGTTAGTACACCGAATCTGGATTCCGTTAGTTTAAAAAGATTCGGCCCAGCGTGGCGCTATTGGGAACCAGGGCGCACTTGCTTTATTTACGGAGTTAAGGCTCTGCGCTCCCTGATGAAGCACTGCGGGTTTGAGGAAGAAAAACTGACCTCTTTTTCCCCGTCATCCAACGAATCCGCGGAGCCACAATTGGATGGCGATTTTCTGATTGGCCTTTATGCCCGAAAACTTTAGGTCGCCTTTGAAAATCTCGATTGTAACCCCCTCATTTAACCAGGGAAAATACATCGAACGGACCATTCGCAGTGTCTTGCTCCAGGGTTATCCGGACCTGGAGTATATCATGATGGATGGCGGGTCCACCGATAACACTCCGGAAGTGCTCCGAAAATATCAGGATCGTTTTGCCTATTCTGTATCTGCGCCGGACAAAGGCCAAGCCGATGCCATTGCCCGAGGCTTGGAGCGTTCAACCGGTGAAATCATGGCGTACCTAAACAGCGATGACCTTTTGGCCCCTGGAACCTTGCACTTCGTTGATCGGTTCTTTTCAGAACATCCAAAGGTCGACGCCATTTACAGCCACCGGTTGGCTATCGATGAGCATGACTGCGTGATCTGGTATTGGATCTTGCCAGTCCATCTCAGTTATCTCCACCGGCGGTGGGATTTTATCCCTCAAGAAACCTGCTTTTGGCGGCGCCGGCTCTTCGAGCGAGCCGGAAACATAGATGCCTCTTATACCTTCGCCATGGATTTCGATCTTTTCGTTCGTTACATGAAGATCGGGAAGTTTGTCAGAGTAAATCGGTTCCTGGGCGCCTTTCGGGAACACTCAGCATCTAAGACGTCAACGATGAAGGAAACAACCGGGCGGCCGGAATTCAAACAGCTCTGGGAACGAAATCAGATCAAATGGCATGCTCTCGACCCCGTAATCGAGCCGTGGGTTGAAGAGCTCCCTTCAAAGCAGGGTTTGCGATTTGCGTTTTTACGTGAGCAACTCCCGGGCGGATTTGCCGGAGTCGGCTACGATTACAATGATTTTTGGGGCGGCCGCGTGCGTGAGGCGGAAGAATCCATTCCAAGGAGCGCCTGATCTTTGCCGCAGCCGACGAATTTGGTCTGCGATGGAATTCTGTCAGTCGGTTCCGATTGACCGCGTTATGCAGCACGAGGATGGTGCTCGCTGTGCGAACACATGACTACTTTCATAGGGTTATTATTCTCAAGCACCTGCTTCAGGCTGCCCTGTGTTCATTGATCTCGCTATCCCTTGGAGGATTCGGTTTCGGTCAGACTTCAATTACAAGTGGTGGAAAATACTCGGGCAACTTCGTATCGAAGTCACCTTCGGCGCCTGCGATCTCGATTCAAACAACCGAGCCAGTGACAATCGCGCACTCTACCATCATCTCGCGGAATTCCGGTATTCTTTGCGTGCCAGGTGCGAATCTGACAGTAACCGAGTGCTACCTAATTGCGCAGAATCCGAACGTCGAAAATCAGACAACCGGGACTGCAATCTACGCCTATGCTCCCTCAGCTTTGACTGTGACCGGATGCCACCTGGATGGTTGGTTTCAGGGGATTACGGTTGATGGCTCTGCTGGTTCCGCTCCGACAACCGCGACGATACAAATAGAATTGAACCACATCCTGCAAACCAACGGCAGCCCGTCGAACGGTAATAACGGATGGTTTGGCACCGCGTATTTGAATGCACAGGGCATTTGGGAGGATGAGGGCGGCGGCGCCCATTCTATCGTCCTCTTTCACACGCACCAGGACCCGAACATCACGATCCAATACAATGAGATCGCCCAGCCGATTGCGACGAGCGATGTGATCAATCTTTACGGTGCGAGCGGCACGGAAACGAATCCCATCCTTATACAAGGAAACTACGTAGAAGGACCGCTACCGAACCCCCCAGAGACCGTACAGATTGATACGGCAAATGGAATCGTGACGGACAATCCGACGACTGATTCGGCAGATACTACGCGGTATGTGACAATTCAAAACAACTACATTTGCCGGTCGAAGGGAGGGATCAGCCTCTTCGCGGGCGACCACCTAATTGCGCAATCCAACTACGTCGCTTTCACCGGCCTAACTGCAAGCGGCACACGCTACGGCGTATATTCATGGGGGATCACGCTTGATAACGGCGTGACGCCAAATCAAGAGACAAATTTAGCAATTGGCAACACGGTTGGTGTGATAGACCCGCAAACAGGAAAGCAAACCGCCGTTATAAACGAATTGAAAGCTGATAGTAGCAAGAATAATACCATTCTTTCCACCGTCACTTCTGCGACAGAAGGGGATGCCTATATGCAATGGTTGGAGATGCTCCAGGCCAAAGGATTGGCGCCAGTAGGACCATCGAAGTAATGGTCGGTATTCCCTAATCGAATACTGAGAGCAGGCTAAAAGGGCGCTACTTCTAACGCTGGCCTTATGAATCTCGTCGGTCAAGCCAACTGAAGCGACTCTTAGTATAAATGGGTTTCTACAGCGGCTGATCTTGCCGTAATCGATGGAAGTGGGCGTAGATGTCCCGGTCAACCGGGAAAGCCGCCGGGATAAGCTCGCGAACTGCGTTTTCTTCTTCGGCGGAAGCGAATGGCTGATCCGTGGAGCGGCGTTCCCAAGGAATTTCGAAACCGTCCGCAATGATTCCAAAACGCTGTAACCGGCGTGCCAGTTCCCGAATGTCCTCCGTCAAGGTCGCAAAGTCGCCTACAAAAAAGAACTGGTTTAGTTGGGTGATCGCGATCGCCTTAGCCAGGTAACGACACCAATTTTCGTTAGAAGGCGAAAAGGTCGTGGTGTCCGTTCCAAAGCCGAGGTCCTTAATCGTCCCTTCGAAAAACATGAGCGCCATCTCAGCGCCAAAAAGATGTTCCGGGTTCGCTCTTCGTTGGGCGGAATCCAGCCAAAACCTGAGTAGACTGATGACATCGAATTGATCGAAATCCGGGGGCAGCTGCGCCTTAAATTCTGGGGTTAGCTCAGCCCGGTCCCGGATCCAGTGTCTGGCTAACGAAATCAAGAAACTCGCCGGGTCACGCAGGAACGTGATATACAGCGCCGGTCTCCCGGCGATTATTGGTGGAAAAACCCGAAAATGGTGGGAAGTGATGCAATCAATTTCAGGATTCTTCGAAACGTATTCGTCCATCTCCGCTCGGGTCAACATTCGGATTGGATCGGAGAAATGCATCCATTGCATGCGGTCCCGGAGCCAGTTGTGCAGCAGTTTGTTGACCGACGTGCCGCCACTCTTTGGAACATGGGCATGAACAAAAAGTGGTCTGGTGGCTGAATCAGGTCGAAGGCTAGACACTCTGTTTAAAGGTGGTCCGGATGACATATGTTACTTTCCTCGACCGCCTCGCAAGCCACTTTTGACAACCAGTCTTCACCGAAGGCGGCTGAAGCAAAAGCTCCGCTTCGCATCACTGCTCTGGGGCAGGGCCACTTCGGAACAAGACCTCCCACAATTGGCGCCGGTTCGGTACGGCGCTTTTCTATCCGAGGGCCGTAAGTCTCCAGCCTCTTAATCCGGTTCAACAATGGATGACGTGTAAGACAGGTTTTGCGTACGCGCTTCGGCTCGATGTGTCCGGAACACCACGAATTGCATCAATAGGAAATTGCACATGGTGGCGCAGGGGATCGCGCAGAGCTTCGCGATCAGCACATTGGAAGTGAATGTCGAAAGGCACAGATGCACCACGATAATCGTGATGATCCAGCTGTTGAGGATCACGGCGCCGTATTGGAACAGCTGCTTGAGGTAGTCACTCCTTTGGCAGCGGAACACCCAAAACTTGTTGAGCAGAAAATGGCACGTGACACCGATGAAATAAGCGATGGTCACAGCGATCAATGGCGCTAGGAAGCGGCTAAAAATCGCTACTGAACCAAAATCGATAGCAGCCACGCTGGCTCCCACGGTAGCAAAACGCACGAAGCGAAAAACCCGCTCCCTAGTCAGCAATTCAGTAAAGTTCACTGCGCGTGCTCTAGCAGCGAGCACCATGTTTTGCAAGTCCTCCTAAGAAGAGCGGGTCGCCGACTCCCCTGAGCTGACGCTGTCGCGGGATGAACGGTTTTACCTGGCATGCCCCTAGGGGCAGGCCGGCAGTGAATTAGCCGTCTTGCCTCTGCATCCGGCTCAAGATCTTCGGTCAAATGATGTTTATCGATCTCCAGATGGATGAGAATCGCTGACGCTTTTCAGTTAGCGCGCTGAGTTGACCTGATCTCCTGGCGACCCGGGTAACGCCGAACGTTTGATGTAATCTCCCCGGCTGAAGTATTTTTCCAGCCAAACGTAAAGGCAGATAAACAAATAGCGGCTACCCATCTCCTTGATTTTCAGTTTTGCTTCGCCGGTACGCCGGTTCCGCCAGGTGATCGGAATGACTGTCCATGAATAACCTCTCACAATTGCTTTGAGCGGAATCTCTACGGTGAGGTTGAAGTGCGGCGAGATTAATGGCCGGCAACCGTCGATAACGTTCTTGCGATAGGCCTTGAAGGCATTGGTGGTGTCATTCAAGGAAATGTTAAAGAGCAGTCGCAGAAACGTATTGGCGAGGCGGTTAACCTGCAGTTTCACCCAGGGATAATCGGTCACCCCGCCACCTTTAATAAATCGGCTGCCGAAGACGCATTCCCAGCCTTCATTCAGCTTTTCCCAATAGCGAACAACGTCCCGGCAGTCGTCGGATTCGTCTGCCATCATGATGACCACTGCGTCACCCGAGATGTGGTCTAGCCCCGAGATAATCGCTCGCCCAAAACCGTGTTCTCCCTCGTTTCGGACCGGCGCCAGCTCCGGTAAAGTGGCTCGAAGCTGTTGGAGAATATCCCAAGTCTTATCCGTGCTCCCGTCGTCGACTACCACGATCTCATGCGGGATGTGGTTGAGGCTCAGCTCCAAATGCAGGTGTCGCACAGTCGACGCGATGCAACCTTCCTCATCACGAGCCGGGATCATGACGGAAAGCAGCCGTAGGCGTTCGTTCCCAACTTTTGTCATTCTTACTGGATCCGTCATTCGCTCATGCCGGGCCGATTTCTGACCCGGGACTGATTACAAACAAAATTTCGGGCAACAACCAACCGATCTTCCAAGCTAGGCCCCGCAGATCCGCAGCCAATCCGGCTGTCTCTCGGCGTGGATCGCAATTTCTTCCAGAATCGACTCTAACGTCATTGTCGGCTGCCAACTCCAAGATTTTTGCGCAGCGGTCGAATCTAGAATCAGCCATGGTATATCGTAGGGCCGAGGCTGGCCGTCCCGGTTGATGTCGCGCCGCCCGAACCTCTCGGTGCACCACTGGCTAAGCTCGGATAGCGACATGGAGTTCTCGCAACCGCCACCGATGTTCCATACCCGATCAGGCCCGGTTTTGTCGTTGGAGTTTAGCTGCTCCGCGACCAACAGCCCCAGGTCAGCGGGATGAAGGGCATCACGGACCTGACGGCCCGAACCGTTGAAACCGATATACCTTAAGGGCCGCTTCGAACGCCAGGCATGGATCCAGTAGGAGAAAATACCTTGCTCGGCGGTACCAAACTGGCCGGCGCCGGCCAGGACGCCGCACCGATTGACCCAGACAGGAAAATCAAAAGCGGAGCCATACTCTAAAGCTAACACCTCAGAGCTCAGTTTGGTGGCGCCATAAAGCGAGATGGGAGGTGAGGTAGGGAATCTTTCGTTGAGCCCATTGGCCGAAACTCCGGGACCAAAAACCGGGTTTTCAGGAAAGACGAAACGGCTTCCCTTTTCTTCCAGCGGCAGCCGATTCAGCTCCACGATCGAATAGACGCGGCTGGTACTGAGAAGTATCAGGCCAGCAACATTTCTTCGGCAGAACTCAAGCACATTCACCGTCCCGAGCAGATTATGCTCGACGGCCTGCTGGCTCGATACAGATCCACTGATTCCGGCTAGTACGCTAGGGTTAGCCGCCGCATCGATCACCCAGTCAACCTTTGGAATTAGCTCCAGATCGCTCCGTTGCCTGATATCGCCGTGGTAGAACCGGCAACCCAGATCGAGAAGTCTGGTACGATTTCTTTCGGTACCTGGGCGGACGAGGGAATCGATGCCATAAACCTCCAGGCCCTCGATGCTGCCAAGTAGTTGAGTGGCGAGACCGTAGCCGACAAAACCGCAGATTCCCGTGATGCAAATTTTCATGGTGCAGGCAAACAACGATGGATGTTTAACGGTTGATAACGATCAGGTCCAAGCGTACCTGCGAAACGCCAAATTTTTAGGTGATGAGACTCTCGATTGTGATTCCGGTGTTTAACGAGGCCAAGACGATTCCACGGCTAATGGATCGGATTCAGGAGTGTGTTCCTGATTTTCACGAGGTCATTGTCGTGGACGACGCTTCGGTCGACGAAACCGCGGAATTGATAAGGAAACGGGTGGATGCTGACCCTAGAATCCGGCTTTTCCGCCATGACCAAAACGCGGGTAAAACCGCCGCGCTGCGGACCGGGTTCAGCAAAATATCGGGTGATGTGGTGGTCATCCAGGATGCGGACTTAGAATATGACCCGGCCGATATTCCCGATCTGGTTGCTCCCATCGTCGAGGCTCGAGGGGATATTTGTCTGGGTTCTCGGTTCCTAGTGAAACGAGCGGGCCGGGTTCTTTATTATCGCCATTATTTGGCGAACAAACTCCTCACTTTCTTGAACAACGTTCTGACCGATTTGAACTGCACCGATGTCGAGACCGGTTACAAAGCCATGCGGGCCGATATTGCTCGAAGTCTGATCATCGAATCCTCCGGCTTCGGCTTTGAGGTGGAGTTTGTGGCCAAATGCCGGAAGGCCGGATATCGATTTTACGAGGTGCCGATCAACTATTTTGGACGCACCTACGAAGAAGGTAAAAAGATTACGTTTCTAGACGGTCTGGCCGCCGTCTATTTCATCGTGAAATTTAATCTTTTCGCGACCCGTAAGAGCTCGTTTCGGGATGGAGCGGAGAAGACGGAATAGCCACGAAAAGGCGCAAAAATCTAGGAGTTCGAGGAGTTCAAGGAGTTCGAGGAGTTCAAGAATAGGAGCCAGGAGCCAGGAGCCAGGAGCCAGAATCCAGGAGTCAGGAGGTCATCCGTCCGCGATACGCTAGATGCTGAGATAGCCTTCTCTCCAAAATTAATCGGTAATCAGTGTTTTGACGGAAACCGGGCGCCGGAGAAAAAATCAACGGCATAACACTGCTTACTTCGCGACCAGGATGTTCTAGCGGCCTGCACATTCCCTTGCCGCTGCCGCCTGACTACTGGCTCCTATTCTTGAACTCCTGCAACTCCTTGAACTCCTAGATTTTTGCGTCTTTTCGCAGCTAGCCTATCTGAATTCCGCTTTTCGAGGTGTCTGCTGACTCGCTAGCCCGGGCATCCTGACCGGTTGCTCTTCTCCGTTGCAAACCTCCTGCACAATGAAATTGGGGCGATCTTTTACCGTGTCGAAAATTTTAGCGATGTATTCGCCCAGGATCCCGATACCGAACAGGTTCATGCTTCCAAATGCGATAATACAAAGCAGTAAACTAGTCCAACCTGAGGCCAGTTCCATTCCAAACAATAGATGCCGGAGAAGAGTCAGGAAAAGATACAAGAGAAACGGCAGAGTCGCGCAAATCCCGATAACGTACGAGAATCTCAGCGGAGCGCTGGTAAAGCAGGTAATGCCATCGATGGCGAACCGCAGCATCTTGATGAGATTAAATTTTGTGGATCCGGCATAACGTTTTGGCCGGTCATATTCCACCCGAGCCGTGCGAAAGCCGATCCAGCCGACCATGCCGCGCAGGTACATAATCTTGTCGCCCATGGTGAATAAACCATTCAAGGCGCGCCGGCTCATCAGCCTGAAATCGCCGCAATCAAGCGGCGCCGAAATGTTGGCAAGTCGGTTGAGCACTCGATAGAACCAGAATGCAGTCAATCGCTTAAAAAGTGTCTCACCGGCGCGATCTCGTCTAACGGCGAACACGATGTCAGCCCCGTTCTTCCATTCTGACAACATGGCAGGAATTAGGTCGGGCGGATCCTGTAGGTCTCCATCCATGGATACGACGATTTCGCCGTCAGCAAAGCTATACCCGCAGAAAAGAGCGCGTTGGTGACCGAAATTTCTAGAAAGTGAAACTCCTTTCACAAAACGGTACTGATCGGCAAAGCCTCTGATCAATTCCCACGTATTATCCGAACTTCCGTCATCCACCAGAACGACTTGCACTTCAAACTCGGTTCCGACCCGTGCTTGCAGCTCTAATAAACGAGCTTGCAGAGCCGAAAAAACTTCGTGTTCGTTAAACAAGGGAACAACGATCGAGAGAAGCGGCTTTTCGGCCGTCGCTTCGAGTCCTAGGGCAGTCGTTGTCACGTTCGTTTCTTCATCAACTATAATTGATCCCTCATTCGGCATATGTTTTTGGGAGGTAGGCCGTCGCTTTTTCTGCTCAACAGCGGGAAACTCCATGCTAGTAGTGCCTCGCTCTGTGAATCAATCATGGAATTTACTGGAAACCTGATTTTTGGTAGATAGCCTCGACCACCTTAAGAACCGCCTTGCCCTCGGCAATTCCGGGCCTTGGCGGCCTACGTTTTCGCAGGTCGAGGATGAACTCTTGGGTCTCTAGTGCCCAAGACCGGTCTCCTCCGGGGTATTCGAAGATCGTCGTTTCCGGCGGCCCCATTTCGGGTAGCATTCTGTGGTAGGATATCCTCTCGACCCCATAACTCCCGCCGAGCCCTTCGATGTGCAATTTTGCCTGGCGAAAATAGATCTCGAACGAGAATAAATTCTTCCATTCGGTGCAGCTGACATGCAGCCAGGCGGTCTGCCCTCGCTCGGTCCGTAGACTGACGAAAGCGTTATCATCGACCGCCATATCCCAGAAGTAGGTGGCGGCATGCCCATCGATCCTAGTGAATTCTCCCAAGAAACGGCCAGCCAGATCGATCAGGTGGACACCTTGATCGATCAACTCTCCACCACCGCTCAATTTCGGGTCGGCGCGCCATTCCCGGTCATAACCCAGCCGTCCGCCATGGCCGTACCGCCCTCGGATGAACATCGGTTCTCCGAGTTGTTCCTTAGCAATCAATTCATCGGCTTTCAAGAAAGCGGGATGGTATCGATGGTTGTAGCCGACCCGTACTAAAGATCCCGTGCGTTGAGCAGCTTCCTCGATTGCTTCCAATTCGTGAATCCGGGTCGCCGCAGGTTTTTCCACTAGGACGTCTTTCCGGGCTTCGACCGCAGCCAAAGTAATCGGGGCTAACGACGAGTTAGTGGTCGAAACAATCAGAGCGGTCACTTCCTTATCGCGCAAGAGCTCTTCCGACGCGTCCGTCGGGATACAGCCAGGGTGTTGCCTCGCTACGTGTTCCGCTGAGGACAGCTGTACGTCACAAGCGTATCGGAGAGTTCCTGGCGGCAGTGCGGCGGCTCGGCGTTGCCCGATGACGCCGCAGCCGACCAATGCGAAATAAATGTGTTTTGGACCCTCCATTACCTCGAAAGTGGCAGCTCGATTACGCTGGCGTTATGTGGCAAAGGATAACCGCAGCTCGGCGAAGCCACAACCAGATCGTCTGGGATTGCATTTTCTGGTTTTCGGTTTTTGAATTGATACAACTCCCTTAGAGACCCATGATCATTGTTCGTTCACCACTCCGTATCTCCCTGGGAGGCGGCGGTACGGATCTGCCTTCTTATTATCAAGAACATTCCGGATTTCTGGTTGCCGCCGCCATCGATAAGTATGTCTACATCACGCTACATCGGACCTTTGTTCGCGATCTGATCGTTAAGTATTCCAAACTCGAGCGAGTTTCCTCCGTGAAAGAGGTCGAACATCCGATCATCCGGGAAGCCCTCCTTTTGACTGGTGTCGAGGCGCCTTTTCTCGAGATCACTTCGATGGCGGACATCCCGGCCGGTACCGGTCTGGGGTCTTCGGGCAGTTTTACTACGGCACTGCTGAAGGCTTTGCACGCGCTCAACAAGAACCTGATTCATCCTGCTGAATTGGCGGAACAGGCTTGCGAGATAGAAATAGACCGTTTGGGTGAACCCATCGGCAAGCAGGACCAATATATCGCGGCGTACGGTGGCATTACTTGTTTCAAGTTTATGCCGGATGGTCGGGTTGACGCCTGGCCGCTCAAAATCAGCGAGGAGACTCTTTACAATCTGGAAGACAATCTGCTGCTGTTTTTTACCGGTTACTCCCGTTCCGCTTCATCGATTCTAATGGAACAGAAGAAGAAGACATTAGCTCTAGACCGAGCGATGATCGATAACCTTCACTTCGTCAAAGACCTCGGTAAACAGAGTCAACAAGCGTTGGAAGCTGGCGACCTGCCGGAATTTGCCCGCTTAATGGATGTTCACTGGCAACGGAAAAAGGAACGTTCCGGTGCGATGTCGAATCAAGAGATTAACGAGTGGTACGATTTCGCCATGGCCAATGGCGCTCTGGGCGGGAAACTGATTGGCGCCGGTGGTGGCGGCTTTCTGATGTTCTATGCCGAGGACAAGGCCAAACTGCGCCATGCGATGCGCGAAAAAGGACTGGTAGAAGTCCGGTTCCGGTTCGATTTCGAAGGCACGCGGATTGTGGCTCAGTGATAGCCGCAATCAAAGAAAGAAAAATCTCGCGCAGAGACGCAAAGGTAATACGAAGACCGGAATAGCCGCAAAAAGGCACAAAAAGCACAGAAAGGACGACTTGAAATTTGTTACAGGGACCTTCACTGGAGCGTTTGTGGATCGATTGAGACTTTTCTGGGTCGATGGCTACCACACTCTGTCGTCTTACGAATCATTTTTTTGTGCTTTTTTTGCCTTTTCGCGGCTATTCCCATCTTCGTTTTTATCTTCGCGGTTACCTTCGTTTTAATCATGGAGCAGCTTCCAGTTGTGATTCTCGCAGGAGGGTTGGCAACCCGACTCCGTCCCATCACTGAAAAAATTCCTAAGTCTTTAGTTGAAGTGGCCGGCCGACCTTTCCTGGCTCATCAACTCGCCTTGTTGCGTAGCAACCAGGTTACGGAGGTTATTCTTTGTGTCGGTTACCTAGGAGAAATGATCCAGCAAACATTTGGGGATGGATCCGGACAAGGTCTAAAAATCCGGTATTCGTATGATGGACCTGACCTTCTCGGTACTGGGGGCGCTGTACGAAAAGCGCTGTCGCTGCTGCCTCGGTCTTTTTTTGTTCTATATGGTGATTCTTATCTGCCAATCGACTACCAGGCAGTCGCTCGAGTTTATTCGGTATCCGGCCTGCCGGCTTTGATGACCGTTTTTGCGAATCAGGACGCTTGGGATAAAAGCAACGTCTGGTTCGAGAGCGGGGAGATCAAGCTCTACAGCAAAAGACGGATTGTCCCTCAGATGCGGCATATCGACTACGGGCTTTCTGTGTGTAGCCGGACTTTGTTTGAGAGCAATGTCGGAGAGCCAGCATTCGATTTGGCAGCGCTGTTTGAGATTCTTTCGGAAAACCGCCAATTAGCAGGTTTCGAAGTGCACCAACGATTTTATGAGATCGGCTCTCACCAAGGACTGCAGGAGCTGGGTCGGATACTGAGCAGCAAAACCGGATAGCAGACGAAGCCGGGCAAGCTTGGCTGCAAGCTCTGTTCTTTACTGATTACCGATTACTGATTACTGGTTCCGACCAGAGTGAGTAACTACAGCGCGCAGCATCTGTCGGAAACCGGGAGAATCATCGACCAGCTGGATTCGGCGACACTCGAGAAAATGGTTGATCTCTTGCTGTTGGTTCGGGAACGGGGCGGCCGCCTTTTCTTTCTCGGCGTCGGCGGCAGTGCGGCCAACGCGTCGCATGCCGTTAACGACTTTCGCAAAATCGCCGGATTCGAATGCTACGCTCCGACTGACAATGTCTCGGAGCTAACCGCGCGCACCAATGACGAGGGATGGGCCTCGGTATTCGTGGAGTGGCTGCGCGGGAGCCGGCTTCGGAAGGAAGACGCGGTGATGGTCTTTTCAGTAGGCGGTGGCAACTTAGAGAAGAATGTCAGCCCGAATCTGGTTTCGGCCCTTCAGTACGCCAGGGAGGTGGGAGCAGCAATCCTGGGCGTGATTGGCCGGGATGGCGGTTACACGGCTAAGGTTGCGGATGTGTGCTGTTTAATTCCGACAGTTAACCCGATGAACGTAACTCCGCACTCGGAAGCCTTCCAAGGAGTAGTTTGGCACCTGCTGGTGTCTCATCCGAAACTAAAAGTTCAACAGACAAAGTGGGAAAGCACCCGTTAGCAGCCGTGTTTCTTGATCGGGATGGAGTGATTAATCGACCCTTGATCCGGGAAAAGCGGCCGTATCCGCCCCATTCCGTTTCCGAGTTTGAGATACTCCCAGGCGTTGAGGATGCCTGCGGGGTGCTCAAGGCGGTGGGCTATTTCCTGGTTGTGGTGACGAATCAACCCGATGTGGGCCGAGGGACTCTCGAACGGGACGTCGTCGAAGAGATGCATCGATTAATGGTTGGCCGTCTTCCCATTGATCTGGTTTTGACCTGTTTCCACGGCGGCGAGAAATACGGACAACCCTGCGGATGCCGGAAACCACGTCCGGGGATGCTCCATCAAGCAGCCAACCAACTAGCGGTCTCTTTATCCGCATCGTACATGGTCGGTGACCGGTGGCGTGACATCGATTGTGGCAAACGTGCCGGGTGCAGAACGATTTTCATCGACCGGGGTTATGCGGAGGATTTGCGAGAAGCGCCTGACTATGTCGTCTCGGATCTAGAGGAAGCAGCTCGGATAATTGTCGGAAGATAGCGGGGAAATCGCCAGGAAAACTCTGAGCGCCGGCCAGAAGCCGGGGACCGTTAAGTCGAGGCAGGATCTCTCGAACCGGCTCGTTGATGCAGGCCCTCCGATTTGCCATTTGCTATTTGCAACGGCTGTGGTTTCTCTGTGAAGGTTATTGACCGATGAATACGCTCGAGAACCTCTCTGTAAAAATCTTTGCTGACGGCGCCGATCTCGAAGGAATGATCAGTCTTTACAAGAATGCGACTATCCGCGGGCTAACCACTAATCCGACGCTGATGCGAAAGGCCGGTATCAAAGACTACGAATCTTTTGCCAAAGCTGTCTTACAGGTTGTCAAAGACAAGCCGATTTCCTTTGAGGTTTTTTCTGATGAATTCAACGAGATGCGGCGCCAGGCTTTAAAGATTAGCAATTGGCAACAAAATGTATTCGTCAAAATTCCTATCACCAACTCGCGAGGAGAATCGTCGGTTCCCCTGATCAAAGAGTTGGCGAGGGAAGGAGCGCAACTGAATGTGACGGCGATCCTGACACTGGGGCAGGTGCGCGCGGTCGCCGATGTCTTACTGCCCAACGTACCAGCGGTGGTGTCGGTGTTTGCCGGTCGCATTGCCGACACCGGACGCGATCCAATCCCAGTGATGAGAGCTAGCCAAGCTCTGCTCGATGAGTTGCCGAAGGCCGAATTGCTATGGGCCAGCGTGCGCGAAGTACTGAACATTGTGCAAGCAGATGAATGCGGTAGCGACATCGTGACTGTCCCTCACGATATTTTGGCAAAAGCCATTAAATTTGTGGGCGCCGATCTAACTGGGCTTTCGCTTGACACTGTAAGAATGTTCGCGAACGACGCGGAGGCAGCAGGGTTCAATCTCTGATTTCGCGTTTTGCGAGATTAGCAACTGATTGCTGATGAGTTGGCGTAGCGAATCGGCCTATTAAAACAAGGATTATGTCTGTTATCGACCGACCGGTTGTTGGAAAACAAATAGGGGTGTTTCTAAGGAAAGCCAATCGCCGGCTCCCGGAAATCGCCAAGGCGGTTTTCGTGGTCTTGTCGGTGACCTTTGTAGCCCATTTCGTTTTCTATCCGCTCTTTGGACTTTACGAGGACGACTATATTATAACCCTCGACAAGATGAACCTTTCCTGGAGCGGACTCCATGGAGAGATGCTTGATGCTTGGGTAAATCCGTTAGCTGGCAGGCCGCTCAACCATTTTCTGCGGTGCATCTTTTGCTTTTTTACGGTTCGCTCCGGTCACTTGCAGGCAGGTTTCTTGCTAAGCTGGATCCTAGTCTCGGCCAATGGGGCTCTTCTTTATGGTCTGATTCGTCGCCTGTTGCCGTATGGGCCGGCTCTCGTTGGAGCCCTGGTTTTCGTTCTCTTTCCCATAGACACCTCGCGTCAGATCCTGATGATTCAGACCGATCTATTAGTACCAATTCTGCTACTATTGATCAGTTTCCATCTCTATCTTAGCGGCCGCTATGTGATGGCATACGTGCTGATCACGCTCTCGATGCTCGATCTCGAATCGTTGTTCCCACCGTTCATGGCGGCCCCCTTGCTGGCAGCAGCCCTGACCGGAGTGCGTTCATGGTGGAATCTACTCAAAAAGTTGCTCGTCCACGGCGTGATTCTCAGCGTTCTGTTCGGGCTGATCGTCATAGGCCGCTTGGCACTAGGCGAACCACGGGCCAAGTCTCTCTCTTTAAAACTCGTTGATACGATCGGACGCGTGATCCGTCTCGGGACGGAAGGTCCCTGGAATAGTTTTGTGGCGCTGATTCAGCGACCAATTGATGGCGCCATGCACCTTAATGCGACCTTCTTACCCTATGTTTTCCTTGCGATCGTGCTAATTGCTTGGGGTTTAAGTCGTCGCCAGCATCCCGAAAAAGTAACCGGATCGCCTTCTCCAGAGCATTGGGATCGCCGAGCGGCGTTATTCGCGGTCCTAGGCGGCCTGGTAGTCTGGTCTCTTGGGTATGTCTTGTGGGTTCCGGATGATTACTTTCCACCGGTTATTAGTATTGGCCGGATGAGCGCTGAGCATGCTGCGGCGGCGGTTGGCGCCGGCCTGGCCTCGGCGGGCCTGGCGACGTGGATTCTGTCGATCTCAGCTAGCCGAAAGCGATTGCTAGGTCTGGCATTCTCTTGTTATTGCGGCGCGCTGGTCGCTTTTGGAGTTCAGATTCAACTTAGCGAATATGTGGCTTACTGGGACGAGACAAAGCAGTTTTGGAGCTCCTTGCTGAATCAGATCAGAGATGTTCAGGATGGAGAGTTCGTCCTGATCGAGCAATCGACCGATAATCGGGTAATGCCGGTTACCCAAGGTTTTGGAGAATTTTCTCAGGAGGGTTATTTCCCGTCCGCCCTGCCGTCCTTTGTGAATTTCCCGGACACCTGGACGCAGGTACCTCGGGTTTTTGGTCTATGGAAGGGCTGTCCGGTTGACGAAATCGGTGACTCAATCCAGATCCACACCCCGTCCTTTGGCGACGCCGGGATTTGGCCGACTGTGCGTTCCGGCAATTTCCTGTATTTCCGGGTTAGAAATGGTGCTCTCGAGCGAGTTTCCGATTGGGTCACCATTGAAGGCCACCGGCTGCTGCCGAAAGCGGCCCCCACGCAAGACCTTCCGCCGTTGCCCCTTTCAAGCCTCTATCTGAACCTAACTGCGCCAGTCAGCGATAAGGGTTGGCCAACTTTGCTCAATGCCAGATCTTATCCGCATTAGGCGAGGCAATCAGGGCCCTCTGTTTCAAACCCAAGAGCTTACCGTCAAGGTTTCTGAAGCCTGACGACGGCTCGAATCCCGGCTGGATAATCCAAGATTACTCCGAGCCGTCGTTCGAGGCAAAAAACTGCAGTTAATGCCTTCGATTTGTTAGTGGCTCCGATCTGTCGAGCCACGACTTTTCTTTTTTCTTCGATACTGAGTTGGGACCCCCGTCGTTGATTCCGTTTCTTGGCATACTTAAAGATCGGATAAACAAAGAAGCCAAGGTGGGTGGCTTTGCGGACGAGGAAACCGATCGCTCTGGCCTTGGCAATGATGTCCCTAAGCCGGTATCTTCGGAAATGGAGGAGAACCTCGTCGTATAGATCGTAAGCGGTGGGATCGGCGGGCACTTCAATGTGCGCCAGACCGCCACTCCTTAGGATTCGATAGATCTCCCGGAGAGCCTTGTCATCGTCGTCAATGTGTTCCAACACGTTGAGTCCGGTAACCCCATCCAGGCACGCATCCGGGAGCGGGCAGTTGCGCAAGTCAAACTGCAGAAAAGGGTTATTTGGGTAGCGTTCCGCTCCCTTCAAGACTAGCTCGGGTAAATAATCAGCGCCAATCACGTCGGAGGCCGGCAAAGCCCGAGATAAGTCGCCAACCAGAAAACCGCTTGAACACCCCACATCAAGAATAACCGTTCGATCTCGAGCCTGCAGCAACTTCATGGAATCGATTGCCATCTCGCGCGAAGCGATGTCGATAGGATGCGAAGAGCGTGCTTCCTGCTCATGCATGTTAGTGAGCTCCGGGCTCCAAGCGCTCTCTGCTCCGCCAAAAGCTAAGATCTTGAACGGTTTAGCGCCGACCAGAAAATGGTCGCCGTTCCAAATCGGTCTCTGGTTGCCTTCGGCGAAGGACGGCCAAGGGAAGTCCGCAAACCTTTGCATCCCAAAAATCGAAGGGTTGTCAGGGTTTTCGATACACAAATTTTCCGATTCGAATCGGTGAGAGCCAACCGGGGATTTCGAAGCCGAGCGTCATGATATTCCCGATCTTTGGTATCCAGGCAAGCTCGAGCTCCTGAAATCCGGCCTGGACGGCCGCGCTTTGAATGTCACGAAAATGGTATTGAAAGGTGGGCGGGTGCTTTAACATCCAGATCTTGAGCAGGAGAGGATAGAGGGGCTTGTAAATTGTCGAGAACCATCCGGGTACGGTGCTTTCGAGGAGAATGAACTTGCCGCCGGGCTCTAATGCCTGAAAAACGGCTGCGACGATCCGGGATAGATTGTGGTAACACTGACTGACATTGTTACCAACGACATGATGAAGGCAATTGATTGCGATGACGGTGTCGAAGCGATCGCGATCGTTCAACTCAAGGATATTCATCGCGCGCCATTCTACTTTGGGATACCGCTGCGAGAACGATTCTTCGACAAACACATCGACGGCTTCGACGTGAGCGATGTGATCGATCGGGAAGATGAAAACACCACCATTTCCGATATCGAGGAGTCGTTTAGCGTTTTCGACCTCATGCGCCGCCGCCTTAGCGATTAACCGGTAAGTTTCCAGGTGGCTCTGGTTTGATTTGTACCAGTCGTTATCTGAGAAGAAGGCGGCATTCTTCTGTAACGCTTCTTGGTTCTGACCTACATCCTGCGACCTCATCTCAAGCACGGAATAACAATAGCGCTAGCCTCTTGGCGTGATCTTCACGCCAAGTCAAGAGGGATTGCCAGTCGGGCCGGTAGCCTCGCAGCGCACTCCGGAGGACAACGCTGATAGATTCGGTCGCGGATGAACCAGTTTTTTAATTGGTTGAGACAGGCTGAATTGTCCATATGATCCCGGACCGGAGCCCCTCGGCTCAGAGTAAGGGGGTACGGAACCACTGACATGAATTCCATCGGACAGGCCGCGGTTCGCGCCGGCTTAAATGGCTACCAGTTGACAAATGGGCCAATCACTGACCTACAGGTCCGGCCATGACGAGTGTAAGTAGCGTTTTGGTGACGGGAGCCACTGGTGGCGTGGGTCGCTCGATCTGTTCAGCGCTCGTCCGCGAGGCAATCGATGTGCGGGTTCTGCTGCTCCCCGAGGACGATAGCGCTCCTTTGGGCCTGCCGGATGAAGCCGTCTTTCGAGGCCGGGTTGAGGATGCCGCCAGCATTGAGGCGGCTGTGGACGGGGTCGATGCGGTTGTCCACTGTGCTGCGATCTTGCCGAATCGCCCGGGGGTTTCGCTAAACCGATATCTTGAAGTGAACCGAGGTGGCACCGAAAATGTGTTGCTCTCCGCTTTGCGGCATAAAGTTAAGGTGGGCGTCTTTTTTTCCACCATTAGTGTGATCGACCATCATGGCCCGATCATTAATCGCACGCACATCTGTGATTATGTGACCGGGACACGCGATCCCTATCTGGTGTCAAAAATCGGAGCCGAGCAATGTGTTCTGCAGGCGCGTGGCAAGTTCGCGGGTCAATTGGCGGTAATCCGTCCAGGTTTCGTTTATGGCCCGAAAGCGTTTGGGGTCTGGCAGGAACCGCTACGACTGGCCAGGCGTGGCCAAATGGCTTTGATCGATGGCGGTCGGGTCGGTCTACCACTGGCCTACGCTGACGATATCGCTACCTACGTCGTGGCATTACTACGAGGGCGGTTCTATGAACCTCCTTACGATATTCATGTGGTGGCTAACCCCGAGCCGACTACGATCGCCGACGTATTCAACTTTATTTGTGAGTATCTGGGAGCGCCACAGCCGCGTAGCATTCCGGGCTGGCCGCTAGCGATCGGCGCGGCGCTAACCGAACTCCTGCCAAGGACAATCCGAGTCGGTCCTTTGGCTATGCTAACGAGAGCGAGAGTCAGGCAGTATTCGAAAGGGTATGATTTATCCGGGTTGTTTGACCATCCGCTGCTGAGCCAGATTCGCATGACCAGCTTCCGAGTCGGGCTGAGCCGAATGTTAGACGAGTACCTAGTCCAACCAGGTCGCCTTTGACTCATGAAATCGCTGGTTATTGGCGCCTCCGGGCATTTAGGAGCTCACTTGGTTAGGGAGCTGGTTGCGGCCGGGGAAACTGTGCGGGCGCTAGTGCGCCCCTCTAGCGATCTGCGCGGACTGGCAGGCGTGGATGTAGAAATCAAACCGGGAGACATCCGTGACCAAGGGTCGCTGATCGCAGCGATGCAGGGGTGCCGACATGTCTATCATTTGGGTGCACCGACGAGGATAGAATCCGGCCTGTTTCGAACCATCACTGGAGGCGCCCGCCGCGTAGTCGAGAGTGCGCGTTCTGCCGGGGTTGAGCGCCTCGTCTACACTAGCTCCACGGTTACCGTGGGCTACTCGTCAAAATCACAGCTGAAGCTCGACGAGACTTCCAACGATCTCACGCCGGCATCAGCCTATCACGTTGCTAAGTGGCATGCGGAGAAACTCGTTTTGGCGTACGGGCTGCAGACGGGCCTGCCGGTTGTGATTGTGAATCCGTCCCATATTATCGGTCCGCTCGATTATCGGGGAACTCCCAGCACCGAACCGATCCGTCGATGTGTGACCGGCGGCATGCTCGCAGCTTTCCCGGGAGGTGTCACCCTGGTTCATGCTCAAGATGTTGCCAGAGGTCACATCTTGGCCATGCGTTTGGGTAAACCGGGAGAGCGATACATTCTGGGAGGCGAGCCGGTTCACATGGCCGACTACCTCCGAATGGCCAGGGAAGCATGCGGTGGACGTCCGATTCGTCTATCGCTTCCGCGTTGGGCGATGCTGGCGACCGGTGCGGGGTTTAGCGGTTTGTCGATGCTAACAAAGATGAACGTGCCGTTGACCTTTACGAGCGCACGATATACGGTCGGCCGTTTCGCTTGGTATAGCAGTGCGAAAGCTGAGCGAGATCTGTCATACTCATGGCGGCCAGCGCGCATTGCGATCAGAGAAACTGCAGATTGGATGACGAGCGTCCTCGCTGACAGTTAGTTTTTATTCAGAGAAGTGAGCCTAGCAATGGAGAGTGAGTCCAAGACCACGCTGGAAGCGTGCGAACAATTTCAACCGGATCGAGCGGAGAGGGAGAGCGAGCCTTCTATTGAAGGTCTCACAACGTCAACCATGCTCTCTGTGATCGTCCCGGTTTATAAAGAAGAAGGCAACATTGATGAATTTCTCAGGCGAATGTTGCCGATCCTAAAAAGCGTTACCGAAGCGTTCGAGATCATTTTTGCTATGGATCCGTCACCGGATGGGACCGAGCAGAGGATCCTAGGCGCCCGTACGGCGGACTCCCGGATCAAGCTCCTCAAGTTTTCCCGAAGATTTGGGCAACCGTTCGCCACGTTGGCGGGCTTGCAATATTCCTGCGGAGAAGCTGTCGTGGTAATCGATGTCGACTTACAGGACCCACCGGAGTTAATCGTTCAAATGGTTGAAAAATGGCGGGAAGGTTTTGAGGTGGTTTACGCCCAGCGCCGAACCAGGGAGGGAGAGACCTGGATCAAGAAAGTGGTCTCCGAAATCGGGTACCGCGTCATCAACCGAATTGCCGATGTCGAGATTCCCAAGAATACCGGTGACTTTCGTTTAATGAGCCGGCGAGTGGTCAGTGAAATAAATCGTCTCAAGGAGTGCCATGGATTTCTCCGCGGGATGGTGGCGTTGATCGGATTTCACCAGACATCGATTCTGTTTGACCGGCCCCCGCGGTTCTCTGGGAGAGGCAACTACAACCGTTTCCTTGGCTCGTTGCGGATCGGTTTCAACGGAATCTTTTGCTTTTCCAATCATGCGCTGACCCTCAGCACCATGGCTGGGTTTTTGGTAGCATTGACGGCGTTCAGCCTGGGCATCGTTTATGCGGGTCTGAGAATTTTCGGATACCCGTTTCCGCTGGGTAATCCTACCATTGTCATCCTCGTGTTATTTCTCGGCGGCATTCAGCTAATCAGCATCGGCATTTTGGGGGAATACATCGGCCGGATATACGAAGAGGTCCGCCAGCGTCCCAGATACATTGTCGAGCGCGCCGAAGGGTTTTTGTCCGATTCCGTAAAGGCCTAGGATCTGCTGATGGAGAGAGCATTTGTTACAGGCGCCGCCGGCTTCATCGGAAGCAATCTTTGTGATCGCTTGCTTCACGAAAATTGGGAGGTCGTTGGTTGGGACAATTTCTCTAGCGGCCAGCCGGAATTTGTGGCAGTGGCGAAGCGCCATCCACTATTTCGGATGGTGTCTGGAGACAACCTTGATCTGGAGCACCTAAGCCAAGCGATGGCTGGTTCGGACGTGGTTTTTCATCTGGCAGCGAACGCTGATGTGCGTTTTGGCCTTGATCATCCTAGGAAAGATCTCGAGCAAAATACGATCGCTACTTTCAATGTTTTAGAGGCGATGCGTAGCAATGGGATCTCTAGAATGGTGTTTGCATCGACCGGTTCGGTCTACGGAGAGTCAGCGGTGATACCGACGCCTGAGGATGCGCCATTTCCTATCCAGACCTCGCTCTATGCGGCTTCCAAGGTCGCAGGCGAGTCGTTGATTCAAGCTTACTGCGAAGGGTTTGGGTTCGAAGGTTACATCTTTCGCTTCGTGTCAATCTTGGGTGAACGCTACACTCACGGCCATGTGTTTGACTTTTATAAGCAGCTCACTACCGACCCGACCCGTCTCCGGGTGCTCGGCGATGGTAACCAGCGCAAGTCCTATCTTCACGTTCAGGATTGTATAAATGCGATCCTAAAAGTCATCAGCCAAAGGACCGCGCAGTCTGCCAAGCATCGTTGCCAGATCTATAATCTTGGTGCTCAAGACTACTGCGTTCTCAAGGATTCGATCATGTGGATCTGCCAGCGGCTCAAGGCCGCTCCCCAGCTCGAATTCAGCGGGGGAGAACGCGGCTGGATCGGCGACAATCCCTTCATTTTTCTGGACACGGCGAAAGTGCGGAAGACCGGCTGGTGCGAGGACCTCACGATTCGCCAGGCGGTCGAGAGAACCGTTGATTGGTTGGCGAGTAACGAATGGGTCTTTCAAAGACGCAGTTGATCGTAAGGAGGCAAGGGCGCCTAAGGATCACTTGGTCAAGCTATCTTCGACGTCTGCTTTCACGGTGGTGTTGAGATTCCCATGAATATTGTTGTGCTCGGTTTGTGGCATTTAGGCTGCGTTACAGCTGCTTGTGCGGCAAAATTTGAATTCGTCACAGGTCTCGATCTGGATCCTTTAGTGATCGAGCAACTCCGGAACGGAAAACCGCCGCTATTCGAACCGGGGCTGGCCGAGTTGATCAACTCGGGGCTCCAGTCCGGACGTCTGAAATTCACTGATGACCCTGGGGTTGCCTGTCGAGAGGCAGATCTATTGTGGGTATGCTATGATACGCCGGTCGACGAGAACGACCAGGCTGACCTGACGCCGGTCATCGACGGCATCAAGCGCTGTGCGTCGTTTCTCCGATCCGGGAGCCTAGTTCTGGTCTCGTCTCAGGTGCCGGTCGGAACCTGTCGCACGCTGCAAGAGGCGTATCCGGAACTCCGCTTCGCCTATTCTCCGGAGAATCTGCGTTTAGGAAGAGCCATCGAAATCTTTTTAAACTCCGATCGGATCATTTTGGGGGTAAGAAGACCGGAAGATGGCGGCGCACTAGCCAAGGTTCTAAATCATTTCACCAATAAACTGATTGTCGTTGGGGTGGAGTCCGCGGAAATGACGAAGCACGCCATAAACGCATTCCTAGCCAGCTCGATCACCTTCATGAACGAGATTGCGCGAATCTGTGAGCGGGTTGGGGCCGACGCCAAAGAAGTGGAACAGGGCTTAAAATCCGAGGCTCGGATAGGTCCGGGCGCATATCTTTCGCCAGGCGGACCTTTTGCCGGTGGAACTCTGGCGCGCGACGTCGTGAGCCTGACGAAAATCGCGCAGGATAAGGGCGAAGCATTGGCGCTAATCCCGGCTATCAAACTCAGTAATGATCAACACAAGCGCTGGGCGATCCGGACACTGGAGGAAGAATTGGGACCGCTGGCTGGGAAGGTGGTAGCAGTTCTGGGGCTGACCTATAAGCCGGGGACGGACACGTTGCGGCGGAGTCTGGCGGTTGAACTCTGCGGTTGGCTGCTTCGCGAAGGAGCAACCGTGCGAGCCTATGATCCGATGGTGGCAGCACTGCCCGCGGACCTGACGGCGATTATGCTTTCCGATCACTTGGAAGATGTGTTAGCCGGCGCTGCCGCCGCGATAGTCTGTACGTCTTTGCCTCAAGTTCGGGAATTTGACTGGGATAAGTTCGAGAATCGCCTCGTGGTTATCGACGCTAACGGTTTGCTTTCGGCGGTGTTTGATCGACGGCAAGGAGTGATCTATCGCCAGGTTGGAAAACCGAAATGAAATTAGTTAATCGAGTTACCATCGTCACCGGAGCGAGTCAGGGCCTTGGACGAGCCATTGCTGAGCAGTTTATCAGAGAGGGCGCACACGTAGCAATCTGCGCTCGGGATGGTGACCTTCTGGAAGCGGTCCGCCGCCAACTGGCAGAACGAGCAACCCCGGCGCAGCGTATTTTAGCTCAGGCTGGGGACGTTTCTTCTCAAGAGCAGATGATGGAGCTGTTCCGGCGGATCGAGCAGGAAATTGGTTTGGTCGACGTGCTAGTCAACAACGCCGGAGTTTATGGGCCGAAAGGCCCCAGCGAATCCGTTGATCTTGATGAATGGAGCCGGGCGATGGAAATCAATTTGCTTGGAACGTTCATTCCGACCCGGCTGGCTATTGTTCAGATGAAAAGGAAGGGTGGGGGTAAGATCATTAACCTATCCGGAGGCGGCGCGACGAATCCGTTGCCCCGGCTGAGCGCATACGCTGCAGGAAAAGCAGCCGTTGTACGGCTAACTGAGACTTTGGCGGAGGAGTTGCGCGATTTTTCCATTGCCGTAAACGCGATTGCGCCCGGAGCGCTAAACACCCGATTGTTAGATGAAGTTCTTCAGGCCGGACCGGAGTCAGTTGGAGCTGAATTCTACGGGCGGGCGTTGAAACAGCGGGAAACAGGTGGCGCACCCCTGGACAAAGGAGCGGCACTTTGCGTTTATTTGGCATCTTCGGCTAGCGATGGAATTACTGGCAAGCTCATCAGTGCCCTTTGGGATCCGTGGGAGGAGCTAGGTAATTTTCGCTCCGAACTAGCTCAGAGCGACATCTACACCTTAAGACGCATTGTGCCGGAGGATCGGGGCAAGAAATTCTGACAGGACTCATGAATGACTGGCCAAGTCCCATCAATTTCCATCGTCACTCCCTCACTAAATCAAGGTCAGTTCTTGGCCGAGACAATGGACAGCGTGCTGAAACAGAATTATTCCGGGCTTGAATACATGGTTATGGATGGAGGGAGCGCCGATGCCAGTGTCGACTTGATCAGGGCTCGAGAGGAGCATCTTGCGTTCTGGCGATCCCAGCCGGATCAGGGGCAAGCGCAAGCGATCAATGAAGGTTTCGCTCGGGCCAAAGGTGAAATTTTTGCCTGGCTAAACAGCGACGACCTGTATCTGAGCGATAGCCTGCAGAACGTCGCAAATCTTTTAGCCGGGTGTGTCGACGAACCGGTGATTCTCTACGGAGGTTGCGAGCAGTTCCAGCAAAATACCGGAAAGAGCGAGCTTCGACCGCCGGTTTCGTTCGATGAAAAGCGGCTTCAAATCGCCGATTTTCTCGATCAACCCAGCGTGTTTTTTACCCGCGTGGCTTGGGACAATGTTGGCCCGCTGGATGAATCACTACACTATGCTTTCGATTGGGAATGGTTCCTGCGGGCGGCTAAATGTTGCCGCTTCGAACGATGCGACCGCCTGCTATCCCGATATCGAATTCATAGCCAGCACAAGACTGGAACCGGAGGCCTTCGGCGTTGGGAAGAAATGAGCGAAGTTGTCCGTCGTCATTCGCCAGATGTCGTGGTTCGTCATTATCAATATTTGCTGGCGTGCCCCGACGCACGCTGGTGGTTGAATAAACGCATGCGGTTGGCGCAGTTCTTTCGACGAATCTTGCCAGACGCAGTTAGCGACGCGCTAGGCACTCTTTGCGCGCCTCCGTTCTGGCTTCTCCCGCATGGTATCACCCGAGCGACGCTGTGGGAAATCTCGGGGATTCGTTAGTGAATAAGGATAGCCTTCTTTTCTGTCATTGGACCAAGTTTGTGATTTGCTGCCGTTCAGCTACCGCTTCGGCGGCACGTGATTCCAGGAGATCGGAACAGAGCGGAGGTGTGATGGGATGCTCAATGTGGTCGGTTCGCCTGGACCGATAGAGGGCCGCCGAATTGACCAGTGATCGCACTCCGTCCTGCCAGCTGTTGCTGAAGCCGTCTCTGGCCTCGGTTAGCGCCGGTCTAAAGCCCAACCAACGGCGTTTTCTAAGGTCCCGGTGCGACTCGAGGAGCTGCTCTCGAAAATAGTCATGGAGGAGTCTGTCATTTTCACTGGCAGCCAGCACTCGCCGCCCCACTTCATCCTCCGGTGTAAGCCAGGTCGGCCGTGAGCGTTCCTGACTCGTATTCAACTTGAGATCGTGATCGAAATAGACCCTGGTTCCCAACTTCAGCAGTCGATCCGTAAGCACCTCCAAGCTCTTCTTCATTTCCTCGACGATGCCGACAAAGTGGAACCCGGCCAAAATTTGGCTGGCCAGCTCATAGCTGTTCAGACCGTGGCAAGTGACGTCCGACAGACCGAGCGAATCCCCGGTTTCCGGATTACAGAGGAACCTGGTCTGAGGGCACAAATCCTGACTGGTGGCCTCGTCATCCAGATATTGGCGAGCTAGTTCTCTAAGCGTTAAGCGCGGGGCATCTTTTGGCCACAAGCGACGCCACGGCTCGGGTAACCAAGAATATCTGTGTTGGACGTACCTGAGTTGAGAAATGAAAGCATCTTCGGGTTTCCGCAAGAAAGTCACTAGAAAGGTCGGTCGAGTGCCGATGCTCAAGGGAAAACTCCTTAAGTGATGCGAAGAGATGGATCGTAACCTGGGATAGATTTCCAGGAGCGTTTCCAGCTGTTCGCTAGTCAGAATGAAAAATGGGTCAGGATGGTAATGATGAATATGGAAAAACTCGAAGGATTTCCTGAAGCCGGCACTCACCGTTGTTCCAGCTGTTTTCGGGATATGGGAATGTAAAATTAGGGGTGTGACGGCTTCTCGTTTTAAGCTCATGCTTGTCCTGCTCTGTGACCATCCATGGCGAATACCCATGGATCACCTTTCAGGGTGACAAGGGCAAGCGGGTAGTTCGCTTATGTAGACGGCGAGAACCGAGACACGAAAGGTGGAAAGGACCAGGTGAAAGGCGCCGGTAGCGCTACCGGTCGCTTCTTAAGCGCAGAATTTTGCGGACTGCGTCGCTGGCGTGCATACGTTCGAGGACGGCCCTTAGCCCCGAAGTGCAACCAAAAAACCGGTTGAGACCCTGCGGGATCGCCATTAGTCTCGGGCTCGGTTTTAGCCGAAAAGCCGGCATAGCTCAGCTGGTAGAGCAGCTGATTTGTAATCAGCAGGTCGTCGGTTCGAACCCGACTGCCGGCTCCAAACTCCGCCTCCTCGCCATATGCTCGGAGAGGCTACGTTTGGCAGGCCAGACTTCGCCAATACACCAAGAAATGTCCCGGCGGAGTTTGCCCGACATAGCCTCCCGGAGTTTCAGACGACGGGGCGACGTCGGGCTTCTGTGCTACGTATGGCAGGCCAAACTCCGCCGAAGCCTTAATCGTCCAAGGCCAAAAAGGGGCGAAGTCTGCCAGGCCGTTCTCGGTCCGGCCGCTGCCAGCCTCGGTTCCGGTCGCTCGCGCTCGTTCCCAACCGTTCCCCAAAAGGCGGTTGAAGAAATGGCGAACTCGGACAGTCTAACGGCTCAGATGTCCGGCTCGACTTCGCTCCGTCATTTCAAACTCCCGACTTCGCCCTTTTCTCGTCGAGCAGTCCGGGCGGCTTCCGACTTCGCCAGCCAAATCCGGTGTCGAACTCGACACGCTACGTCGGCTATGGCGGACAGGACGTCGGGCAAGCCAAACACTTCGTTTAGATTCTAAACCTTCAATCTGTTGTCTCTCGTAGCCTATGTGTTTTTCTCACATCCAACCTTTGTGCTCTGCCGCCCGGATGGCGGCGCTTTTGATGCTGGCGCTTGCTGTAAACGCCTCAGCTCAGGACCGATATAAGATTGTCAGCTTACCGACTCCCGCCGGCTACAACAGTTCCGCGCTCGGTTTGAACGATAACGGGAACGCGGTCGGGTACAATGTCCAAGGCGACAACTATCAAGCGTTTCTCTATTCTCAAAGTAACGGGTCCTCGATCGATGTGGGGTCGCTGGGCGGCCAAATGAATGCGGCTTGTGCGATCAACGGTTCGGGCCAGGTTGCCGGGTATAGCCAGGATGCAAACGGTAACTTAAGCGCGTTCATCTACTCGAAAGACGGTGGCATCAAAGCCGGAGGGTCGCTTGATGGCGGTGTCAGTAGCGAAGCGTTTGGGATCAATAACTCCGGGCAAACGGTTGGTGATAGCCAAAACGCTACGGATGATCATCGACCAGTAGTATTCGATAATGGCGGCGTCAAAGATCTGAATGTGGGCGTTGCTCAAAACTCGAATGCGTTCAGGACCGCCTACGCCATCAATGACGTAGGGCAAGTCGCCGGGAGAACCGACACGGACCAGGGCGCAATCCACGCCTTCCTGTTAGTGTCACCGGGTGGGGACCTAAAAGATATCGGCACTTTAGGCGGGACCAACAGCGAAGCACTGGCGATCAATAAGTCTGGCGAAGTGGTTGGTGATGCCGAGACCGCAAACGGTACGCCGCACGCGTTCCTTTATCGGAAAGGTTCAACCCGCGACTTGGGTGCTCTTCCTGGGTTCGACACCGCCAGCTTCGCCAGGTCGGTTAATGATCAGGGCGCGGTAGTAGGAGACAGCGAAAGCGCGGACCAGAAACGGGCGTTCGTTTATAGCAACGGCCAGATGTTGGAGTTGGACAAACTGGCTACTAACTTGGGCGACTCGGGTTTCACCTCTCTGGACGTCGCCTACGGAATCAACAATCGCGGTTGGATCGCCGGGTACGGCACGGCTACGGATGGCCGGACGATTGCGTTCTTGGCAGTCCCGGAGGCACAAGGAGCCGTCCCGCTCGCTCAAGCGCAACCGCCGGCTGCCCAAAGCCGAATCTCAATCTGAAGGGAATGGCGATGATTACAGTGTCTTCTATTCCCGGCTTTCGTCAGACGGCGATTGGGTCGAAGCGGGCGATTACGGGTATGTGTTTTGCCCGCATGTTGCCCAAGGGGGCGACTGGGCTCCCTATCGCGACGGTCATTGGGTTTGGACCGATCGCGGTTGGTTCTGGTACTCGAACGAGCATTTTGGCTGGGCGACGTATCATTACGGGCGTTGGGTTCGGATCGCCGGTCAGGGTTGGTGTTGGGCCCCGGGCAATGAATGGGCGCCGGCTTGGGTCTCTTGGCGTCAAAGCAGCGAGTATCTCGGCTGGGCGCCACTGCCTCCGGAAGCCGGGTTTAGTGTCAACGTCGGCATCGCCGGCTGGGCTGATAGCTATTATGGAATCGGGCCTGCCTCCTACACTTTCATCAACTTTAAGAGCTGGGCCCAGCCGAGTTATGTGCGTTTCATCGCGCCGCCCAACGAGAACGTTCAAATCCTTCGCCAGACTACAAACATTACCAATATCCGGATCCAAAACACTGTGATCAACAATTTCGGTCCGAGGGCGGAAGCGATAGGGCAATGGACGGACCAGAAATTGGTACCGTCTAAAATTGTGTTTAGTCCTAACCGCCAAGCCGCCTACGGCGCGGCTCTACAAGGATCTGAGCTTCAAGTGGTCGCACCGGCAGAAAAACTGCGAGCGATTTCGACGGTACAACCGCAAGTAAAAACGCGTCTGGCCAAAGCCGAAGTGGACAACGGCTGGAAGAATGTGAACCCGGCGGAACAAGCAGAACTGCGGAAGAAATTTGCGGAGCAGAATCCGCTGCCCAAAGAACAACCGCCCAAGCAGGCGCTACTCAAACCGACTTTTGTTCGGGAGACCAAGCAGCTCAACCCTCCTCCCGGGACCGGACCGCAACGCTCGCAGGGTAGTTCGACCCAGACGGTGACACCGGCCCAAGTGGTTAAACCGGCCCAAGTGGTGACACCGGCCCAAGTGGTGACACCGGCCCAAATGGTGACACCGGCCCAAATGGCCAAGCGACCTGAAACTGGAGCGGGTAAAGGCTGGAATACGATGCCGCCGAATCTGATAGGGAGCCGGAAACCGGGAGGGTTCGAAAAGACGTTGCCGGACCGGCGCGCTCCCGACGGTGCGGTAACCCCTAGAAACGAAGAACAAAGGTTACGGGGTAAAGGTCAACCGTCAGCTACCCCGGCCACTCCGGGCCAACTGGAACGAAAAGAAACACCTACGCCGGCGGGCGCCATTCCGACACCTAAGAACGAAGAAGAGAGAACCAAGAACGAACGGACTCCAAAAGAGGCAGCGACTCCGAAAGTAGAAACACCGAAGCCGCAAGAACCTGCGAAACCCGAGACTACACCGAGGGACGAATCGATTCGGAGACAAGAGGGAGGACCGAAGCCGGAAGGTTCACCGAAGAACGAATCGATCAGAAAAGAGGAAGGCGATCCGAAGCCTGAGAACCCGCCAAAGGAAGAACGCTCACCGAAAGGTGATTCTCTGAAGAAAGAAGAAGGAGCGCGCAAGGTAGCGAACACACCGAAAGAAGAGCGTTCCCCGAAGGCCGAGCCCGCGAAAAGAGAAGAGGCGGCGCCGAAAGAAAACCCTTCTAAGGAAGAGCGTTCCCCGAAGAGCGAACCCGGGAGAAAAGAAGAGGCTGCGCCGAAGGAGAACAAACCGAAAGAAGAACGCTCGCCAAAGGGCGAGCCGCCAAAGAAGGAAGAAAGCGCCCCGAAGCCCGAGAATCGCGAAAATCGAGGTGCCGGCTCGCAAGGACAGAGACCAGAGGCCGCTGAAAAAGAGAAAGACAAGGGTAAGGAAAAGGGATCGCCGACGCCTTAATAAGCGTGTGGGCGTGTGGGCGTGTCGGCGCGTCGGCGCGTCGCGTAGCACCGTTGCAAGTGTCCACCAGGTCCACTGGCACTGGCGTCGACTACGTCCACTGAGTCCACTCTTTTGCCGGCACGCTGCATATCCACCACCCTCCCAAAAACTTCCTTCGTTTTACCATAGACAAGCTAACGCGATCGATGCGAGTCTGAGGCCAGTGATTTGCGCCATGGACCGTCGCGAATTTTTCCATGCAGCTCTAAAAACCGGCTTAGTTGCGGTTGCCGGCCTCGGCGTCTTTGGTTGCGGACAAAAGTCGGCTACCCAAGCGCCTCCGCCGCCAACGGTCACGGTGGCTAAACCGGTCAAAAAAGAGATCGTTGAATGGCTTTATTTCACGGCTCAGACCCAAGCCGTTGATACCGTCACTATCACGCCGCGAGTCACCGGCTATATCGATAACATTACTTTTAAGGAGGGAGACATCATCGATTTTGGCGATCTCCTGTTTGTAATCGATCCACGTCCCTATCAGGCTGCGCTCGATCAGGCGAAGGGGCAATTAGAACAAGCTGAGGCTCAGGAAAAGCTCAATGACGCGAACCTGGAACGGGCTAACGATCTGTTAGCCAAGAAAGTGATTGCCAAGCAGGATTACGATACGACCGCGGCTCAAAAATATGTGGGCGATGCCCAGGTAGTAGCCAGTCAAGCCGCGCTTGAGTCTGCCCAACTTAACCTCGATTTCACCCAGATCCGATCGCCCATCCATGGCAAGATCGGTGCGCAGTTGGTGAATCGAGGAAACCTGGTGCAAGCCAATGCCACCCAGCTAACCACCATCGTCAGCATCGATCCGATCTACGCTTATTTCTACGTCGACGAACGTTCCGTCCTGCGATACCAGGACGCGGTCAAAGCCGGGAAAATGCCGGCTGCCAAACAAGCCACCCTGCCGGTCTGGCTGCAGCTCGAGAATGAGCAAGGTTATCCTCATGCCGGCGTCATTGATTTCATCAATAACAGTTTTGATCCGTCGACCGGTACTCTCCAATTACGAGGTCGTTTCCCCAACCAGGACGGGTTCCTGCTTCCCGGCGCCTTCGGCAGTGTTCGGGTAGCCGGCTCGCCGAAATACGAAGCGATTCTGGTGGCGGATCGGGCGATTGGTTCGGATCAGGATCAGAAGTACGTCGTGGTCGTCCAAGCTGACGGGCTCACCAAATTTCAGAAAGTGGTGTTGGGTCCGATCGCGGACGGGTTACGCGTTATCCAAAGCGGTCTACAAGGCGATGAGACTGTTGTGGTAGAAGGTATAGGTAAAGTCCGTCCGAATTCAAAGGTCAGCGCGGAACAGACCGACATGAATAAATTCGCGACAGAACAGCTCGCGATGGAAACCCATGTTAACGCCGGCAGCGCCGAGAACGCCGGTAGCGCCGAGAACGCCGTCAACGCCGTGAACGACAAGAATAGCCTAAGCGCGGCGATGCCGAAACGGTCGGCAGCTAATGGCAAGCACGAATAGCGCAGGAACGAATAGCCGCGAAAAGGCGCAAAAAACGCAAAAAAAGAAAACCAAAGGCGAAAAGGAATTTCACAATGATTTTGGTTGCGTCCCTATTCCGACCGCTTTCTGTCCATTCGTTTAGTTTTAGTCTCTCTTCCTTTTTGCGCTTTTTGTGCCTTTTTGCGGCTATTCCTGTCTTTAAGGGGGCAGCCGCTTGAAGTTCTCACACTTCTTTATCGACCGGCCGATCTTCGCGATGGCTTTGTCCATCTTGATTGTGCTGGCCGGTGGAGTCGCCTACCTGACCCTGCCGGTGGCGCAGTACCCGGAAATTGCGCCGCCGCAGATTGTGATCCAGGCTACCTATCCAGGCGCGGACCCTGAAGTCTTAGCAGACACAGTGGCGACGCCGATTGAAGAGCAGGTCAACGGGGTTGAGAACATGCTCTACATGAACTCACAGATGACCAATAACGGCACAGTGACGATTACGGTTACATTCAGTCTGGGGACGAATATCGATACCGCGCAAGTATTGGTGCAGAATCGCGTCGCCATCGCGCAGCCTCGTCTTCCGCAAGAGGTGCAGCAGCTTGGAGTCACCACCCTGAAACAATCTCCCGACCTCATGATGGTGGTGCACCTGTTGTCACCCGATAACACTTACGGCCAGGAGTACATCAGTAACTACGCGCTGATTCAGGTCAGAGATCCGCTTTCCCGGCTAACTGGAGTTGGTAACGTCCAGATTTTTGGTGAACGGGACTACAGCATGCGGATCTGGTTGGACCCGAACAAAATGTACGCAAGGAGCCTGACGGTTGACGATGTTACTTCGGCGATCCAGGCCCAGAACGTGCAAGTCGCTGCCGGACAGCTAGGCGCAGAGCCGGCCCCAAAGGGGACCGACTTTACTTTAACCATCAACACGCTCGGCCGCCTAGTCACTGCCGACCAGTTCAAACAGATCATCGTGAAGCGCGGGGCGAACGGCCAGATTGTTTACCTGGCGGATGTAGCTCGCGTTGAGCTGGGCGCCAAGGACTACAGCACCACTTCAAGTCTGGATGGAAAGCCCGCCGCCGCTTTGGGTATTTTCCAGTTGCCCGGTTCTAATGCTCTGTCGGCTTCCAAAGCCGTCCGGGCAAAGATGAAGGAGCTTAGCGCATACTTCCCCGCGGGTTTGGAATATCGGATCGTGTACGATCCGACCCAGTTCGTAGAGCAATCGATTGAAGCGGTTTATCACACGCTTTTTGAAGCCATCATTCTCGTGTTGATCGTGGTACTAGTGTTCCTGCAGACTTGGCGTGCCACCATTATTCCGTTGTTGGCGGTGCCCGTCTCGTTGATCGGAACCTTCGCCGTGATGGCTGCGTTAGGTTTCTCGCTGAACAACCTATCCCTATTTGGGTTGGTGCTCGCGATCGGCATCGTGGTCGATGACGCGATCGTCGTGGTCGAGAATGTCGAACGCAACATTGAGGAGGGATTGGAACCTAAGGCCGCCACGCGCAAAGCCATGGATGAGGTAGGCGGCGCGGTGGTGGCGATTGCGATCGTGTTAAGCGCGGTTTTTATTCCTACCGCATTTGTCAGCGGTATTACCGGTCAGTTCTATCGTCAGTTTGCGCTCACTATCGCGGTCTCAACCCTGATTTCCGCGTTTAATTCTTTGACCCTCAGCCCGGCTTTAGCTGCTTTGCTGCTACGGGGAAAGGATGCCAAGCCGGATCCCCTCACTCGCCTATTTGAACTTGTCGTAGGTTGGTTTTTCCGCGGGTTTAACCGGGTATTTTCTGCTACCACCACTGGATATTCTCGGATAGTGAGCAGGCTTTTACGGTTATCGGCGGTCGTGATCGTCGTTTATCTCGGCTTGCTGTTCTTGACCGGCCTCGGATTTAAGACTGTGCCCGGTGGTTTTATTCCCACCCAGGACCAAGGTTACCTTATTATCTTGGCTCAGCTGCCGGACGGAGCGTCTTTGCAGCGTACCGGCGTCGCTCAGGAGCAGATTTCAGAGATCGTCCGGAAAATTCCAGGGGTTGCGCATACCGTTGAGATCGGGGGCTATTCAGGGTTGGATGGAACCAATCGGACCAACGCGTGTACGGTTTTCGCAACCTTACAAGAGTTTCCCGAGCGGGAGAATGATCCGGCGCGATCGGGGACAGCAATTTTAGCGGCGATCCGCCGGCAAGTGAGCCGAATTCCCGATGCGTTCGTGCTGGCATTTCCACCGCCCCCTGTGCAGGGGATCGGGAATGCTGGCGGGTTTAAGCTTCAGATCGAGGATCGCCGGTCGGCGGGTTTAGCCGCCCTGTATGCCGCAACCAATGCAGTGATCGCCAAAGCCAGCGAGCAACCGGGCTTGGCCGGTCTATTCACCAGTTACCGGTACAACGTGCCTCAGGTGTATCTGGATATCGATCGAAAGAAAGCCGAGACCTTAAATGTCCCGGTGAACGCGGTGTTCGATGCGCTCCAAACCTATCTTGGGTCGAGCTACGTCAATGATTTCAATCTCTTGGGCCGGGTGTACCAGGTAACGGCACAGGCTGAACCGAAGTTTCGGGATCAGATCGCCAACATCCGCCAGTTGTACACCCGCAACAACAGCGGCGGCATGGTTCCATTAGGCACGCTGTTCAGCGCCCGCGAGATCGTGGGCCCGGATAAAGTCATGCATTACAATCTTTATCCGTCCGCCGATATCAGTGGTACCACCGTTGGCGGTTTAAGCTCCGGGCAAGCGATTCAAATAATGAACCAGATCTGCCAGGAAACCTTGCCGCCACAATTTGGGATTGAATGGACGGAACTATCCCTCCAGCAGATTATTGCCGGGAACAGTGCGGTTTATATCTTTCCGCTTTGCGTAGTGTTTGTGTTCCTGGTGTTAGCGGCGTTGTATGAAAGCTGGGCGTTACCGTTGTCGATCATTCTAATCGTTCCGATGTGTCTATTGGCGGCCATCGCCGGTGTGTTTATCCGGGGGATGGATAACGATATCTTCACTCAGATCGGTTTCGTAGTGTTAGTAGGGTTAGCGTGCAAAAACGCGATCCTGATCGTCGAGTTTGCTAGAGACGAAGTGCAGCGAGGTCAGGACCGGTTCACCGCCGCAACCGACGCCGCCCGCCTCCGGTTGCGCCCGATTTTGATGACCTCGTTCGCGTTCACCTTGGGAGTCGTGCCATTGGTGGTCGCCAAGGGCGCCGGCGCCGAAATGCGCCAAGCCCTAGGTACGGCGGTGTTTGCCGGGATGATCGGTGTGACTTTCTTCGGGATCTTTCTGACTCCGGTATTCTTCTCGATCATCGAGAAGTTTTTCGGACCTAAGAGCGAAACGGCGAGTGGGCGACCGGGCGAAGGGGCGAAAGAGCGAAGCGGCGAGTGATCGGTAGGGCGAAAAACTCGGCGCGCCCAGGGTATCGCTAACATTTTTGGATCGATCGCGCCGGTTTTGAGCTGCGGCGTGGGGTCGGCAGCGATTGAAAATCGTCGCGAACCCAGCGCTTCTATTCGTCTCACACGGTGGCCGGATGCCAACCCATCGCACAGCTCAAAACCGGCGCGGACAAACGAAAGAGCTAATCACGCCGCGTCCGCGCCGAGTTTTTCCCCTACCGATCGTGGGTTCGCCCTATCGCCGTTTCGCTTAGATTTGGAACGCGGCGGCAGCGTGCTCTGACTGGTCGAGCGCGTGGCTGTTTCGCCGGTGTTCGAGCTGGTAGAGGATGCGTCCGGCCAGTTCAGCAGCCTGGACTCTTAATTCGGGGACGGCGGTGGTCTCGAACAAGATGCCTTTCTGCGGGCTCCCGAGGGTGTAGAGATGCGTAACCCGTTCGCCTTGCAGGTTCAGAATGGTACCGCCCAATCCAACGTCGAGCCCTAGAAATAGCGGGTCCGGTACAATAATCCCCCGGCTGAATAACTGTACCACCAGGGAATCAGTCAATTTATGGTAGTTACACTCCGGTCCGGTACAGTTCACGACGTAGCCGACGCGAAGCGCTCTTTCACTATGTTTAGTCGAGTCTCGGAACCGGACGAAAAGGGAATCTTTTTCGGGAGCCATGGAGAAAATACGTCCTCGATGACATTGGAGGCGTCCCTCTTTCTCGAGCTGAGACTTCAATTCCAGCACCTCGGGAGCTGCCCGGTGCCGATGCGCTTCCCAGAACGCTTTTAAATGGCGCAAAAACCGTCGCCGTTCCTCAGTGGACCATTGTTGCCAAATCTGCTGGGAGTAAGGCCGAATCGAATCGATCACCGCACGCCAATCGACCCCTCTCGCTTCAGCCTGTTCAACTTGGCTCCGGACCAAGCGGCATGCGTGCCGTGCTGTCCTCGGTAGCAATTCCGCGTCTAAAAAAGACGGGGAAGCTTTGACGGCTCGATGCGGTCTCGGGAAAAGTCCGCGCCGGGATAAAACGTGGATGGTTCCTTGGCCCTTCCATGGCGCCAAGCTTAGTAACAGGTCGAGCCCCGTCAGTCCGGAACCCAGAATCAAGACATCGCCCGGCTCTGCTAATCTCTTTCTATTTTCCTCTGCCCAGGGATTCTCCAAATAACGGTCCACCCGATGAAAGCGCTGGTCTTGCAGCTTAGGATCGCCCGGGGGAAAGTTACCGAGCGCCAATACTACATGCTGCGCAATAAGAGAAGGCGCGTTCCGAAGTTTGATTCGGAAACGGCCGTTCGCCAGAGGCGCTACATCGATCGCCTCGGCTGTGATCCGTCGAAGAGAGCCGCGCGGATTGTTAACCGCATCAAGGAGGCCGGAGAGATATTTGCCATACAGAACTCGCGGTAGAAACGAGTTTGGCTGCACGTCGTTGGCCCCTTGCCGTTTTGCCTCTTCCGGATTCTCTCGCGCCCAGCGGTAAAAATGCTCGTGGTCGTCCGGGAATGCACCCATCTTCGCCGCTGGAACGTTCAAAAGATGGGATCGATCAGTCGTGCCATAAGCCAAGCCTCGCGCGAACGATCCGGACCGTTCAATCAAAGCGACGTCGACCTGCTCTTTCGCCTTGCGTAACAGGTTGACGGCGACCATCGAACCACAAAAGCCAGCCCCGATGATTGCGACATCAACCACGGCAGCGTCGGGAGAAGCTGAATGCATAGTCACCGGGAACAAACCTCTTAAATAACCCTACTGTTCCGGTATTCTAATCCGCTAGATCGAACCGTCAACCGGCCAAACTCGCCTTAGGCTCGTTTGGAATAGCCGATAGCCAACGGGGTGCTAAATCGCCGTAGTCCGCCATTCGGGAATGAACTCCAGAGATTTCGTCTGATCCCGCAGGCGCGGGAATTCATTGGCTATTGGCTATCGGCTATTGATCATTCGCTGACGAGCCTACGGCGAGTCAGCGAAACGCCCAAAGTCCGGGAGTCGCTAATTCGACGAGGTTGCCTTCAGGGTCTCGAAAATAGAGACTGCGGCCGCCACGCTGCCATCCGACTTCGCTTTCGATTTTAATGTTTCGGGCGACGAGAGCCGTCTTCCACGATTCGTAGGAATCGGTTGAAATGGCGAAGGCCAAATGCAACCTCCCTTCGCCGCCATGAGGTGGAATCACGCCCCCTCCAGTTTCCACTGGTTGCGCATTAGCTCCCCTCTTAAAGAACAGCAAGACCCCTTGTCCCGGCACTTCCAGCGCGGCAAAAGTTGTACCTCGCCGGCTATCTCCGCTCAGCAGTGGAAACCCGAAAAGCTCGTGATAAAACTGCACTCCCGCTCCAACGTCATCAAAATAAAGCGCAGTCTCGAGCAGGCCGGTAACAGATTCACTCGCCTTAGGCTCGTTCATATAGCCAATAATCGATAGCCAATAGCCAATAAAGCAAAGCCGTTTGGCGTTTGTGGTCCCATGGTTATTGGCTATTGGCTATGGGCTATTGGTCATTCGCTGACGAGCCTAAGGCGAGTCAGCGATTGCGTATCCGGTAGTTTCGGCTAAATGGCAAAGGCACAACTATGCTCCAAATTTCTTTGCGTGAGCCCGCGAGTTTCCTGATTTTGTTGGTGAGCGGCACAATGCTCCTGGGACAAAGCCCTAAGCCGTCTCCTACAGAACCTGCGAAGCCAAACCCATCGGCTAAAGAGGAAAAGTTATCTGAGTTTGAGCCGCCTCCACCGGTTGTGACCGAGCACAGCCTGACGCTTCCGGATGGGAAAAGCCTGAGATACAAAGCGATCGCGGGTTACTTGCTGCTCAGAGACACCGTGGCCGAGCAAAATCGAGCGCAGGAAGAGCAGAGCGAAGATGCGGAGCCAGAGGCCAGCGCTGAGCCTAAGAAAAACGAGAAACCGGTTGATCCGACCAAGGGAAAACCGAAGGCGCAGGTGTTTTTCGTGGCGTATGTCGCGGAAGACGTGGGCGATCCAGCGGCCCGGCCATTGACTTTTGCTTTCAATGGCGGCCCCGGCTCGTCCTCTATCTGGTTGCATCTGGGCGGAATAGGCCCCCGTCGGGCCCAACTTTCCGATGCCGGAGAAGCGCTACCTCCGCCTAGCAAGCTCGTGGATAACGAGAGTACGTGGCTGCCAAAGACGGATTTGGTATTTATTGATCCTGTGAGCACCGGGTATAGCCGGCCGGCGCCCGGTGAAGAAGCGAAGCAATTCTGGGGTTACAAAGAAGATATCCAAAGTGTAGGCGACTTTATTCGTCTTTTTACCACGAAGTACGGGCGATGGGCATCACCGAAATTTATTGCTGGTGAAAGCTATGGCACAACCAGGGCCGCAGGACTTAGCGACTACCTCGGGAGCCGATACGGGCTTTATCTCAATGGAATCGTGCTGATTAGTTCCGTGCTGAACTTCCAGGCGATCGACTTCAGCCCGGGCAATGATCAACCATACTCTTTATTTTTACCTTCCTATGCCTCGGCCGCCTGGTACCACAAGAAGCTTTCGGCTGATCTCCAACAGCTGGCGCTTCCGGACCTTCTCTCTAAGGTGGAACAATTTGCCGAGAACGATTATGAACGCGCATTATCCAGAGGAGACCGGCTTTCGCCCGAAGAAAAAAATAGCGTGGCTGCTCAACTAGCCCGGTTTACGGGGCTGAGCCAACAACGATTCCTGCAGCTTAGCCTGAGGGAACCGGACAACTTGTTTTTTAACGATCTTTTGCGGGATCAAAACCGGGCGCTGGGCCGATTCGACAGCCGGTTTACCGGTATTCGCAGTTACCCAGGAACTGATCGCGAAGATTCTGATCCCAGCGATGAAGCTGTAGACGGCCCATTTACGTCTGCATTCTATACCTACGCGCGGCAGGACCTAAAATACGAGACCGAGTTGCCATACGAGCGGATCGCCGAGGTGCGACCCTGGCTGCTTGCTCGCAACCGATATTTGGATGTGGCCGAGGACTTGAAAAAAGCTATGAACCGGAATCGTTATCTTAGGGTAATGGTTTGTTGCGGTCATTACGATCTGGCAACGCCGTATTTTGCGGCCGAAAGCGTGGTGCAGACCTTGAACCTCGATCCGGCTGTCCGGAACAATATCACGCTCAGTTTCTATGATTGCGGGCACATGGTCTATCTCGAAAACACCTCTCGCAAAAAGTTGAGAACCGATTTTGAACAATTCGTGGATTCGGCGTTGAGCCTGGAGCCGATTCCGAGTGCGAGCCGCGATGTTAAGTAAAGACACGCTGATCCGGCAGCTGCCGGACGAAAGCCATGTTATTTATGGGACAGGACACTAGCTTGGAGGACAAGCTTATTAAGGTTATCTTGAAGAAAGCAGTGGATTGGATTGAACTGGAGTCAAACCAATCTCAGTTCTCTAACCCATCGACTGGCTTAGGAACCGCTGCCTAAAAATGATGAAGAAACGGGTTCTTATCATGTCCACCAGCGCTGGGACTGGGCATGTCCGCGCCGGTGAGGCGCTAACCAAAGCTTTTAGAGGTGATCCCAGAGTCGGCGACGTGGTTCATAGCGATGCCTTGCATTTTACCAATAAGCTATTCCGCGACTTTTATTCGAAGCTTTATGCCCGTCTGGTGCAGACCGCTCCGGATTTTCTCGGCTGGTGGTACAAACAGAGCGATGAACCATGGAAAACCGATGGCATGCGACTGATGCTGGATCGGCTGAATACGGGGCCCTTGGTAAAATTTATTCACAAATTCGATCCTCATATCACCGTCTGCACGCATTTCATGCCGGCGGGAATCATTTCGGACCTTATCGCCAAAGACCGGCTGGACGCGCATCTATCGATCGTCGTGACGGATTTGGATTTCCATGCGATGTGGCTGTCACGCATGTTTCATCGCTATTTCGTGGCGATTGATGAAACCAGAGCGCACTTGGAGATGTTGGGCTTGCCAACAGATCGGATCACGGTTTCAGGCATCCCCATTGACCCGGAGTTTGCTAGTCCGATTGACCGGGTCGCTACCCGGCTGAGCTATGGGCTGCATCCGACTCGGCCAACGCTGCTTTTATCGGCCGGAGCCCTAGGAGTTGGCCCGGCGGAATTTGTGGTTGATCGGATTAAACAGCTGCGCAACAAGGTGCAGACCCTGGTGGTCTGCGGGAGAAGCATCGAGACGCGGGACCTGGTTCAGCGAGCGGTCGGTTACGACGAAAACTTCAGGGTCTTCGGTTACACCGACCGTATGCCGGATCTGATGAAAATCTCCGATCTATTCATCGGAAAGCCGGGCGGCCTGACTAGCGCAGAAGCTCTTACCTGCGGGTTGCCCATGGTGATCGTGAGCCCGATACCCGGGCAGGAAGAGAGAAATAGTGATCATCTGCTTGAGGATGGTGTAGCCGTGAAATGCAACGAGATGACCACTATCCCTTACAAGATAGATTCTCTGTTAGACAATCCGGAGCGACTGGATCAGATGCGGAATCGTGCCTACGCCTTGAGCCGGCCGGATGCCGCCCGTTGTATTGTCGACACGTTAGTATCCGATAACGTAGCCGCCTTGGAAGTGACCGATGACGACGCCGAAGCGATTACCCTCGCTGCGGGCAAAGAACGAGACACAAAATTCCGGTGAATTATGGAGGATCTGCTCTGGGGTGTCGCGACATCCGCTTATCAATCCGAAGGGGGCTACAATGGGCCGGGCCAACCGCAGACTAACTGGGGCGAGGCTGAACGTCGCGGCGATGTTGTGCCGGTTGGATTAGCAGCGGATTTCTGGAACCGGTATCCAGAGGACTTTGGGCGCTGCAAGACTTTAGGACTGAACGCCTTTCGGCTTGGTATTGAATGGAGCCGGCTTCAGCCGACATTTACCGGGCAACCGGGTCCACCACCCTCGTTCAATGATCGGGCCTTAGAACAATACGTTGAAATGCTGGCGGAATGCCGCCGGAATGGTTTGGAGCCGGTGGTAACTCTGCATCACTTTGTCCATCCGGCGTGGTTGGGTTCCGATCCTTGGCTACAACCAGAGATCGTCGAACTTTTTGGCCGGTACGTCGAATACGCGGTTCTTCACGTCAATCGGGCGCTAGCCGATCGGCATGGGCTAGCTCCGGTCAAGTACTACATCACGATTAACGAGCCGAATATGTTGGTGCTCAACACCTATCTGGGCACCCAATTTCCGGGGCGCAAAGGCGTCGGCACCGGTTTCCACAGTGTCTCCGCAGCCACGCGGCAAATTCTGCGGGCGCATGTCCGGGCGTACAACCTGATTCACGATCTTTACGAACAGAACGGCTGGCCGGCTCCATTGGTTACCTGCAACAACTATTGCACTGACCTTTATTGGTCAGACAAAATCATGTTGGATCTGCTTTGCGTCCGTGAACGTGGAGTCAGATCCTCGCAATTGCGCGATTACGTCTACGCCAAGATCCACGAGTTCGAGAACGCCTTTGAAGAAGCCCGGATCCCTTTGGTCAAAGACATTCCTTATTTGTTCGGTTCGTTAACTAAGAGACTCAGTAACTGGGTCGGTTATAAGACGTTCTCCCCTGATTTCTTTTCGACTTTGGTGGATGATATTTATTCGGCAGCTCGACCCATCACCTTCGATTATCTGGGCCTGGATTATTACGACCCTTTCGCTGCGCATGTGTTCCGTTTACCGGTCTGGTGGGATCACGAGTTTAAGGATAGAAACTTCCGTGCCTGGCTCATGAACAACATCACCAGCAAATGGTGGGATTGGCGGGTTCTGCCGGTTGGCATGCGTTTCTTTTGCGAACATTATAGTAAAGATTACGCGGGTCGTCCGGTCTTGATTGCCGAAAACGGGATGGCTTTACGCCGCCGGCTAGATAATCGGATCACTTTGCGCCGAGATCGTATGACCCGGAGCCAATTTCTGCGGGTGCATATCGATGAGGTGGTCCGCATTGCCAAAAGTGAAATACCGCTTATCGGCTATTTACACTGGTCGTTGTTCGACAATTATGAATGGGGCTCTTTCACGCCGCGGTTCGGGCTTTACTCAATCGACTATCAACACGGACACGATCGATTGGCTGAGGACCATCTAGGCGACCGGCCCTCATTGACGTACGCAGAGCTAGTGGAGTCCGCCCGGCAACGTTTGCTGGAAGGAAGCGAAGCGTCCGCGAGGAGTTGGGAGCTAGAATCTAGGAGCTAGGAGGCGGACGCGTATCGGCGGGTGGGCTTTTGGTAGGGCGAGGCTCCAGAATAGCCAAACGGGCTTCGCAGCGCGAAAGGACGTTTCGGTGGTATATCGCCTGCAACGACTGACAGCTGCCGAGCCGGGGGTTGTGCATGCGCCACGGCTCCAACTTCGCACAGCCCTTAAGCCCCTTAGCTACGTCGGACAAGTCGGCACGCTTTCGGACCTAGCTCGCAAATTTTCAGCGAAACATCATTATCGGCTGCGATTATCTGCGGCTTGTGGGGAGCCTCGCCCTACCAATTCGCCCGGGCTTTCCTGAAATCGGGCAATCCGTTTGCCCAGTGCGAATCCTTCTTTCTGTCTCTTGACCTTCCGAATCTCGACTGATTCTCCGTCGAGGATCACAGCGAGCGCGCCAAAATGGAGGACATAACTTCCGGTGTTGATGACGGTGGTCTGGCCGCGCCGCCAAACCCCAGGATAATGAGTGTGACCGATGAGGATATACCTGGCATTCGGTCGGAATAAGTCGCATAACCGGGCTGCTAACGTTGGCGTTTTAACCCAAGCGCGGATTATCATGAACGGGCGGTGGGGAGGCAAAACTTGATGAATCAGTGTTCGGAGCATGGGTGCTATTTGGTGCTGGGTAGTCACCGGCTCTTCCAGTAGTTGCAGCTTGATCGAAGTCCTTTTTGTGGCTAACAACCGTTTTTCAAAGTTCATCAGGGCGTCCGGACCGAGACGAGCTAGTGCCCTTAGATGAATTTTTCGATACGCTAGCGCTTGCCGGCTCCAAGGAGCGATTCCGAGAAACAAAATGTCTCCATGGGTTACCAGCATCCGGCCATCCATCAAATCCAAGTGATCCGTCTTGGAGATGCACGGATCGTGATTCCCATTAATGAAGGTGGCCCGGCATCCGACGCTATGGCAAAGCCGGGCAACGACGGCCGCCATGTGGCGGCCGAGGGGCCGGTCAACCCCAGTGCGCATCTCAACGGTATCGCCATTGAAAATGACTGACCCGGCCTCTTTCAATATGGGAACAAGCTCTTCCGGGTCGCGAATCTGAGACGCCCGGTGCCCCAGATGAAGATCGGAAATGATAATCGTCGGTTCCGAAGTTGTACTCATCCGGCGTCTCCCACGACGCTAACCGCTATCGACCGTTGCGTAGGGCGAGGACGATGCTCGTAAACGAACAAACCCTGCCAAGTCCCCAGTTGTAATGAGCCGTCCATGATCGGGATGCTTTCGGACGTTCGTGTCAATGCCATTCTGATGTGGCTTGGCATATCATCCGAGCCCTCCAAGGTGTGGGAAAAGTACTCGGCATCCTCCGGCACCAATCGCCGGAAAAATTCTTCAAGATCAGCTCTGGCCGTCGGATCCGCATTTTCAAAGAAGACGAGACTCGCACTCGTATGTTTCAGGAAAACGGTCGCCGTGCCGGTGGTGATGCCTGAGTTGCAGACAATCGTTCCAATTCGATCCGTGATCTCGTAGGTGCCAATACCATGCGTCGAAATTGTAAAAACCGTGCTAAAAGTCTTCGCCATACGCCAACCGAACCAGTCGCAAGGACTTCGGGTTAGGAAATAGCCCGGGTTCCATCTGGTTCATAACATACGCAAACGCAACGTTGTTCTTCGGATCAGCAAATGCAAGGCTGCCTCCGGCGCCGGGTTGCCCGAACGCTGACGGTGAGGGACCCAATAAACTACGGATCTTTTGGCCGGCCTCTGAGATCGGGTCTTTCATAAATCCGGCGGCGAACGCGGTCGGTATCCGGAGAATACGGTCGATGCCGGACGCGACTGTCTTAGACAGATCAGCGATTCGTTCGGAGCTGAAAAAGGTTGGCTCGCAAAAGGTACGATAATAGAACGTAGCTAACGATTCCGCGGTACCAATACCTCCGAACGATGGCAAAACATGAGTGCGGATCTCTGCCCGGTTCATCACCGAAGGAACCATAAGGCCCGCCGGGGTAGAAAACGCTTTGAATGTCAGCGAATCTTGCTGGGCGAGCTCAGCATAGAATGGGTCTTCCTCAGATGTTGCCCGGGTTCGCCGGGCAGCAAAGATAGGCGCCACATCTTCGGCGAGTTCCGGCGGTAAGCCGATCCAGAGATCGAGGCTGAGTGGAGTGGCAAAAACTTCCCGGAAATAGGCGCCGACATCAATCCCGGAAATCCGCCGAACGATTTCATCTACGAGGAATCCGTAAGTTCTGGCGTGATAGCCGTGGGCTGAACCGGGCTTCCAGAAAGGCTCCTGACGTGCCAGCGCCTCGGCGACCCGTTCATGTTCAAGAAGCGAGATGTCGCGGTCGCGCAAGGCCGGTTGGCCGGCTTGATGCGACAGGATATGCAAGAGTGTGGTGTCCGCCTTTCCATTTTCAGCGTACTCCGGCCAGAATTCAGCCACTGGCCGGCTCAGCGCGATCTTTTCCCGATCGCAGAGATGCAAGAGACAAGTGGATGCGAGGCCCTTTGTGGCCGACCAGATCAAAACGCGGGTTTTGGTGGTCCAATTTCTGGTTTTTTCCCGGTCCCAAAAACCGTCACCGAGGGAAGCTACTATCTTGCTGTCTCGCCAAAGACAAACCGATGCGCCGAGTTCATCGTACTTGGTGAAGTTTTCTTGGAAGAGATCGGCTAACGTCATAGTTCGCGGTTCGCCGTTCACAGTTCACGGTTCGGCCGATGGCCGTAAACAGCAAACGGCGAACCGTGAACTGCGAACCGTGAACCCTTCACAGTTCGTCCCGAATCGGGGCGAGATCGGGATCCTGACGGGCGATTTCGCGGAAACCTTTGTTCAGTCGAAAACTGGCTCTCAGGTACGCCTTGGCTTGGTCAAGATTGCCGAGGACCGTCTCGTAGCAACCGAGGTTGTAATAGTAAATTGGCTCCTCCAACAGTGAGGGAGGGCCATTCAAAAGGGTCTCTTTTGCTCTCTGGGTTTCTCCGAGTTCGTGCAGGCAGAAGGCTGCGTGAATGAAACCATAACTCTCGTTCGGAAAGATTTCGGCGATCCTGCGGCTAAGCTTTAGGGCTGCATTCCAGTCCCTGATCTGTAAAACGATCTGGACCCGCATCCGAAGACTCTCCAGCCGTTCCTGTTCTTCAGGCGGGAGTTGGTCCAGCTCGGACAGCGCTTCGGAATACATTCCGAGCTCCGCGTAGCCTTCCGCGGCCCGGATTAGCTGTTCAAAACTCATCCCTAGGAAGCCACCGCTGCTTCAGGATGATCGATCAGATAAATGCGGCGGACATGTCGGCCACCTTCAAAAGGCGTCTCCAGCCACACCCTGACAATGTGTAAGGCTTCTTCCTCAGAAATTGTACGCTGCCCCAACGAAAGAACGTTGCCGTCATTGTGTAATCGATGCCATTTCGCTACTTGCTCATTCCAGCAGAGCCCGCAGCGGACTCCGGCGATCCGGTTGGCAGTAATCGCTTCTCCATTTCCAGATCCTCCCAGGACGATCCCGCGATCAGCTTTACCGCGAGCCACGGCCTCTGCTGCCGGCCTGATAAACAAAGGATAGTCGCATGGTTCCTCGGAGTCCGTTCCAAAATCTAGAACCTCATGGCCCATCTCCTTGAGCATTCCTTTAATCTTCTCTTTATAGCGAAACCCGGCGTGGTCAGAGCCAATCGAGATCTTCATAGGCCCAACTCTTCGACGATGATCGATTCGGAGCAAAGGGTTTTTAGGTAGGGGAGAAGGAGCCGGAAGCCAGAATCCAGGAGCCAGAAGGCGATACGGCCGGTCCTTGCGGACCTAGACGAGGCCGCGATCCCGGGGTGAGAAGAGTGGCTGCGCTGCGCCCAGAGCTTTGCTTCGTTATGTGGCCACCCGCGCCGGGTTTGAGCCGCGCCGTGGGTATGGCAGCCCCCAGAACGGCTCAAAACCGGCGCGTTCAAACGCAATCAGAAGTCAGAACCATGGGCGCGCCGAGTTTTTCGCCCTACCAACCCTACCCCCGACCCGGCAACTCCTGCGGTGTCACCAGAAAATTCAATATTTGTGTGCTCCGGATAATGGTCAGCACTGAGCGTTGTCCGATTTCGCTACCGACCAGGAGACGATGGAGATCATCGATAGAACTCACCCGGTTACCTTTTAAGGAAATAATAATATCGCCTTCTCTAAGACCGGATAGCTCGACTGGGCCGTCCCGCTCAACGCCGGCAATTAACACGCCGGATTCTTGGTCGAGGCGATGAAACCGAGTGATTCTCGGGTGTATTGGCACGGTCTGACCGGCCAGCCCGAGATAGCTTCGACGGATCTTGCCATCTTTGATCAGCCAACCAGCAACCAGTTGGGCGGTATTCGCCGCGATGGCAAAGCAGAGTCCTTGAGCCGGCAGAATCACTGCCGTGTTAACGCCGATTACCTGCCCGCGTGAATTAATCAATGGCCCCCCGGAGTTGCCCGGGTTAAGGGCGGCGTCTGTCTGAAGGATGTCGTCCATGAGTCGACCCGATTGTGCTCGCATCGATCGGCCCAGCGCGCTCACCACCCCGGCAGTAACACTTTGTTGAAAACCGTATGGACTCCCGATCGCAACCGCGATCTGGCCAACCCGGAGTTGCTTCGAGTCGGCGAACTCCAGACTGGAGAGCTGGCTTGCTCCGATCCGAAGTACAGCGAGGTCCGTGTCCGGGTCGTCACCGACCAGATTGGCCGCAAAAGTGCGAGTGTCCGCCGCCGTTACCTCGATTTTGCGGGCCCCGTGTACAACGTGGCTGTTGGTCAAAACAAAGCCATCCGGTGCGATCAAAAATCCGCTGCCATTCCCTTCGCCGCGGCCTCCGGTCTCGACATGAATATTGACAACTGCCGGAGCCACCTGGGCGACTACTGAGCTGATCGTCCGGGAATACGAATCCAGCAGCGATTCGTCCCCGGAACCGTCTTGCTGAGTTGCGCGTTGGTGGCCGTTATTTTCTCCGGATGCGAGGGCTCGCGAATAAAAAGGTTTTACAAGCATTCTAGGTCCCTTCCTATGGGGACCAATATGTAATCGATACAATTACAAATCAAGAGCCTGCGCCGTCCGTAAAGGCGGATGCCTTTACGGACAGCGCAGGCTATGGCTGGCAGCATTTTATTGCGGCGACTGGGGCTGATCCGTTCTCCTGTCATAGCGGACGCGGGGAGGCGGCTGCATCGTCCCCACGAATGCCTCAGCATTGGCGGACGATTCAGGCGCGATGCACCCGCCTCACCACGTCCGCTAAGGAGATCATTTGTAGCTCGCGCGAAAACGAACGGTTAGCCCGTTTCTCGACATAACCGAGCACTTTCCCGATTCCTTGACCGACCGGACAGTTTGCCGAAGGCGGATTCGGGTGTTGACCAAACATTTCACGTGATTCCACCGCCGAATGGATCTGCCAAAGCGAGATATTCTTCGGGGGTTTCGCCAACACGGCACCTCCTTGCGGGCCCCGCGATGTCCGGATTAACCCGGCATTCTGGAGTTCGATCAGCAAACGACGGATGACAACCGGGTTTGTGTTAACAGTTTCAGCCAAGCTGGCGGACGAGGCGCATTTTTTCTCATTGGCCAGAACGGCCAATACATGAACGGCAAATGCAAAACGACAACTCTGCATATTGCGTATGTAACATACGGAATTACTTTAGACCTGTCGATGGGTTTTTCGTGGGATCATAGGAATACTGATTTGTCGGTTCGCAAAACTGCCTGGCTGAACCGGAGCGCGTCTCAATCGCGCCTAATCACCTCTGGTATCGTCCGGATGATGATGCCGGTGCGGTGTCTCATGCGGAGACGGTTTGGTTGGTTTAGGTGAAGGGCTAGGGGTCGGCGATGCCGGCGTAGGTGAAGGTGCCGGGGTAGGTGACAGGCTAGGTGTCGCCGACGGTGTCAAACTGCCGGTGGCAGATGCGGAAGCAGTCGCGGTCGGGCTCCCGGTTTCGCTTGGACTTGGACTAGGGGTCGGAGTGGGAGAAGGAGTCGGGGTAGGCGTGGCGAAAATGTCCGTCCATTCCCATAGCTGACCAGAAGTGCCGCCAATCTCGCTCAATAGCGTCTCGCAACGATCGCGCATCTTTTTGAGATCCGGCGGGCCTGACGTCGGATCTGCGGTGGCTGGGAAAACTAAATAGGTGACGTTCAGGTTTGATGCCGGCCGGTTGTAAGCGTTCGCGCGAGGATCTAATTGCGTGGCCAAGCGCAGTGAACCTTCGCCGATCTTGTAAGAGGGCCCTACATCACCGAGAAGCGCCGGGTATAGTTTATCTCCGTAGATGACCACCACATAATCGCCGAGCTTCGGTAAGAACGCGTGATTGGCTTGCCGAAGGATGAACCCTGGCAACACCACGAAGGGGTCTGCTTTCGAGATAAGAAAGCTGAAATGCTTGAGGTCACCGATTTCCCGTTGCAACGCCTCGGTCTGCTCGCGTAAAGCTTTTTTCCGGTCTGGCGACGTCGTTTTCAGAGAAAGCTCCACTTCAACCTGCTTTAGCTTGTTCTGGTAATCGCCCAGAAATGCGCTTGGTTGATCCGTTCGTTTTGGCCAACGGTAGCTAGTATAAGGCTGGAAATTGGTCGAAGAACCATCAACATCCGACGTCCGATCGGAATCAGAACCGTCTGCGTTCACATCCATATCGCTTTGGATGAGCAGCACTTTGCGCCCGGATTGCGGATGGGTCAGTTCCAGGATGGTGTTACAGTCGAAGAAATTGTGCTTTGAAAGCAACTGTTCCAAACGGCCGAGTTCGCGGCCTAGAGATTCTACCTTCAGTTGATAAAGACCATAGTAGAAGTCCGAGACCTTGCCGGTAGGCAGCATCGTTGCCAGCCCGGGCAGGACAGTGGGTAACGATGGATCCGGTTCACTGAGCTCTGCGATGGTTTGCGCGGCCTTCGGAACGCGTACGTGAACTTGCAGGTCGAGCAGGTAAGAATCGAGCGCCCGGCGTTCGACCGAAGCGATGTCTCCAATCCCAGACTCTACCTGGGCATGGACTTCGACTCCGCTAAAAAGGCGGGCCACCTCTTTATGTGAGTAAGGAATGATCGCTTCCGGCAACGGCGTGGGCACAGGAGTAGGAGTAGGCGGCGGAGTAACGGTAGGAGTTGGGGTGGGCGAAGGGGAGACTGAAGGCGGCGGATTGAATTTTGGGCCAGGGCAACCAGTGAGAAAAATGCAGAGGCAGAGGACGGTAGTGGCGACTGTCCGGTGATGCCTTTGATTTTTGCCGCCGAACATTGAACCAAAGCGACAGAGCCTATCTCGACTCCTCGCGCAGTCGCCATCCCTGCGCTCGGATGGCCATTGCGCGTCGAGGCCAGGGGCACCGTTCTCTTCGATAACCCGATCGAGTCGGGCCCGTGATAGATCTCGTCGGACGATCGCCGCTACCGAAGGAAGCGCGACGTTGCTCGGACTCCTAGTGTCCTGTCCCATAAATAGCATGGCTTTCGTTGCGATCAAAATGGGCCGCCGGCAAGGCGCGAGGAGGGCGCATATCTGAATGGATACGTAACCGACGAGCAACGCAGCCGCCGGCCCATTTTCATCGCAACCCTCCGGGCCGTGGCCAGTCGGCTGTTTTTCCGCGTTGCTCACTCCTCACGTATCAATTCAGATATGCTCGTCGTTCGCGCCTTGAAAAACAGCCAACTGACCGACGGCGAAAGTCATGTTATTTATGGGACCGGACACTTGGTTCACGGTGCTCTCGGCGCTGACGTCGTTCCGTGCGAAACCGCATGGACCTTCTATTAAAGGATTAGATGGCGCACGGTCAAAGCGATGCACACAAGGCTCAGCACAATCATGGGGATAGCGGGCATCGGTTTTCTGCTGGCCACGAATGAGCGGCCGAAATGAGCCAACAGTAAAAGACTGACAACAATTGCGATTGCGTAAGGAATGAACCCGCGGGCCAGAATGCCGGCCAAAATCAACAGTGCTCCGGAGACGCCTCCGGCGATAATAGAGGCTTTGCTGCGTGCGCGCGCGTACCCTAATGCGCCTCCCAGGATACAGACGATCCCAAAAAAGATATAATAGTAGGCGCTCACTAAAGTGGACCGAGACAGAATTATTATATGTGGGAGGGCAGCTTTGCGCCAAGATCGGACCGAAGATTCGCTCTGGGAGCGCCCTCGCGCCGGAGCTGCAGATCGTAAACCAACCGTTTGATAAACATGGGAGCGAAAAGGATTAGCGTTATTAACAGTCGCAGCGCGATGCCTGGGATCAAACGAGGACGATCCCGGGCGACGCTGGCCAACGCGGTTTGCACCACTCTTTGTACGGGAACGGTAATAAAGTCGGGTGGCGAAAGTCGTTCGGCGCCGGAACGGGCCGCCACGGTGCCAAATTCGGTCGCCACAGGTCCAGGACAAAGCACGGTGACAGAAATATTTGACGATCTGAGCTCGGCCCTCAGTGCTTCGCTGAAACTGGTGACGTAGGCCTTGCTCGCGGCATAAACTGCTAAGGTCGGCACCGGAAGAAAGCCGGCTACCGAACTAACATTCAAGATGGCGCCACACCCGGATTTCTGCATGGATGGAAGGATTCGATACGTCAGATAAGTCAAAGCTTCGATATTAACGCGGAGCATCGCGTTCACTTTGTCCCAGTCGCTATCGACGAAGTGACCCTGATCCCCTAGACCGGCGTTATTGATTAGGAGATCGACGGCCAACCCGCTTTCCTCAAGCCAATCACAGAACTTAGCTAAATCGTCATGGTTTCGCAGGTCGAGCCCACGATAGAAAACCTCCAAATCCGGGTTGATCACCTTCAATTCCAACTCTAGAGCTTCCAAACGATCGGCCCGGCGAGCTACCAGGATCATAGAACCTACCACCGGTGCCAGTTGACGAGCGAACTCGCGGCCAATTCCTGCCGATGCGCCGGTGATCAGAACCGTGCAACCGGTGAAATAACTGGTGCTCATTCCGATCAGGTAAGCCGGAACGTTCGTGCCGTCAATCGGGGACCGGTTGACCGTTGGCGGTTCGCAGTTCACCGTTCGCAGTTGGTTCTCTATTTAACAGAGTCCGGCCTATGGCCGGAACTGCCTACCGTGAACTGAGAACCGTGAACCGTGAACCGCGAACCGTTACAATGGGTCATACGCTGGCTTTAGAGTCGTTTGCAATCATTGGCGAAGAGCTTGCCATCCGGTGGAAAGATGGCGTCGAGACTTATATTCGTCTGGAGGACCTGCGACGATGGTGTCCGTGCGCAGTTTGTGTCGGAGAAAAAGATCTGTTAGGCCGCCAATATGGTGGGTCGCCAACGTTGTCTCCTAACAGTTTCGTGCTGAAATCTTGCGCTCCAATTGGTGGCTACGCACTCCAGCCGGTATGGGCTGACGGCCATAGTTCAGGGATTTATTCGTACGAATATTTAAGATCCGTGGATCCCGAGGCGGGAAAGGAATAGCGGATGGCGCCCCTGGAGGGGAGCCGCTTTATAGCGTGGCAGCTCTATCGGCAGGCAGCAGGCGGCTCCCGGGAGCTACCCAGCGTGTCGCATTTACCGAGTATCTGATTGGATTCCCGGGTGGATTCAAGACAGACAACGATGGGCGAAACATGCCGTGGGTCATTCCCGGGAGCCGCTTGTTGCCAACCCACAGACCTGCCACCCTACAAAGCGGCTCCCCTCCGGCTCTCATCACAAGAGCTGATACGCATCCACATCCACACTTACCTGCACATCGTCTGGAAACGAGAGGCTATCGATCACTTCCCGGATCGTTCGCGAAAGCCGGACGATAGCCCGGGTACGCAACAGGATCTGGAACCGATAAAACCCTTTCACCCGTTCGATCTGGGCGGGGACAACGGGATGAAGCATTACCGATGAGTCAATCTTCTCGCTCAAACGGCGATGGAGCGTCTCGGCCGTGAATTCCGCCAATCGTTGGTGCTCAGATTTTATCTGGATCGAAACGAGATGATTAAATGGTGGATATTCGCAGCGCTCACGGAACTCGCGTTCTTGGTCCCAAAAACCATCGAAGTCATGGTGCCGGGCGAATTGGATCGAAGGGCTGAATGGTGTCGCCGTCTGTACGAACACTTCACCTGGGGTTTCGCCTCGGCCGGCACGTCCTGCCACCTGGGTCAGTAATTGAAAGGTACGTTCGCCGGCCCGGAAATCCGGGATATGGAGTCCAATATCGGCGTTGATGATCCCAACCAGCGTGACATTAGGAAAATCCAGTCCTTTGGCGATCATTTGGGTACCGATCAGAATATCGATCTTGCCGCTGCGAAACGCGCCGAGGGTTTGTCGATAAGCATCTTTTCGGGACATCGAGTCAGCGTCCATGCGGGCCGCGCGCGCTTTGGGAAAGAGTTTCTCCACTAATTCGATGACCTTCTCGGTGCCATAACCGCTGTAGCGAATTCCGGGGTCGTTACAGCCCGGACATTTCTTTGGCGCTACCGCTTGATAACCACAGAGATGGCATTTTAGGCGGTTCTCGGTGAGATGAAAGGTTAGTGGGATGCTGCAGTTAGCGCATTCGCACACGTACCCGCATTTGGAACAAAGCAGGGAGGAAGCGAAGCCGCGTCGATTAAGGAACAGGATCGACTGTTCGCCTTTTTGCAGGCGATCCTCGATGGCTTGCGCTAAACGCCGAGAAAGGATCGACGGATGTTTGCTCTTGGCGAATTCCTGGCGGAGATCGATTATCCGGATCAGGGGTAGCTGACGATCGTCAACCCGGGCGGTTAAACGAGCTAGCTCATACTTTCCGATGCGAGCATTATGATAGCTCTCCAAAGAGGGTGTAGCCGAGGCGAGCAAGACCGCGCATTCGTCAATTTGGCCCCGTACCACCGCTAGGTCCCGGGCCTGATAACGCGGGGTTTCCTCCTGTTTATAGGAGTTCTCGTGTTCTTCATCCACCACGATAAGCGCGAGGTCTTTTACGGGAGCGAATACCGCACTGCGGGCTCCGATGGCCACCCGGGCGGCGCCTCTTCGTAACCGATGCCATTCGTCGTGTCGCTCACCCGCGGACAGGTGGCTGTGTAAGACCGCAATCAGCTCGCGAGGAAATCTGGATTTGAACCGCTCCACCGTTTGCGGCGTAAGCGAGATTTCAGGTACTAGCACCAAAGCGCCCCGCCCCAGATCGAGACAATGCTGAATCGCCTGAAGGTATATCTCGGTCTTGCCGCTGCCGGTAATCCCGTGGAGCAGAATCGGTTTACTTTTGCCGCGATCGATCGCTTCATTCAACATTGCCAGAATGCTGAGTTGCCCTGAATTCAGCCGTAGGGGAGCAGTGGTCACATATTCTTCCCCCTGGGATGGATCACGTTCCGCATTCACCATCTGCAAGGTCAGCCAGCCCTGATTCACCAATTGTTTGATGGTGCGATCGCTGGTGGCAGCGGTTTCGAGTAGCTCAGCCCAGCGGATCGGGCCGGTGGATTGTAAGGCGACTTCAAGAACCTCCGCTTGGCGTGGAGCTCGCACCTTGAGTTGCTCCAAAATGTTCTGGGCTGCAGGAAGGTTAACCGATAGCCAGCGCTCGCGCTTGAATGCACCTGTCCGGATAACCTGAGGCAACGCACAGCGGACCGCTGCATCTAAGGGACAACTGTAGTAGTCCGCCATCCAGCGTGTGAGCTGTAGCATCCGGGAGTCCATGACCGGCTCTTCTGAAACCACGGCGGTCAGAGCCTTAATGCCGGGGGCCGTAGACTCATTGACCAACGCAACCACGGTGGCAAAACTGTTTCTAGAACGCAAAGGCACCTTGACCCGAGAGCCGACATGGACCTTGCTTTCCCATGGTGGTGGGACGAGATAATCTAGTTCTTTGTTGGTCGGGTCATCCGTGACCACCCGCGCATAGAGCGGCATCGTTTCTTTACCAATGGCGTCCAGGTCAGAACGAAGTCAAATCGGGCGTCTGCCCAGGTTGGTGGTTAGTTGGTTGATCAAACTGGCCCTCGTACTGTTTTTATCGGGTCTAGCGGCGGTAGGATACTTGGTTCTGCGCACGAAGGACCCACTTTACGTAGTTCGTGAGCTGAAGAATTGGAGCGACTATAAACAGTACGATAGCCTGATAACTCAGATCGCCAACGAACATCTGCTCGATCCGCGACTGGTCAAAGCAGTGGTGTGGAAAGAAAGCCAGTTCCAAGCCGATATGATCGGCAAGAACAATGAGAGAGGCCTTATGCAGGTCTCGGAAATCGCCGCTCGGGATTGGGCAAAATCGAATTCGATCACTAATTTTGAACCGAACCAGTTGTTTAATCCTGAGACCAATTTACAAATCGGGTGCTGGTATTTAAGCAAGGCCTTACAACGATGGAACTCGCAGACGGAACCGGTCCCCTTTGCGTTGGCTGAATACAACGCCGGTAAGAGCCGGGTCGATCGTTGGATTCGGGTTGCCTTACAACGAACTAAACAGCCGCTAAGTGCGGAGGCGTTTGAGGACAGTATCGATTTTCCTTCTACCGCGCATTATGTGCGGACGATCTTGGCGAGATACGACTTTTATAAGCGCCGAGGGCCGTTGGTTGGAGAGAATCCGGGGGCGGCGGCGGCGGAGTGAGGGTGACGGTGAAGGGTGAGAGGCCTGCCCTGAGCAAGCGTTGAGCGCGTCGAATGGGTGATTGGTGAGGCGGAATCCACGTCTTCTTCGGTAGCGGCGACTGTCCGTGAGGTCTAAGGATACGCCTTAATCCATCATCGTACCGAAGCGACAGGTGTGCCTAGCCTCAACACGCAGTCGCCATCCGAGCGTTGGGATGGCGACTGCGCGTTTAGGCCATGATGATCTGTCGCTCCGGATCATGATGTGGCCTGGCGCGCTATCGACCTCATTGGATCCGGCAGCCGCCGGGCTGCTACCGAAGCTCCTCGTTCCTCAATTGACCAGAAACGTACAAAGATACAGTCCCGATGCCCGCTCTTCATGCCGTTCAACGGAAGCACCTAGGAGAGTTTCGAACATTTCTTTTTCTAATCGTCTGACCAGCGGAAAAGCATCCAATAAATCCAGAATCGGAGAATGGTATTCCTGGATAATGAGATCGGGCACTTTTACCACTTCGGAAAGATGGCCTTCTGCATCGCGCAGGCGCGCGAGGGATTCAGCCTTGGCCTCGCTAGTATCGCCGCGCAGATTGCGGGCGTAATTCTCCGCTTTCTTTCTGAAGAGAGCCAGCAGCAGTTTGTCTGAGGCGGTGGCCCCAAACAACTTGCGAGCCGCGTTCAAAATCTCGATCGTGCTAACGTTCGTCTCAGCCGGGAAGAATACGGCTGCCTTTGGCGTCAACCGATAGACCAACTCTGGGCGTCCAATCGGTTTGGGCCGGCGCCAGGTGTCGACCACCCCTTGCTTTTCCAATTCGGCGCAATGCTGCTTCGCGCCCATGTAGCTCAGGCCAAGCCGACTCGCTATCTCGGTTACTCCAAGCCCTCTAGTCTTCTTTAGGAGATGGATAATCCGCAATCTTTGGGAGCGACCTAATTCGCTAATCCGCGACCGTCGCAACTTAGGTCTTGTACGTTCTGAAGTACCGTCACGCATATTGATTCTGTCGAAAAACTTACCAAGCCAGGATGGTTTCCGGTAGCGGTCCGGCCGCTGCGCATGCGCGTCAACATAAGGAGAAGTCAGATGCCCGCCGTAGCTGCGACTGTCCATTAGACTCAACTGTGTGCCATAAATCCGTCATGGTATCGAAGCCGCAGGTGTGCCCAGCCGCAAAACGCAGTCGCCATCAACGCTCCAGTGGCGACTGCGCTCTGAGGTTAAGCACACCTGTCGCTTCGAGATGACGGTCATGTTGGGGCACACCATTAGGCCTGATGGACAGTCGCCGCTACCGTGGCGCGCATCAACCTCTGGACCGCAACCGGGAACAGCCGTTACAAAGTCGGAAGGCCGAAGTTTTTCAACTTCGGCCTTCGCTACAAGGAGAGAGAACTGGGGGTACGACTTATTTACCAGATTTAATAATAGAATAGGTCTTTATTCCGCGCCGGTCCAGCAAAAGCAACAGATTGGATTTGTTTTTTTGGTCGCCAAGCGCCTTCTGCAACATATCCAGCGACGAAACCGGGGTCTTACCCACTTCGGTGATCACATCGCCTGGCTGGATATCGGCGATCGCTGCCGGGCTGTTCGGCGCGACCGCTACAACTACCAAGCCCGAATCGGTTTTTAGTCCCAAATCTCGTTTCAGGTCCGGGGTCACTTCTTGGAGCTGAAGACCAAAACTGGTGTTAGCGACCGGCGCCTGGGTAGGAGTCGGTTGGGCACCTGCCAACCGATTCGGTTCAACCGGCAGCTCCTCCGTCCGAACCGCGACCACCAGACGTTTGCCGTTTCGCCAAATGCCGAGATTGACCTGATCTCCGACTTTCTTTTTGAGAATTTCTCGTTGCAGCTCGCGTGCGGAGCCGACCGCAACCCCGTCCACCTCGGTGATTACATCGGCTGGCCGGAGATCGCTCTTGGCGGCTGGGGTATCCGCCTGAACGGTTCGGATTACAATCCCTTTGTCCACGCCTTTGAAAAGGTCGCCCCGGTTCTCTCCGTTCAACGATTCAATGATAATGCCTAGCCAAGGTCGAACAATCTTTCCGGTCGAAATAAGCTGATCGCTGACTTGCTTGAAAAGGTTGCTGGAAATCGCGAATCCCAGACCTCGATTCAATCCGTGGATCAGCGTATTCATCCCGATCACCTTGCCGTCGATATCGCACAACGGACCCCCACTGTTACCAGGGTTTATGGCCGCATCGGTCTGAATATAATCTTCGTACTTGTCGGCTAAGAGCTCATTGCGTCCCTTGGCGCTAACCACTCCGGTGGTGAAGGTGTATTCGAACTTGTACGGGGTGCCGATCGCGCAAACCAGTTGGCCTACCTTCACTTGATCGCTATCCGCGACATCCACAACGGGGAGGTTGTTCGTCCCGTCGATCTTGATAACGGCAACATCCGTCCGGTCGTCGGCGCCGATCAACCGGGCCGATAAAACCCGTCCGTCCTTCAGCTTTACCTGAATCTTGTCCGCGCCTTCGATGACGTGATTATTGGTTAGAATGTAACCGTCTGAACGCACGATAAAACCCGAGCCTTCGCTTTGATCGGGTTGGTCGCCGCCTTCATCGCCTTGCGGGCCATGGAAGAAATCGAACCCTTCAAATGGGTTGTTTCCGTTGCTTGGGTTAGCGTTCTTGCTGATGTCGATCACGACAACGGCAGGGGCAACGTGATCGTATACCGACTCAAGAGCTTCGTTCAGTTGATGAACCAAGTCGTGACCGCTGTTTCCCGCGCTCTGGCAGACGGCAGACGTTTCTAGGAGCAACCCGAGACCCGCGATACTGAGACCCGCCGTGAAAACCCGAGCAACGTTCATATCTCTGAATTCATCTTTTATACAGCAAGAGTGCGGTAGTTGACCTTAACGCGCCAATAGGACCGATCGCACGCATGTCTGCGATCTCAAGTAAATAGCCTAGCCTGCAGGCAAATGCGTCAGGCATTTATCTGCGGGCTAGGCTAGGGCAGGGAGATATGTCGGTTACCCCGGCTTATCCCTCTGCTAAGCACGGAAATTTTAGAAGAAGTTGTGTGTGGATTGTGGGCGACTCCGTAACCGAGGGATCGATTTTTTAAAAAATCACATAGCCTGCGCCGCCGGGAGAAGCAGGTGCTTTTCCCGGCGGCGCGGGCTGAAATTGACAACCCGCAATGCAACTCTAAAGTTGTACTAACTAGTCAAGAAATGACCGAATCTATTGTAGTATCGAACGACCAACAGTTTACTTCTCACGCTCCCGGCTACTGGCCAGATGTTCCGTCCGAACTGTGGAATGACTGGAAGTGGCAACTGAAAAATCGAGTATCCACGCTGGAAGCGCTGGAATCGAAGATCCGGCTGGCAAAAGAAGAGCGTGCCGGTGTGCTGCTGGCGGGACAGAAATTAGCCTTTGCTGTCACTCCTCACTTTTTCAATTTGATTGATCCGGAAGACCCGGAGTGCCCCATTCGAAGGCAAGTAATTCCAAGAATCGAAGAATCGGCGCGCGCACCCTGGGAAGTCGCGGATCCGTGCGGGGAAGACTCCGATATGCCGGTTCCCGGATTGGTGCATCGATACCCGGACCGGGTACTTTTCCTGGTAACTGACCGTTGCGCCTCGTATTGCCGCTACTGCACGCGCAGCCGCGTGGTCAGTGGGGTTGGCGAACAAGAGCTGCAAACCGACTTCGAGGATATCTATACCTACTTACGCTCACATACCGAAGTGCGTGACGTCCTGATTTCCGGTGGAGACGCTCTGCTGTTTTCTGATGACAAACTGAAGGGTATCCTGACCCGGCTCCGCGAGATCCCACATATTGAGTTTCTGCGGATCGGCACTCGTGTGCCGATTTTTCTTCCCCGGAGGATTACGGAAGAGTTTTGCCAGATGTTGCAGCAGTTTCATCCGCTGTGGATGAGCGTTCATGTCAATCATCCCCGGGAATTGACCACCGAGGTCAAAGCCGCCTTGGAGCGATTGGCGAACCATGGGGTTCCGTTAGGTAACCAAAGCGTCCTTCTGAGAGGCGTTAATGATGACGCCCAAGTCATGCGGACCTTGGTGCAGAAACTGTTAAGGTGCCGGGTTCGCCCGTATTACCTTTATCAGTGCGACCTGATTCATGGTTCGTCTCATCTTCGGGCGTCGGTAGCCAAAGGGATCGATATTATCGAGTCGTTACGTGGACACACGACGGGGTATGCGGTCCCGCAATTCGTTATCGATGCCCCCGGAGGCGGCGGCAAAGTCCCGATCAATCCCGATTACGTTTTGTTCCACGATCAAGACAAAGTCGTAATTCGCAATTACGAGGGCAAAATATTCGAATATCCTGAGCTGGCGGAAAAGCCGAAGTTCCAGCGGGTCATAGAGCCGGCGGACGAGTTGCTGTTTTCGTGACGGGAGGAGTTCGAGGAGTTGCAGGAGTTCAAGGAGTTCAAGAATAGGAGCAAGGAGCCAGGAGTCAGGAGGGCGTGGGAATGGTAGGGCGAAAATCTCGGCGCGCCCATGATGGACCATCCCGATTATGCGTATCCGCGCCGGATTTGAGCCGCGCCGTGGGCGTACCACTCCCCGTGGCTCGCTCGGACCCGAGAACGCGCCAAGCTGCACGGCACGCCGCACCCCAACGGCTCAAATCCGGCGCGGTTTAGCCAGCAAGGTGGTTGGCGTTGTCCGCGGCCGAGATTTTCGCCCTACCACGCCCACACGCCCTCCTGGCTCCTATTCTTGAACTCCTCGAACTCCTATTTTTTTGCGTTCTTTGCGCCTTTTTGCGGCTATTAGTCTGATTAGATGGCAGGCATTGTCGTCCGGCCACGGGCGCGCATTTTTCATGGGCATGACTGGGTGTTTAACACCGAGGTGCTAAAGGTATTTGGCGACCCGGAGCCGGGGTCCGTCATTTCTCTGAAGGACGGGCGCGACCAAATGCTGGGTAGCGCGATTTATAATCCACGGTCACAAATCGTCGCGCGTCGGTTTTCCAAGCGCCGCCAAAAACTTGATCTGGAGTTTTTTGTTCGGCGTATTCGGCAGGCTCATGAGGTCCGTCAACAGTGGACACTGGATCGCGACCCGGGCCGATTGGTTTGGAGCGAGAGTGACGGGCTTCCCGGGCTGATTGTGGATCGGTACGGCAGTAATTTGGTGATCCAGACTCTGACTGTTGCCATGGATCAAAGGAAAGACCTGATCGTTCAAGCGCTCGATACCCTGTTTTCACCCACTTCGATTATCGAGCGCAACGATGCCCCGGTCCGGCGAGCCGAGGGCATGGAACTCCAAACGGGCGTCCTCAAAGGCGAAGCTCCACCGCGCCTGAACATGAGTATCGCCGAGATGGATTTTGAATTAGAGCTTTTGAGCGGGCAGAAAACTGGGTTTTACCTCGATCAGATCGATAACTATCGCGAAGTCGCTCAACTCGCGTCCGGGAAACGGGTGCTGGATTGTTTTGCGAACCAAGGCGCCTTTGCCATTGCCTGCGCTAAAAACGGGGCCGAGTCGGTGACGGCAGTCGAGATTAGTGAGCCTTTAGCAGCGGGTATCGAGACAAATGCGCGACTGAACCACGTCTCATTGACGGTTCATCCGAAGAACGTTTTCGATTTTCTCACCGAACAGGTCGCTAAACAGGAAAGCTACGACTTGGTTATCTTGGATCCGCCATCGTTCACCCGGTCTCGGGAAACGTTGGAGGGCGCCCGCCGCGGCTACAAAGAGATCCATTTGCGAGCGATCCAGCTACTGGCGCCGCAAGGTCTCTTAGTCACTTTCTCTTGTTCACACCACATTAGCCAGACCGCCCTTTCCGATATCGTTGTCGATGCCAGCGTCGACGTTAAAAGACACCTCCGCCGGATCAAATCCCTATCACAGCCGCTTGATCACCCGATCTTGCCGCATCTTCCAGAGACCGAATACCTCAAGGGATTTATTTTTCAGTTGTTGCCGGGACGATAAGGGGCGTGTGGGCGTGTCGGCGTATGGGCCTGTCGGCGTCGTAATCGTCCTCGTCCTCGGGGTGGTGCGGGCCACGCTCCATTGCGGCTCCCGCCGAGACGTATCCACTGGCTCCAAAATGCGTTCTATAGGCTTGACAGAAAGGTTTTCCGGTCGCGTAGAGATGATTTCTCGGATACTGTGGCTGGATGTCGGAAAGTACGAAAGAGCCGTTCCTGGATCTATCGCAGGGCGACCCAGCCTCGCCGGACGAACTGGATTCTAAAGTTCAGCGCGCCCAAGACCAGCTCCTGCAACTGAAACGCCAGCAGGAAACCATCGAGCGACAAAAACGTGAGCTGGAAGAGCTCAGTCGAAAACAAGATGAGCTGGAAAAGGGGCGCGCAGAGATGATCGAAAAACTGAGTCGGTCCATGGTCGTGATTGAACGCCAGACTTACGAAACGGAGAAACGGGTCGAGCAGCTTAAGTCTTCGGCGACTGCTTTTACTCAGCACCTGCGCACGCTGGAGCGAATTAATCCCAAGACCTGGAACAACGGCGATTTGCATCGCGAATTGAGCAAAGCCTTGAGCGCAGTGGACGATGCCAGGGCCGAATATTCGAAATCGATTACTAAGATAAATGCGGATTCGGAGACCGAGGGTCTTGAACCGATGGGAACCTCTGATTTCGCGGAATATCCAACCGAGGACGGGGGTTTTGTCACGTGGTTTAAGCGGGGCTTAGCTTTTACGCTGCCACTCATCCTTTTTGGGCTGATAGCCCTGGCAATCCTCTTTCTCGCACACGCCGCCTTAGCCAGGTGATGCATCGAAAACAATTCCGCCAAACGCCGATCGATTCCCAAAAAGAACAACTGGCCAAGCAAGAAGAAGCGTTGCGGCGGCAGATGGCTGAGCTTGAAAAGGTCATTTCCGACGCGCCAAAGCTTGCCGAGGAGCAGTTGGAACGCGAACGCCATGAACGGATCGAACGCGCCAGTGTTCGGCGGAGCCCGTTGGATTCCGCGGACGTTCTCGAGGATGTCCGACATGGATCCGATGTTTTTACTACCAGACCGCCACGACCCCGCCGGGCGCAACGCCGGGCGGCCCGGCTCCGGATAATGGCGCTCGTTTTGGCTGTGCTCGTAGCAGGCAGTATGGTGGTGTATCTGGTCATGCACCTCATGAACCATTTGTAACGCCGAGAACCGCCGGGAGCGCCGTCATCGCCGAGAACGGATATCGGTTCCCGGCGTTCCCGGCGATCCCGGCGTTGACGGCGTTACACTGGCATTCTATTCGTTAAGACTTCTCGATGAACGCGGAAAAATTCGACGTGCGATATATGGCCGAGCTTGCTCGGATAAAGCTGGAGCCTGGCGAAATTGCCGCTTTCGAGTCGCAGCTTGGTCACGTGCTCGAGCATGTCGAAAAACTTAACCAACTCGATGTCAGTCAGGTTGAACCGACCGCGCACAGTTTCCCGATCTACAATGTCTTTCGTGAGGACCAGACCCGCCCTTCACTCGAACGGGAAGCGGCACTGGCGAATGCGCCCCGTCACGCGCAAGGCCTATTCATCGTGACGAAAGTGGTGGAATAAACGTGGCATTATCTTCACTCACCGTTCATGAAGCTCTGGACCGGCTGCGGCGAAAAGAGATATCGCCGAAAGAAATCGTCGAAGCTCTGGTCAGACGGATCGAACAGGTCGATGAGGCCGTTCACGGGTACTTATCGTTCGATGTGGAGCGCGCTTTAGAAGAGGCAGAGCACGCAGATGTTTCGCTGCCGCTGGGAGGCATCCCGATTGCCATCAAGGACGTCGTCAGCGTTCAAGGTCATCCTTGCGGCTGCGCCTCGAAGATTTTACAGGGCTATACCGCTCAATTTGATGCGACCGTGATTAAGAAATTGCGGGCAGCCGGCGCTATACCCTTTGGGCGCACTAACATGGACGAATTCGCCATGGGGTCGTCTACAGAAAATTCTGCCTTCGGCCCCAGTCGTAACCCTTGGGATCCGGACCGAACACCCGGAGGTTCAAGTGGCGGGTCCTCGGCGGTGGTCGCTGCGGATGAAGCATTGGCGGCGCTTGGGTCGGATACCGGAGGTTCAATTCGCCAACCGGCCGCCCTCTGTGGCTGCGTGGGCGTTAAACCGACTTACGGGCGAGTATCCCGTTACGGTTTGGTCGCATTTGCTTCGTCTTTGGACCAAATCGGACCGCTTACAAAGGACGTCCGCGACGCGGCTCTTCTCATGAACATCATCAGCGGGGTGGACCCGTGCGATTCAACTACGCTGGATGAGCCGGTTCCGGATTACACCGCGGATCTGGACAAAGGAGTAAAGAGTCTCACGCTCGGTTTGCCGAAGGAATATTTTATTGAAGGGCTCGATCCTCAGGTTGAGGAAGCGGTGCGAGCCGCCGTTGCCCGGTACGAAAAGCTCGGCGCGAAGATCGTGGATATTTCACTTCCTCACACCGAATACGCGCTGAGCACTTACTACATCATCGCTCCGGCTGAAGCCTCAGCCAATCTCGCCAGGTTCGACGGCGTCCGTTATGGTTTTCGGGCTGACGGGATCACTGGATTGCTGGATCACTATGGCAAGACGCGGGAGGAAGGGTTCGGCCAGGAAGTGAAACGGCGGATCATCCTGGGTACTTATGCGTTGAGCTCCGGCTACTACGACGCCTACTATGTGCGGGCGCAAAAGGTAAGAACCTTGATCCGGCGAGATTTCGATGATGCTTTTGCCAAAGTTGACGCCATTCTGTGCCCGACGTCCCCGACGCCCGCGTTCAAGTTAGGCGAGCGGACCGGCGATCCGCTGCAAATGTATCTAGCCGATATTTTCACTTTGGCCGCGAACATGGCCGGCATTTGCGGGATCAGCATCCCGTGCGGTTTCGCCGAGGCTGAGGGTAAGAAATTACCGATCGGACTGCAAATTCTAGGGAAAGCATTGGATGAAGCCACCGTGTTCCGAGTAGCGAACGCGTACGAGCAGAGCACCGATTGGCATCGCGCGAAGCCACTATTAGGTGAGAAGTGAGAGGCAGGGCGCTTGGCATCCTCGGTAGCGGCGACTGTCCGATAAGGTCTATCTCTGCGATCACCCGATCGTTGAACCGGAGCAAAAAAGCGTCCCGTGACTCAGCGCGCAGTCGCCATCCCAACGCTCGGATGGCGACTGCGCGTTGAGGCTAGTTTGACCTGTCGCTTCGAGACACGATCAGGTCGAGCACGCCGCAGACCTTGCTGGACAGTCGCCGCTACCGAGCAACCGGCCCTACTCATTCTTCCGATCCGCGCAATGTCGCCAGGACGCTCAGGTCTTCCAGAGTCGTCGTATCGCCGGTTACCTGACCGCCGGCCGCGATCTCTTTGAGCAGGCGGCGCATGATTTTACCACTGCGCGTCTTGGGTAAAGCATCAGCAAACCTGACATCATCCGGACGAGCGATAGCGCCGATCATGGTAGCAACATGTTGCCGGAGTTGTTCGCGGGTTTCGGGCAAAGCAGTCATTCCCTGTTTTAAGGTCACGAAAGCAACAACCGCTTGCCCCTTTAATTCATCCGGTCTGCCAACCACGGCTGCCTCGGCCACACTGGGATGGCTGACTAAGGCGCTCTCAATCTCCGACGTTCCCAGCCGGTGCCCGGCAACGTTCAAGACATCATCGATTCTCCCCACGATCCAGAAGTAACCGTCCTCATCTTTCCTGGCTCCATCGCCCGTGAAATAGTAACCAGGAAAATCAGACCAATACGTTTTCTCGTAGCGGGCCTTGTCTCCCCAAATTGTTCTCAACATCGAGGGCCACGGTTTGCGAATAATCAGTTTACCGCCGACGTTGGGCGGTACTTCTTTACCCGTTTCGTCCACCACGGCCGCATCGACGCCGAAGAACGGCAAAGTAGCGCTTCCCGGCTTGGTCGGAATAGCACCCGGTAACGGAGTGATCATGATGCCGCCGGTCTCCGTCTGCCACCAGGTATCGACGATCGGGCAACGGCCCCCACCGATTACCGTGTGGTACCATATCCACGCCTCGGGATTAATTGGTTCACCGACTGTCCCCAGTAGCCGGAGCGACGAGAGATCATGTCCCTTTGGATAAGTATCGCCCCACCGGATAAACGCACGAATGGCCGTCGGCGCGGTGTAGAAAACCGTGATCTCGTATTTAGCGATCAATTTCCAGAAACGATCCAGCTCCGGCCAATTCGGAGCTCCCTCATACATAAAGGTGGTCGCTCCATTGCTGAGGGGCCCGTAGACGACATAGCTGTGCCCGGTGACCCAGCCAATATCGGCCGAGCACCAATAAAGATCATCCTCATGCAGATCGAATACGTACTTCGAAGTGATGGTAACACCAAGGAGATAGCCGCCGGTTGTGTGCAGGATTCCTTTTGGCTTACCGGTCGATCCGCTCGTGTAAAGAATGAACAACGGATCTTCCGAGTCGAGCGGTTCCGGCTCACAGTGCGCGTCGACATATTCCATCTCCCGATGCCACCAAACATCCCGTCCTTCTTTAATCGAGATATCGTTATTGGCTCGGCGAAAAACGATGACCCTTTCGATGAAGGTATTATCCTTCACCGCTTCATCGACATTCTTCTTCAGCGGAACGATGGCGCCTCGCCGATATCCGCCATCGGCGGTGATCACCAATTTTGCTTGGGAATCGTTCAATCGATCTTTGATCGCCTCCGAACTGAACCCGCCAAAAACGACCGAGTGCACGGCTCCGATGCGAGCACACGCTAACATCGCGATCGCCGCTTCCGGACACATCGGTAGGTAAATGATAATCCGGTCCCCTTTTTGCACCCGGTTGCGTTTTAAAACGTTAGCAAACTTACAAACTTCGCGATGCAATTGTTGATAGGTCAGGGTCCGCACCTCTCCCGGTTCGCCTTCCCAAATTATGGCGGCTTTATTCCTTCTCGGTCCGTTCAGATGCCGGTCCAAGCAATTTTCCGAAACGTTCAGTTTGCCGCCAACAAACCATTGAGCAAACGGAGCTTCCCATTTGAGCACCGTATCCCATTTTTTTTGCCAGAGAAGCAGCTCCGCGGCTTGTTTGCCCCAGAAACCTTCCGGATCTTGGATCGACTGTTGGTAAAGCTCCCGGTACTGATCCAAGCTCGGGAGCAATGCGCGCTGTACGAACCCATCGGACGGCTTAAAGACACGCGTTTCTTTCAGGTGCGATTCAATATTGCTCATGGGAGGAGGGAGATTTTAGGGTGTTTAAGAACATCGCGCTAAAAACTTGGGTCCGATAGGGGGGCGGGCTTACACTTTCACAACCGGGACGGGATAGCGGAGCCTTAGTTCATTCTCCAATAAGATCTCCACGTAGTGCAAACCATATCGCTGGAACTGTACGCCGGTAAACAAATTGACATTGGTGACGTGGCTCTCCATTTCTTTTAATTCGAACTGGATCTGGGACTCAGCCAATACTTGCTCTTCGTCGGCGCCCAAAATCCGGGAGATCTGCCGGAAACGACCGATTCCGCCACACCAGCGCGTCCAGACGCACAGCTTTAAGATCGCGACCGGGAGCACCCTGGCGGGAATCATATTTATAATGCCGACCAACGTCTGCATGCCGTTAACTTCCTGCCTGACATCTTCACAAATCAACGAGGCCTGCAGGTCGGGAGAAACGGTGGTCACCTCATCCATAGCCAGGCAGACCGAATAACGCGTGTCGGCGTATAGGCGTATCGGCGTATCGGCGAAGGCCACCGCGAGCGCTTGATCGTCCTGGTTCTGGATACTTCGGGCTCGGTCGACTCGAGATGTTAGGTTCCATTTTCTTCCGCTCCGGCTGGTCGCACTTAAACCGCTGCTTCCCCGCGTTCCTCGGTTCGGATACGAATGGCCTCCTCGATCGAAATTACGAAGACTTTGCCGTCACCAATCTTCCCCGTCCGAGCCGTTTGCACGATGGTTTCGACAGTTCGCTGCACCCGATCGTCAGAAACGACAATCTCAAATTTAACTTTTGGTAGAAAATCGACGGTGTACTCACTGCCTCGGTAAATCTCGGTATGCCCCTTTTGGCGTCCGAACCCTTTCACCTCGCTGACGGTCATTCCTTCGATGCCAATCTCCGTCAAGGCTTCTTTGACATCCTCCATTTTGAAGGGTTTAACGATCGCCTCGATTTTCTTCATAACTTAGTGAAGGTGAGATACCAGGTACAAAAATGCAAGACGTGTGTGGGCGAGGAATGCGCTGAGCACGTGGGACGCGTGCGGCGTGCGACCGGATAAGACTTATGGGACCTTTTGGACCAATGTGACCCTTGGCCGATACGCCGTTAGGCCCGTACGCCAACCGCCTCCTAGCGCCTCGATTCTAGCTCCTGGCTCCTGTCCTGCTCAGCGCGATTTGCCAGACCACTTCGGGCAACAGGTCGTGTTCGGCTTCCTGGATTCTGGCGTGTAAAGAAGCAGGGGTATCATTCGGCTGAATGGTCACTTCTCGTTGCCCTAATATGTGACCCGCATCGACTGTCGCCTCAACGTAATGAACCGTACAGCCGCTGACGCTTTCTCCCGCTTCCAAAGCCTGTTTCCAGGCTTCCAGCCCTTTATACTTTGGCAATAGCGAAGGATGGATATTGATGACCGACTTGGGGAAAGCTTTCAGCATTGGCTCCTTTAGAACGCGCATAAACCCGGCTAGAACCACTAACTCCACCCCGGATTCCTGAAGCAGGCGTACGATATCGTGCTCCACCTCTGTCTCCAGCCGAGTCCGGTATTTACCAGGGTTTACGAAAAGAGCCGGCACCTGAAAGTCTCGCGCATAAGAGAGAATACCGGCGTCCGGCACGTCCGAAATCACCAGCCGAACCTCAGCGGGCAGTTTCCCGTCAATAATTCGCTCCATAATGGCCTTGAAATTCGAGCCTTTACCCGAGCCAAGCACCCCAAGCTTTAGTCGCCTGTTCATGTGTTTTGGATTGCTTCGATTAGCCGGGTCGTGGACCGGCCAGGCACAAGCGGCACAATCTTGATCTCGGCGCCTACGGAGCGGAGCGCATCGACCTCATCACCGGGCAGGCTATCGATGGAGTAATCCCCTCCTTTAACGTATAAATTCGGTCGCAGCCAGGTGACCAATCGGCTCACCCTCATCTCCTCAAAGATCACAACATGGTCCACTACCGCTAATGCTGCTAAAATTTCCGCTCGATCAGCCTCCGAATTAATCGGTCTGTCAGGTCCTTTTAGCTGGCGAACCGAATTATCGCTGTTCAATCCAACCACCAGAATATCTCCGAGCTGTTTTGCAGCGGTTAAATAACGGGTATGGCCTACGTGAAGGATATCGAAGCAACCATTGGTGAACACAAGCCGTTGCTCTCCGTAAGTCTTCCTGATTATGGCCGCTTCGGCCTCAGGCACGATTTTGCCTAACATGTTAAAAACGGGCGTTTTCAGTTGCAGTACCATTTTCTAAAAGTAAGTCTAACCGAATTCCAGTTCATCCAATCCTATGCACGACCCGCGTTACGATCACTTGGCCGAAGTTCTGACCGGGTATTCCACCCGTCTACAAAGCGGAGAAAAAGTCCTTATCGATACGTTCGATGCGCCGCCCGAGATCATCATTTCTCTCATCCGGAAGGCGCGCGAAAAAGGCGCTGTTCCCTTGATTAACCTCCAAAGCAACGCCGTCAATCGGGAATTACTTCGAGAAGCAGAAGAGAGTCAATACCAATTGATCGCGGAATACGAGATGGTGCGGATGAAGGGAGTTAACGTCTACATTGCGATCCGGGGCAGCCACAACATCACGGAACAATCGGACGTTCCGTCGGATCGGATGAAACTCGCTATGAAGCTCTTGAAACCGGTGCTCGACCAGCGGGTCAACAAGACCAAATGGGTCGTATTACGCTGGCCGACTCCGTCTATGGCTCAAATGGCGGGAATGAGCACGGAAGCGTTTGAGGATTTCTTTTTCCGAGTCTGCACCTTGAACTATTCCAAAATGGAGGCTGCCATGAAGCCATTGGCGGCTCTCATGAACGATACCAATCGAGTCCGGATTATCGGCCCCGGGACCGATTTAAACTTTAGTATTCGGGGCATTGCCACCATCGCCTGCAGCGGACAACACAATATCCCCGATGGAGAAGTTTTCACTTGTCCGGTTCGAGACTCGGTTCAGGGCCACATCCAATTTAACGCGCCAACCATTTATCAAGGCACCGCCTTTGATTCTATAAAGCTGGCATTTAAAAACGGGCGAATAACGGACGCGACCGGCAATAATACTACTCGGATTAACGAGATACTGGACACCGACGAAGGAGCGCGGTTTATCGGTGAGTTCGCTCTCGGATTCAATCCATTTATCCTCGAACCGATGCGCGACATTTTGTTCGACGAAAAAATTGCCGGTTCATTTCACTTCACTCCAGGGCAAGCGTACGAAAACGCGGATAACGGCAACCGGAGCCAGGTCCATTGGGATCTGGTCTGTATCCAGCGTCCGGACTATGGCGGCGGTGAAATCTATTTCGATGACAAGCTGGTCAGAAAAGACGGCGAGTTCGTTCTAGAGGAGTTAAAGAGGCTAAATCCGGAGAACTTGGTGTAGGTAAATGTGGAGCGCTGCCTCGCTTCCGCCTTCGCAAGGCCTACGGGCGCGACAGGTAGCGAGGCCGATGCGGTGGTACCCACCGATGCGTCGTCTAGCTGAGCTCACTTGTGCGAAGAGGCACAGTTGTTGGGCCAAACATTCAGGCCAGGGTAATTCGAAAGCGCTGAGGAAAATCTCGAGGACGAGGACGACGACGAGGACGATTACGAATCCCGCCATCGAGCAGAAGACGTCGCGAGATGGAGCGCAGACTGAGATGGGGTTGGGCGTGACGAGTTCCGCTGCTCACCACGGCCTCGCTACCTGTCGCGCCCGTAGGCCTTGCGAAGGCGGAAGCGAGGCAGCGCTCCACGGCTTCCCTCACTCTTCCCTCAACGCCGGGAAAATGGCCAGAATCTCTTCTCGGGTCGGACGGCGAATGGTGCGGATGTGAACGCTGCGCACCGTTTCCCGAATGGTCACGCTGAAACCGGCTTTTTCGCGTTTGCCGAGCAACGCATGTCCCAAAGGCGAGCTGTAAGGAATGGGAAGAATGTCGCCTTCATTGGGGATATGATGATCGCGAGCGCCTGCGACCAGGAATTTCTCACGTTCGCCGTCCAGATCGACCACCACTACGCTACCAAGCTCGACCGCTTCGGGTACGCCGTCGTTGACCCAAGTTAGCGGGTCCACCAGACGATGTCCCTCCGTTAACAGTTGATCCATTTCCCGGGTCAATCGTCGTTGGATCCGGCCCATGGTCCGAAACTTTTCTTTAGCGGCCTGGTAAGGCGCATTCTCGCTTAGATCGCCGTCCTGCTTGGCTACTTTTGCTTCGCGCAAGGCGTCATTCTTTTGCGCCTGCGTGGATTCGAATCGATCGCCAAGCTCCCAAGCACTGACCGTGGATAGAATGATCTTCTCTTTCACGTCTTAGAAAATCTGTTCACAAACTTGATCGATACAAGGCACGAAGAAAAAACTCACGCAAAGACGCAAAGACGCAAAGGAAAGAAGGAAATACATGAGTACTCGGTGCATGACTTCGAACGACGTCTGCTTGGGGCTTGTGGTCTTGCTGCTTACTGAGCGTCTTCAACCCGCTACGCGGGTGCAATTCGGACTTGGCGCAGTACTCCAACGCTCCCGCACTCCATCACTCCGCGTGGCCGGATTCGAGGACGAGGACGAGAACGAAGCGCCTGGTGGGCGCTGGGGTCTTCCGCACTATGGCTGCGCCTCTAACCAGGTCCGGATCAACTTCCGGGCGATGGTGTCGAGGTGGGGGAACCGCGTAGAAAGCCGGGCTAACAGATTCCGGGTCTCTTCAACGCTGAACCAGCGCACATCTGCGAGTTCGCTCCCACAAGTGATCTCGGTGGTAAGCGCTTCAGCGAAAAACCCTAACATCAAAGACTGCGGGAACGGCCAGGGTTGGGAACTAAAATACCGCAGGTTTTGGATCTCGATCCCGCTTTCTTCTTTTACTTCGCGGACGACCGCCTGCTCGGCGCTTTCTCCGGCCTCCACGAATCCGGCCAGCGTTGAGTAAACATCCTCGGGCCAGCTGGGTTGCCGCCCTAGCAGACAGAAACTAGGCCGATGAACCAGCATGATGGTGGCTGGATCACTCCTGGGGAAGTACTGGTGCTTGCATTCCGAATTGGTACACATCATCACATGGCCACCCTCGGTCGCGACCGTTGGATTTCCACAGCGACTGCAAAATCTTTGAGTGTCGTGCCAGTGCAGTAAAGCTCGCGAATAAAGTAAAGCGCTCCGTTCTTCCGGGGACAACGTCCCCTTGAATTCGCGAAGCTGAACAAAAGCGGCTGCGGTGTCGTCAAGGCCGACCTCGCGCAAGGCTGCTTCCTGTGAATCCGGGCCAGCCACATTCACCGCGAACAAGCCTACACCGTCCGGGCGCACCCCTAGAAAGATAGGCGTAGACAGATGTTTAGCCTTGGAAGCCGGCACCAGAACCGGTTGTCCCTCACCACTCTGACCGAACAAATTTTGTCCGCGCCAAACCGCAATAAACTCGGCTCCATTGTCCAAAAGCTCTGCCAATCTCTTAGAGTCGGCCCTGAGCTCTACGGCTCGTTCCACTATCTCAAATCGAGATGGATCAGGTACAGGTTCCATGGCGAAGATCTCCACCAAAGAAGAAACGGGATTGTTGTAAGCGTCAACGGTCTAATCGCGATGGTGGTCCACGCCGACGTGCTGAACGAGAAATGCTGCTGCGAAAAGTAATCAGTAGGTCAGTAATCAGTTCGGAAGTTCGCGGAACCTCTGTACTGATTACTGATTACTTTCACGAACGAAGCCGAGGACAAAACATCTTCCCACGAAAGCCTTGGGCAACAAGACTGTCCCGCGGTACAGTCAGAGACAACCGGATGGATCAGCAGCAATCGATCGAAGTTCTTGAGCGCCTAGACAGATACCTGGAAGAAACCGAACCTAAACTCATCGCGTTCCGACGCCACTTTCATCAACACCCGGAACTAAGCGGCAAAGAAACCAACACGGCACGTTTCATCAGCCAAGTCCTGTCTGGGTCCGGCGTTCCGCACCGATTGGCTGTGAACGGCTGCGGGATTATTAGCGAGATAATGCGCTCGCCCGATCCGGCAGCGCCGGTTATCGCCCTACGAGCAGATATCGATGCGCTGCCTATTCAGGAGGAGACCGACATCGTTTTTCGTTCAAACAACCCCGGTGTAATGCACGCGTGCGGTCACGATGCACATACCGCCATGCTCTTGGCTACCGTACTTACCCTCAAGCAGGAAAATAATTTGCCTTTTTCCTGGCGCGCCATCTTCCAGCCTAGCGAAGAAGAAGGGCAAGGCGCTCAACAATTGATTCAGGAAGGCGCTCTCGAAAACGTCCAAGGTATTTTAGCGTTGCATGTCGATCCGAATCGACAAATTGGTAGAGTTGGAATTACTCCAGGCCCCCGGACTGCTTTCTGTCGCGACTTCGTTATAGAGGTCCGCGGGCGAGGAGGACACGCTGCCCGTCCGTACACCACGATCGATCCGATTGCGGCAGCCGCCCATCTGGTCACTTTAATTTATCAAGCCCTACCGCGGAGTTCCGATGCGCGTGATCCTCTGGTGGTAACCGTCGGCATGATACAAGGTGGATACACGAGCAACGTGATTCCGGACTTAGTTACCTTGAAAGGAACTATTCGCGCCCTTCGCCGGGAGGTAGCGATTGAGGCCAGCGCCACCCTTGAACGGCTCTCGGATGCGACCGCAGAAGCTTTTAAGGCCGATATAAAGATAACATTTAAGAATCTATTGAACGGGATGGTGAATGACGAACATACGGCCGACGTTTGTGCCGAAGTGGCTCGCGAGTTCCTCGGACCGCAAAATGTGGTCTGTAACGATCCGCCGAGTCTAGGAGGCGAAGATTTCGCCGATTATGCCGCGAAAGTGCCAGGCTGCATGATGACCCTGGGAGTGGCTTTCCCCGATAAAAAGGTAACCCCTCTGCACACTGCCACTTTCGAGCTAAATGAAGCCGCTTTGTTGGTGGGGCCTAAACTCCTGGCGCGATGCCTGCTTCACTGGAGCAAAAAGGGAGTGACCGTGTGATCTTGATCAAACTTGGTTACGATATCGTCCTGGGTCTCCCAGCCGCCACCACCATTGTCTACGTATTGCGGGTTCATCCTTCGCGAACCTCCGACTTGGTAACTCCCGAGAATTTCCGCATTGAACCGAGTTTGCCGGTTGAGGAATATGTCGACGGATTCGGGAATCGCTGTGGCCGGGTGAACGCGCCACTCGGTAACATTCGGTTTCTCAGCGAAGCCGTTATACGGAATTCGGGCGAGCTTGATCCTTGCGTTCCCAGCGAGCCCCAGAATGAGGTTACTTCCTTGCCGCTTGAGACCCTGGCTTTCGTTCTTCCCAGCCGATACTGTGAAGTGGATAGCGAATTGCTGGATTTTGCCTGGTCGACCTTCGGCTCAACGCCGACAGGTTGGCGGCGCGTGCAAGCGGTCTGTGACTTTGTCCATGGCCATATCCGGTTTGACTACATGCAAGCGAGAGCCAACCGCACTGCACTTGAAGGTTTTCGTGAACGGGTCGGTGTTTGCCGTGACTTCACTCACTTGGCGATCACGTTGTGCCGTTGCCTGAATTTGCCGGCGCGTTATGTGACGGGTTATCTGGGCGATATCGGGGTTCCGCCAACGGGTCCGATGGATTTTAGCGCTTGGTTCGAAGTTTTTCTGGGCAACCGGTGGTACACTTTCGACGCTCGGCACAACGCACGCCGGATCGGTAGAGTCGTGATTGGTCGCGGGCGCGACGCCGGCGATGTCCCCATCGCCATGGCATTCGGAAGACATTCTTTGGAGCGTTTTGAGGTTACTTCGGAACAAGTTGACCAGGTCGATCCGGCATCTGGCTAAGTTTTCAGTTGCGTAGTGACCAGTCTTCTGATTTGCTCTTCACCTCTCTGAAAGGAGGCAATATGATCAAAACGCAAATTGATTGGTTTTACTCGCAGCGTCGCATGGTCGTATTGCCCCTCATTGGGATGACCAAGCCGTAAATCCGGTTCTGGACGCTTTTCCGCCGCGATCGCGGCGTATTTCTGTCGGTCAACCTGGGTCGCGCTGAGCGCGCTCACGGTGAGTCTAAACAACCTGTAACTCGATCAGAGGTTATCTCTCTGTCGATTCGCCGTTCCCAATCTCGATGATCACCACAGAACAGCCTGAAAGTGCCAAGACGACCCAGAAAAGGGCCACAGGCTCCGATTTGCAGAGTGAAAAAGTCATCGATTTCTTCGCCGCCCGGCGCGCTTTGTTAAAAGAGGCCGAAGCGGAGGACCGATTAGTCGGCTTGGAAGAAACGGTTCGCTTAGCTGCGGAGCAAAGACGACGTTACATCCGCTTGTCGGACCCGCTCGCGGACACCGTGTTGCTGTTCATTTTGGTAGCAGCGGTGTTATTGGCGCTCCTGATTATTGCCGGCTTTGGGTGAAAGTAAGGGAGGCGAGTGGGTGTGAGCTGACCGGAGCCCAGGGCTGGTGGGGCGAGGCTCCGGAACGCACTAAAACGCTTCGCAAGGCGAATTATATTTGCCCCAAATATGACGGATTGGGCCGATACGCTGCCGAGCCGTGGCCGTTGGTTTGCCACCCCTTGGAAGCGATCGCCCAATCCTAAACGCATTTCCGCTGCATAACGCTGCGCCACCGGCTCGGCAGCGTATCGGACTTGCTGACCGTCCGTCGAATTCCGCCAATTACTCTGCGAAAACCAGCGGTAGTGCGGGAGCCTCGCCCCACCAATGATGGGCTTCGATCTCGCCCCTTTCCCCCCTTACGTCGCTGCTACCTCGGCCTTCTTACCGGCGAGCTCGGCTAGGAATTCTTCGTGATTGAGCGGGTGCGAGAACATCGGGAAGTCATGTTCTATTGCGTTTTGGTGCGCTTCTTCGCTAACGGTGGCCGCACAATCTTTCAGCGTAACGACGTTGTAGCCTAGTTCGTAGGCGGTCCGCATGGTTGATTCAACGCAGCAATTCGTCAGGAAGCCGGCTATGGCTACGTTCTCGATCTTTCGGCTGCGCAGAATGAAATCGAGATTGGTAGTAGCAAACCCATCAAGGCCGCGTTTCCCCTCGACCACGATATCGTTTGCCGCCGGTTTGAGAGCATCAACAATTTCAGCTCCCCAGGTCCCTTTCTGGAAGGTTTCACCGTCTTTGCACCCTTTGAGGATCCCGTAGGGGGAATTGCTGATTTCCCGAAAATCGGGTGCGAATTGAATCGGAACATGGATGATGGTTGCGCCTGCATCTCTAGCTTCGCTAACTGTAGCTACCGTATTCTCCAGCATGCCGGTCGATTCCATCACCGGCTTCACCGCATCGTGAAGTTTTCCTCCATGCGTGGTGAAATCGTTCTGGAACTCAATGAGGACTACCGCAGTATTTTTCGGGTTCATAGGTCTAATGGGGTTAAGAGCAACGTCTGCCTAGTCTAGAGGTTGTCAATGTTTGGAGGAGCTAGGAGGAAGGAAGCGTATGAGCTTTGGGGGCGCGCCGAGTACAGGGGGATTGTGCGGACGGCGGATGGATAGTCTTATTCACGCGCACGACATGCCCATTCCTCTACTAGCTCCTAGATTCTAGCTGCTAGCTCCTTTGCCAGCAGCGCTCTGGGCGTTGATCGTTCTAAAAACATCATTATATCTTAAGCATGGCCCCGAATGCAGATCTGGCCGTTGACTCCATCGAATGGTATAACCGGCACGCCGAATCCGTAGTGGAACGTCATGAATCGATCCGGGCTACTGACGCAAATGCCTGGCTGCGACAGGACCTGCCGAAGTCGCCGGCGAAGGTTCTTGATGTTGGGGCCGGTTCAGGCCGGGATGCAGCTTGGCTTTGCTCGCTTGGTCACAAGGTGGTCGCGGTCGAGCCGTCGAGCCGAATGGCGGCTCACGCCAGACGACTAGGCCGTTGCCGTAACATCGAATGGGTCGACGATCGGTTGCCCCAGCTCGCCAAAGTTTCTGCTCGAAACACTCGATTCGATTTTATCCTGGCAAACGCCATGTGGATGCACCTTGCGCCGGACGAAAGAGCGCCCGCAATCGCTTCTCTTTTCGGGCTGCTCTCCCCGGGGGGAATGTTGGCCATCGCCTTTAGCCAAGGGACACCTCAAGCGAATCGACCCTTTTTCGAATGTCAGGGAGAAGAGATTCTCGATATCGCACTGAACGAGGGCGCCCAGCTTGTTAAGTTCAGAAAAGGGGTTCCCGGTTCGATGTCTCCTCCCTGGGTGGGGATTCTGCTGCGGCAACCGGCTTGAGCTAGATGGGTTAATCGGTTGTCGTAATCGTGGGCGTAGCGCGAGAGTGATCAGTAATCAGTAACTGATTTGATCCTCAGCCCCTCTGGACTGATTACTGACACACTGATTACTGATTACTTGTTTCCTCGACCCCGCTACGCCCCACACGCTGACGCCGCCCTTACGCGCCTACGTACCGGGTTAGAGTTGCTCTTGCTCCCTCACCGTACAGATAGCGCATGGCTTCGGTTAGCTGGCTTACGAACACGGAAGATTGCGTTAAAGCGACTGGGAACAATTCCCCGATTTCCAATAATGGACCTGGGTCCGCTTTACCTTTTCGCGCGCGTTCTTGTAAACGGTCTTTCAGTGGATCGATAATCTGTAGCTCGCGACCACGATCATCGGTCCCGGTGAGATATCGGAACCAAGTCGCCACAGTAAAGATCAAGAGCCGATTTGGCGTGCCTGAACTTAGGCTCTCGATGATCGATGGAAGAATGAATTTCGGGATACGCGCCGACCCTTCTGTCGCCAGCCGGATCAAAGTATCTTTGATCGCAAGATTCGAGAACCGGCGGATTAGGGTTCGTTTATAATCTTCGAGGTCAATACCGGGTACGGGATCTAGAATGGGAGTGACCTCTTCATCCATCATCCGCTGCACAAAACGGACGATCTCTGCGTCCCCCATGGCCTCGTCGGCATACTGATAACCCAATAACATACCGATGTAGCACATGGTTTGATGACTTGCGTTCAATAGACGCATTTTCATCTTCTCATAGGGTAAGACATCAGACGTCATTTCTGCGCCGGCCTCTTCCCAGGCGGGACGTCCATGAAGGAAATGGTCCTCGATTACCCACTGCCGGAATCCTTCCGGTACGACCGGCCAAGCGTCATCGATACCGAATTTTTCGCGTACAAACTCGCGATGGGCATCGGTTGTCGCCGGGGTGATGCGGTCTACCATACTGTTCGGAAATGCCCCATTTCTTTCCAACCAGTTCCGAATCGCTGGATCCCGAAGCTCGGCAAACGCCAGGAGCATTCGTTTAGCGACCTCCCCGTTACCCTGCACATTGTCACACGACATGACGGTGAACGGTGGTTGACCTCGCTGCCGCCTCCGATTCAGGGCTTCGATCAAGTACCCAAACGAGCAATCCGGTTTCTCAGGATGCTCTAGATCGCTTTTGATATCCGGGTGCTGATCGTCGAATTCGCCGGTGGCCTGATTCAGGTAATAACCGCCTTCAGTAATCGTCAGCGAAACGATCTTGGTGTCCGGCGACGCCAATTTCTCCAAGACGGTGTCCCGATTCTCCGGGGCGTAAAGGAAATTGACAATCGAGCCAATCACTCTGGCTTGATCGAGCCCGAGATCCCGTTCAACGACGGTGTAAAGGTAATCTTGGTCCCGGAGAACGTCTCGAATCCGAATATCGTGGGGCAACAACCCAATCCCACACAAACCCCATTCCAGGTTTATATTTTTTTGTAGTAGATCGTCTGCGTAAAGCGCTTGGTGCGCCCGATGGAAACCGCCGACACCCACGTGACAGATCGACTGGCCGACTTCTTTCCGATCATAGGTCGGTACGCCTACCTCTGATGGGAGTGAATGCAGATTTGCTTGTTTAAGGGGGAATACTTGTAAGGCCATGGCTAGTAAAGGATCGGCCTTAATCTCCGCCACCCACCGATTCAGGACAAGGCTTGTTACTCCAGCCCGATCGAAATGCGTCGACTTGGCCGGTGGTCGCGTCGAATTTCTGTCGGGTCACGCATCCGGTATCGTTAGCGAGCAAATGTAGACTAATCGACGGCTCCGCCGATATGGTCTTGACCCGGTGAACGTCGTTGTAAGGAGGGATCAGCTCATAAAATTCTCCAGGCCGCAATACCCGGAGAAATCGCCGATTCATCCTCACATTGTCGCCCGGATGTAAATGATCGGGTTGGTCTACCTCGAATTCTTCTTCCTCCTGTTCTCCCTGGTAAAGTCCGACTAACCCCCAAGCCAGGTGATTGTGGATTGGCGTGGTAACCCCTGACGGTACGACCAGGCTGAAAAGCGATAGGTCTTTTTCCTCAGATTGGTACAACAGCCACGATGCAATCCCGCCACCCATACCGCTATCCGGGTTGATTTGCCGGAATTCTTCCGGTAGCCAGGATCGATCTTCCAACAGCTTGCGGTACGGCGATCGTAAACTGGCCAGACGCTCGCGTATGTCGGATTCTCGCTCCAGAACGGAATGAACTTCAGTGATAAAAGCATGTACCGAAGGTTCTTGAACAAAAAACTCGCCACCGCTCATCCGCTGAATCAAAGAAGAGTAGCGAGGATTGTCAATGAATGTAGGAGCTAGATTCTAGCTTCTAGTCTAGCTCCTAATTTTCTGGTGGGTTTTGCAGCTCCGGTCCCATCAGGATACGAAATTTCTTCTTAGCGTCAGCACTGTAACGCGTCGGCTGATAGACCGAGGACCGTTTCCCGTCGGGCTCGGTAACTGTAACGCGGAAGACCCGAGTGCTTTGGTCTGGAGTAAACAGCCACGGAACTAAGGAGGGCGTCGCTCGGATTAGTTGGCTTTGTCCTGACCACTGTAGTTCTTCGATCTGGGGATGCTCATCCTTAATCAGCAACGATGGCCGCCTACCGGTCACGTCTTCCACTTCGACAAGTGCCAGCGGGGCTTCCGGTCGAGGCCGAATCGTGAATTGCCACCGGACAAAATTCTTTCCCGCGGTCCGGTAGGTGGTCAGACCGGCTTCCACCACTGCAAACCGATCGTTCTCAGCCTTGGCGAATTCGCTTCCAATGCGTTTGAACGTGACGGATCCGTGGCCGGCGACTGGGATCTGTTCAGTGACCTCCTGGTGAGTACAACCAACCAAACCAAGAAGAATCAGCGAGCAGATCGGGTTTCGCATAGGGTACTTTGGGCACGAACCGGGGAGAGAACAACCGCGAATGGACACGAAGGAAAACCCGCGAATGGACACGAATGTTGCGAATAGGGCGGACTTTGCGGGCGGTGGGGGAGGAACGATATGGCGTTGGCTGATTCAGTTTTCCCTAGCACATCAACAAATTGAATACACTTATTATATGTGTTATGTAGGTACCGTGACTCAGGGGCCATCTAGGCAGATCCTTTTCAGAAAGGAGGTCTATACTATAGTGGGCGCGGCTTTGGAGGTCCTCCGGGAGCTTGGGCACTGGATTCACGAGAAGCCCTATGAAAGGGCATTGGCAGTCGAACTCCGTCTTCGTAATCTGCCTTACGAGCAGCAAAGGCCTTTCGATATTTTCTACAAAACGGTTAAGGTCGGACAATTCACGCCGGATCTCGTTGTGCTCGGCAACATCATCGTAGATACCAAGGTGATCGACAAAATTTCAGACCATGAAAGAGGTCAAATGCTGAATTACCTGAAAATCACGCGCTTGCCGGTCGGAGTTATTCTCAACTTCCGTTCCGCTAAACTGGAGTGGGAACGGCTCGTTAACACCGAACAAGGCAACACTCAAGACATGCTCGCGAGTGAATAAATCGGGGCCATGGTGTCCGCGCCGCTCTTGTGGCCTCCACCGTTAGTGCTTTGGTGGGCCGTCGAGTGTGCTTAAAGAACCTTCATTCGCGTTTATTCGCGTCCATTCGCGGTTGTTATTGTCTTCTAGCTGCTGAGCGTCTCGGCGGTGGCTAGTTCAATGGCTTCTTCGCCTTGGATATAGGTTTTCCCGCGGTACCAACGGGCTACAAATACGTAAACGACTGCCGCTCCGAGCATCAGCAGCGTGAAAAATTGGAACCAACCGGCGTTTTCTAGATTCAGACCGAGCGGCTTAAGGGTTGGGACGAGCGTATGCATGTATGCGGTGAACAAATTTCCGAGGGACACCACTAACAACCAGACCGCCATAATGGCGCTTTTCATCTTTGGCGGCGCCTGAGTATAAGAAAATTCTAAACCGGTTATTGAAACCATCGTTTCGCTAGCGGTCAGAAATACATAGGCTAACAACTGCCATCCGACGCTGGGAGTCTGTCCGGCATCGATCCGAACCTGTAACCACCAAACAATGGCGAATGCCATTGCCATGACGAATAGGCCGATACCGATCTTGCGTAATGGAGTTAACGGAAACACCCGACTGATGAGCGGATAAACGACGTAGCTAAACAGGGGGATAAAAATTAAAATCAGGATGGCGTTGGCATCGGAAACCTGAGCAGCCAAAAGCTTCCACCCAAGAAAATTAAGATCCAAATGCTCGGCTTGTAACGTCCACTCAATTCCTGCGCTTTGATCCCACAGGGCCCAAAAAATCGCAACAAACAGATAAACCAAAAATAATTGACCGATGGCGGTGCGGCCTTCGCGACTTACGGCTTCACGGACGAAACCAAGGCCGCCGGGTCGAACATGTACGAATTTTTTGCGTCCTAGCCAAAACACGATGGTGGCAATCACCATGAATACGCCTGGTAGCCCAAATGCATAGTGCGGTCCAAATCTTGGATCATCGAGTAAGATCGGGCAGACCCAAATGGAAACGAACGAGCCGACATTAACAGAAAAGTAGAACCAGGAAAAAACTCGAGGAAGCAGGTGCTTATTTCCTTGGCCGAATTGATCCCCCACGTTAGCCGAGACACACGGCTTAATTCCGCCGGCACCGAATGAAATTAAAAGCAGACCCAAGAACAACCCAAGACGAGTGTCGTCCAAAGCAAGGGAGAAGTGGCCGAAGCAGTAAACAATTGATAGAAAGAAGATCGTCCTGAATTTCCCTAGAATTCCGTCCGCAAGGAGCGCGCCGAGAATCGGTAGTAAATATACCGCGGAAACAAACATATGGCTCCAGGTGTCGGCTTCGTCGTTCCCCATCGCGGCGAGATGACCGCTCCGATCCAGGAGATATTTGGTCATGAAGACCGTCAGGATCGCGCGCACCCCATAAAAACTGAATCGTTCGGCCGCCTCATTTCCGATGATGTAAGGCACACCGGGGGGCATCGTGGTCAGCTGTTGATCCGGTAAGGCGCGATATTTTTGCCTGGTGTGAGCCGGGCCTGCGGTCGCCCCCGACGATGAGACAGAATCGGACATAAGCCGAAGATTCTGCGTTTCATCGGAGATTTTCAACCAAGAACGCAGGCCAAGAAAAGCCGAACCGCGAATGCACCCGGGTGGACTCGAATGCACGCGAAGAGGAGAACAACAGCAGATGAACGCAGATTTACGCAGATATTGTTTTTGCGGACCTGTTGGGTGGTCGGATTACGGCTTGGGGCGGGAATGGGCCGATCCACTTCTTTGCTATCTGCTATTTGCTATTCGCGAAGCGCTGGCTCCTGTATTCTTCCCCGCGAATGCTCCACCTGCTCAACCATCCGCTCGGCGCGCATATCGTTACTCATTTGCGCGATCGGACAACTAAACCTGTCACTTTCCGGACCCTGACTTACCAAATCGGTCTGTTGCTGGCACTGGAATCGACCCGGGACGTGCAGACGAAGGAAGTGGTGATCGAAACACCGTTAGAAAATCATCGTGGGGTGGTTCTAGGCGATTCTCTGGTGCTGGTTCCTATATTGCGAGCCGCTATCGGACTCGTACAGCCGTTCACTGACCTCTTTCCGGATGTCAGTATCGGTTATGTAGGATTAGAGCGCGACCATGAGACGGCGGTTGCCCGGAATTATTACTGTAAACTTCCTCCGTTAGCCGGCCGGCAGGTCTTGATTGTTGATCCGATGCTGGCAACCGGCGGTTCCGCGGTACAAGCTATCCGGCTAGTTCAAGAGAATGGCGGGCAAAACGTCTCTGTCGTGTGTGTGATTGCAGCACCGGAAGGCGTGAAAGCCGTAGAAGAAGTGGACCCATCGATCCCGATTTTTGCTGCCACTCTTGACCGGGAACTGAACACGCAAAGATACATTTTGCCCGGCGTAGGGGATTACGGTGACCGGC
>Ga0185299_10000267_pt1 | contig 157007 bp, 155 predicted proteins | sample PaiPotPPA55metaG_FD_128002 | JGI IMG/M metagenome (GOLD analysis project Ga0185299, IMG submission 128002) | Iron sulfur acid spring bacterial and archeal communities from Banff, Canada, to study Microbial Dark Matter (Phase II) - Paint Pots PPA... ...
AAATGCAAATCAGGCTATATGATTTGCCGTCCTGACCCACAGAGGGGCGGCTCGAGATCGTCACGGACGCGGGACAGGATGCGGTGGACGCGGATGCGCTGACAGACGAACGGCGCTTGATGCGGACGGCGAAGACGTGTGGTCCTGACGCCCCGACGCTGGTGTCAAGTTCTTGAGAAGCAAGCTTCTTGGGGGCGACGGTGGCAAAAGAGCCCGGTCGCCGGGGAGAGCACGATATAAGCCGTAAACCATTGCGCGGGGAGTGCCGGGTGATTCCGGTGTGACCTGACTAACGCGTGTGCGCTCTCACACTACCATTGCACACGCGGCTATCGGGCGCATCGGGCGCCCGGCATTCCCTGCGCCCTCTGATGGAAGAGGGCAGGACGTTCCCGCTAAAACTCGCGCAAAACATGCGGCGAGATCGCGAAGCCGCGGCTGCTGCTCGTCGCTTTACGGGTACGCATGGCCGCTAGGCGTTTCCGGAGGGCAGTTTCGACGGCTACTTCTTCATGTTAGACAGCCCAGAACAAACCAACATTTTCGGGGCGCAGAGATGAATTTTCCGTCGTTGTTTTCGCCGCTCAAGATCGGCCCGTACCAGCTCACCCATCGCGTCGTGATGGCGCCGTTGACGCGGATGCGGGCGGAGCGGCCCTCGCTCGCGCCGCGGCCGCTGAACGCGGAATATTATCGCCAGCGCGCCACGCCCGGCGGATTGCTCATCGCGGAGGCCTCGCCGGTGATGGCGACCGGTCACGGCAATCCCGGCGTGCCCGGCATTTATTCCGGCGCGCAGGTCAAGGGCTGGCGCGCCGTGGTCGATGCGGTCCACGCCGAAGGCGGATTGATCTTCCTCCAGCTCTGGCACGTCGGCCGCGTCTCGCACTCCTCGTTCCAGCCCGGCGGAGTTTTGCCGGTCGCGCCGTCGGCGGTGCCGATCTCGGCGGAGTTGAAGACCATGGCGGCCGACGGCAAGCCGACGTCCTACGAGACGCCGCGCGCGCTCGAAACCTCGGAGATATCAGGCGTGGTCGACAGCTTCCGGCAGGCCGCCATCAACGCGCGCGAGGCCGGCTTTGACGGCGTCGAGATCCACGGCGCCAACGGCTATCTGATCGAACAATTTTTGCAGTCGAAGACCAATTTGCGCACCGACCAATATGGCGGCTCGATCGAAAACCGCGCGCGATTGTTGATGGAGATCGCGCAGGCCGCGATCGAGGTCTGGGGCGCCAACCGCGTCGGCGTGCGGTTGTCGCCCTACGGCATCGCCAATGACTCCGGCGAAGCCGATCCGATGCCGCTTTACACCCATGTCATCCAATCGCTCGATCGGCTCGGGCTGGCCTATCTGCATTTCATCGAGCCACGCTCGAGCGGCGCCGGCCGCGCCGAGGTCAACCATCAGAACGTGCCGTCGGCGATGGTGCTGTTCCGCCCCCACTGGAGCGGCGTGCTGATTTCGGCGGGCGGTTTTAGCGGCGAGACGGCGAACGCGGCGATTGCCGCCGGCCATGCCGACGCCATCGCGTTCGGCCGCATCTTTATCTCCAATCCGGATTTGCCGCGCCGCCTGCGGGAAGGCTACCCGCTGACGCCCTACAACCGCGCGACGTTTTATGGCGGGGAGGAGAAAGGCTATACGGATTATCCGGCGTATGGCGAACTGGAGCGGGCGTGATGACGGTGGAAACAGGAAACGCACATGGCAAAAGCAGCGACAGCAGCGGGCGTCGTCACCGGCCAATGCCTGTGCGGCAAGGTCGGCTTCGAAATCGACACGCCGGCGCGCTGGGCCTGGCACGATCATTCACCTCACAGCCGCCGCGCGCATGGCGCGGCGTATGCGACCTATGTCGGCAGCTGGCGCAAGCGGTTTCGGATCGCCAAGGGCGAGAAGAGCATCACGCGCTATGAGGACAAACCGACAAAGACGGTACGCAGCTTTTGCGCCCATTGCGGCACGCCGCTGTGTTACGAGCGCGCGCGCTCGCCGCATATGGTCAACATCCCGCGCGCGCTGTTTTCGGGTCGTACCGGCCGCCAGCCGCTCTATCACATCGCGATCGAGGAATTGCAGGAATGGGCCTATACCGGCGAGCCGCTGGTGCCGCTGAAAGGTTTTCCCGGCGTGGTCTGGCAGCGCTCGAAAAAGAAAAAACGCATTGATCACGAGGGAATGTTTTGATCAGGCCCTTGCCCGGACGCGCTGCGGCTTTTGCGACTTCGGTCGGGTTGCTTTTCGCGCCGGCTGGGCGGAAGGCATCGTCGCCACGAAATCGACGCCGCGCTTCACCCACTTCTTCAGCCCGGCCTCGGTTCGGTAGCCCTCAGGCGCGACGCGCAGGAAGCCGGCCATGGTGCGGCCGCGCATTTCCATGGGCTGGACGTGCGGCTCGCCCAACATCGAGGGATGTGCGTCCAGGCCGACGCGGACCAGGAGTCCGCCCCTTCCGCTCACGGAACAGCACATCCGTCCCTTCACCATGAAGCACAAGCCGCCCATCATCTTCCTTTCGACCACGTCGGTGCGGGCCGACAGCAGTTTGCGCACCCGTTCCGCGGTTTTTTCGTCATATGACATCGGCGTACTACGCTGGATGCGTTGCCAGGATTTCCGAGAGGCGATCGAAGCTGCTCCGCCAACCGGCGCCGATGTTGTTGCGCCGATCGGGCGCGGCAATGTCCGAGTGACGGACCGTGAGGCGCGTGCCTCCATCGATCGGCTCCAACAGGTACGTCACTGTCGAGGGCGTACCTGGCGCGCCGGCAAAATGCCACGTTTGTACCAGTTTCCGTGGCGGGTCGACCTCGAGGAATTTTCCCTCGAGCGCATATGGCCCGCCTCCCCCGATGCCCGAGGCGCGCCAGTATCCGCCGACGCGGACGTCGCCCGTCCATTCCCGCGTGTCGAACACGCCCGGATTGACCCACCAGTCAACGACCTCGGCCGAGGCCAGGGCCCGAAACACCCGCTCCGGTGTGGTGGCGAGTTCGACGGAGGCGACGATGCATCCGTCGACTAGGTCGGCAACTGCGCGTGCGCGCGTCTTGATCCCGCTCATTTGGCCTCCAGGTTACGCTTCAGTTTTGTCAAACTCACCTGCCAGAAAGCGCGATAGCCCTCCAGCCAGCCGGCCACGCTCTGCAGCGGTACTGGATTCACGGCATAGACCCGTTCACGCCCGATCCGCGTGTCGACCACCAGCCGCGCCTCGCGCAACACCTTTAAATGCTTGGAAACCGCCGGCCTGCTCGACTGGAAATCGGACGCCAGCGTGCCGGCATTGGCCGGCCCTGCGCGCAGACGATCGAGGATCGCCCGGCGGGTTGGATCGGCGATGGCACGAAACGCGTCCGTCTTTGCCTGTATCCGCGACATGTAACCGATTGATTACATAAATGACCGCCGGCGTCAAGAAACGAAGTTCGATCAGCAATCGCGCGCCTGACACGACAGCGCGCAACGCAGCCATGACCCACATCCATTGCGTCTGCCCTGCGAGATCGGTCATGTTGCAGCGAGCCCGACGGTAACGGCCGGGGCGAGGAGGAGACGAATGAAAAATCGCATCACCGGACGTTCGGCGTTTCTCGCGCTGCTCAAGGACGAAGGCATCACCCACCTGTTCGGCAATCCCGGCACCACCGAACTGCCGATCATGCATGCGCTGAAGGATCATCCCGACCTCACTTATGTGATGGCGATGCAGGAAAGTCTTGTCGTCGCCATCGCCGACGGCTTTAGCCGGGCCTCGGGGCGGCTGGTCGCCTGCAACGTCCATGTCGCGCCCGGTCTCGGCAATGCGATGGGCTCGCTCTACAACGCGAGTTTCACCGGCACGCCGATGATCCTGACCGCCGGCCAGCAGGAGCAGGGCCACGGCCTGACGGAGCCGCTGCTGTACGGCCCGCTGGTGCGGATGGCGGAGCCATTGGTCAAATGGGCGGTCGAGGTGACGCGTCTGGAAGATTTGCCCCGGATCGTGCGCCGCGCCGCCAAGATCGCGACCACGCCGCCGACCGGGCCGGTGTTCATCTCGCTGCCCGGCGATATCCTCAATGCCGAGGCCGGCATCGAGCTCGGACGTTCGACCCGCGTCGATACCCGCGTAAAACCTTCCGACGAGGCGTTGCAGGCGCTGGCCGCGCGCATTCTCAGAGCCGAGCGTCCGGTCATCGTCGCCGGCGATGAGATCGTCAAGAGCGATGCGCTGCAGGAGGCCGCATCGTTGGCTGCGACGCTGGGCTGTCCCGCCTATCAGCAGTCGGCGCCCTATGGCGCGCATTTCCTCTCCGAAAGTCCAAGTTTCATGGGCGCGCTGTCGCGCCTGCAGAAGCAGGTCCGCGAGGTGCTGTCGCCTTACGATCTCATGATCGTGCTCGGCGCCGATCCCCTGCGGATGTCGGTACACAGCGAAATCGACCCGCTGCCCGAGGGGTTGCCGATCCTGCAGATCGGCCTGGTCGAATGGGATCTCGCCAAGAACTACGGCGCCGAGATCGCGCTGAAGGCGGATGTGAGGGAAACGTTGCGTGCGCTAATCCCGGCGCTGAAGGCCGCCGGCGGCACCGCGCTCGAAACGCGCGCGCGCGAGGGGATTGCGGCGCTCAAGTCAAGGAATTGGACGGCGCGGCGTGCCGCCGTGGTCGAACAAATCACCAAAGCAAAAGATCGTTCGCCAATCGATCCGGACTTTTTGGCCCTGCAGGTGGTCGAGGCGATGCCGGACAACGCTATCCTGGTCGACGAGGGATTGACCTCCTCGCGGCAGATGCTGGCGCTGCGCCCGCATCGCGATCGCTACGGCTATCATGCGCTGGCTTCCGGCGGCATCGGCTGGGGCTTGCCGGCCTCCGTCGGCGTCAGCATGGCCAATCCGCATCGGCCGGTGGTGTGTTATTCCGGCGACGGCAGCGCGATGTATTCGATCCAGGCGCTGTGGACCGCGGCGCATCACAAATTGCCGCTCAACGTCGTGATCGTCAACAATGGCGGCTATCGCATCATCAAGCAGCGGCTCTTGGCGTTTCACGGCGACGATCATTATGTCGGCATGGATTTCGTCGATCCACCGGTGGATTTTACGGGTCTGGCAAAATCGCTTGGCGTGGAGGCGATGCGGATCACGGAGGCAAGCGAGTTGAAGTCCACGCTGACGTCCGCGTTCAAGCGACCCGGCGCGAAACTGATCGAGGTCGTGGTTGACGGTTCACTCTAGGTACTCCGGCGTCATCCCTGCGCAACGGCTTCGCCGTTGTCGCTGGAGGCGCGAGCCTTGCGGTGCACTTGCACCGCTGGGCGAGCCTCGAAGGATGGGCCACGGGTTGTCATCCTTCGAGGCTCGCCGAAGAGGCTCGCACCTCAGGATAACGGGAAAGGTCTGGAGCCTACTCCGCCGCCTTCGCCGCCATGCGCGGCCGATGCCGCACCGCCGGATGCGGCGCCGTCAGCCGCGCGCGACCGTGGCCGAACAGCTTTTCGCGCAACGTGCCCGGCGCGTAAGCGTCCTTGTAACGGCCGCGCCGCACCAGCTCCGGCACCAGCATGTCGGAAATATCCTCGAAGTCGCCCGGCGAGATCGCAAACGGCACATTCAAGCCATCGACACCGGTCTGATCGAACCAGGCTTCGATCTCGTCGGCGACCTTTTCGGGCGTGCCGACCACGACCGGCCCGATGCCGCCGATGCCGACATGCTGGGCGACCTCGCGCACGGTCCAGACGCGGTCCGGATCGGCGCGCGTGATGTTGTCCATCGCGGTGCGGCCGGCGTCGTTCTGAACGTGGCGCACCTGCTGGTCGAGATCGTAGGTGGAGAAATCAACGCCGGTCCAGCCGGACATCAAGGTCAGCGCGCCCTCCGGATTGATGTGGCTGCGATAGTCGGCGTATTTGGCTTTGGCCTCGGCCTCGGTTCGCCCGAGAATGATAGTGAACATGCTGAACATCAGGATTTCGGCCGGGTTGCGCCCGGCCTTGGCGGCGAGCTCGCGGATGGCGGCGACGCGCGGCGCGATGATTTTTGCCGAGGGGCCCGACATGAACACGCATTCGGCATGTTCGGCGGCGAATTGCCGTCCGCGCGGCGAGGTGCCGGCCTGATACAACACCGGCGTGCGTTGCGGCGACGGCTCGCTGAGGTGGATCGCATCGACGCGGTAATTGTTGCCCTGGTGCTGGACGCGATGCACTTTGGCGGGGTCGACAAAAATGCCGCTGATACGGTTGCGCAGCGCCGCGTCGTCCTCCCAGCTTCCTTCCCAGAGTTTGTAGACCACTTCCATGTATTCGTCGGCGACGTCGTAGCGGTCGTCATGCGCGGTCTGCTTGTCCTTGCCGGCGCCGCGCGCGGCGCTGTCGAGATAGCCGGTCACGACGTTCCAGCCGACCCGTCCCTCGGTGAGGTGGTCGAGCGTCGACATCCGCCGCGCGAACGTATAGGGCGGCTCGTAGGACAAATTGGAAGTCACCCCAAAGCCGAGATGTTCGGTGACCGCCGCCATTGCCGGAATCAAGAGCAGCGGATCGTTGCACGGCGTCTGCGTGGCGTTGCGCAGCGCCGCGTCGGAGCTGTTGCCGAACACATCATAGACGCCAAGCACGTCGGCGAGAAACAGCCCGTCGAACCGCCCGCGCTCCAGCGTCTTGGCCAGATCGGTCCAGTACGGCAGCCGGTTATAGTCGGCGGTGCGGTCGCGCGGATGGGTCCACAGTCCCGGCGATTGATGCGCGACGCAGTTCATCGCGAAGGCGTTGAGCCGGACTTGTTTTTTCATGATCCAAATGCCCTGCGGCGCGCCGCAGGGGCTCCCTTGATTTCGCCCGGTCTGAGCGCCGGACCGTGAGGCGGAAATTGTTGCATTCCAGCCGGCTTTGGCAAGGCAAATTCTTCACCTGCCGTGCCCACTTCCGGAGGACGTCATATCCCGATACGCTTGCGCAAAACGCGAAAGTTTCTTGGCAGGACATAGGTAAAACATGAGCAGAGCTGACGCTATCGCCCGGGCGCGCGAACACTTTCATTCCGGCGAGTTTTTGGCCGAACTCGGCCGCAGGGTGGCTTACCCGACGGAAAGCCAGAACCCCGAGCGGCGCGATGCGTTGCGCGCCTACCTTGCGGACGAACTCACGCCGGCGTTTTCGAAGCTCGACTTCTCGGCGCGATTGATCGAATCCCCGACCGGCAAGGGCCCCTATCTGCTCGCCGAATACCGCGAGAGCGCGACGGCGCCGACAGTCCTGATGTACGGCCATGGCGATGTCGTCGATGGCATGGTGGGGGAATGGCGGGACAATCTCGATCCGTGGCGGACCACAATTGCCGGCAATCGCGTCTATGGCCGCGGCACTGCCGACAACAAGGGCCAGCACAGCATCAATATGTCGGCGCTTGCGGCCGTGCGCGCGGCGCGCGGCGGCAAGCTCGGCTTCAATGCCAAATTCATCATCGAGACCGGCGAGGAGATCGGTTCGCCCGATCTGCGCCAGGTCTGCGAATCCTTGGCCGATGAATTGAAAGCCGATGTGTTTATCGGCTCCGACGGGCCGCGGCTTTCCGCCGATCGCCCCACCATCTTCCTCGGCTGCCGCGGGGGATTGCGAATTCACCTCGACGTGAGATTGCGCGAGGGCGCGCACCATTCCGGCAATTGGGGCGGCGTGCTCTCCAACGCCGGGACCATCCTTGCCAATGCGATCGCAACCCTCGTCGATGGCGAGGGGCGACTGCTGCTGGAGGAGTTAAAACCGCCGCGGATTTCGAACCAGATCCGCGCCGGGCTCGCCGACGTCAAGGTCGAGCCGATGGCTGATGAGCCGGCGCTGTCGCCGAATTGGGGCGAGGAAGGCCTCTCCCCGGCCGAGCGGCTTTATGCCTGGAACACGCTCGAAGTATTGGCGATGTCCACAGGCAATATCGAGAAGCCGGCGAATGCCATTCCAGGACGGGCGCGAGCGGTGCTGCAGCTTCGTTTTGTCGTCGGCACCAAGGTCGGCCAGGCGGTCGACGCCATCAGGGCGCATTTGCACGAGCATGGATTTTCGATGGTCGAGGTCAGCGCGGCGCAGAGCTTTGCCGCCTCGCGCACCGATTTCGACAGCCCCTGGGTCAAATGGACCGCGGACTCGATCCGGCAGACCACCGGAAAGCCGCCGGCGGTGTTGCCGAATTTCGGCGGCTCGCTGCCCAATGACGTGTTTTCGGACGGGCTCGGTTTGCCGACGATCTGGGTGCCGCACTCCTATCCGGGCTGCTCGCAGCACGCGCCCAACGAGCACATCCTGCTCTCGGTCACCGAGGAGGCGCTCGGTATCATGGCGGGGCTGTTCTGGGATTTGGGCGAGATGCCGCGCGTGCTGCAGAAATCGACCTGAACAGGCGGTCGAGACCGGAGAGCCCTGGAATGACAATATCCGCGTCGGCCGAATCGCCTGCAACGTCGCAAGCGCGCCCGGAAGCAAAGCGCCTCACCAAGCTCATTGTCGCGGTTTCGATCGGCAACGCGCTGGAATGGTATGACATCTCCTCTTACGGCTATTTCGCGGTCTATGTTGCCAAAGCCTTTTTCCCGAACAGCGACCCGACGGTCTCGCTGCTCCTGACCTTCGGAACATTCGGTCTGGCCTTCCTCATTCGCCCGATCGGCGGCGTTCTGCTTGGTGCCTATGCCGACCGCCACGGACGCAAGGCATCGTTGATGGTTTCGATCGTGCTGATGACCTTCGGCACGCTGGCGATCGCCGTCATGCCGAGCTACGCGACGATCGGCATCCTGGCGCCGATCGCGGTCCTGATCGCCCGCCTGGTGCAGGGATTTTCGGCCGGTGGCGAATTCGGAAGCTCGACCGCCTTCCTGGTGGAGCACGCGCCGGACCGCCGCGGGTTCATCGCAAGCTGGCAATTTGCCAGCCAGGGGTTCGGCCAGGTGCTGTCGTCCGCGTTCGGCGTCGGGCTGACATCGTGGTTGACGTCTGCCGAGATGGGCTCGTGGGGCTGGCGGATTCCGTTCCTGTTCGGCATCCTGGTCGGACCGGTCGGGATTTACATCCGCAACCATCTTGAAGACGCGACCGCTCCACCGACTGTCAACCAGAACCCGGTGCGGGAAGTCTTCCTGCATCAGAAGTTCCGAGTGCTCCTGGGCATCGGCGCGCTCGCGCTCTCGACCGCAGTCAACTACCTCATCGTCTATATGCCGACCTATGTGGTCAAAACGCTCAACCTGCCGGCGGTCGTCGGATTTGAGGCGACGCTCGCGGGAGCGCTCGCGGTGACCTTGCTGACGCCGATTGCCGGCATCATCTCCGACCGGATCGGCCGCACCACCCACATGATTGCGATCAATCTCCTGCTATTGGCCTCGATCGTACCGGCCTTCCTTCTGTTGACGAAGAATCCCACGCCGGCGATCATCATTCTCGCCGTACTCTGGCTGGCGACGCTGAAATCGCTCTACTTTGGGCCGCTCGCGGCCTTGATGTCGGAGCTGTTGCCGGCGGCGACGCGCGCGACGGGCCTCGGTCTTGGCTATAACATCGGCGTCACGCTGTTCGGCGGCATGGGGCCGGTGATCGTGACCTGGCTCGGCACAATCGCCTTCATCGGCGATCTGTCGCCGGCCTATTACCTGACATTCGTCGGTCTCTTAAGTCTGTCCGCGCTGTTGACGATCCGAAGCACGAAGGCTGCCTCGCATACGGGATGATGGCGTGGTTTTGGCCGCCCGAGCCAGCCGAAATCGGGGCATATCCCCCCATCACGGGCGCCGTCGGTGGGCGGGATCACGGCCGAAAGTCACATTCTATTCCGGCCCGATTTATGCAAGCATTGCCGAAGCCACCAAACGGGGAGAGGACGAATGAAACATTTACCTATCATGGGCCTTGCGCTCGCCGCCGCGCTCTGCGCAGGGCAGGGGCATGCCGAAGAGCTCACCGGGACCCTGAAGAACATCAAGGAAACCGGCGCGATCACGCTCGGTTTCCGCGACTCGTCGATCCCATTTTCCTATCTCGACGACAGCCAGAAGCCGATCGGCTTCGCCATGGACATCTGCTACAAGATCGTCGACGCCGTGAAGAAGGAGCTCAAGCTCGACAAGCTCGAGGTCAAGCTCAATCCGGTGACGTCATCGACCCGCATTCCGCTACTCGCCAACGGCACCATCGACCTCGAATGCGGCTCGACCACCAACAATGCCGAGCGGGAGAAGCAGATTGCCTTCACCAACACGCACTTCCTGACGGCGAGCCGCTTCGTCTCGAAGAAGGCAAACAAGCTCGACAAGATCGACGACCTCAAGGGAAAGTCGGTGGTCTCGACCTCGGGCACCACCAATATCAAGCAGCTCACGGAAGCCAACGCCGCGCGCAATCTGGGGATCAACATCATTCCCGCCAAGGATCACGCCGAGGCGTTCCTGATGGTGGAGACCGACCGTGCGGTGGCGTTCGTGATGGACGATATCCTGCTCTCGAGCCTGGTCGCCGGATCGAAAGAGCCCGCCGCCTATGCGATCTCCAGCGACGCGTTCTCCAAGCCCGAGCCCTACGGCATCATGCTGCGGAAGGACGATCCGGCGTTCAAGAAGGTGGTCGATGCGGCGACCGCCGCGCTCTATACCAGCGGCGAGGGCCAGAAGCTCTATGACAAATGGTTCATGCAGAAGATCCCGCCCAAGGGATTGAATCTCAACGCGCCGATCTCGCCGCAGCTGAAGCACGAGTTCGCCAAGCCTTCGGATTCTCCCGATCCGGATTCCTATAAGGCGATGTGAGAGTTTTCCGGCTCGTGCGATGGCGCGGTGATTGCATGGGTACGCATCGCACGAGTACGCATCGCACGAGTACGCATCGCATGAGTACGCATCGTTAGTGTCGCGGCTGGCGCACGGATTGGCCTGTGAACTATCACTGGAATTGGCGCATCTTCCTGGAGCCGGCCCCTAGCGGGACCGGCACCTATCTCGACATGCTGTTATCGGGGTTGCTGCTGACCATCGAGACCGCGCTCTGCGCCTGGATCATCGCGCTGGCGCTCGGATCGGTGGTCGGCGTATTACGCACGCTGCCGTCGAAGACGGCGTCCTGGGCCGGCTTCCTGTACGTCGAGTTTTTCCGCAACATGCCGCTGTTGGTGCAGCTGTTTGTCTGGTTCTTCGTTTTGCCGGAGTTGTTGCCGCAATCGTGGGGGCTCTGGCTAAAACAGATGCCGAACGCGCCGTTCTACACCGCGGCGATAGGGATCGGGCTGTTCATGTCGGCGCGCGTCGCCGAGCAAACCCGTGCCGGCATCAACTCGCTGCCGCGCGGCCAGAAACTGGCCGCAACCGCGCTCGGACTGACCACCGCGCAGACCTATCGCTACGTGCTGCTGCCGATGGCGTTTCGCATCATGATGCCGCCGCTGACGTCGGAATTTCTGGCGACCATCAAGAATACCTCGGTCGCCATCACCATCGGCCTGATCGAACTGACGGCGGAAGCCCGCGCGATGCAGGAGTTCTCCTTTCAGGTGTTCGAAGCGTTTACCGCGGCGACCGTGCTCTATCTGCTCGTCAATATCGTCGTCGTCACCGCGATGCGCTTCCTGGAGCGCGCGATCGCGGTTCCCGGCTACATCACCGGGAAATGAGCCGCAGCGATGTTCGCCAATTTCGATTTCGATGTCATCCGCCGCTCGCTGTCGTATCTGTTCTTCGACGGCATGACATTTACGCTGACCCTGACCGGGCTGTCCGCGCTCGGAGGCCTGATCTTCGGCACGTTGATCGCGCTGATGCGGCTGTCGGGTCTGAAGCTGCTCGGCCACATTGCCGGGCTCTACGTCGACCTGATGCGCTCGCTGCCATTGGTGCTGGTGATCTTCTGGTTCTATTTTCTGGTGCCCTACATCGGGCAGTGGCTGATTGGAGCGCCGCGACCGATACACGTCGGCGCATTTGCCTCCTCGCTCATCACCTTCATCCTGTTCGAGGCGGCGTATTTCTCCGAAATCATGCGCGCCGGCATCCAGTCGATCTCGAAGGGACAGCCCGCCGCCGCCCAGGCGCTCGGCCTGACCTACAGCCAGACCATGCGCTATGTCGTGCTGCCGCAGGCGTTCCGGAACATGCTGCCGGTGCTGCTGACGCAGACCATCGTGCTATTCCAGGACACGTCGCTGGTCTACGTGGTGTCGATCACCGACTTTCTGGGCGCCGCCAGCAAGGTCGCGCAACGTGACGGACGGCTGGTCGAGATGTATCTGTTCGCGGCCATCGTCTATTTCATCATTTCCTGCATCGCGTCCTTCGGCGTCCGCCGCCTGCAGTCGCGCATCGCCTTCGTGCATTAGCGAGATCCATATGATCGAGATCAACCACGTCGACAAATGGTACGGCCCCAGCTTTCAGGCGCTGAAGGATTGCACGACGAGCGTCGCCAAGGGCGAGGTAGTGGTGGTGTGCGGTCCCTCGGGTTCGGGGAAATCCACCTTGATAAAATGCGTCAACGCGCTGGAGCCGTTCCAGAGCGGCGAAATCATTCTCGACGGCATCAGGGTCAACGATATCAGGACAAACCTGCCGAAACTGCGCGCCCGCGTCGGCATGGTATTCCAGCATTTTGAATTGTTTCCGCACTTGAGGATCATCGACAACCTTTGTCTCGGGCAGGAAAAAGTACTGGGGCGCTCGCATGACGAAGCGCTCGCAAAGGCGTCAAAACTGCTCGATCGCGTCGGGTTGAAGGACCATGCGCGCAAATACCCGGCGGAATTATCCGGCGGCCAGCAGCAGCGCGTCGCGATTGCGCGTGCGCTCGCCATGGACCCGATCGCGATGCTGTTCGACGAGCCGACCTCGGCGCTCGACCCGGAGATGATCTCCGAGGTGCTCGACGTGATGGTCGACCTCGCCCGCGAGGGCATGACCATGATGGTCGTCACCCACGAAATGGGCTTTGCCAGCAAGGTCGCGCATCGCGTGATCTTCATGGACCAGGGCGAGATCGTAGAGGACGCGCTGAAGACCGATTTCTTCGGCAGCCCCCGCAGCGACCGCGCGCAGAAGTTTCTGTCGAAGATTCTGTCGCATTAGGACAGTGAGCGAGGGTTTATCGGCATCAACAATTTGCGTATACCGTTCCGCACCACCGCCTCGTATCCCCCGCAGGAGAATTCGCTTGGACCAGATCGCCTACGTCAACGGATCGTTCGTGCCGCTCAGTGAGGCAAAAGTCTCGATACTGGATCGCGGCTTTCTGTTCGCCGATGGCATCTACGAGGTCGCGGCCGTGCTGGACGGCAAGCTGATCGACAGCGCCTCGCATTTGGCGCGGCTGGAGCGTTCGGTCGGCGAGATTGCGCTGGTTCTGCCGGAAACGACCGCCCGGATTCAGGAGATCCAGAAGGAATTGATCGCGCGCAACAATCTCGTCAGCGGCATGGTCTATCTCGAGGTGACGCGCGGCGCCGACAGTGGCCGCGATTTTGCGTTTCCCAAGGCCGTCAAACCGACGCTGGTGATGTTCACGTCGGTCAAGGACATCGTCAACGCGGCGTCCGCCAGGACCGGCATCGGCGTGATCACGGTGCCCGACATCCGCTGGGAGCGGCGCGACATCAAGAGCGTGGCGCTGCTGGCGCAGGTATTGGCAAAACAGGCCGCCGCCGAAGCCGGCGCCGGCGAAGCCTGGATGATCGAGGACGGCAAGGTGACCGAGGGCGGCTCGTCGTCGGCCTTCATCCTGACGCAGGACGACGTGCTGGTGACGCGCCAAAATTCATCGGCGATTTTGCCGGGCTGCACCCGCAAGGCGGTGGTCGCGCTCGCCGAAGAGCGCCAGCTCCGCGTCGAGGAGCGGGCGTTTACCGTGGAAGAAGCGCTGGCGGCGAAGGAAGCCTTCATCACCAGCGCCACCGTGTTCGTGCAGGCGGTGGTTTCGATTGACGGCAAGACGGTCGCGAACGGCAAGCCCGGCCCGATGACCAGCCGGTTGCGCGAGATCTACGTCGATTTCGCCCGCGCCACCGCGGTGTGAATTTGCCCGGCGTGCGGCGGAGGAACACATCCTCAATCATGTCGGAGGTTACCCCAGGATCATCCTGGCCGGCCAATCGTCGTGCGTTGTATCGCCCCCGGTCCAGTGTAGCGCGCTGCTCTTGGGCGCCTTTTGCTCGCAGGAAAGACAGTGAGCATTATGATGTTCAATCGGCTTTGCGAGCGCAGGTGAACCGGTCGACATGACGATCGAAACCACCAACAATTTGGCCATCGTTTTGAGGTGCATCATGACGGAACTCCTTTTCGGTTTCACGACGATCAAAGGATGACCGTGTGTACTTCCGATAAGGTGCGCCCTGTCCGATGATCATTCCAACGGATAATTTGGCTTGTATTGATCGATGTATTCGATGATTTCCCGGCACGACGCGCCGGCCGCGCGGCGGAATTTCGCCCGCGACTCCGCCGGACCACTTGCGCGAAATCCCCGTGGATTTCGCGCGCGCCCTGCGGTGTGAATTTTGCGCCGCCGCGATTATGCGGCGGCTTTGGCCTTCACCGGCGGCACAGAGCGGAAGCTGATCGCGATCCGGTTCCAGGCGTTGATGGTCGCGACCAGCATGGTCAGATTGACCGTCTCTTCCTCCGAGAAGTGCTTGCGGACTTCGTCATAGACGTCGTCGGGAGCGTGGGTTTCCGAAATCAGCGTCACCGCCTCGGTCCATGCCAGTGCTGCGCGCTCGCGGTCGGTATAGGAAGGCGCCTCCCGCCAGGCGTCTAGCAGATACAGGCGCTGCTCGGTTTCGCCGTGCTTGCGGGCATCCTGGGTGTGCATGTTGATGCAGAACGCGCAACCGTTGATTTGCGAGGCCCGGGTCTTGACCAGTTCGATCAGGGATTTTTCGAGGCCACTTCCCTGCACCTGGGCTTCGAGCGCGCCGAGCGCTTTGATGGTATCGGGTGCGACCTGGTAGGCGTTCAATCGGGGTTTCATGGCTGTTCTCCTTTCGCTTCGTGGTTTGAGGGATGGTTTCAGTGCGCGCCGCCGCCTGCAAGCTGGCCGGGCTTTTTGAGCAGCAGTGTGGCCATGAGAGCGACCAGCATCGAGGCTCCCAGCAGGTAAAAAGTATCGCTGAAGGCGAGAATAAAGGCCTGTTTCTGCACGATGTGGCCGATCGCGACCAACGCGCGATGCGAGGCATCGGCAGGGTCGATGACGCCGTGATTGACAAAATATTGCGTGAGCTGATCGATCCGGGTGCGGGTCGCCTGTTCGAACAGCGAGACCGACTGCATCAGCACGTTGGAATGATACTGCTCGCGCTTGGTCACGAAGGTCTGCAGCACGGCGATGCCGACGGCGCCGCCGAGATTGCGCATCATGTTGAACAGCCCCGAGGCCGAGCCGGCGTTTTCCGCCTCGATGCCCGCGGTCGCGACCGCGGAAAGCGGGGTCATGATCAGCGCCTGGCCGATGGCGCGGACGACGTTGGGCCAGAACAACTGATCATCGGCATAATCCGATGTCATGTAGATGTTCATGAAGTTGGAAACCGCGAACAGCGCGAAGCCGACACCGATCACAAGCCGCGGGTCGAAGCGCCTCATCAGCCGCGGCACCAGCGGGATCAACACCAGCTGCGGCAAACCGGTCCAGGCCAGCACCATGCCGATCTGCTCGGCATTATAGCCCTGGATACGCGACAGATAGACCGGCAGGATATAGACCGAACCGTACAGCGCGATGCCGAGCAGGAAATTGGCAAGCATGCCGAAGCCGAAATTGCGGCGGGCGAGCAGCCGCAGATTCAACAACGGCTTCGTGGCCGTCAGTTCGATGGCGAGGAATGCCACGAGCGACACCGCGGCGATGATCGACAGGCGAACGATAAAAGCCGATCCGAACCAGTCGTCCTTGTTGCCTTCCTCGAGCACGGTCTGCAGCGCGCTGAGGCCGATCGCCATGGTGAAGATGCCCGGCCAATCGCCCTCGCGCAGCAGCGAAAGTTTCATGGGCTTCGCGTCCAGCGAGAACCAGAGCATGCCGATCATCAGCACGCCCGGCACCAGATTGACGTAGAAGATGTACTGCCAGCCCCAGTTTTCCGTGAGGTAGCCGCCGATGGTCGGGCCGATGGCGGGCGCAAACGTCGCCGATAATGCGAATAGCGCGAGGCCGACGGGCTGCTTCGCCTTCGGCAGTAGCGTGATGATCAGCGTAAAGGCCATCGGGATCAGCACGCCGCCGGTAAAACCTTGCACTGCGCGCAACACGATCATCTGCGGCAGGTCCTGGGCGAGGGCGCAAGCGGCGGAAAAGACGAGAAAGAGAACGGCGTTGGTCAAAAGGTAGACGCGGACCGAGAACACCTGCGCGAGCCAGCCGCTTAAGGGGATCACCACGATCTCGGCGATCAAATAAGAGGTCGAGATCCATCCGCCGTCGTCGATGCCGGCGCCGATCGCGCCCTGGACATCCGCCAGCGATGCGTTGACGATCTGGATGTTGAGCACCGCCATGAACGCGCCGAGCGTGGCGCCGAACACGGCAAGCCAGGTTTTTACGGAAACCGACGGGACCGTGTTGGTCGGCGCGGCCTTGATTTGGGCGGGCGGTATACCGTCGATGGTGGCCTGGAGCGCGGTCATGGGTCTCTCCCCTTGGCTGGCAGAGGCAGAATGCATTGAGCGGGCTGGTTCGATAACCCGGGAAAAATGAGAAGGATTATCCAGCAGGGTTCTATAATCTCCTGCTGATAGGTTGTTCGGGTCAGCCGCCGTTCGACTTTGCCAGGGCGGCATCGGACGCAAGCCGGCTGCCGGTGGCGCGCTCGGCGAGCACGGTGGCCTTGGTGTCGACGGTCGGCTCGGCCGACATGCCCGGACGCAACAGGCCGGTCAGGCTGTGATTGTCGAGCGCGATCTTCACCGGCACCCGCTGCACGATCTTGGTGAAATTGCCGGTGGCGTTGTCGGGCGGCAGCAGCGCGAATTCGAGCCCGCTCGCCGGCGACAGGCTGTCGACGTGGCCCCTGAGCCTCGTGTCATGGAAACTGTCGATCCGGATTTCGACCGGCTGGCCGTTGCGCACATGCGTAAGCTGGGTTTCCTTGAAATTCGCCACCACGTAGACCGCGTCGAGGGGAACGACCGCCATCAGTTGCGTGCCGGCCTGCACGTATTGCCCGACCCGCAGCGACCGTGCGCCCACAGTGCCGTCGACCGGGGCTGATATCTTCGTGTAGGACAGGTTCAGCGCGGCCTGTTGCGCGACCGCGCGGGCGTGATCGAGTTGCGCTACCGCCTTGGCGCGGTCCGTGGTGAGGACGTCAACCTTCCGCTGCGCTGCCAGCAGACCGGATTTGCCGTGCTGCAGCTGTGCGATCTTTTCGCGCAACGCCGCGTCGGTCTGCTGGGCGCGCTGGATGGTGCCGGAGCCCGACTTCATCAGATCGTCGTAGCGGGCACGTTCCTCTTGCGCGAATTTCAAATTGGCTTCGGCAGCGGCGACATCGGCGGTGCCTTGCTCGATCACCGGCTGCTGCAGAGCGAGCTGCGCATCGAGGTTGCGCACCGCGGCTTCGGACGCGGCGACATCGGCATTGGCCTGGTCGAGCGCGGTGCGGAAATCGCGGTCGTCGATCTTGGCCAGCAACTGCCCGGCTTTCACCGGCTGGTTGTCGCCGACCAGCACGTCCGCGATATAGCCTGAGACCTTTGGCGAGATGATCGTGGAATCCGCCTGGACGTAGGCGTCGTCGGTCGTCTCCAGGTACCGGCCCGTCGTGAGGTAGCCGTAGCCGAAGTCGGCCGCACCGGCGACGCCGAGCGCGACCGCCAGCGCCAGACCGGCGCGCTTGATTGCCTGACGGGACGGGCGAAGGCTGGTTTTCGTATTCAGATCAGTGACATAGGTTAGTTCCGTCATGGCATCCTCCTGAAGCGGTCGGCGTCCCCCCAGGAGGGCGCGTTGGATTTGGCCGAAACATGCAATGTCCCGCGGAATGTGATAATCCGGAAAAAAATGGAAGCATTATCCATCCCAAGCGGATAATCGGAGGCGCCCGCATGGACCGGTTGACCAGTCTGACGGCATTCGTTCGGGTGGTGGACAGCGGCGGGTTTTCGGCCGCCGGCCGCAAGCTCAACATGTCGACGACGATGGTGAGCAATCACGTCCAGGCGCTCGAAGAGCGGCTCGGCGCGCGGCTGCTCCATCGCACGACGCGAAAGGTCAGCGTCACGGAAGTCGGCAGGGCCTATTACGATCGCGCCATCCAGATCCTTGCCGATCTCGAGCAGGCCGACGATATCGCCGGCGCCCTGCAATCGACGCCGCGCGGCACGCTGCGGATCTTTACCGCGACTCATATCGTCCCGTTTGTGGCGCCGGTGGTCGCCGAATTCCTAGCCGCCTATCCTGCCGTCACCGTCGACCTCAACATGGGCGAGCGCGCCATCGATATCATCGACGAGGGATTTGACGTGGCGATAAGGCTGACGCCACCGCCGGATTCCTCGCTGATCGTCCGCAGTCTCGCCACCTGGCGGCATGTGCTGTGCTGCTCGCCGGCCTATCTTGAAAAACATGCCCAGCTGCGGCAATTATCCGAGCTCGCCGACCATAACTGCGTTCGCCACGTGCTCTACCCCTATCAGGACGAGTGGCGTTTCGCCGATCGCAAGGGCACGCCGGCCTCAGTAAGGATCTCCGGCAACTTGGTCTCCAATAGCGGCGATATGCTGCGGACGGCCGCATTGCAGGGTGTCGGCATTTTGCTCGGGCCAGGGTTTTTAGTCGCCGACGATCTCGATTCCGGCCGCCTGATTCGCCTGTTGCCCGAATACCGCCCGGTCGAATTATCGATGACCGCGGTTTACCCGCACCGTCACCATCTCTCGGCAAAAGTCCGCAGTTTTATCGATCTTCTCGCCCACCACAGCGCCGAGCATCAGAAGCTGATCAATCCGTATGCCTGAGGGGCAAACGCAGGCCCCGCGCGCTCTGGATCGGCTTGCAGCAATGCAATAACGTCGGCCCGCGCAACGTCATCGGGCAGCAATGTTTCCGCATCACCTCGCACTCACCCGCAACATCGTCACCGGGCTCACGGCGCTCGCCGCGGTCGCGCTCGCTGCGCCTTTGCCGGCCAAAACCGTTGAACTGGGGCCGCCGCCGGGAGCGGTACTGTCGGTCGAAAAGCTTTCGGCCATCGACGATTTCGTCAACGGCGAAATCGCCGCGGGCAGGATTCCCGGCGCCACCGTTCTGGTGCAGCGGCATGGCGAACCGGTCTATCTCAAATGGTTCGGCACGCGCGACCCCGAAACGGGCACGCCGATCACGGAGGACACGATCTTTCCGATCCATTCGGTCACCAAGACCATTACCAGCGTCGCCGCCATGATGCTGATTGAGCGGGGCAAGATCGCGCTCACCGATCCCGTCAGCAAATACATCCCGTCCTTCGCCGGGATGAAAGTCGGCGTCGAGCGAAAGGATGATGCGGGCCGCGCCGTGCTCGATCTGGCGCCGCCGCGCCGGCCGATCAATATCGAGGACCTCTTGCTGCATACCTCCGGCATCACCTACGGCTTCTATGGCGATGGTTTGGTGAAGAAAGCCTATGAAGGCATTTATCTCGGCGATTTCGACAATGCCGAATTCGCCGAACGGATCGCCAAGGTTCCGCTGGCCGAACAGCCGCGCACGCTGTGGGATTACGGGCATTCGACCGACATCGTCGGCCGGATCATCGAGGTGGTATCGGGCCAATCGCTCTATCAATTCGAGAAGGCCAATTTGCTCGATCCTCTCGGCATGAAGACGACAAAGTTCTTCTTGACCGATCCGGCCGAGCGGGCGCGCTACGCCCAGCCGCTCGCCAAGGACCGCCATGTCGAGCGAAATTCACTCAATGTCACACGATGGGAATCCGGCGGCGGCGGCATGGTCTCCACCATCGCGGATTTTGCCCGTTACGGGCAAATGCTGCTCAACGGCGGAACCCTGGGCGGAAAAACCTATTTGAGGCCGGCGACATTCGCCGCCATGACCACCGATCATATCGGCCCGGGCTCGGGCGTCGCACGCGATTATTTCTATTTCCCCGGCGACGGTTTTGGATTTGGCTACGGCTTCGGGGTCCGCACCGATCCCGGCAACGCGGTGCCGCCGCCGCCGGGCTCGCTCGGCGAGATCAAATGGGACGGCGCGACCGGTTGTTATATCGTGGTCGACCGCGCCCAGGATATGTTCTTTGTCGTGATGCAGGACTCGCCGTCCGGGCGGATGCATGTCATCACGACGATCAAGAAGATTATCTACGATGCGTTCGGAAAATGATGCTGCGAAAACCAGACCAGAGTGATCAGGCGATAGCGGCGCCGGTGCGCATCATAGCGTTCGACCGCGCACGCACGTTCATCACGCTGTTGGTGCTGCTCCACCATTCGGTCGTCAATTACACCCATTTCGGCAGCGGCGACAAAATGCGCTGGCTCGGCTTCGATCTGGTCGTGCTGTTCAACGACAGCTTCTTCATGGCCTGCATGTTCTTCATCTCCGGCCTGTTCGTCCGCGACAGCCTGGCGCGAAGGGGATCGGCGAACTTCCTGGGCAACCGTGCCTGGCGGATTGGCGTGCCGTTCTTGATCTCGATCTTCGTGTTGATGCCGCTTGCCTATTATCCGACGTTTCTGCGCTACCATCTGCCGGGAACGACCGATTTCAACTTCTTCCATTTCTGGTGGCACACGCTGACCATCGGACCATGGCCGTCGGGCCCTTCCTGGTTCTTGTGGGTGCTGTTGGCGCTGGATGCGATCGCGGCCGCGGTCTGGTCCATGGCACCTCGCGCGCTGGAGGCGCTGGGCCGGCCGATCTTTGCCCTGCGCTACCGGCCGGGCTTTGCCTTCGCCGCGTTCCTGGTTTTCTCGATCATCGTCTATCTGCCGATGCGCCTGATCTTTGGCGATGCGAGCTGGCTCGAGCCCGGCGGTTATCCGCTGCCGATCCAGACCAGCCGCATCCTGCTTTATGCCGGATATTTCTTTGCCGGCGTCGGCGTCGGCGCCATCAATCTGAGGGCGGGCCCGCTTGCGCAAAATGGCGAGCTGGCAAGCCGCTGGAAGGTGTGGCCCGGCTTTGCGCTGGTGTTCTACGGCGCGATCCTGTTGCTGGTTTATGCTCACCATAATTGGATCGCGAATTTCAATTCGCCGCCGCTGTGGTGGCGTACGGCCTATGGTCTCGCCTTTGCGTTGTTCAGCGCCGCGATGACATTCGCGGTGCCCGCGTTTTACCTGCGCTTTGAAAAATCCAGCCTGCGCCTGCTCGACGCCTTGCGGCCCTCGGCGTATGGGATCTTCCTCGTGCATTATATCTTCATCATCTGGCTGCAATACGTCATGTATGACCAGTCATTCCCGGCGTTCGTCAAATTTGCGATCGTTTTCGCCGGCACGCTTTCGCTGAGCTGGGCGCTCGTCGTGATTTTGCGAAAGATTCCCGTCGTGGCGCGGATGATCTGAAATGGCCCGTCAATCCGTGGCGATGCCGACCGTCCGAGCGATGCTCCCGTGGCTCGTGCTTGCAGCACTATTGTTCCCAGTATTTTCGCCGAACAACGCGCTGGCCTCCTATCCCGAGCGAATCATAAAAATCGTGGTGCCGTTCGCGCCGGGCGGCGGCACCGACGTGGTGGCGCGGACGCTGGCGCGGGAGATGGCGAGGGACCTCGGCGTATCGGTCATTGTCGAGAACAAGCCGGGCGCGGGGACCATCATCGGCACCCAGGCGGTCGCCGTCAGCGAGGCGGACGGCTACACGCTTCTGATGGGCACGTTCGCGAATGCCGTCAATCCGAGCCTGAACGCGAAATTGCCCTACGACCCGCACAAGGATTTTGCGCCGGTGGCGCTGGTGGCGCGCTCCTTCAATATCGTCGTGGTCAATCCCAAATCCGCGATCAGGTCGATCGCGGATTTGATCGCGGCGGCAAAAGCCGATCCGGGGAAATTATCCTATGGGACCTACGGCACCGGCACCTCGGCGCATCTCGCGGGCGAGCTGTTCAAGAACCTCGCCAAGGTCGACCTGACCACGGTGCCCTACAAGGGCGCCGCGCCTGCCATCACCGATCTGATCGGCGGCCAGATCCAGGTGATGTTTACCACCGTTGCGAGCGCGGCTTCCTTGATCGAGGCCGGCCAGTTGCGGGCGCTGGCGGTGACGTCGGCGGAGCGGTCGCCGGCGTTTCCGGACTTGCCGACGGTCGCGGAAGCCGGCGTTCCCGGCTACGCCGCGGAGAGCTGGTACGGTCTGTTCGCGCCGGCCAAGACGCCAAGGGACGTCATCGACCGCCTCAATAAATCCGCCGCGATGGCGGTTCAGTCCGAGGCGTTCAAGCGGCTCGGCGTCAACGAGGGCCTCGTCATGGTCGCGCGGCCCCCGGAGGAGCTTGAACGATATTTTCGCGGCGAGGAAGTGCGCTGGCGCAAGGTGATCCAGGACGCCGGGATCAAGGTCGAGTAGCGAGAGCGGCGGCAATCCAGGGTTTGCCGCTCTTTTTTCGGAATAATCGCTGAATAGTGGGGTTGCAGGGGGAACATCCGCAGCGCGTGAGCCGTTGCGCACTCTTTGAAGCATCAAGAAAAAACTGAACGGGAGAGAGCGCGATGAGGCTACCGGCGGGCGGAATAAGCGTTGTTGTTACAGGACAATTGGGCGCAGCCGCGCTCTTGTGCTCTGCGATAGAGATCGCCGGTCCAGCCGCCCGCCATGCTCAAACCGCGTATTCGCCGATGCTCGAGGTTCCGGCGCGCGGTGTGCCGGTCGCCTCGACGGTGAGCCCGCAGATCGCCGGCTTCTTCGACAAGCATCTGGGGAGATAGCCCGTCGACCGCATAACCAAATTTGCAACCATCAACTCGCGAATTCAGGGAGGTCTCAATGTCCGGCATGAACACGCGCATCCTCGCTGCTCTAAGCTTCACGCTGATCTGCCTCGCTTTGCCGGCGTCGGCGCAGGAGATCACGCGCATCCGCGGCACCGTCGATCGTATCGAAGGCCCGGTTTACGTGATCAAGAGCCGTGACGGCACCGAACTGAAGCTGACGCTGACCGACAATCCGCTCTTTGTCGCCATCGCGCCGGCGACGATGGCCGACATCAAGCCGGGGATGTTCGTTGGCTCCGCCGGAATGATGCAGCCCGACGGCACCCAAAAGGCGATCGAGGTGCATATCTTCCCGGAATCGATGCGCGGTACCGGCGAGGGGCATTACGACTGGGATCTCAAGCCGGTGAGCAAGATGACCAACGGCAATGTCGAGCAGACCGTTGCCGGGGTCGACGGACCGGTATTGTCGGTCAAGTACAAGGGCGGCGAGAAGAAGCTGATGGTGACCCCGGAGACGGTGGTTGTCACTTACGTCCCCGGCAACAAGGACGAGGTCAAGCCCGGCACCAAGGTTTTTGTTGCGGCGAAAAAGCAAGCGGACGGGACCTACCAGGCCCCGCGCATCACCTATGGCAAAAACGGCGCGGGGCCCGCGTTCTAGGTCCGATGTGAGGCCGCAGCGCGATCGACTGTCGTAACGGCGAAAACAAAAACTTCAACCCGGAGAAACGTAATGCGTTCTATCGTTTCGATGCTACTTGCGGCTTGCGCGATCGCGGTCGTGAATTCGCCAACCCTTGCGCAAACACAGGCGCCCGCGCCCGCGAGTCCTCCGGCGCAACCGCCCTCGGGCGGAACGCCCGACGCGATACCGTTCGATATTCCCTACGGCGTATCGATCGGGCTCGAGCGCGCCAAGCAGGTGACGGCTGCGGCCGAAACTGAGGCCAAACGGCGGAACTGGAAGATGAACATCGCCGTGGTCGATACCAACGGCGAACTGGTGCAGTTCGAGCGGATGGAGGGCGCACAGATCGCGTCCGGCCCGATTTCGATCGGCAAGGCCCGGACTTCGGCGCGCTTCCGCCGGGAGTCGCGCACGTTCTACAACGCCTATGAGACCGGACATGGCTACGTAGCCACGCTCGATCCCACCCTGGTCGCGAGCCCCGGCGGATTTCCGCTGGTCGAAGGCGGCAAGCTGATCGGCGCCGTCGGTTGCAGCGGCGGCACCGGCGATCAGGACGCCGCCACCTGCAAGGCCGGTGCGGAGGTCATGAAGTAAGAATAATACGGGATTGTCCCGGCGCGACGCAGAGCCGGGGCCTCATGCAGGCGTCGCGGCGGCAGGACCGCGCGCGGCGCGCTGCTGGTCACGAAATCGCGTTTCGATGACCGCGCTGCAGCATCAATAAATGGGCTGGCGGCGCAACAATTCGCTCCCCAAATAGTTCCAGCAAGGGAACGCCGGCGAAGCCGCCGGCCAGGAAGCGGGAGTAGGCCCATGTGGATGCTGTTGCTGGTGCCGTTCGTCGGTCTGTTGTGGGTGCCGTTCTATAATTCGCTGGAACCATCGCTGTTCGGCTTCCCGTTTTTCTATTGGTACCAGCTCGCGTGGGTGCCGATCACTTCAGTGCTGATCTGGCTGGTCTATCGCAGCCGCACCCCCGACGAGGCCCCATAAATCTCGCGCGGCACATTTCCAACAAGGCATCGTCATGGCTATCGACTGGCTTGCGCTTACGATCTTCATCTTCTTCTTTGCGCTGGTCACCGTGATGGGATTCTTCGCCGCGCGCTGGAAGGCCGGCCCGGTCGGCGCGAATCTTGACGAATGGGGATTGGGCGGGCGGCAGTTCGGCACCTGGATCACCTGGTTTCTGGTCGGCGGCGATTTCTATACCGCCTATACCGTGATCGCGGTGCCGGCGCTGGTCTACGCGGTCGGCGCCTATGGCTTCTTCGCGCTGCCGTATACCATCATCGTCTATCCCTTCGTGTTCGCGGTGATGCCGCTGTTGTGGAAGACCGCGCACGCCAACGGTCATGTCACCGCGGCCGATGTGGTCCACGGCACCTACAGGTCGCGCGCCCTTGAATTGGCGGTCGCGCTCACCGGCATGGTGGCGACCATGCCCTACATCGCGCTGCAGCTGATCGGCATGGGCGTGGTGATCAAGGCGATGGGGCTGTCAGGCGAATTGCCGATCGTCGCCGCTTTCATCATCCTTGCGCTGTACACCTATAGCTCAGGCCTGCGCGCCCCGGCGCTGATCGCCTTCGTCAAGGACATCATGATCTATATCGTCGTGCTGGTGGCGGTGGTGATCGTGCCTGCAAAACTCGGCGGCTATGGCGCGGTGTTTGCCGCGGCCAACGACGCATTTGAGGCGAAGGGTGGCGCCACGGGCCTGATCCTGCAGCCGGGCCAGATGTTGCCTTACGCGACGCTGGCGCTGGGTTCGGCGCTGGCCGCGTTCATGTATCCGCACACGCTGACCGGAATCTTCGCCTCGAAGTCCGCTAACACCATCCGCAAGAACGCCATCCTGCTGCCGGCCTATACGCTTTTGTTGGGCCTGATCGCATTGCTCGGTTACATGGCCTATGCCGCGCAGATAAAGGTGTCCTCGCCGAACGACGTGGTGCCCGAGCTGTTCAAGGCGCTGTTCCCGTCGTGGTTTGCGGGCTTTGCCTTTGCGGCGATCGCGATCGGCGCGCTGGTGCCGGCCGCGGTGATGAGCATCGGCGCCGCCAACCTGTTCACCCGCAACGTCTGGAAATCCTATGTCGATCCCGGCATCAGCCATGCCGGCGAGGCGGCGGTCGCCAAGATCGCGTCGCTGGTGGTCAAGCTCGGCGCACTGGCATTTACCCTCTTCTTGCCGGTGCATTATGCGCTCGACCTGCAATTGCTCGGAGGCTTGTGGATTTTGCAGACGTTTCCGGCGCTGGTATTCGGATTGTTCACGCGCTGGTTCCGCTCCGAAGGCCTGCTGCTCGGCTGGGCCGCCGGCATCCTCTGGGGATCGTGGGCGGCGTGGAGCAATGGGCTGAAGCCGGTTGCGACCATCGACCTCGGCGGCGTGAGTTATGCGTTCTATGTCGGGCTCGGCGCGCTGATCCTCAATGTCGTGGTCGCGGTGATCGCGACCGTGATTGTTGCGATGGTCGCGCCCGATCGAACTGCGAGTGCTCAATCCCGATAGCTCACCCGCGCTAAACCTTCTCCGCAACGAACCGATTGCGCAAGGTGCCGATGCCGGTGATCTGGATCTCGACGACGTCGCCGGCTTTCAGGTCGGGGGAGGCGCCGTCGGTGCCCATCCAGATCACGTCGCGGGGCCACAGCGTAAAATATTTTGTCATCTCGGCGATGAAGGGTTTGATCCCGAAGATCATGTCGTTGGTGTGGAAGCGGTTGCTCTCCTTGCCGTTCACTTTGACGATGGTTTCCATCTTGTCGAGATCGACATCGGTCTCGATCCAGGGTCCCATCGGCTTGAACGTGTCGGCGTTCTTGGCCCGCCACAGACCCCGATCGGCTTTTTGCCAGGTACGCTCGCTGACATCGTTGCCGATGGTGTAGCCGAACACGCAGGACATCGCATCGCTCTCGCTGAGGTGCTTTGCCTTTTTGCCGATGACGACGACGAGTTCGCCCTCATAGTGGATCTTCTCGGTGGCGGTCGCGGGAATCACGACGTCCTCGTCATGCGCTATCAGCGCGTTCTGGGCGCGATAGCCGATCTCGGGCCGATCGGGAACGTTGGGCACCTCGCCGCGCTTGTCGGCGGCTTCCTTGAGATGCTTCAGGTAATTCAGGCCGACGCAATAAAACGTCCGCGGCATCAGCGGCAGTTCGATCTTTACCTCCGCCAGCGAATGCGAGCGCGCCGTCCGCTGCCATTCGCCGAAGGGATCGCCGTCGGTCGCGATGACGCGGTCGCCTTCGACGATGCCCCACGAGGTTTTGCTATTTGCGGTGAATTTCAGCCAGCGCATAGGTGATCCCTTTTATTCAGCCGCGATCTGCGGTGAGGTTTTCCAGGCGCCCGCGGCCGGACGCTTCAGCCCAAGATTTTCGCGCAAGGTCTTGCCGGCGTAATCCCTGTGAAACAGGCCGCGCCGTTGCAGTTCTGGAACGATATGACTGACAAAATCGGCATAGGAGCCCGGCACATAGGTCGCGGCAATGACGAATCCGTCGCAGCCGCGGCCAACGAACATCTCTTCGAGCCGGTCTGCGATCTCCTTCGGACCGCCGACGATGGCATCTGCGGTTTGGCCACGGCCCGAGAACGTGACAAAATCGCGCGTCGACGGATTGGTCTTGCCCGAGGTTCTTAAAACCCCGTCGCGGATGCCGAGCATGCCCTGCATGCCCTGCAGTTCCTCCGTCGTCAGCGGCTCGTCGATGCCCTTGGCGGCAAAGTCGAAATTCAGCCCCTCGGCCAACAGCGACAGCGCATCGATTTCCAGCGGCAATTTTTGGATCAGCGCCATCTTGTCCTCCGCCTCGGACTTGGTCGCACCCGACACCGGCGTGATCAGATTGCAGAGAAACATCTGGTCGGGGTCGCGGCCGGCTTTCGCCGCCTCGTTCCGGATCGCGTCATAGCCCTGCTTTGCGTTTGCCAGATTACGCGCCGCGGTGAAGATGACCTCGCCCCATCGCCCGGCAAAGCGCTGGCCGCGGCCGCTGGCGCCGGCCTGGATGACGACGGGATGGCCCTGTTGCGAACGCGGCACCGTGAACGGGCCGCGCGACTTGAAGAATGGTCCGCGATGATCGAGCCGCTTGACCTTGTCGGGATCGGCGAAACGGCCGGATTTCTTGTCGATCACAAGCGATCCGTCCTCCCAGGAATCCCAGTGGCCGAGCACGACCTCCATGAACTCGTCGGCGCGGTCGTAACGCAGATCGTGTTCCAGGTGCTGGTCGCGCCCCATATTATGGGCCTCGCCGTCGTTGACAGAGGTGACCACATTCCACGCGGCGCGGCCACCCGTCATCAGGTCGAGCGTCGCAAAACGGCGCGCCACGTCGAACGGCTCGTAGTAGGTGGTCGAGCAGGTCGATGCGAGGCCGAGCTTTTCCGTCACCATTCCCATCGTGGTCAGCACGATGATGGGATCCATCTTCACGCAGCGGATGCCGTATTCAACGGTATGGCGGTGATCGTTGCCGTAGCGATCCGGCATCGCCAACCGGTCGTCGAAGAACGCCATGTGGAATTTTCCGGCTTCCAGAATCCGCGCAATCTCCTGGTAATAATCCGCCGACATCGAATCGTCGCGGGATTCCGGATGCCGCCACGAACTCGGCAAATTGGTGCAGTTCTGCGCCTGCAGGAAGCCGACCATCGCCATTTGCCGCGTCATGCTGCTCTCCCTTGATCGGCCGGATGCGTTCTCACGCGAGATCGAGCTCGCCGGCCAATTTGTATTCGCCGGCAAGCGCGCGCAATTTGTCCCAGGTGGCGTCCTCGATTTCGATGCCTGAAACCCTGCGCTGCTGCTCGCGGATATATTCGACCTCGCCCGGATAGAACACGCCGGTCGAGCCTTCCGATAGCGGTGTTGCCTTCAGATAGCGCGCGAACTCGGCGACTTCTTTCTTGAAATCCTTCAGGGGCCGGAACGCCGCGACGTTGAACACCGCCATGAAACATCCGTCATTGTGCCGCCCGGTCGGCTCGACGCCGAAGCCTAGGCCCGTGAGCAGCCCACAGAGCACCTCGACCATCGCGGCGAGGCCGCTTCCCTTGTAGCCTTCGGTACCGCCGAGCGGCAGCAGCGCGCCGCCTTTGCGGAATTGCCTGGGATCGGTGGTCTGTCGCCCTTCGCTGTCGACGATCCACCCCTGTGGGATTTTCTCGCCGCGCGCGGCCGCGAGCTGGATCTTGCCGGCGGCGACCGCCGACGTCGCCATGTCGAGATAGAACGGCGCCTCGAGATCCGAGGGCACCGCGATCGAAATCGGATTGGTGCCGAGCCGCGCCTCGCGGCCGCCGAACGGTGCAACGTGTTTCGGCGAGCGTCCGGAATCGGCAGTGGCAAGGCCGATCATGCCTTCGCGCATCGCCATCATCGGATAGGCGGCGAGCCGTCCGACATGGCTTTGGCGGAACACGGTGCAGGCCGCGACATTGGCGGTCTTCGCCTTCTCAATCGTCAGCGCCATCGCCTTGGCGTTGACGTGAAAGCCAAAACCCCAATGGCCGTCGATCACGGTCGTGGTCGGCGTCTCCTGCACGATGGTCCATTTGGCGCCGGGAACGATATGCCCGATCTTGATGCGGTCGATATAGGTCGGGATTGCGATCACGCCGTGCGAGTCATGGCCGGCGAGATTGGCATTGACGCAGCCCGCCGCGACCGAATTGGCTTCTTCCTCCGAGGCACCGGCGGCCATCAACAGCCGGGCGCCGATGCGGGTGAGACGGTCGGCCTGAACGATCGGCATGGGGTTCCTCGTGCGACGCCCGCGGCGGAGGCGGATCTTGTTTGTTGTCTCACCCATGGTCTCAAAGCGGTAGCCCGATAGCAATGACCTCCGGCTAAATTCTTGGGGCTGGGTGGCGCCGCAATGGCTGGGGACCGCCGCCGGCGGCCGGGTACCGATCGACCCGGATTTTCCCGGCTTTGCGGCGTCATTGTTCGTATGCCGTTTACTCTGACTCATAACTTATCGCCCCGAATAACGCCCATTTAGGCGTCCTCCTCGCATAAACCTCCTTTGGGATGGGCAATTGTAGCCACCGGGAGCTGATGGCTTGGAGACGAATATCGCGCGTACGTTTGCGGCGTTGAGTGCGACCAACGAAGCGATCCTGTATGCAAAATCGCCAGAGGAGCTATACGGAAAAGTCTGCGAAGCCGCGTTTTCCAGCGGGGACTTCCTGGCGACGGCCGTCTTTTTGCTGGAACCGGGGACGGTCATGCTCCGCATGGCCGCCGGCTTCGGCGACGACATCAAGCGGCTGCGGGCGATCGATATCTCGATTGTCGCCAACACGCCCGAGGGCTCAGGCGTCTGCGGACAAGCCTTCCGCGATCAACGCCTGAGCATCAGCAATGACTACCTGAACGATATGCGCTCGCTGGCCTGGCGGACGGGCGCGGCCAAGGAGCATGTCGGCGCGGCGGCGGCGCTGCCGCTGACCTGCAACGGTCGCAGCGTCGGCGTTCTGCTCGTCACAAGGCGCGACACCGGCTCGCTGACCGACACGATCGTCGCGCTGCTCGAGCGCATGGCGGAGAATATATCGTTCGCGCTGGATAATTTCGAGCGCGCAGCGGCAAAAGCAAAAGCCGATGAGCAAAAGGAGCGCCTGGCGCGCATGTTCGCGGCACTGAGCGCGACCAACGAAGCGATCATGCGGGCCAAGTCGCGCACCGAGCTGTTCGATCTGGTCTGCGCGGCGGCGCTGCAGGGTGCGAAGTTTGTCTCCACCACAGTCGCGCTGGCCGAGCCCAGCTCGCTGTATCTTCGCGTTGTCGCTTCGACCGGACCGGGCGCGGACGAGATGAGGCGGTCGGAGTTTGCGATCACGGAACAGCTTCCGCAGGGACGCGGGCTGACCGGGACGGCGTTCCGTACCCGGCTGCCATGCATCAGCAACGATTTTCTGGCCGACGAACGGACCAGGCCGTGGCGCGAAAATGCGCTGCGAAGCGGTGTCAGATCGTCCGCGGTTTTGCCATTGCTCAAGGGCGACCAAGCGGCGGGCGTGCTGATTTTTCATTCACCGGAATTAGGGACGTTCACGCCCGACCTCGCCGAACTGCTGCAGCGGCTCGCGGAGAATGTCTCCTTCGCGCTCGATAATTTCGACCGCATGGACGAAAAGGCGAGGGCTGAGGAGCAGAAGGAGCGGCTGACGCGGATGTTCGCGGCGCTGAACGCGACCAACGAGGCGATCATGCGGGCCAAGTCGCGCCCGGAGTTGTTCGAGCTGGTGTGTCAGGCCGCCTCGGGCGGCGGCAAGTTCACCTCCACGACCATCGCTCTGGCCGATCCCGGCAGCGATCTTCTGGCCATCGTGGCCGCGGCCGGACCGACCGCGGAGACGACACGTAACGTCAGGCTTTCGATCGACGCCGATCGTCCCGAGGGGCGCGGACTCGCCGGCAACGCGTTCCGGACGCGGCAACCCTGCATCAGCAATGATTATATGGCCGATTCGAGGGTCAGCGCTTTTCATGCCATCATCCGTCGCGATGGCGCGAATTCGTGTGCCGCATTTCCGTTGCTGATTCGCGGGCAGGCCGTTGGCGTCATGATTTATCTCTCCTCGGAGAAAGACACCTTCACGACCGAATTCGTCGAACTGCTGCAGAGGCTCGCCGACAATGTGTCGTTCGCGCTGGAGAACTTCGACCGAGCGGACGAGAAAACCAAGGCCGACGAGCGGATCGAATATCTTGCCTCGCATGATAGCCTGACCAAACTGCCCAATCGGGACACCTTCAACGAGCTGCTGCACCACGCGATCGAGAGGGCGCACCGCCACCAGCGGCAATTTGCGCTGCTGTTCATCGACCTCGACCGCTTCAAGGTCATCAACGACTCGCTCGGGCATGATGCCGGCGATATCCTGTTGCTGGTAACCGCCGACAGGCTGCGTGACGCCTTGCGTGGGAGCGACGTCGTAGCGCGGCTCGGCGGCGACGAATTCGTGGTCATTCTCGAGGAGACCGCGGAACGGGAGGACGTCGAGAACATCGCCCGCCATTTGTTGTCCGTGCTCAGCCAGCCGCTGCAATTGAGCGGTCACGAATGCCACACCACGGCCAGCATCGGTATCGCGATGTATCCGTCGAACGGCGCTGACGTACAGACGCTGACCAAGAACGCCGACATGGCGATGTATCTCGCCAAGGAAGACGGCAAGAACGGCTTCCGCTTCTTCACCAAGGAGATCAAGACCCAGTCGATCGAGCGCCTGATGCTGGAAAGCGCGCTGCGCCGTGCCCTGGAGCGCGACCAGTTCGCCCTGCAATATCAGCCGAAGGTCGATATGGCCACGGGGCAGATCACCGGCGTCGAGGCGCTGTTGCGCTGGACCCATCCGGAGCTCGGCGTCTTGCCGCCGATGCAGTTCATCCCGCTCGCCGAGGAAACCGGGTTGATTGTGCCGATCGGGCGCTGGGTGTTGAAGGAAGCCTGCGCGCAAAACATGGCCTGGCAGCGCCGCGGGCTGCGCCCGGTGTCGATGGCGGTCAACCTGTCGCCGCGGCAATTCGCCGACGAGCGCCTGCTGCAGGATATCGACGAGGCGCTGGCGGCGAGCGGCATGTCACCGGTGCTGCTGCAGCTCGAGGTCACCGAGAGCATGGTGATGCGCAACGTTTCGCGCGCGATCAAGGTGCTGGACGCCATCCAGAGCCGCGGCATTCGTCTTGCGATCGACGATTTCGGCACCGGTTATTCCTCGATGTCGCTGATGAAGCAGTTTCCGATCGACACCATCAAGATCGACCGTTCCTTTGTCCGCGATCTGCCGCACGATACCGAGGACCGCGCCATCGCCCAGGCGATCATCAGCATGGGCAAGGCACTCGGGATGACGGTCGTCGCCGAAGGCGTGGAAACCACGGCGCAGGAGGCGTTCCTGCGCGATCATGCCTGCGATGAAATGCAGGGCTATTTGTACAGCAAGCCGGTCACGCCACAACAAATGGCCGACCTGCTGCGCTTGGCCCCCGTGCTTGTTGCCCCGCCGCTGCAGCCCGCAGCTGGCGAGGCGCCCGAGCCACCCGCCTCGGGAACGACGCTGAAAAGTGCTGCGCAATAGGCCGCGCTGATTGCCGGCGTCAGGCGGGATTGGAATCTTTAGCGTGGCCCGGAAAGCCGTCCCGCCAGGGCAGCGACGTCTGATCGGCGAGGGATTTCAGAAACACCTCCGCGCCATCGGCGAATGTTGAGCCCTGCGGCAATTCCAGGCTCGCGCACCACTCCGGCGGCATCGATCGCGGCACGCCCAGCACTTCGAACGCCGGGCCCCACCACCATGCCGGGGCCGGTGATCGCGTGCGCTCCGGAACCGCGCGCCATCGCGCGAATTCGTGCACGACGCGTTCGAATTGCACATTTGCGGCCTGATGCATCGGTTTCTCCACACGGTTGGTTATACGCGCCGTCGCAACTTTCGCCAATGCGATGCACGAACCTTGTGTCAGCGCGCCGCTTCCGGCCGGATCCAAAGCCAGCCGGCAACGCCGCCGAGTGCGGCGCAGAGCGCCGTCACCAGTATCACCAAGCGCAGGGCCCGGTCGAATGCGGCGACTGCGCCTTCATTGACGTCGGGCTGCCCGGCCATCACCGCGTTCAACGCATCGTTGGCCTGCGCGGCCGCGATCGCGGCCAGATGATGTGAAAAGCTCGTAAACAGCACCGCGCCGAGCGTCGCGACCGCAAGAAGGCCGGCCACCCGGGCGACCGCGTTGTTGACGCCGGAAGCAATGCCGGCCCGGGCTTCGCCCACGGCCGCCATCACCGTTGACGTCAAGGGTGGAACGGTGACGGTCATGCCGACGGCAAGCACGACGATCGCAGGCAATACGCCGATCGAATAGGGGGCGCTGAAGTCTGCAAAAGCCAGCAGGCTCAAGCCGCAGGCGGCGATGATGGGGCCGACGGTCAGCGAAAGACGCGGCCCGAAACGGTCGGCGAGCGTGCCAGCAAACGATGCGCCGAAGCCCATGATCAGAGCAAACGGCAGCAACGCGGCGCCGGCCTGCGTTGCGGAATAGCCGCCGAGCCGGATCAGGCCGAACGGCAGATAATACAGCGCGCCGCCGAGCGCGAAGTAGAGCAATAGCGTCAGCGCATTGGCGCCGGAAAAATTGCGTGAACGGAACAGCGACAGCGGCATCATCGCTCTTTCGCCCAAGCGGGCTTCGATCGCGACGAATAGTGCAAGCAGTGCGGTTCCCGCTCCGAGCGCGCCGAGCACGGCCTTGTCATGAAATCCCGATGCCGGAATTGCGCCCAGTCCCCAGGTGATGGCGGCAAGGCCGATGGCGATTGCAATCGCGCCGCGCCAGTCGAGCGGATTTGCCTTGTCGTCGCGGCTCTCGCAGGCAAAGCCGGCCGCAAGGCCGGCCGCGGCGATCGCCAGCGGCACGTTGAGCAAAAAGATCGCGCGCCAGGAGATATGGTCGACCAGCCAGCCGCCAAGTACCGGACCCGCCGCCGAGGTCAACGCGCCGACGCCCGCCCATATTCCGATCGCGTGGCTGCGCTCGTGCTGGTCGAAGGTCGCCCCCAACATCGCGAGACTGGCGGGCGTCAGCAGGGCGGCGCCGAAACCCTGCACCGCGCGGCCTAAGACGAGCACGGTGATGTCAGGCGAAAGGCCGCATGCAACCGAGGCCGTGGTGAAGACCGCGACGCCGAGAAGAAAAATCCGCCGGCGGCCGTAAAGATCGGCCGCCGAGCCGCCGACCAGCACGAGAGCGCCGAGCAGCAAGAGGTACGCGTTGACGATCCATTGCGTCGATACCGCATCCGCATGCAGCGCCCGCTGGATCTCAGGCAAGGCGATATTCACGACCGAACCGTCGATGAACGCCATGCTCGATCCGAGGATCGTCGCCGCCAGTGTCAGGCGCTTGCGCTTTTGCGACAGCGCAGCCGGAAAAACCGGCGTCGCGCGGATGACGCCGGCCTCGCAGGGCGCCCGTGAGAAACCAACCATTTGGGCCTCGAACAAGCGCAGCTATGGCGATAGCGTGTGCCCTGCCGCCCATGCTAACCGCTCGCGCTCCTGTGCAGCAAGACGCCGGCGCGCATCGATCGCAAGCAAGACCCGCGCAGGATGCAGCCGATAGCCGCGAAAACCTGTTTTTGTTGCGGCGCGGTTTGCTATCTTCGGTTCGCCCAACAGAAAGAAAAGGGAGGAATCTGTTATGTACCACCGCTTGACGATGTTTGCCGCGGTCCTGCTGATCGGAACCGCCGCGTTCCAGTTCTCCAACCCGGCCTCCGGCCAGAGTGAAGGCGGGTGGATCACGCTGCTCGACAGCGGCAAGATGGGCGATTGGGACGAGGTCGGCAAAGCCAACTGGACGATGCAGGACGGCGCGCTCACCGCCGACAAATTATTGGAAGGCAAGGACCCCGCTTACCTCGTCAGCAAGGATACCTACAAGGATTTCCAGATCAGGGCCGAATTCTGGGTGAGCGACGATGCCAATAGCGGCATCTTCATTCGTTGCGAGCAGCCGAAGAAAATCGACGGCAAGACCGCCTACGAGGTCAACATTTACGATCACAGGCCGGACCCAAGCTACGGCACCGGCGCGATCGTCGATGTCGGCAAGGTCGATCCGATGCCAAAGGCCGGGGGCAAATGGAACACCTATGAGATCACCGCTCAAGGCCCCCACTTTGTGGTCTTGCTCAACGGCCAAAAGACCGTCGATGCGCAGGACTCAAAACATGCAAGCGGCGCGATCGCCCTGCAATACGGCTCCGGCGTGGTGAAGTTCCGCAAGGTACAGATCAAGCCGCTATAGAACCGCGCGCGTGTCTCCGACGCGGTGCAGCGCAGCTTGCGCTGCTCCGCAACACCGGGACGGGGAGGAATCGTGCGATTTCACTCTTGCGGCGTCCGATCGGTGCCTGACGACCGGCTCATGTTGAACAGCAGATAGAGCGCGCGCGGGTTGGTGGTGAAATAGCGCCAGAACAGCCGGCGCGGCTCCAGCCATATCCGCCAGGCCCATTCCAGCCCGACATGCTGCATCCAGCGTGGCGCCCGGGCCCGCCTACCCGACAGGAAGTTGAACAATCCGCCTGATGTCTTGATGACGCCGACATTCGACAGGTTCGGCGTGAACTCTTCGACAAACGCCTGCTCGTAAGGCACGCCCAGCGCCACCCAGAGATAGTCCGGCGCAAGCGCGTTGATCTCGGCGACCTTCTCCCGCAGGGCGTTGCCCCTGAGATAGCCATGGGAGCGGCCGACGATCCGCAAGTTCGGGTATATCGCCTGGACATTGGCGACCGCTGCGGCATTTTCCGCTTCGTCGGCGCCGAACATATAGAATGTCAGCCCGGCGGACGCGGCCTTGCGCGCGACGACGTGAAACAGGTCGGTGGTGGCGACGCGCTCCGGCAGCGGTGTCGATGATTTCAGCCGCGATACCGTGACCAGCGGCTGGCCGTCGGCATTGATGAGATCGGCGGAGCGAAACAGCCGTCCGGTCATCGGCTCGGTCGAGCAGCGCGCCAGCACCTCGCCATTGGCCGAGGTCAAATAGAGCGGCCGGCTCACCCGGCGTCTTGGGAACACCACTTCGATCATGAAATTCGCGGTCTGCTCGATATCGAGCACGGCAAGCCGCAGGCCCCCGAGCGAGATTCGGGGAACGCGTGCCGTTGCGGCCCTGCCGACCGGATTTGCGCGGCGCTCAAGCATATTGTCTGTCCCCCTTGCGGTCGACAGAAGCCGGGGTGAGTTCGTTGAGCACGACCCCGATCAGCTTGCGCTCGGCGTCGCCGAGGGCGGCGATAATGTCTTCCATGCAGTCGTTGATGTCGAGACTGACCGGCAGGATCGCGACGATGCCGTCGGCGATATCGATCAGCTTGCGACCGGCGGCGCTCCAGGGCATCGCCGGGCCGTCCAGGATCACGAGATCGTAGCCGCCGGTTGAGCGCGCCTGCGCGACCGCCTTGTGGATCGCCTCGCTCGCCTTGGCGTCGGTCCCCTCGATGTCGGTCAGAATCGAAATTCCGTTTGAGGTCTTGATCGCGCGCGACGCGTTGCTGCCGATGCTGAGCCAGCTCAGGCGGCTGGGTTCGCTGCTGCCGAAGCCATTGAACTTGCTGGAGAGCGCATGGGCGGCGTGATCGGCGTCGATCATCAACACCCTGGCGCCGTCGCGGGCGGCGGCGAGCGCGACGTTCATCGCGGCGATGCTGCGGTCCTTGCCGGCACCGGCGCCGATCACGGCCATCACCGGAATGGCCTTGGCGGCCGAACGCTTCAAGAGTGTCGCGCGCATCTCGCGCATGGCGTTGAGGAAAGTCGTCATCGGGAAGCCGGCGCGCAGCGTCGGCCAGCCCAACCGCGTGACGTCGGGCATGCCGTTAGCTTTAAGGATTCCGCTCAAGGTCCGCACCACGTCGGATTCCTGCAGCCGCGCGATCAAGGGCTTTTCGATCGCCGCGAGCGGCGCGGGCGGGCGCGGTTGATTTGCGGGCGGCGGTTTCGATGGCGATGGTTCGGTTTCGGAGCGGACCGGTTGCGGGTCGCTTGCATCCGGCGGCAGCCGATCGGCCGCGACCACCCAGGCCGCTGCCGCGAGCGCGCCGAGCATGAAGCCGATCATGGCCAGCAGGCTCATCGCCGGCGGGAAGGTGCGCCGCTGCGGCACGGTGGCCTCACCGATCACGCGCGCGCTCGAGGTGTTGAGGCTTTCCTGCTCCTCGGTTTCGCGCGAGCGCTTGAGGAAGGACTGATAGACGTCGCGGCTGGCCTCGACGTCGCGCTCGAGCTCGCGCAGCCGCACCGAGGCCTGGCTGAGCTGGACGCTCTGGCGCTTCTGCGCCTCGAGCGCCTTGTTCAACGAGACCTCAAAGTCGCGGGCACGGGTCAAATCGTTTTTCGCCGACTGCGCGTAGCGGTCGACTTCCTCGTTGATGGTGCGGCGCAGGTCGTCGACCTGCTTCTCGATCTGGCGCAAGGCGGGATGCAGCGGCCCCAATTCGCCGGTCAACTCGGCATAGCGCTTGCGCGCCTCGGCATATTGCGCGCGTAGATTGGCGATGGTCGGAGATTGCAGCGCTTCGGGAATGGCGCCGGCATCGGTCGCCGCGCGGCGGCTCGCTTCGATCTGGTCGTATTTGGCCTGGGCGTCGAGCGTCAGCGCATGCGCCGCCGCAAGCCGCTGGTTGCTGGCGGAAAGCTGCTGGTCGCTGATCAGGGTGTCCTGGGTGCCGACGAAATTGTTCTGCGCCTTGTAAGTGGCGAGCACGTTTTCGGCGTTGCGAAGCCGTTGCTGCAATTCCTTGAGCCGGCCCGACAGATCGGTAGTGGCGCGCCGCGCGGCGGTCGCCTGCGATCGCTTCGATTCCGTCAGATAGGCGTTGGAAAGCGCATTGGCGAGCATCGCCGCTTTGGCCGGGTCATACGACCAGACGTCGATGTCGACGATGAAGCTGCGATCGGTCTTCTTGACATTGATGTGGCGGTTGAGCGCTTCCAGCGCGGCGGTCTCGCCCGATTTCGCTTCGCCGGCCGAACGGAGATCGAGCCCGAACAGCCCGAGCAGCGACGCCAGGATGCCTTTGGACTCGCCGCCGAACTCCGGGTCCTTGTCGATGTGGGTGTCCTGGATCACCTGCAGCAGCACGCTGTTCGAGGTGATCAGGCGGGCCTGGCTTTCCACCACCATCGAAAGGCCGGAGGTGTCCTGAGAGCGCGGCGTCAACTCGCGATCGACCAGCTGCAATTCGCGGGGATCGACATAGAGCTGCGCGGTCGCGGTATATTTCGGGCTCAAGGTCTTGCCGATGGCGACTGCGGCGCAGGCGCAAATCATGGCAGCCGCTGCGATCGCGACCCGTCGCCGCCACACCAAGCTGGCGAGCTCCAGCACGCTGAAGCCCGCCGAAATTCGCGGCGCCTGCCGGTCTGGCTTGGTCCGGCCTATCGGGTCGTCATAGACAAGCATCGGCCCCAGCTTCCATTCGAACCGCCGCACGCATCGGCTGAGGGGTTACTCTTCGCCTGACGCTACGCGCACTGGAGACAAGCGCGGAACCAACGCAACAGCAAAAATTAACCATACTCCGTGAGGGACTATTCACCGAAATGGCAAAGAAAGCGTTTAAGCCCTGGCCCCGCGTGGGAATGGTGAGCAGTCCGTCCGACGGGCATTCCCGCGCCGCCGCCAGCCGCTGGTCCATGATGGGGCTAGCGTGTCCAAAAATGGGACTGGCAGGGCAGGGCTCCGGCTTCGCCGGCAGGCCGTCGTGACCGCCCGGCCGAAGCACTTCCGGAATCCCATTTGAAAACCACGCGAACTTCGATCGCGCGGCCCTCGGCGAAATTGTCGCAGTCGTGATCTGTCTCATAGCGATTAGGACGCAGCAATATCGATGCCGAGGCGGAAGAGACGCGACCTCCGCGTCAGATCCTGACGTTGGATGGTTAATTCGGAATGCATTAACCTTTTCAGTTGACGCTTGGTTTGTTGTCGGCTTGGCCGCGGTCGGCAGCGAACGGCGTGATGCGCGTTCAGATTTCATTAACCGGCGGGATCGTTTCTGGTTTGGGTTCCGTGGGCACGTCGCGCCGATTGCGTTTGTCATGTCCGGCAGCGGCGAATCCGGTCGTGGCCGACAGCAGGCCGAAAACCCGCGGGGATTCGAACTTTTAGGTGATGAGCCAGCTTCACGCCACGTCTGAGGTTTCCGCGCTGCTGGGCTTTCTTCGCCGTCAGCAGGTCGTGGTCGTGCTGCGCGCCGCGACCTTCATCGGCGCACTGCTCGCGGCGTGGATTTCGCTGCGTCCGTTCGTCAATCTCGCCGAGCTGGATCCGGCGGACGCGTCCTCCGGCAACGATACGATAACTTACGCCGTATTCGGCGGTCTGGCCGTCCTCACAGGCCTGCTGACCATCTCGGAGAACCGAAAGGCTTTCGCGACGCTGCTGTCTCCGGGATTCCTGATTCTGAGTGGCTGGATTGTCATCAGTGTCGTGCTGTCGACGGATCCTGCCGTATCGATCAAACGTTTCACTTTGACCGCCGTCGCCGCGGCGGTGGCGTCGATGATGTTCTTTCTGCCGCGATCGCAGTCGGAAATGGCCCGATGGTTCAGCGTCGCGGTGCTCGGGCTGCTCGCGACCTGCTATCTGGGAATCCTGTTCGCGCCGAACCTGTCGATCCACCTTGCGACCGACCTGGAGGAGCCGCTCCTTGCCGGCGACTGGCGCGGCGTGTTCGGGCACAAGAATGGGGCGGCGGCCGTGATGGCCATGATGTTGTTCCTCGGGATCTATATCGCGCGCAGCGGCCTCACTATCGCTGGTCTCGCCAGCGCTGCGATGGCGGCGATCTTCCTGATCAATAGCGGAGGCAAAAGCGCGCTTGCGCTATGCGTTGTCACGTTCGCGCTGAGCTCGCTCGCCGCCATCGTCAGATCCTTCTGGCTGCGCGCGATCATGCTGCTGTCGCCGCTGCTTCTCCTCAACATGTTGAGCGTCGGCACGGTCATCAGCGACCGGCTTGCCGCGATCGCTGCAGCGATGCCCTTTGATACGAGCTTCACCGGCCGAACCGAAATCTGGATTTTCGCGCTGCAATCGCTGCAATCGCGCCTGGCGTTGGGCTACGGCTTTGCGGCCTTCTGGGGCGTAGGGGCAACCAGATCAACGCCTGCGGGCATGGAGTGGGCGGCAACCGTCGCCCACAGCCATAACGGCTATCTGGACACAGCGCTGGCCATGGGCCTGCCGGGTCTGGCGCTTCTGATCGTGGTGCTGGTGATCGCGCCGTTGCGGGATTTCCATCTTGCAGATCACGGCGGGAACAGCGGGCCGTTGACGATGGCGCTGTTGCGCATCTGGTTGTTCGGAATCTATCTGGCCTCGTTCGAAAGCTTCTTTCTCGACCGCGCCGACCCGATCTGGTTCACCTTCCTGATAGCCGTGTTCGGGCTGCATTATCTGGCACGATTTCGAACACAGGCGTGACATTGGCCGCTCGATAGGGAGTCGGTGCGAGCCCCAGCGCGGCCAGGCTGCGGCCGATCGACAGGCAAAGCGGATGGGACGCGGGGAGCCAATGTCCCGTGGCACACAGGGCCCTCGCCGCGCGAAAAGGAGCAATTCCCAGCGAGACGAAATTCTTCAGGAGCAGCCGGGCGGTGCCCACGCGCCCCTGATAGCGTTTCCGGTCGATCGTGTAGTTGATCACGCCGGTGGCGATCGATCGACCAAGCACCCATTTGGCCTTCATGCGCTGGGCCGGCACCGTCTCGAACACCTTGGCGTTCTCGTTCCAATGCGACTTGAAGCCGGCGAGACGACAGCGCGTGAAGAAGTCCATGTCACCGCCGCCGAGAAAATTGAACCGGGGATCAAGAGTTGGCTCGCCCAGCGCCTCGAGCACCCTTCTGCGAATGAGGCAATTTCCCGTCCCGTGCAAGGTGTCGGTCTCGCCCGAACTGGCAATGGTCGAATAGAAAAGGGGATGCTTTTGCAAGCCTGGCGAAGCATCGCCTTCAAAGCGGCGCATGACTGGCCCGCCGACCAGATCGGCCCCGCTGGACCTCGCCGTGTCGATCATTCCCGCAAGCCATGTCGGCGAGGCTTCCTCGTCGTCATCGATCATCAGAAAGAACTCCGCCGTCGGGAAACTCTCCCGGGCCGTCCTGAACGCCGTATTGATCGCGCTGCAATTGCCTTGCTTACCCTCGACGACAAGGAAACCGGAAAGTGCCCGCGAGGCGAATATCGCCTCCGCAACCTGCTTGCCCTCAAGCCGCTCGGCGTCGTTCTCGACCACAACCACGGCAAAATGTTCCGCTCCGGCCTGGGCGGCCAGCGACTCCAGGGTCTTTTTCAGACCTGCCGGCCGCCGGAACGTCGGTATGCAGACAACGGCCTCAGGACTTTTCACGTCGCTCATCTCGAACCTGCTTCGATCTCAAAAAAACCGCCTCAGAGCCCCGCCAGCGCGCCGAATGCGCGAGCAAGCGTCTTTGGCGTCTGGGACGGGAAACGGGCAATGACCTCGGCCGTCTCCTTGATTGCGCGGCCGTAGGCGCGGGCGCGGACCGCCTGGCATACGAGGTAGGTCGCCAGATGCGCTTCGGCCTTTAGCCGCAGCCGAACGACGTCGGCGCGGCTGACTTTGCCCACGATCATCGGGTCCGTGAACACGCGCTCGACGGCCGCTCGATAATGGCTGAAATTGACCCGGCCGCTCATCATCGCGCTGCTGTCGTGGACGCGATATTCCAGAACGGTCGTCCGCGGACACCAGACAATTGGCCCCAGCCCCGCGAGGCGACAGAACAGGTGCCAGTCCTCGCAGTAACGAAGCGTTTCATCAAAACCGCCAGCCCGACGGAATTGCGCGTGCCGGATCAGCATGGCGCCGCCGTTGACGATGAAATTGCCAGCGAGCAGATCGCGCAGGATCTCGCCGCTCGGTTTGTCCCTCCGAAGCAGCAGGCTGCGTCGACCGATGCGGCGTCCGCTGGCATCGATCCGCTCATAATTTCCGTAGACCGCAACACAATTGTCCTGAACGTCCTCGAGCAGCTTCCGCGTCGCACCGGGAACGAGGCGGTCGTCGGCGTCGAGAAACATCACCCAGCTGCGCTCGGTCTCGTGTGCGGGGCTGAGGCGTTCGACTTCTGCAAATCCGAGATTGCGCGCGGCCGAGACGCCTCGTCCGGCGCCCCGGATCAGCGTCACCCGTTCATCGCCGATCCGGGCGGCGATTTCAGCAGACTCGTCCGTCGATCCATCGTCGACGACGACCACCCTTTGGACGCCGGGTTGGCCCAGTGCGCTGGCAATCGCGTCGCCGATAAACCGCGCACCGTTCTTCACCGGGATGACGACATTGACCCACATTGGTACCTGCATTCGTCGCGCGCGTATCGGGATGTGCCAGAGCTGAACACTCGTGGACACGGTTCGACACGGATTGGCAATGTTCGTGCCACGGGTATGAAACCGTCGGCGGATTGCTTTCAATTTGAATTAACGTAGTTCGATGAAACTTGCGGTGTTGCCGTCGCGGCTTTGATATTCAGCAACTACATCCGTTGAGTGCAGCACGCTGATGAAAATTAACAGGCGAGAACTTATCGTGGGCAGCCTGGCAGCAGCGGCTTCCGGGGCGGTCGGTTGCGCGCCGCTGCTGGCCGCGGGCGCACGCAGCCGCCGCGACGGCTATGGAGCGGCGGTCACGCTGGCAGACCTGCAGTCCGACGTTCGGCTAAAAAACGCGGTGACCAGATATTGCACGCAGATCGTGCCGGTCTACGAGCTCAAATGGCCGACGCTTCGGCCCGATCCGCATACGTTTGCTTTCGAGAAGGCCGACGCCTTGCTCGACTTCGCCCGCCAAAACGGGCTGGCCATGCGCGGCCACAACCTGGTCTGGTACGCGGACCTGCCCGAGTGGACCAAGCAGATCAAGGACGCTGCGGGGGCTGAACGCGCGCTGCGCGATCATATCGCCACCGTGGTCAGCTATTATCGGGGCAAGCTGACCTCCTGGGATGTCGTGAACGAACCGATTCCCGATTTTCCAAAGCGGCCGACCGAACGGCGCGATTCGCTGTGGCAGGCTTACCTCGGCAGCGATTATATTCGAATGGCCTTCCGCACCGCCGCTGATGCCGACCCGGATGTTCAGCTCACGCTGAACGACTACGACATCGAGTCGGTCGGCGAACGCTTTGTAGCTCGGCGCGCTGCCTTGCGTAATCTCGTTTCCGACCTGCTTGATACGGGCACGCCGCTTCATGCCATCGGTCTGCAATCCCACCTGCATGGTGAACTGGAGATCGACACCGACGGCCTCGCAAAGTGCGTGGCTGAATTTCGCTCCTGGGGTCTCGATGTCATCGTCACCGAACTCGACGTCGACGACTCAAGGCTTCCGGCGCCGCCGGCGGAGCGAGACGCGATCGTCGCCAAGCGGGTCCACGACGTTTTGGCGACCATTTCTTCGGAGGCCGCGCTTAAGTCGATCGTTACCTGGGGACTTTCGGACCAATATAGCTGGATCGACCAGATGTTTCCCCGGGGTGACCACCTGCCCAACCGTCCTTTGCCGCTCGATTCGGATTTTCGGCCGAAGTCGTTCATGGACGAAATTGCAAGATTCACCCACGAGGCCAGCTGACGTGATCAACGAATGCGAGACGTGTAACGGAAAGTCTCGGCCGGCGGTTTGGGCCTGAGTGATGCTTCGACACGCATCCCAGTACATGATCGCGAGCGTGATCGCCGCGGTGTTCGGCATTCTCGGCACCGCCACGTTCACGCGGCTACTCTCGCCGGGTGACTATGGCATCTACGTCATCGGCGTCGGACTCGCCGGATTCGCTTCGGCGATCCTCTTTACGTGGATCCGCTTCTCGGTGATGCGACTTCAGTCGGAGGGAGGTCAGCGAGACCTTCGTGCCACGGCGCTGGCCGGGTATGGCATCTCCATCGCCGCGACACCGTTGTTGTTCCCTTTGACGATTTACCTTGCACACCGCGGGTGGCAGGAGGTCGGTTGCGCGATCATCCTGGCGCTGGGTATCGGTCTGGTCGAAATGGGCCAGGAGATCATGCGGGCACGCTTCCAGGTGCGGGAATTTGTCACCGGCGCGGTGCTGCGGACCGTCGTGTCATTCGTCTTCTGTCTCGCGGCGATCAAATTGGGGTGGGGCGGATTTGGTCTGCTGGCCGGGACTGCGCTCGCCTATTTCGTCACGGCGGCGTTTTCTGCGCGAACCATCTGGCGCGCGCCGCTCGCCAAACCCGACCTCAACCAGCTCCGCCTGTTCTTCCGCCTGGGGTTCGTCTTCACGATCACTGCTTTTGTTTACACCTTCCAATGCTCGATGGACCGGTTGTTCCTGGCGTGGCATTCAGGCGAAGCCTTTTCCGGCCTCTATGGAGCTTCAGCCGACCTCACTCGGCAGATCATCCAGATGCCTGCCGGCAGTCTCGCCGCTGCCGCGTTCCCGATTGCCGTGAACAGCCTTGCGCAATACGGCACCTCGAAGGCGCGCGAGCAGATGGCGCGCTTCGGTGAAATCCTGCTTGCGGTGTCGGTGCCGGCGGCAGTCGGGCTCTCGCTGACGATTCCCTATCTCGCCTCGTTCCTGCTTGGGCCCGCGTTTCGCGACACCGCGTCGTTGATCGTCCCGATGCTTGCAGCCGGCTGGCTGTTTCAATGCATCACGCAATATTACGTGCACGTCAGTTTCCACCTGGCCAAGCGGCCGGAATGGTCGCTGGTTCAGGGTTTGACGAGCGTAGCCATCAACATCGCCTGCATCTGGCCGCTGACGGATGCCTGGGGATTGCAGGGGACGGCAGCGTCCTTCCTGATTTCGGAAGCCTGCGGGACGGCCGCCGGCATGGTGCTGACCCGGTTTGCGTATCCGTTGCCGTATCTGTTGGGACCGCTGACGCGCACCCTTCTGGCCAGTGGCTTGATGGCGGCGACAGTGCTGGCGCTGGAGCAATTATTGCCGGCGCCGGGTGCCGGCAACTTCGTCGTCCTCGCAGCGAGCGGCACGCTGATTTATGCGCTGGCAGCCATCGGATTGAATATCTGCGAAGCCAGAACCGTGTTGCAAGCGCTGGCGCTTCGAATCTTTGCCGGCGCAGAGCGCAATGCCGGCTAGAGCGTTTTCAAGCGAAGTGGAAACCGGTTCGCGTCAAGAAAACGCGTCAATCAAGGATCTAGGGTTCCGTTTCGATTCAATCGAAACGGAAAAGGCTCTAGGCCGGCTCGTGTTCGAGCGCGGCGGACAAGACGCCCCTGATATCCCGGATCGACGTTCCCGAATACGACTGGATGCAAAGCGCGACCTGCTCGGGCGAGGCATCGTGGATCATCGCTTCGATCGAAGACCTGTCGAGCCGGCTTTCGTCCCAATGCGCCAGAGCGAGGCTGTGTTCGACGATCTGGTGTGCCGCAAGATGGGCCGGAGAGCTCGCCACAAAGCGCCCGTACAGCAGATATTCCGAGAACGGACGTTTCCGGCACAGCGCCAGAGCCCAGCTCTTCTTGGTTGCGGACTGGATCGCTTCGGCCATGGCCCGGACCGTCGCCTTGTCCCAGACCAGCGCGTTGCCGACAAAGTCGTCGGCGGGGAAGGATGTCTCGGGAAGACCCAGCAGGCGATCGCAATTGCGCAACCAGATGGCATGAAAGGCCGCGTCGGCGCTGATAGCACCGCGGTCGACATACAGCGGTGATTTCTCCGCACCGGCATAACGGCCGATATCGAATTTGCGGAAAAAGAAGTTGTCGGAATCGATGATGCACACCCGCTGCTCCGGCACATCGAGGACGCCTGCGATTTTGGCGATCTGCTGAACGTGCCAGCCATGCACGGGTTTGGACAACAGCGAGACCCAGACGCGCCGACGGCTCCGCAGCAGCGCCGCCGGCACGGCCCAGAGCCACTTCGGCAGATAGCGCGAGACCGGAACGACGACACGTTTTTCCGACCGGTATTTCGCAAACAGCGGGACGTCGTTGTCGTTAACGATGACGTAGTGCCTGGTGTAACCGGTGAGGCACGCGTCGATGCTGTCACAAAGCAAGGCGAAGCGCTCTAGATCCTTGCTGTGGCTTGGAGTCAGTAGGGCAACGGAATGCATGGCGAGCGCTCTTGTCCGAAACGATCAGGGTACGGGCTGTTCGTTAAAGCATTGGTGAACTTTCGATCGTCCGGACTTGAGGTTGATATCGACCCCAAGCCTCAAGCAAAAGCCGCAAGCGGCGTTCGGGTCCCGAGGAACTGAGTTAAGGGTTAACAGGGCTGATCGATTGTTGTTGCCGCACGCGGCTGCGTTCGGGAACGGCATACCGTTAGCCATACATCGCAGACGTCCGGTTTCCCGAAATGATTACGCTGGCACCGAGGCGCTAAGCCTGCCAGATAGGAGTTTCCATCCATGCCGTGCCGGGACGAGCACGATCGGTTTGACGGTGGTGAGAAGCGTTGGGCAAGATGGCTATTCTCGGGCTGGAGGAGGCAGGTCGGCCGGCAGCATCGTCCGCTGCCTCGTTCCGCGTGGAATTTGTCCGCGACTGGGCCCTGGCAGCCGCACGATGGGGCAACACCGGCGATGCCACCAGCTTTCAGCACAGGCATTGGCTTGATGCGTGGTACCGCGCCTTCGATACGGTCACGCCGGTGATTGCCATCATCTCCGATACGGTCACTCAGCGCGATGTCGCGCTGGTTCCGCTGATCAGCCGCAACCACCACGGTGTTCGGCTGGTCGAATTCGCCGATCTCGGGGTGAGCGACTACAACGCCCCGATACTGGCCTGCGGTGCCCCGCGCGATTCCGCGAGCCTGCACGCAATCGGCCGCGCCTTGCTGGCGGCCCTGCACCGATTGCCGGATCGCCCCGATCTGGTCCGCCTGAAAAAGATGCCGGCGGAAATTCGCGGCAGGCCGAATCCGTTGGTGGCATCGGGGTGGATTGGATCCTCTTCGCTTAACGGCAATCTCGTTGAGGTCGGCGATGAATTCGAAGTCTACCGTGCCTCGATCAAGAAAATGCAACTGCCGCGATGCTGGCGCGTCTTTACCCGCCACCCCGGAGCCAGGTTTCAGATCGCCAGCACCGTCGATGACGCGCTGCGGATTCTCGATGTCATGGATATCCAGCAGCGCGAGCGCATGAAGAATCTCGGGCTCAGATTTGTCCTCGGCGACATCAGGCACGCGAAGTTCTATCGCGATGTCGTCAGTCGCGGTGTCGTCGAGGGCTACGCCGTGGTCTCTGCGCTGATTTGCGACGACGGGATCGTTGCCACCACCATGGGGCTCAGGCACGGCACCAGTTACTCGTTGTTGCGGACCAGCAATGCCGGAGGGCAATGGTCCAATTGTTCTCCGGGCCTGCTTTGCGTCGAACGAACGATGGCGGTCCTGCACGAACAGGGCGTGCGCCACGTTGACCTCAGCATCGGCAATTATGATTACAAGCGGCGCTTTGGAGCGAAGCCTCTTCCGTTGACGGACGTCAGCATTGCTCTGTCCTGGCGAGGCGTCCCCTATGTGCTGCGTGACCGCGCCGCGCAGGGGCTGCGGCGCTATCCCCGGCTCGCCGAGCGCGTTCGACGGGCGGTCGGCCCGTTTGCAACGGCAACGGCGCATTGAACGGCGGCTTGAGCGAAGAGACTTAGATCTGCCGCACCACGCCTGGCCGGCCGAGCGGGCAGTCCAGCGAGGCGCGATCCCATTTCGCGGCGTTGGCGGCGGCCTCATAGGTACTTTGCAGGAATTCGAGCAGCGCCTGATCCGGCGCTGCCGCCTTGCGCACGGCGTCATACGGCAAGAGAAATTCGCCCAAGGCCTCACTGAAGAACGCCGCCTTCGGCGCTACCGGCGCGGTGCGAAAGCCTGCCGGTTCGGGATAGGCGTAGGAATAGAACGCGGGGTAGTCGATCGCGCCACTGCCCGGCCAGAAGCCGGCGCTGCTCACTTCGTGCGAATAGGCCTCACAGGCGACGGCATCGGAGAGGTGCGGCACTCCGCCGGGATGGCGCGGCGCGCGCCTGCCGGAAAAACGCGTCACCGCGAGGTCAAAGCTGCCCCAGAAGAAATGCACCGGGCTCGCTTTGCCGAGGAACGAGGTGCGGAATTGTTTTAGTACGCGATCGGCATTGAAAAGAATTTGAAAAAACCGCCGCACCGCGTCCGGGTCGTAGGCGGCATGCTTGTGGTCCAGCGAAAATTTTATGGGCTCCGGCAATTCGTTCGGCGTCTCGTCGATTGCGACATGGATGCCGAGTTCGGCGAGCGCAGCCATGATTGCGGCGTAGAAACCCGCAACCGATTTTCCGGCGAGCGCGAACTGCCGCGTCGCGCCGTCCGTGGTCGAAATGCGCACCGCGTGATCGATGAAGTCGAGATCGATCTGAAAATCTCTTGCGCCGTCCGGGATCGGCGAGGTCGTCAGGCCCCGTGCGGTGACGTAGAGCGCGACATGCCAGGAGTGGTTCAGCCAGGGCGAACGCACCAGGCGAATTTTGCCGACGATCTGGGTCCACAGATGCAGCGTCTCGTAAGTCTCGCGCCACGCCGCGGTCGGCAACTCGGGCCAGGACGAGATTTCATGAGAATTACTCATGCGTCACCGTACACTGAGTCATTGGCATTTCGTCAAAGAGGATCGGTCCGGCCACGATTCGGCCCGGCCATGTTATATACTAATTTTTAGAAATCAGGCACTCCTGCTCGTGCCAGCCGCGCTCTTGCGGGAGGGCATAGCAATCACGGAGCGGTGCTTTCCGGGCACCCGCGCCGTCCGCGCGAGGCGCGGAACAGGCTGCGGCAATACCAACGTCGAGCGATGACCTCGATTGGATTGCGCGCCAGTTGATAGAAGAACAGAAGTTCAAGCATGGCGAAGTCCGTCGTCCTCGCCACAGAGATGGGGCGGCATTCATGAAAAAGAATGCCGCCCGCATCACATCAGCCATGCAGTTAGCCATGGAGCTTCTTGGCGGTCTCCGCGATCACGCGTCCTTGATAGCGCGCCCCGGCGAGTTCGTTTTCCGATGGCTGGCGGCTGCCGTCGCCGCCGGTCATCGTGGTCGCGCCATAGGGCGAGCCGCCGGTGACCTCGTCGAGTTTCATCTGGCCGGCAAAGCCGTAATTCAGGCCAACGACCGTCATGCCGAAATGCAACAGGTTTGTGATGATGGAGAACAACGTGGTTTCCTGGCCGCCATGCTGGGTCGCGGTTGAAGTGAAAGCGCCGCCGACCTTGCCGTGCAGCGCGCCCTTCATCCAGAGCCCGCCGGCCTGGTCGAGGAAATTCGCCATCTGCGACGACATCCGGCCGAAGCGCGTGCCGGTGCCGACGATGACGGCGTCGTAATTGGCAAGCTCTTCGATCTTTGCGACCGGCGCCGGCTGATCGAGCTTGTAGTATGACGCTTTTGCGACTTCCGTCGGCACCAGTTCCGGCACGCGCTTGATGTCGACGGTGGCGCCGGCCTCGCGCGCGCCTTCGGCGACGGCATTCGCCATCTTCTCGATGTGGCCGTAGGCGGAGTAATAGAGGACGAGAACTTTAGTCATGGTTGGTCTCCGTGGGGTTGAAGGTTTTGGAGGTTGAAGTTCGTCATGGCCGGGCCACCCGGCCATTCACGTCTTGTTGTTCGTTCCTCAAGGAGGACGTGGATGCCCGGCTCAAGGCCCGGCCATGACCAGGGAGAGGTTTGGCGCTTACGCCGCGTCCACCAGCACCAGTTCGGAATCTTCCAGCGCGGTGATCTTCAGTTTCGCCTCGTCGCGGATGGCGACGCCGTCCCGTGCATTGACGCGCACGCCGTTGATCTCGACGGCACCCGCCGCCGGAACCAGATAGAGGTTGCGGGTCTTGGCCGGTGAATATTCCGCGCTGTCGCCGGCCTTCAATGTCGTGGCAAGCACGCGGGCGTCAGCGCGGATCGGCAACGCGTCGTTGTCGCCCTTTACTCCGCTGGCGATCGTAACAAAACTGCCGGAGCGATCCGCCTTCGGGAACGGTTTCGCGCCCCAGGTCGGCTGGCCGCCTTGTGTGGTCGGCTCGATCCAGATCTGGAAGATTTTTGTCTTGGTCGGCTCCAGATTGTATTCGGAGTGACGGATGCCGCTTCCGGCGCTCATCACCTGCACATCGCCCGCTTCAGTACGGCCCTTGTTGCCGAGACTGTCCTGATGGGTGATGGCGCCCTCGCGGACATAGGTGATGATCTCCATGTTGGCATGGGGATGGGCGGGAAAGCCGGTGTTCGGCGCGATCTCGTCGTCGTTCCACACCCGTAAACGACCGTGGCCCATATTGCTGGGGTCGTAATGACTGCCGAACGAGAAATGATGTTTTGCCTTCAGCCAGCCGTGATCGGCGCCGCCGAGTTCTGCAAATGGTCTGAGTTCGATCATGGGATTTTTCCTTTTCGCGGATTGCGGTTGAATTCAGGCGCCGAAGCCGCCGTCGACATTGAGCACGGTGCCGGTCACGAACGACGCGCCCGGGCTTGCCAGGAATACGACACCGGCGGCGATTTCCTCTGCGGTGCCGTAACGCTGCAGCGCGTGCTGCGTGCGCTGGGCTTCGGCAAAAGCGCCGCCATCTTTCGGATTCATGTCGGTGTCGATCGAGCCGGGCTGCAGCACGTTGACGGTGATGCCGCGCGGGCCGAGGTCGCGCGCCGCGCCCTTGGAGTAGCCGACGATTGCGGCCTTGGTGGCGGCGTAATCGGCAAGCCCCGGAAACGATGCGCGGGTAGCAATGCCTGAGCCGATGGTAACGATCCGTCCGCCTTCGCCCATCAGCGTCGAAGCCGCACGGATCGCACTGACGACGCCGTGGACATTGATGGCATCCTGCCGCGCCAACGCCGCGGTATCGGCGTTCGCGTCATCGACCGCGCCGCCAACGGCAACGCCGGCATTGTTGACGAGGATGTCGAGCCGGCCGAAATGTTTTGCAGCGTCCTTGACCAGTTGATCGACTTCCTGCGAATTCGCCTGATCGGCCTTGAAGGCGCGCGCCTTGACGCCCTTGGCCTTCAATTCTTCAACGACGGCCTCGGCCTTATCGGCAGACGCAACGTAGCTGATGGCGACGTTGGCGCCTTCGTCGGCAAGCGCCCGGGCGCTGGCTGCGCCGATGCCGCGCGAGCCGCCGGTGACGAGGGCAACCTTGCCGGTGAGTGACTTGGCCATTGGATTTCTCCGCCGTTCGAATTCCGATGGGCTAGTGGATATGCGCTCCGAGATAGGTTAGAAATAGAAACTGCCGAAACACATTGTTTCTATTTTAATTCCAATAGGAGTGCCCCATGGCAAAACTCCCCGACTTCGAAGGGTTGGCGATTTTCGCAAAGGTCGTGGAATTACGGTCGTTTGCGGCCGCCGCCAGCGAACTGGCGCTGTCGAAAGCGACGGTGTCGAAGGCCGTCACGCGGCTGGAAGAGCGGCTCGGCGCGCGGCTGTTCAACCGCACCTCGCGGCGGCTCGCCTTGACCGATGCCGGGCAAAAGCTGTCGGAGCGCGCCGCGCGGCTTTTGGCCGATGGCGAGGCGGCGGAGAACGACGCCCTGGCGCAATCGGTTGCGCCGCGCGGGCTGGTGCGGCTTGCGGTGCCGATGACCTTCGGGGTGAGGGCCGTGGCGCCGATCCTTCCCGAATTTCTGCAGCAATATCCCGACGTCTCGATCGACCTTCACTTGAGCGATGCGATGGTGGACCTGGTCGGCGAGGGTTTTGACGCCGGCCTGCGCATTGCGAGCCTGCCGGATTCCTCGCTGATCGCGCGGCGGCTGTGCGCGATGCCGCGCTATACGGTGGCCTCGCCCGCCTATCTGAAGCGCCACGGCCGCCCGACCCATCCGATGCATCTCGCGCAGCATCGATGCTTCGGCTACGCCTATCTTTCGACGGCCGGCGCCTGGAATTACACCAATGCCGCCGGCGAGCAGGCCAGCGTGCGCCCCGCCGGTCCGTTGCGCGTCAACAACGGCGAAGCGCTGATGCCGGCGCTGCTGGCGGGCCTGGGCATCGCCGATCTGCCGGATTTCATGGTCGGCGACGCGATTGCCTCGGGCGAGGTCGAGGCGATCCTGAAAGACTGGAAGCAGACCGAGGGCTCGGTGCATCTGGTGATGCCGCCCGGCGGCCCCCGCCCGGCCCGCGTCGAGGTGCTGGCGGATTTTCTCGCCAAGCGATTGTCGGCGGCGAAGAGAAAGACCGCATGACGGCCCCGATGCCGCGTCCTTCGCTGGGAGCGCGCTAAATCGGGATGAAGTTAACTTGAATCGATTTGGGATTCACAAATCGATCGGAAGGCGAGAGCGGCGCCATGGCCACGGGCCGGATCGCGGTTATTTTCGTTTGGGTATCTTGGCGCAGCCATACAGCACCATCTCGGACATCTGGCGATAGCGTCCCTTGAAATCCTCGGATTCGATCGGCGGCAGGGCCTGGTTCACCGCCCGCCCGCCGTCGGCCAGTCCCTGTGCGATCTGCGCCGGGGTGAAACGGCCGTTCAACTTCAGCATCCGGCATTCTTCCAAATCGACGATCAGTTCTGCCAATTCCCCCTGGAAGGCGATCGCGGACTGGATCATGAGATCCCTGCACCGCTTGAAAGCCTCAGCATTGAGTTCGACCGTGTGAGGCGACTGCATGACCCGCCGCCTTGTGTCTCCGTAACGGATGTCCAGGATTTCCGCAAAGATGTCGAGGGCGCTGCCGCCTTGCGCCCGCGCGGCCTTTCCGGCTTGGCGCCCCAATTCAACGGCTTGGTCGTTGCGGTCTTGTATGACCGCCCGGAACGCGTCTTCCTTGTTGTTGAAATAGTAGTACAGCGCGCGCTGGGTGAACCCACAGGCCTTGGCCAGCCCCACCATCGACAGCCCGCTGTAACCATGGTCGAGAAACGCCTGGTTGACCTTCTGCAGCAGGTCACGCCCAGGCTTGATCATTTTCTTCGACATCGGACTTCCGGTGGCCCCTGTCCCACCCCGTGACGGAAAGCGCGTGGAACCCGGATTAAAACCACGTGGTACTTTACGCAACCTGCAAGTTCGTTCGCGCGGCAATTTGCGGACATTACTGCGCCCTGCCTTTGGCGGACGACCTGGGCTGCGGAGCAGGCGCCACGCAGGGATAAGAAAACGGTTGCATTTCACATTTTTTTGTCCGGCCCGAACCTTCTCAAGCCTCATTTATTTTAAAAGTCTGAGATGGTGCGGGTTTCCCCTGCGAAGAGATTTCCCCGCGAAGAGAAGAGGATCGGACCGTGCGAATGAGCCGAATTATCTTCAGCCTTGCGATGTTGATCGCCTGCGGTATCGCCCTTCAAACATCTGCCTTTTCCCAGGAAAATCGGGGCACTGCCGAACAACAAATGGCCTGCACGCCCGACGTTTGGCGTTTGTGCTTCGACCAGATACCGGACGTCAACCGGATTACGGCGTGCCTCAGGCAAAACACGCCGCAGCTCTCAGGACCCTGCCGTTCGGTGTTCGATTCAAATGCCAGCATGCCGCAACAGACTGCGCCCCAGCCGCAGCCACGCCGCCACCAAATGCAGCCGCGGGCTTATGAAGTGCAGCCCAGGCCTTATGACGACGACCAATAGACCAGCGTCGGGAGCCGTGCTCAGCACACATCGACCCATTCGGCGTTGACGAGGTCGGCCAACCGCGAGGGCGCGAGGCGGACCGCGCTGTGAGCAGAGCCCGCTGCCGGCACCACTTCGTCGAATGCCTTTAGCGAAACGTCACAATAAACCGGCAACGGCCGCTTCAGTCCGAACGGGCAGACGCCGCCGACTTCGTGGCCGGTGATCCCGGCGACCTCGTCGAGGCCGAGCATCTTCGGTTTTGCCCCGAAGCGCGCCTTCAGCTTCTTGTTGTCCATCCGCGCGGTGCCGCTGGCCACGATCAGAACCACGCGCTCGCCGATCCGCAAGCTCAGCGTTTTGGCGATCCGGCCCGGCTCGACGCCATAGGCTTGCGCCGCCAGCACCACGGTTGCCGAGCTTTCGGCCGACAAGATCACAGCGATGTCGGGGGCTTTCTCCGCGAAAAACGCGCGGACCGATTCAAGACTCATGTGCAGCGACCAGACCGGGCAGTTCGGCGAGCGCATGGACGCGATAGTCGGGCTCCAGCCCGAGTTCGTCCATCTGGGTGCGGATCGCCTTGAACATTGTCAGTGGGGGAACGACATCGTTTTTGACGCAGAGATGCGCCATCGCTTCCGGGTTCACCCGCTCGATCCATGCCACGTTCAGCCCGAACGCCTTGGCGCCGCAGGCATCCCATGGATTTGACGACACGAACAGCACCTCGGCCGGCGGCACGCCGAGCACCTGCTCGATCAGGGTGTAGGCATCCGGCGCCGGCTTGAATATCCTTTTGGCATCGATGCTGATGGTGGCGTCCAGCACGCGGTCGAGCCCGCTATTCTTGACCAGCGCGTTGAGCATGGCGGTAGAGCCATTGGACAGGATTGCGAGTTTGCGGCCTCGCAGCGCGGCCAGCGCGGCGGGCGCATCCGGATAGAGGTCAAGATGCAGATATTTGTCCATGATGCGGTCGATCGCGCCGCGCTCGCCACTGAGCCCAAGCACTCTCAGCGTGTAGCCGAGCGATTCTTCGGTGATGACGGAGAAATCCTGGTAGCGCCGCATCAGTGAACGCAGCCAGCTGTATTCGAGCTGCTTGATGCGCCAGATCTGCGTGATGATCTCGCCATAACCGGGAAAGGATTCCTCGGTGACGGCCGCCACCGACTGGATGTCGTACAGCGTGCCATAGGCATCGAACACAATTGCTTTGATGGTCATCTGGCCTGCTCCTCTGTGCCGATCGTCGCATCGAGGAATTCGTGAACCGCGACGATCGATTGATCTGTTGCCGATTGGCTGAATTCGCGGTGATGCCTCGACAATGGAGTTGGTGTCTTGGGGGCGGGGACGTCGAAGGCATGGTAGGCGTCGGGGTAGACGACAAGCCTGACCGGCGCGCCTCCGCCCTTCTGCCTCGATAATCCCCAATCGTCGCGGCCCGCCGCCATGTTGCGGCAGGCCTCGGTCCACTCGTCACGTTCACCGATCAGGATCAGTGTGGGCACGGTCATGTCGCCCCTGAACCTGCGGCAAGGCGGATAGAAAGCGACGGCAGCATGGAATTTGTTTGGCGATGTTTGTTCGATGGCACCGTGTTCGACCGAGATGAGAGCCAGTCCGCCCCCTTGCGCAAAACCCACTACCGCAATACGAGCCGGATCGACGAACGGCTCGCGCACCAGAAAGTTCAAGGCCCGGTACGCATCCATAGTGAGATCATCTGACACGACGCCGCAAGTGCTCTTGATGCCGCGCGGACCGAAGCTGTCGACGGTGAGCGCCACAAAGCCCCAGGACGCGATCCGCCTGCCCCAGCGTTCGTCGAGCTGCTCCCAATTTCCATCGCAACTATGCAGCAGCACGACGGCGGGTGAGGGGCCTGCAGCGTTGGTTTGCCGCAAGTAACCCTGCAGCGGATGCGGACTGGCAAGGGGGCTTTCGATTTCAACGACGATGGCAGATGAATCAGCCGCAAGGCACACGACCGCATTTCCTGACAGGAGTGCGGCGGCGAAGGCAGTGACTTTGGCGAGGTTCGTCAAGGGCCACCAGTTCGCGTAGCGCTTCAGATACCCAACAGTTTTCGCGCGTTGGCTTTCAGTACTTTCGGCCTGATCTCGTCGCGGATCTCGAGTTTGGCAAAATCCGACAGCCAGCGGTCGGGCGTGATCACCGGCCAGTCCGAGCCGAACAGCATCTTGTCCTGCAAAATACTGTTGATGTAGCGCACCAGAATCGGCGGAAAATATTTCGGCGACCAGCCGGAGAGGTCGATATAGACGTTCGGCTTGTGGGTCGCGACCGACAGCGCCTCTTCCTGCCAGGGGAAGGAGGGATGGGCGAGGATGATCTTGAGGTCAGGGAAATCCGCCGCCACGTCGTCCATGTACATCGGATTGGAATATTTCAAGCGCATCCCCATGCCGCCCGGCATGCCGGAACCGACGCCGGTCTGGCCGGTGTGAAACAGCGCAATCGCACCGCCCTCGTTGATCGCCTCATAGAGCGGATAGGCCATGCGGTCGTTGGCGTAAAAGCCCTGCATGGTCGGATGGAATTTGAAGCCGCGAACCCCAAATTCCTCGATCAGCTTGCGCGCCTCGCGCACGCCCAGTTTGCCCTTGTGCGGATCGATGCTGACGAAGGGGATCAGCACGTCGAGATGTTCGGATGCGACTTCCAGCATCTCGTAATTGTTATAGCGGCGGAAGCCGGTCTCGCGCTCGGCGTCGACCGGAAAGATCACGGCCGCGATCTTTTTGGCGCGGTAATAGGCCGCGGTCTCCGGCACGGTCGGCGGATGCTTGTGCGGCGACTTGAAATAGTCTGCCATCTGCGCCTGAAAATCGTCATAGCCGTCGTCGCCATGCATGCCGCACGGCTCTTCGGCATGGGTGTGGATGTCGATCGCGACGAAATCGTCCGGATTGAGCACGTTGAGTTTTGTCATTTTGGTTTCCCAAACGGCGGCGTGATTGTACAGCCCAGGGGAATTGGTTATACCTTATAACAAATTTAGCAAGACGGCGGAACGGGGAGGATGACGTGGCGGAGCGAGCCTTCGAAACCGATTTCTGGAAGCACGCCAACTTGCGGAAAGTGTGGGACGACATCATCCCCGGCGAGCCGCGCAAGACCATTCCCTACACGCTGACCAAGGAAGCGATCGAATTATTCTGCAAGGCGGTCGGCGAGGATCACCCGATCTATTTCGACGAGGCCTACGCCAAAACCACGCTTTATCGCGGGCTGATCGCGCCGCCGTCGATCCACATCCTCCTGATGTTTTCCTGCACGCCGGCCGACGACTGGATGCGCTCACCGGGCACCGTCAATGCCGGGCAATCCTGGAGCTACAACATCCCGGCGCGGCCGGGCGACGTGATTACGCTGCAAGCACGCGCGCTCGACAAGTTCATCAAGCGGGAACGGCTGTTCGTGGTGCACGACAATGTCTTCTTCAACCAGCAGGGCGATGTGATCTGTTCCGGCCGCGGCTGGACCATCCGGCCGCAGTGAGGGCAATCGATCATGACCACGACGTTCGAAGAGTTAAAGGCCGGCGACGCGATCGAGGGGCCGGCATTCGCGGTCAGCCGCGAATCCATCCGGCTGTTTTGCGACGCCTCGCTCGATTACAACCCGCTGCATCTCGACGACGACTACATGAAGGGCAGTTTCGGCAAGACCAATTTCGGCGGCATCATCATGCACGGCATGAACAATTTTGGGCTTATCACGCGCATGATCACCGACTGGGCCTACCCGCGAGGCGCCATCCACCGCCGCCTCGAAACCCGATGGGTCAAGCCGGTCCGGCCGGGCGACACCATCCAGCCGGCCGGCATCGTCACCTCGAAGCAGGCCACGGCAAATTCGCGCTGGGTCCTGATCGACGTCATGGTGCGCAACCAGGCCGGCGAAAAGGTCGCGACCGGCGAGGCCATGGTGGAGTTCCCGCATTAATCCGGCGGGCTTCCCAGGGGCGGCGGCCAAATCGGCCCTAAAACGCCTGTTCGGATTGACATTCGGCCACCGCATGGCCTAGAAACCGCGCGTCCCGGGCGGCGCGGCCGCCTTCGGGATAAAGCCCGTTTTGCCAAATATTTCGGCCTGTCCAACACGGCCTTTCAACGCACCAGGATTGTCCCATGAAGGTCCGTAACTCGCTGAAATCGCTGCGTGGTCGGCATCGCAACAACCGCCTGGTCCGCCGCAAGGGCCGGGTCTATGTGATCAACAAGGTCCAGCGCCGCTTCAAGGCGCGTCAGGGTTGATCTAGGGCTGAATCGGGCCTGTTTTCGGCCCGCCGAGCTTTCCACGAAAATTCCGGCCCTTCACGGGTCTTTGACGCCATTGCTGCTTTGCAGCGCGTTTCTCCGCGTCTAGACTTTGGCCATGACATTGAGATTCCCGCGCGCGCGCGACGGCCTGACCGCGATCCTCTTTACGGTGATGATCGCCGGCGTACCGGCCTTGGCCTTTGCGCAGGACCCGCACGCCGCGCCGTCCAGGAAGAAGCCTCCGGAAGCGCCCAGCAAGCTGCCGAAGGTCGGCGCCGACAAGACGAAAGGGCTGGATTTCCTGTTCGGTGCGCTGAAGGTCGCGCCCGACGAGGACAGCGCCAAGCATGTCGAGGCGCGGATCTGGGCGATCTGGATGCAGACCCCGAGCGATACCGCGGCGCTATTGATGATGCGCGCCAAGGCCGCGATGGAAGCCCAGCAGATGGACATCGCGCTGAAACTGCTCGATGCCGTGGTCAAGCTGCGGCCCGATTATGTCGAGGCCTGGAACCGGCGCGCGACGCTGTATTACCTGCAGAACGACTACGCCCATTCGCTTGCCGATATCGAGCAGGTACTGGTCCGCGAGCCCCGCCATTTCGGCGCGCTGGCAGGTCTTGGCATGATCATGCAGGACTTGGGCGACGACAAGCGGGCGCTCGACGCCTTCCGCAAGGCGCTTGCGATCAACCCGCATCTCGAGAAGGTGCCGGAACTGGTCAAAAGCTTGACCGAAAAGGTCGAAGGCCGCGATATCTGATCGGTCTTTGGATCAATCCGATTGTTCGATCCGATGCTGTTCGATCAGAGGCTCATTGATCGGTGGCTGATCGGTCGGCGGCTTGCGGCACGTCGCGCGAAGAAAGCGCGCCAGACAAACCTCTCACGCCTCGGTTCTGGGTCCCGCCAAAACCGATCGCGGGTTTAGTGCAGCGCGTTGCTGCCGCGCTCGAACGGCCCGCCAAGGGCTACCGCCGCGTAAAGCTGCAGAAGTTCCGCCTCGAGCTGCTCGTTGACCAATAACAGCGCCTTCAGCGCGCCGTGCAGATCGCCATTGCAGCTCGCCACAATCTCGTCGATGGCGGCTTCGCTTGGTCTGGAAGGCATCGAAAATCTCCAAATGTCCCGTAACATAACCTTGAGCGGCCGATCTGCGTTCCTGTGGATAATGTGGATAGGTCGGGCGGCGAAACCTTCGATGGCTCCGCGCTCATCCGATCGCCACAGTGCCGATCACCGTTATATAAAATTGCCGATGACGGCTATATGAAGGCACGGGCGATGGGGCGGGAAAACACGCCGATTTGCTCGTATTCTGATCGCGAAATGGCATCCGGATTTGCAGCATGGCGCGGCCGCGAAACCGCTCCGGCGGTAAATCCGGAGCTTGCGTGTGCGCAAACTCATTCGGACCTTGCAGATGATTTTAATCCTTGTCGTCGTGGCAGCGCTGGCGTTGCTGGCGCTGGTCACGCAGGCCGGTGTCATTGCCCTGCAGCGCCTCTATCCCGCGCAAGGCCGGTCGATCGAGGTCGCCGGCGCAACGCTCAACGTCGTCGAACTCGGACCGCGCGTTGCCGCCGGTCCGCCGATTGTGATGATCCATGGCGCCAGCTCAAATCTGGAAGCGATGCGGCAGCCGCTTGGCGAGATGCTTGCCAAGACCCATCGCGTGATCCTGATCGATCGTCCCGGGCATGGCTGGAGCGAGCGCGCCCGTCTCGACGATTCGACGCCCGCGATCCAGGGCAGGATGATCGATGAGGCGCTGGAAAAGCTCGGTATCGGTCCGGCCATCCTGGTGGTCCACTCCTGGGCCGGTGCGCTCGGCGCGCGGATGGCGCTGGATTATCCGACCCGCGTCGCGGGCCTCGTCATGCTGGCGCCAGTGGCCTATCCGTGGCCCGGCGGCGTCGGCTGGTACAACAAGCTCGTCGCCACGCCGGTGATCGGCCGGCTGCTCGCCTACACCGTCACGCTTCCGCTCGGCTATTTCCTCACCGAGCGCGGGGCCCGCGGCGTGTTCCGGCCGCAGATCATGCCGGAGAATTATGTCCGCGATACCGCGACGCCCTTGTTGCTGCGCCCCCGCGAATTCCTCGCCAATGCGCGGGATCTGGTGACGCTGAAGGCCGCGGTGGCCGAGCAGGCGCCGCGCTATGCCGAGATCAAGGCGCCGACCGTGATCATCACGGGCGAGCCCGACAAGACGGTGTCGACCAACCGCCATTCACGACCATTCGCGAGCGCGGTGCCACGGACAAAACTGATCGTGTTGAGCGATGTCGGCCACATGGTGCAATACGCCGTGCCGGAACTCGTGATCAGCGAGATCGAGGCGATGATCGGCCGGCTCGCGCGCGGCGCGGCGGCCGCCGCGAATTAGCGCATGATGCGGCAAAAACCGGACCGCGATCGGATCGCCTTACGGATGCGCCGCCGACGCCGTTGCCGCGCTAGCTTCGGCTTCAGCTTCGGCCAGGCACTTCGTGATATGGGCGATCCGGTCCCTCGGCAGCACTTTGGCCACATCGGCCTTGTGCGCGCATTCGCGCTGCCGGATTTGCTCGGCACGGCGCGCTTCCGCCGCCTCGCGGTACTCGGGAGCGACGGTACTGGGATCGACCAGTTTTTGGGCGAAGGCCGGCCCGCTCAATGCCAACGCCACGACAAAAGTCATTCGCCAAAATGATTTCAAGATAACCCCCTTTATGAAAACGACCCCCATGATTGGCCTCCGTGATGAGACCGGCCAAGCCATTCTAGCCCGGCCGTGGTCGGATGCCTATGAACCAAATCACACCTCTAGCGGCGGACTGGGCTCCTCACGGTAGGGGGATGCGGGATGCCTTCCGCTCGCCTCGACCCCACAAAGCGGGTGCGAGGGAGCGCTGGCGATCACTGCTACTTCGTCTTGCCGTCCGCGCCGAACTGCGAAATATACGCCCAGAGGTCGTTGACCTCCTTTTCGTTCTTGATGCCGGCGAAGGCCATCTTGGTGCCGGGAATTTTTGCTTTCGGGTCCTTGATGTATTCCTTGAACTGGGCCTCGTTCCAGGTGATGCCGGAATTCTTGTTGGCATCCGAGTAAGAATAATCCGGCGCGGTGCCGGACTTGCGGCCGTCGAGGCCATTGAGTTCGGGGCCGACCTTGTTCTTGGCGCCTTCGCCGATCGAATGGCAGGCCATGCATTTGTTGAACGAGGTCTTGCCGGCCGCGACGTCCTGCGCCAGGGCCGCGGATGCCGCCGCAGACAGGATGACGACCAGCGCGCTCAGTGCCAAATTTTTCATGGTGTGCTCTTGGTGGGTTTTGGAGAGGGGGAGGGGGCGACGGTGCCGCCACCGTTGTGACACGGCGGCCTCAGTGTCTACAAGCCGCGAAATGGTTCCAGGTTTCATCGATCATCCCCATAACATTGGTGATGGCCGGCATTCCAGGTCGGTCACTCTTTGGTGAGCTACCCAAGACGGTCCGGACGTGCTTGATTTGCCACCAGAAATCGGCGAGCGAATGCGCTCGCGGCCCTGCGAGTTCCTGTCGGAGAAAAGCCCATGACCATCTTGATGCCCGCTTCCGATCAGGCCGTCCTTGGCCGCCGCGACGAAATCGTCGCAGCGCTGCGCGCGATCGTGCCGGGCGAGGGCGTCATCGACAGTGCGGCTGAAATGCTGCCTTACGAATCCGATGGCCTGATGGCCTATCGCCAGCCGCCGATGGTCGTGGTGCTGCCGGACACATCAGAACAAGTGTCGCGGGTGTTAAAATATTGCTTCGAGCAGGGCATCAAGGTGGTGCCGCGCGGCTCCGGCACCTCGCTGTCCGGCGGCGCGTTGCCGCTCGCCGACGCCGTGCTGCTGGGCTTGGGCAAATTCAAGCGCATCCGCGAGATCGACTTTGACAACCGCGTGGTCGTGACCGAGCCGGGCGTGACCAATCTTGCGATCAGCCAGGCGGTCGCGCATGCCGGATTTTACTATGCGCCCGATCCGTCGTCGCAGATCGCCTGCTCGATCGGCGGCAATGTCGCGGAGAATTCCGGCGGCGTGCACTGTCTTAAATACGGCATGACCACCAACAACGTGCTCGGCTGCGAGATCGTGCTGATCACCGGCGAAATCATCCGGGTCGGCGGCAAATCCGCCGAGAATTCCGGCTACGATTTGATGGGGATCATCACCGGCTCCGAGGGGCTGCTCGGCGTCATCACCGAGATCACGGTGCGGATCCTGCAGAAGCCGGAGACGGCACGCGCCCTGATGGTCGGATTTGCGCAGGTCGAGGCGGCCGGCGAATGCGTGGCGCGGATCATCGGCAATGGCATCATCCCGGGCGGCATGGAGATGATGGACAAGCCCGCGATCCACGCCGCCGAAGCGTTTGTCCATGCCGGCTATCCGCTCGATGTCGAGGCGCTTCTGATCATCGAGCTCGATGGTCCCGGCGTCGAAGTCGATGAGTTGATCGGCCGCGTCGAGGCGATCGCGCAAGGCTGCGGCTCGACCACCTGCCGGATCTCCAATTCGGAAATGGAGCGCAATTTGTTCTGGGCCGGCCGCAAGGCGGCGTTTCCGGCGGTCGGGCGGATTTCGCCGGATTATCTCTGCATGGACGGCACCATCCCGCGCGGCAAATTGCCGGAGGCGCTGTCGCGCATCCGCGACCTCTCGGCGAAATACGATCTGCGCGTCGCCAACGTGTTCCATGCCGGCGACGGCAATCTGCATCCCCTGATCCTCTACGATGCCAACCAGCCCGGCGAGATGGAGCGCGCAGAAGCCTTTGGCGCCGACATCCTGCGGGTCTGCGTCGAACTCGGCGGCGTTTTGACCGGCGAACACGGCGTCGGCATCGAAAAGCGCGATCTGATGCCGGAGATGTTCAGCGAGATCGATCTCAATCAGCAGCAGCGCCTGAAATGCGCCTTCGACGCGCAGGGGCTGCTCAACCCCGGAAAGGTGTTTCCGACCCTGCACCGCTGCGCCGAACTCGGCCGCATGCACGTCCACGCCGGCAAGCTCGCGTTTCCGGACCTGCCGCGGTTCTAAAGCATGATCCGGAAAAGTGGGTACCGGTTTTCCGAAAAGATCATGCTCGGACAAACAGATAGAGCGGGATGACGATTCGAAGAAAAGTCATCACGCTCTGGGGGAAACCGAGACGAAGCATGCGCGCCCGTGCGTTCAATGCGCCGGTTCGGGATGCTTGGTCTCGCCGCCCTTGACGTCGGGATAGAACTGCGGCGCTTCCCGTCGATCGAACCGGCCGTAGTCGCGCACGACGCGAACCTTGCGATGCCGGAGTCCCTCGATGCCGTCGATTTTCTTTGGCGACCATGCGTTGGCGGCGCCGGCCTCTTTCCATCCCACCAGGAGCGCCAGTTTTCCCGGATTGTAGATACTGGCGAAAACGTCATGTTCGACGATGGCGCCGTTCTGCAGGTCAAGTCCGAGATGAGCGGGTAACAGGTCGGTCTGCTGCGCGAACGCGGCACCTTTGCCCGGCGTGATCTCGGTGAATGTAACCGTCTTTGCAATACCGGTTTCGGTTTCATCAAAACGTCGCTCCAGAACGGGGGCCGCTTTCGGCGGGTCGGTATCGGCGATCACGTCGCCGACGCGCAGGTGGTAATCTGCAAAAATCTCGAACCGCCCCTTGGTTTGTGCAACGTGATGTTCACCTTCGGTGCGCCAGCGGACGACGGATTTCTCGTCGCGCCAGGTCGAATGCGACAACATCCATCCCGGCCTTAGCTTGCTTTCGAAGCGCTCATTGTCGACGAAGCCGTCGATCTTTTCCAAAATCGGCTTCAGCTGTTTGGCAAGTTCCAGGTAATCGTCTTTGCGGCCCTGGTTTGGTTGAACTTCAAAGATGACGGAAAACATCAGCTTCTCCTTCTCGATCGTTAAACCGCGATGGCCGCGGAGTCGTTGCCGCGCAGGAAATGACGCTCTCCTGCCACAGCGCGGGGCGCATGGTTTCCAGGTGCATCAAATGAGTGCCGCGGCCAGGATAGCGATGCGCAGCGGATCTTCAACGCACTCACCCAATCGCCCGTCAAGCGCGACATCGAGATAGGGGTCCTGCGGTGTCACAATGCGCCACGCCGCGAATAGAGGAGGCGCCTCATCGTGATGCTGTTTGCGAGGCGCGATCGGCGCAAACAGCATCACTCGGCCCGAGGTCCTTTGCCCTGCGCGAGAGGCTACAGCAGCGCGTATTGCGCGCGTTCGCGCTTGGCGAGCAGCGGCAGTGCTTCGCCGGCGATGTAGGTCCTGAAATGGGCGCTCTCCTGGTGCGCCTTGAAGGCGGCTTCGTCGCGGAACAGTTCGTAGAACAGGAACTGCGCGGGATTTTCCTTCGCCCTCGAAATCAGGAACAATTTGGCGCCGGGTTCGCGTTGCGCCTCGGGCAGGAACCGCGACAGGATATCGGCGATCCGGTCGGCCTGTCCTTCCCTGGCTTCCCATTGCGCGACCACCAGCAATCCGCCGCCGTCGACGGCCTCGCTCACGCTCTTGTTGATCGCATATTGACCCATGGTTCTTCTCCTTGCTGCGTTAGCTCAATCGTCACGCGACATGGCGTCGTGATTGGCAGGTATGGTTCGATCAATAGCGAATTGTGCTTGGAGATGCTTCGATGTCGGTCGAAGTGAGGGTGTCGCCGCGAACCGGGCCGCTCGGCCGCGCCGGTCAAGCGCCCCTTGTGCCGGTCAGCCACGCCATTAGAAGGATGGTCTGCGATCCGGATGGCTGCGACAAACACGGCCAATATGGTCGTGCGAGGAACGCGGGACGGAAGGCGTGGACACTCTGAAAGTACGCGATGCCGGGGATGTCGAGCAGGTGGTGCGCGCGGCGATCGCGAGCGAGCAGCCGCTGGAAATCATCGGTCATGGCTCAAAGCGGCTGATTGGCCAGCCGATGGCGACCAATGCGCTTTTGGACCTGTCGGCGCTCAACGCCGTGACATCCTATGAGCCGAACGAGCTGATCATCACCGTGCAGGCCGGTGCCCCGCTCGCCGACGTGCTGTCGCTGATCGATTCGAAGAACCAGCAGTTCGCGTTCGAGCCGATGAATACCGCCGGGCTACTCGGCACGCCCGAGACCGGAACCATCGGCGGCATGATCGGCGCCGGCCTCGCCGGACCGCGTCGCATCAAGGCCGGCGGCGCCCGCGACCATCTGTTGGGCGCGCATGCGGTGTCCGGCTTCGGCGACAGTTTCAAGGCCGGCGGACGGGTGGTCAAGAACGTCACCGGCTACGACCTCTGCAAGCTGTTGGCGGGGTCCTGGGGCACGCTCGCGGTGATGACGGAAGTGACGCTGAAGGTGATGCCGCGGCCCGAGAGCGAACGCACGCTGGTGCTGCGGGGGCTGGATGATCTCGGCGCCAACAAGGCGATGACGGCGGCGCTGGGCTCGCCGTTCGATGTTTCCGGTGCGGCGCATGTGCCGATGTCGGTGTTTCCTGCCGATACCGGAGGGCTCGGCGACCTCGGCTCGGCGCGAACCGCGGTCACCTTGCTGCGGCTGGAGGGTATTACCGCGTCGGCGTCCCATCGCGCCGCGGCGCTTGCCGAACTTCTTGCGCCCTTTGGGACGGCGGAAATTCTCGAAGACGCCGCTTCAGCCGCGATCTGGAGCTCGGTTCGCGATGTAAAGCCGTTTGCGGCCAACGGGGCGCTCGGCGGCTGGCCGGTGTGGCGAATCGTCTGTCCGCCGGCTTCGGGTGGCGCGCTCGGCGAGCGGTTGTCGCGCGACACCGGGGGCGAGGTGATCTACGACTGGGGCGGGGGCCTGATCTGGGCGGCGCTGCCGTCCAGCCCCGACGCCCTGGCCGCTTTGGTGCGCCGGCGCGTCGAGGAGGCCTCGGGCCACGCCACGCTGATTCGCGCCTCTGAGGAGGTGCGGCGCAACGTCGACGTATTTCATCCGCAGCCGGGCGGTCTTGGCCGCTTGAGCGAACGCGTCCGCCAAAGTTTCGATCCGAAGAACCTCCTCAATCGCGGACGAATGATACGGGGTGCGGCGGCATGAAAACCGAATTCAGCCTCGCCCAGCTCGCCGATCCCGACATCAAGGAGGCCGACAAGATCCTGCGCGCCTGCGTGCATTGCGGGTTCTGCACCGCGACCTGCCCGACCTATGTGCTGCTCGGCGACGAACTCGATAGCCCGCGCGGCCGGATCTATCTGATCAAGGAGATGCTGGAGAAGGATCGCCCGCCGACGCCGGAGGTGGTCAAGCATATCGACCGCTGCCTGTCCTGCCTCGCCTGCATGACCACCTGTCCGTCGGGCGTGAACTACATGCATCTGGTCGATCAGGCGCGGGTCCGGATCGAGCGCGACTACACCCGGCCGCTGCCCGAACGCGCGCTGCGGGCGGTGCTGGCGTGGGTGCTGCCGCGGCCCGGACCGTTTCGCTGGAGCATGATATTGGCGGGGTTCGGCCGCCCGCTCGCGGCACTGCTGCCGACCTCAAAATCGGCTTCGGCATCGCCTACTTTGTTACGGCGGATCAAGGCGATGCTAATGCTCGCGCCGCGCCGCCTGCCAAAGGCGGGACCATCAGGCGGAAGCGTCTTTGCCGCCCTTGGCGAACGGCGCGGTAGGGTTGCGTTGCTGCAGGGTTGCGCCCAGCAAGTGCTGGCGCCGCGCATCAATCAGGCCGCGATCAACCTGCTGACCCGCCACGGCATCGAGGTCGTGCTGGTCAAGGACGAGCAATGCTGCGGTGCGCTCACCCATCACCTCGGACACGACGATGATGCGCTGGCGCGGGCGCGCGCCAATATCGCGGTCTGGCAAAAGGAGGCCGAGAAGAGCGGGCTCGACGCCATCCTGGTGACGACGTCCGGGTGCGGGACCGTGATCAAGGACTACGGCTTCATGCTGCGCGAGGACCCCAATTTCGCTGCCGCGGCCGCCAAGGTTTCGGCGCTCGCCAAGGACATCACCGAGTATCTCGGCAGCATCGAACTCACTCCATCGCAGCAGCAAAGCCATATCGTCATCGCTTATCACTCGGCTTGTTCGCTGCAGCACGGACAGAAAATCAGCGAGCTTCCGAAAGAATTGCTTTCCAAGAACGGATTCGTGGTGAAAGATGTACCCGAGAGCCATTTGTGTTGCGGTTCGGCGGGGACGTACAACATTCTCCAGCCTGACATTGCGAGCAGATTGCGCGACCGCAAGGTCGCCAATATTGCGATGGTCAAGCCGGACATGATTGCTGCGGGCAATATTGGATGCATGGTTCAGATTGCCGGCGGCACGTCAGTTCCTGTGGTGCACACGGTTGAGCTTCTCGATTGGGCGACAGGCGGTCGAAGGCCGGGATTGAATTGATCGATTGGCCCCGCGTCTTGTGGCGGACGACTTGAAATGCCTGATGGACATTGATCGGCGGCAACAGGAGGATCACGATGGCTAAAGGCAAAAAGAAAAAGGGCGGCAAGAAAAGTAAAAATAAGAAGGGCAAGAAAAAGCTTCTGATGGCGAAAAAATCCGCGAAGAAAGCTTCGAAGAAGTCTGCGAAGAAGGCCAAGAAGTCCGCCAAGAAAACAGCCAAAAAATCAGCCAAGAAGGCCAAGGCGGCGGCGCCGAAGAAATCAGCCAAAAAGGCGGTCGCCAAGGCGAGCCCTGTGAAGAAGGCGGCTCCGAAGCCGGCACCCGTAGCGAAGGCCGCAGCGCCTAAACCCGTGGCGCCCAAGCCTCCGGCGCCCAAGCCTCCAGCGCCCAAACCTCCCGCGCCGATGGCGGCTCCTGCTCCGGCGCCCGCGCCAGTGGCCCCGAGTTGGGCCTCTCCCAGTCCGAGCCCCGAGCCCTCATGGGGGGCGCCGTCGTCGGGCTCAGGCGGCGACGAGGAAAAATAGCAAGAGCCTGGCCCCACGACGGAGGGCAGGTTTGAAGCCGCAGCGGTTCGCCGCTGCGGCTTTTTTTGTGCGTCGACTTCAGCCGGCGGCTGATTCGGGAGCCTAGCCGAGCTAGCCGACACCCCCGTCCTTCGCGACGGCGCGGTTGCCGGGCTCTGCCCTCCAGAAAGTCGCGCGCCAGCCACGGAGGGCGTCAAAGTTGTTGTTTGAATGCAACACTCGCGAACAACATTTCTCATAACGTCGATTTGGCCCAAAAAAGCATCAGATGATTATCTTTTTTGCTTCCTGCTTTGGGTGGCGCGTTCCAGATTGCGGTCACGTTAAGGATTTTTCTGCAGTCGGTTACCGCTAGTCCTTGGGGGCGCTGGAACCGGGCTGTTTTCGACAGCGGGGAGCGTCATGAAGAAACTGGTTTTAGCGGCAGCGGTACTTGCGGTGACTGCGGGGTCGGCTTTCGCCGCGGATCTACCGGTGAAGGCGGTTAAAGCGCCGCCGCCGGCGCCGTTTGATCCCTGGGATGTCGCCTTCGGTAGCGCCATCATGAACGACTACATCTTCCGCGGCGTGACCCAGTCCAACCACAAACCCTCCGCCGCGGCCTACTTCGAGCCGCGCTACAATGTTACCAAGGATGTGCAGCTTTATGTCGGCACCTCGTTCGAGAGCATTTCGTTCCCGAACCGCGCGGCGGCCGAGGTCGACATCTACGGCGGTGTCCGCCCGACCGTCGGCATGTTCGCCTTCGACTTCGGCCTTTGGGGCTATCTCTATCCGGGCGGACAGTGCTTCAACGCGGCCGCGTTCCCCGGTTCGGGCATCCCGGGTTCCGAACTCGGGTGCATTCTGAACGGAAACCTGCCGTTCAACGGCAACGTCGCCAAGAAAGACGCGAGCTTCTATGAAGGCTATGCCAAGGTCAACGTGACGCTGAACGACCAGTGGCAGGTCGGCGCCAACGAATACTACTCGCCGAACATCCTGAACCTCGGCGCTTGGGGCGACTACGCATCGCTGACCGCCAAGTGGACGGCCCCGGGCACGACATTCGGCTCCAGCGGCGTCGGCATGTACATCTCCGGCGAATTCGGTCGGCAGTGGCTCGGCACTTCGGATCGGTTCTACGGCGTCGTCAGCGCCCTCGGTAACTTCTCCGCAGGTGTTCCCGAGCCCAGCTACAACACCTGGAATGTCGGCGTCGGCTTCACCTACAAGGTGTTCACGCTGGACCTGCGTTACTCCGACACCAATCTGTCGAAAGCCAGCTGCAACGTTTACACCAGCGACTACGCCACCAGAAGCTTCAGCCCGTCCTTCGTCACTCCCACCAATCCGGGCGGCTTCGGCTCCAACTGGTGCGGCGCTGCCGGCATCGTCAAGCTCTCGGCCGACCTGACCGCGATGACGAGCCTGAAGTAAGCCATTCTCTCGACGCTAACGGGGGCGGCAGAGCGATCTGCCGCCCTTTTGCGTTGGGGAGTTGGAATGAGCCGGGATTGATGTGATCGGGGCGCCGGAAGCCGAGTCCTCAACCGCGCGCGTTGCTCGATACAAGGACGGTCATTTGACGCTGGCGTCCTCGCTGCGGTTCTGCAGCCGAAAATGATCGCCGTCGCGGGTCAGCACGATATTGCGCTGGTGGAGCGCCTCGAGCGTCGCGCGGTGGCCGATCGAGACGATGGTCGTTGCCGGCAATTTTTCCTTGAGGAGCTGGTAGAGCCTGGTTTCCGAGACCTCGTCGAGCGAAGCGGTGGCTTCGTCGAGGAACAGATATTGCGGCGCGTGCAACAGCGCGCGCGCAAGGCCCAGGCGCTGCTGCTCGCCGAGCGAGAGCATCCGGTTCCAGTGTGCCTCTTCCTCCAGCCTCGAGGCGAGCTGAGGCAGGCCGACCGCGACGACAGCGTCCCTGACCCGGTCCGAACCCAGTTCCCCAACCTCCGACGGATAGACGATTGCAGCCTTCAGCGAACCGATTGGAAAATACGGCCGCTGCGGCAGCATCATCAGGGTTGCCCTTGCGGGGATCGCAATCGAGCCGCTGCCATACGGCCAGATGCCGGCGATGGCACGAAACAGCGTCGACTTGCCGGCGCCGGACGGGCCGGTGACCAGGGTGCGCTCATGGCCGTTGATGTGGAAATGGTCCGCCGCGACCAGCGGCGTTCCGTTCGGCAACCTGACCAGAAGCTGCTCGAGATCGATGTCGTTGCCGCCGGTCGACGACACGACATCGATCGAACCGGTCCCGTCCGGCTCGGCGGTGGCGCTCTTGATCGCGGTCTCGAAACCGTCGAGACGCGCGATCACGGCACGCCATTCCGCCAGCGTCCGATAGGTCGACACGAAAAACGACAGCGCCTGCTGCACGCTGGAGAAGGCGTTGGCGGTCTGCATCATGCCGCCGAGCTGGATCTTGTCGGCAAAATAGGCCGGCGCCACCAGGATATAGGGAAAAACCACCGCGGCCTGCGAGTAGCTCGAGGTGAGCGCCGTCACCCGCTTGGTCCGCTGCATGATGGCATACCAGTTGGCGATGACGCGGCCAAAGCGCTCCGAAAGCCGTTGCCGTTCGGCGCGCTCGCCCTGCAACAGCGCAATCTGTTCGGAGTTTTCGCGCGCCCGAACCAGGTTGAAGCGAAAATCGGCCTCATAGCGCTGCTGCTGGAAATCGAGATTAACCAGCGGCGAGCCGATCCATTGGGTCAGCGCGGTGCCTAAGATCGCATAGATCAGCGCGCCCCATACCAGATAGCCGGGGATCGCGAACTCGCGGCCGAGAATGTGCAGGGGAGCCTCCGCCGAGAGGCCCCACAGGATCACGACAAAGGAAGCGAGCGTGACGATCGCGCTCAACAGGCCGACAGAGATGCCGAGCGTGGAATCGACGAACATCTTGACGTCGTCGGCGATGCGCTGGTCCGGATTGTCGGCTGCATCGCCCCTGAGCTGCATCCGATAATGGTTGGCGTTATGCAGCCACTGGCCGAGATACAGGTTCGTCATCCAGCTCCGCCAGCGGATTTGGAGCCATTGATTGAGATAGAGCTGGTAGACCGATAGCGCGATGTAGAACGTCGCCAGCAGGCAGAAGATGCCGATTTCCCTGACAAAGCCGTCCCAGTTTTTCTCCTGCAGCGCATTGTAGAAGCGGTTGTTCCACGCATTCAGCAGCACGTTGATCAACACCAGCGACAGCTCGATCGCGATCACCGCGGCCAGCAGCAGGCGGCCAGGCCATTTGTCCTCGGACCGGAAATAGGGGGCGGCAATCCGCCAGACGGTCGCGAGCGTCGCGCGAAGGCTCTTCACAGGTTTGTCGTCTCCTGGAGGATCGGCCTAAAGGCCTGACGAAATAGGTGAAATATGCGAGCTTAGACTAAAGTCGCAAGCATCATGATCCGGGTTCGCTTGTCCCGACCTTCGGATAGACCCTAGCATGGGCATAACGGCGAGGGGTGGGGACGGCTTCAAATTCGCGAGCTTGTGAGCGGACTTGGCATTGCTGGAAGCCGGCATTGCCGAATTCGTGGGCACATTTCGCAGATTTGCCAGATCATCCCCGCGATTGCGCCAGGCAGGCCCTGCCGTCACCGGGGTACCGCAAAAAATGACGTGGGAAGGAACCGCAATGTGGAATCAAATCTATAACCCGCTTGGCAACGCTGCGTTGTCGACGATCGCCGCCGCAATTCCCGTGGTCACGCTTCTGGTGCTGATCGCCAGCGGCAAGGTGAAAGCGCATATCGCGGCCATCGTTGCCGTGATCGTGACCAACCTGATCGCGATTGTCGTGTTCACCATGCCGGTCGGCATGTCGATCCGCGCCTCGCTGCTCGGTATCGTCTCCGGTTTTTTCCCGATCGGCTGGATCGTGTTGAACGTGATCTTTCTCTACCAGATCACGGTGGTGACCGGAAAATTCGAGCTGTTGAAACGCGCCGTCGGCGGCGTCACCGAGGACCGGCGCCTGCAATTGTTGCTGATCGCGTTTTCATTCGGCGCCTTCTTCGAGGGCGCTTCCGGCTTTGGGACGCCGGTTGCGATCACGGGCTCGGTGCTGATCGGCCTCGGCTTCTCGCCGCTCGCCGCCTCCGGCCTGTCGCTGATCGCCAATACCGCGCCTGTCGCCTATGGCGCGCTCGGCACGCCGATTGCCGGGCTGGCGCAGGTCACCGGGCTTGATCCCTATATTCTCGGCGCGATGGTCGGGCGGCAATTGCCGTTGTTCTCGCTGATGGTGCCGTTCTGGGTGGTCTGGGCATTCGCTGGCTGGAGAGGCATGAAGGACATCTGGCCGGCCATTCTCGTCACCGGGGTGTCGTTCGCGGTCCCGCAATTCGTGATCTCGAATTACATCAATCCCTGGATCGTCGATATCGGCGCCTCGCTGATCTCGATGGGCTGCCTGATCCTGTTTTTGAAGGTCTGGCAGCCGAAGCAGCTCTGGCTGTCGCCGGCGCTGCGCGGCAGGGACGAATCCGCAGCCACCATGACGGCGCCCAAGTCTATGGACAAGACGCCTCTGACCCAGAGCGAGCTCTTCAGCGCCCTGCTGCCGTGGATCATCGTCTGCATCGTGATGCTGGTCTGGGGCAATGGCGCCTTCAAGGCCTGGGCGAACTCGATCTTCATCTGGCACTACCCGGTTCCCGACCTGCACAACATGATCAACACGGTACCGCCGGTGACGCCGAAGCCGACGCCGCAAGGCGCCGTGTTCGACCTCACCTACCTGTCGTTCACCGGAACCGGCATGCTGATTTCCGCGATCATTTCCGGCTTCCTGATGGGCCTCTCGCCGGCACGGATGATTTCGGAATACGGCCGCACCATCAAGCTGTGTGCGATCTCGCTGATCACGATCTCGGCGATGCTGGCGATCGGCACGCTGACGCGGCTTTCGGGCGTCGATGCGACGCTCGGCCTCGCATTCGCCGCGACCGGCGTGCTCTATCCCTTCTTCGGCACGCTGCTCGGCTGGCTCGGCGTGGCGTTGACCGGCTCGGACACGGCCTCGAACATCCTGTTCGGCAATTTGCAGAGGATCACCTCGGAGCAACTGGGGTTGTCGTCGATCCTGATGGCCGCCGCCAACTCCTCCGGCGGCGTGATGGGCAAGATGATCGACGCGCAGTCGATCGTGGTCGCCTCGACCGCCACCAACTGGTATGGGCATGAAGGCACCATCCTGCGCTTCGTGTTCAAGCATTCGATCGCGCTGGCGTGCCTTGTCGGCCTGTTCGTGATGCTGCAGGCCTATGTCTATCCGTTTACCGCGATGGTTCTGAAATAGCACCGGCTCCGGCGATACGAACAGGATCCCCGCGAGGCCCCACGCGCGCCCCGCGGGGATTTTTTTGCGAACCGGCCGTTTTTGCTGCGGCCGGTCTGGTCAATGTCGTGCTTGCCGATTAGAAACGCGCCGGAATATTTCGAGAGGCATTATGTCCGTAGCGACACGTTTTATGAGGCGGGCGACAATCGCGCTGGTGCTCGCCGCCGCTTTGTTCGAAGCCGTTCCGGCGCATGCCGATAGCGGGTTTCCGTTCGGTTTTGAGATGACATTAGACGCGGGGCCGCAGCCCGGATCGAAACGGGTGCCGGACCTCGAGATCGGCGACAATGGCGAAGCCGTCCTCGAACTGTGGTGCAAGGGCGGCAAGGGTCAGTTTTCGGTGGCCGGCAACACGGTGATCTTTCTCGCAGGCCCGCTCGAGGACCGCCCCTGTCCGCCGGCGCTGGCGCAGGCCGATGACGAGCTGGTGGCGGCGCTGAGCGAAGCCGCGACCTGGAAGCGCCAGGGCGATCTCGTGTCGTTCATCGGAACCAGGACGCTGCGATTCCGGCTCAACACCAACTGAGCCGCGTACAAGGTTTCAGGCCGAAGCTATTTCCATGCCGATTTGTCGGCATCCCAGTGCTGGCCGCCAAATTCCTTCGCCAGCGCCTCGAGCACGCCGTTGTCGTCCTTCTGGTCGCCTTCCTCGTCGCCGCTCGCCTCATCGCCCAGGTTGAGCTTTGGGCCCGCGGTCTCGTCCACGGTCGAAATCACGGGATTGCCGATCCACAGCATCAGCCGGTCGGTCGCGCCGGGTTTGTCGGGCGCCGCCAGCGCGGCGATTTCGATCGTTTCGGTGAGGTCGAGTGCGGGATAAAGCCGGCTCGGCCGCTTCAACGTCAGTTTCAGCGTGCCGGTATTGGCGTTCCAGGCCGAAATGGCCGATTTCGCCGAAAGCGTTTTGGTCAGCACGCTCGCGATCGCGGATGCGAGCTTGTCCTTGTTGAGCTTGTCGCCGTCGCGCCAGTCGGCGGCCGCAAAGCGGATCGTGCGCTCCATATCCACGACGCCGCTGGTCCAGCCCGCCGCCACCACGCCGGGCGATGCCTTGAACTTCGCAATCAGCGCCGCGGCGCGAGCGGGATCGGCGCTGATGGTGATGGTCTGCTCGCCGGCGCGTAACGCATCGCAGGTCACGGCGAGGCTGTTGAGCGACACTTCGAGATCCTGTCCCTTCAGCCCTTTCAGGAAATCCGACGCCGCGTCGAGCTTGACCTTCACGCCGATCGATTCCGGCGACACTTCGGTAAAATCCTTTGGTGTTGCGGTGATGCCGTCGTCGGTGGTCTGGTTGTCCAGAAATTCCTTTTCGCTGAGATCGGAATTGTCGGTCGAGGCCACCTCGGTCACGGTCTGGCCGACGCTGATCTGGCCCCTGAATTCGAAGCTGTCGCCGGTCGGCTTGCGCGTCAGCTTCACGGTTACCGGTGATTTGTCACCGATGCTCTGGGTGGTGCCGGTCAGGGTCTGGCCGTTGACCGCGAGGTTGACGACAAAGCGGTCCTTGCGGTCGGAGCCTTTTTCGGCGGGGTAGCAGACGTCGAGCACAGCCGCGGTGACGGTCTTGCCGGCCCGGGTCTCTTTCAGGATGACGTCGGCGTTGCCGTTCATCAAGCCGTCGATCGAGGTGAAATACCTGGTTTCGTTGGCGCCAGGGGCAGCCTTCGTCGACAGCTTTATTTCGGCAAGCGCGAAATCCGGCGAGGCGGTCAAGAGGCCGATCAGGCAGAAAAAAAGCGCGCGCATGGGGGAATTCCTCGAAGATCGAATGGGATCGCAAAGCTCGTTCGGTGCCAGTCCGGCACAAGCCTTAGCAAACCTCTGTAACATTCGCCAAAAAAGAAGGCCGCCCGGAGGCGGCCTTCGTCGAAACCGTAATGCCGGTTGGGCTCAGAAGCCCATGCCGCCCATTCCGCCCATGCCGCCGCCACCGCCCGGCATCGGCGGCGCCGGCTCCTTCGGCAGTTCGGCGACCATGGCTTCGGTCGTCACCAGAAGGGCTGCAATCGAGGCCGCGTCCTGCAGCGCGGTGCGCACCACCTTGGCGGGGTCAATGATACCCTTGGCGACCATGTCGACATATTCTTCGGTCTGCGCATCGAAGCCGAAGGTTTCGGACTTGTTCTCGAGGATCTTGCCAACGACGATCGAGCCTTCGACCCCGGCATTCTCGGAGATCTGGCGGACCGGCGCTTCCAGCGCCTTCAAGACGATATTGATGCCGGCCTGGACATCGGGGTTGTCGTTGTGGATGCGGCCGACGGCCTTCTTGGCGCGCAACAGCGCGACGCCACCGCCCGGTACGATACCCTCTTGCACCGCGGCGCGGGTGGCGTTGAGCGCGTCCTCGACGCGATCCTTTTTCTCCTTCACCTCGACCTCGGTCGCGCCGCCGACGCGAATGATTGCGACGCCGCCGGCGAGCTTGGCCAGCCGCTCCTGCAGCTTCTCGCGGTCGTAGTCCGAAGTGGTCTCCTCGATCTGTGCCTTGATCTGGCCGACGCGGGCTTCGATGTCCTTTTTCTTGCCGGCGCCGCTGACGATCGTGGTGTTTTCCTTGTCGATCACCACCTTGCGGGCGCGGCCGAGCATGTTGATCGAGACGCTTTCGAGCTTCATGCCGAGTTCATCTGAAATCAGCTGGCCGCCGGTCAGGATCGCGATGTCTTCCAGCATCGCCTTGCGGCGGTCGCCGAAGCCGGGCGCCTTGACGGCCGCGACCTTCAGGCCGCCGCGCAGGCGGTTCACCACCAGTGTCGCCAGCGCCTCGCCTTCGACGTCCTCGGCGATGATCAGAAGCGGGCGGCCCGACTGCACCACGGCTTCCAGGACCGGCAGCATCGACTGCAGGCCGGAGAGCTTCTTCTCGTGCAGCAGCACATAGACGTCCTCGAGCTCGGCGGTCATCTTCTCGGCATTGGTGATGAAATAGGGCGACAGATAACCGCGGTCGAACTTCATGCCCTCGACGATGTCGACTTCGGTCTCGAGCGACTTGTTTTCCTCGACCGTGATGACACCCTCATTGCCGACCTTCTGCATCGCCTGCGCGATCATCTTGCCGATCGCGGCATCGCCGTTGGACGAAATGGTGCCGATCTGCGCCACTTCGGAGGACGAGGCGACCGGCTTGGCGCGCTTCTCGAGATCCTTGACCACGGCATGCACCGCAATCTCGATGCCGCGCTTGAGATCCATCGGGTTCATGCCGGCGGCCACCGACTTGGCGCCCTCGCGCACGATCGCCTGCGCCAGTACGGTTGCGGTGGTGGTGCCGTCGCCGGCGGTGTCGTTGGTCTTGGAGGCGACTTCGCGCACCATCTGCGCACCCATATTCTCGAACTTGTCTTCGAGCTCGATTTCCTTGGCGACGGTGACGCCGTCCTTGGTGATGCGCGGGGCGCCGAACGATTTGTCGAGCACGACGTTGCGACCCTTGGGGCCGAGCGTCACCTTGACCGCGTTGGCGAGAATATCGACGCCGCGCAGCATCCGCTCGCGTGCGTCACCGGAAAATTTAACGTCCTTGGCTGCCATTTGAATTTACTCCTGGAAGATTCGGTATGATGAACGCGCTTTTTCTGATCGTCATTGCCGGGCAAAAGCGCGAAGCGCGTCTTTGCGCTAGATGACCCGGCAATCAATCTTGTTTCGAAGAATGATGGATGCCCGGATCAAGTCCGGGCATGACGACAGGTGGCGCGGCGGTCTCGGTTCAGGCCAGCACGCCCATGATGTCGCTTTCCTTCATGATCAGCAGCTCCTCGCCGTCGAGCTTGACCTCGGTGCCGGACCATTTGCCGAACAGCACGCGGTCGCCGACCTTGAGGTCGATCGGAATCAGCTTGCCGGCTTCGTCGCGGCCGCCTGGGCCGACTGCCGTGATTTCGCCTTGCGAGGGCTTTTCCTTGGCGGTGTCGGGAATGATGATGCCGCCCTTGGTCTTCTCTTCGGCGTCGATACGTTTGACCACGACACGGTCATGCAGCGGACGAAATTTGGTTTTAGCCATGAGGTTCCTCTTGGAGGGCTGGTTTTCCGGTGTGGTGGCGATCGAAGGTGGAAAGGAAGACGCGGGGCCCGTTCGGCACCGGCGGCACAGAACGGCTCGTATCCTTAGCAATCGCGCTCTCGAAGTGCTAATTGTGTGCCCGGGAATATGGCCTGACGTCGATCCTGTCAAGCAAAGGTGGTTAAGCCCTTGGTGAGGCGGATATAGGATGCTCGCTGAAGAAACTAAATCGGAGCGTCGGCGTAATTTGCTGGACGTCATTGCTCCGACAGCGCTTTTACGCTTGGCTGCGGACGGGTGCGGCCGCGCGTTTTGCTTGGGGGAATGCCATGGTTAGGTTACGTAGCGGGCGCGGGGTTGCCAATTTGGGGATCGCCTCGGTGCTGACGCTATTCCTGGGTGCATGCAGCAGCTTCAGCCTGCCGTCATTGTCATCCTCATCGCCGCAGCCGGCGCCTGAGCCGGGCGTGGCGCCCGAAATGCCGGCGACGATCCGCCCGGACGAGATTGTCGGCCGCTGGGGTCTCGCCTCCTACCAGAATCCCGCCGACCGCGCGCGCACCGAAGCCGCGGCGAAAGGGCAGTGCAAGCAGCCATACGTGATCGGCGCCGGCTCTTCGGGCGGTGTCATCATGCATCTGGCCGACCAGGCGACGCCGCAGGAATTGCGCCTCAAGGGAACACCGGGCGGCAAGAATTATATCGGTCCGCCCGGACCTACTCCCGGCGAGCAGGATCGCGAGATCGTCTCGTTCGACGGCCGCGTCCTGATCACCCGCTTCGTCGACAAGGATGCCGCGACCCGTTACGGCAACATGGTCTACGTCCGCTGCGCGCCGCGGGCGTGACGCCCGTCATTGCGGGCCAACGGGTCGCGCGAACGCGCGCCCGATGACCGGCTCCGCGAAGCAATCCATGGCGCGGCATAGTGACTATGGATTGCTTCGTCGCTTCGCTCCTCGCGATGATGGGGAGCCAAACAAAAAACGCCGGCATTGCGCCGGCGTTTTGCGTTATAATCTGACGTCGAAAACTCAGTCGAACAGCGCGTCGATGTCGTTCTGCGAGGCGTGACCGACATCGCCGTCGAGCTTCGGGCCGTTGAGCAGACGGGCGTCGCCTTCGCGGTCGTCGACGATCGGGGGCGCGTGGGCCCGGATGGCGTCGACGCCGCCCCAGATGTCCATCATCACCACGATGTGGTTTTCGATGAATTTCATCGTCGCCATCACCTTGCTGATGCGCTGGCCGGTCAGGTCCTGGAAGTTGCAAGCCTCGAAGATCGAGACGACGCGCTCCTGGATTTCCTCGCTGAGCAGCTTTTGCTGATCCGGCGAGGTCACCTTGGAAAGCGCGGACGCCGACTGATCGATCGATTCGGCGGCTTCGAGGATCTGCTGGGTGGCTTCCTCGGTGCCGCCGACCACGGCGCCGAGCTCGCCGGTCACCTTGGCCATTTCGCTGCCGTCAAAACTCTTGCCGTGCAGCATCGCGATTTCCCGCTTGGTGCGGCTGATGGCGTCATGAATGAGATCGAGCTCGACCTTGAGCTTCTCGCATTGCTCGATTTGCGCGCGGTAGGTCTCAAGCAACGCGTGTGCATCGGCGCTCTCGCGCGACACGGCCGCGCTGGTTGCCGAGGCCGCGACGCTGTGGCCGTTGGCCATCTGGGCGCGGATGGCGCGCAGTTCGCTCATGATCTCGTGATGCATCGGGCCGACTTCGCCGTCGACCGCTCCGGGCATCGGCATATCGCCGGCAAAGGCTTCTTCGATACGAAAACGCTTGCGATGAATCGGCATGAGACCTTCCTTGAACCTTCACTCCACACGTTTTACGCAGATGCGATTTAACATCGGGTTCACACCCGGAACCGTTATTGCGCCCGCGATTCGCCGCAGTCACCAACGATTAACCATGCGGCTTTGCCATTCATCGAAAATAAACGCTACCGGACAAAACCGCGCGGATTTGGCGACGTGGTGAATCGAAATGCCGATTCTGTTTACCAAACCGACGCTGTTTTGATTTTAATTGGTCGCGTGCAAAGGGCGCTTGCAAAACCGGGCGCTCCTCAAGACCAACGGTAACAAGACGAAACAGTACAGAGTACGTCGATGTTGAAAAGAATGTCTCTTGCGCTTCTCGCCGGCGCATCCTGTCTAGGCGGTGGACTTCATCACGCCGCGGCGTTCGAGGTCGCGCCGCCCGCTGAACCCAACGTGATCTACGCCGATCAGAACATGCAGCGGCCGGTCGCCCCGGTGCGGACGGCCTATGCCGAACGTTCCAATATGGGCGGCGGATTCATCGAGTTCCTGTTCGGCGACGGACCGGGTCAGGGCGATCGCTATCAGCAGCAACCCGCTTATCAGCAACCTCTCTATCAGCCGCAACCGTCATACCCGCCGCAGGGCTCGATGTTGCCGCAACAGACGATGCGCCAGGGCGACGAGCAGGCCGACCCTGCGCAGCGTCCCTTCAATCCGATCTACGAGAAACAGGTCGTCGAGTATCGCGGCAAAGAGGGCGCCGGCACCATCATCGTCGATACGCCCAACAAGTTCCTGTTCTTGGTGCAGGGCGACGGCAAGGCGCTGCGTTACGGCATCGGCGTCGGCCGCCCCGGCTTCACCTGGTCCGGCGTCAAGCAGATCTCCGCCAAGAAGGAATGGCCGGATTGGACGCCGCCGCCGGAAATGCTGGTGCGGCGCCCCGACCTGCCGCGGCACATGGAAGGCGGCCCGCAGAATCCGCTCGGGGCGCGCGCGATGTATCTGGGATCATCGCTCTATCGAATTCACGGCTCCAACGAGCCGTGGACGATCGGCACCAATGTCTCGTCCGGCTGCATCCGGATGCGCAACGAGGATGTGATCGACCTGTACGGCCGCGTCAATGTCGGCGCCAAGGTCGTCGTCATCTGACTGCGCTTGAAAACCACAACGGCCGCCCGGTTCGGGCGGCCGATGTCTTTTGATTCCAGCGCTCGAAAGCCAGATCAGGCGTAATCGCTGCCGCCGTCGCCGCCGAAGTCGTCCGAATCCAGGTCCATGTCGTCGTGATCCGCGCCGAGATCCTGTGACGACGAATGGTCATCGTTGGAGGCGGTGTCCAACAATCCGGCGCGCGACGTGTCGTCGGTGTGGCCAGTGGATGAGCCGACGTCATTGATCCCGGCGTCGCGGGCGAGATTGCTGTTCGATTGATCGCTCCACGGACTTTGGCTCACGGCCCTGTCGCCGAGATTCGTATCGCCGAAGGCCTGGTGGCTGCCGCCCGTCATTCCGCGAATGCTGTTGAGCAGCAGCGATCCGCCGACCATCCCGGCCGCGGTCGCCGCCGCGGTTCCGAGAAATGAGCTGCCGCCTCCGCCGAACGGGCTCTGGAACCCGCCGCCTGAGGGCTGACCGTACGCGCCCTGACCAGAGCCGCCCTGACCGTAGGGGCCCTGTCCATAACCCTGATCATAGTGTCCTGGAGCCTGCGCCGCCTGTTGCATGACCTGGCCGCTGTTCCAGACTGGCCGGCTCGAAGGTTGGGGCGGCGGCACGTTCGGCACCGAGCCGCGCGGCGGATTTTGCCCGAAAACCGTCTCACGCATCGAATCGAGGAACCCGCCGGATGGATGCTGTTCGCCGGCGCCCGCGGCCTCCAGTTCCTGGATGCGGCTGTTGGCGCGCTTGAGCGCCTCATCCTGCAGCAGCACGGTTTGCACCAGCGCGTAGACCGCGTTGGGCGCCTTGCGCAAGCCTTCCGTGATCGCCGCGATGGCGTCCGGATCGCGCGGCGCACTCTCCACCTTGGAGAGGCGGTCGAAAAGCTCGTCAACCATTTGGCGTTCTTGCGGTGTCATGGATTCTCTCCCTCGCTCGCGTCGAATCGCGGAGAAGATGTAGGGGGGCTTTGTGTCGCCAGTAGTGGGAACGCGGGATTAAATTTTGGATGTGACCGCTTGCCCTGCATATTTTTGAATGGATATCAGGCCAATGTAACTTTGTTCGCCGCCAGCAGGGCCGGAAAATCCTCGCCGCCGAGAAAGGCGTGTTCATTTTCACGCTGGACCGTGAGCGGGTCGAGGCCGATCAGGGTCTCATCGACGAAGCCGGGGTGACACATGATCAGCCCGCCCTCCGGCAGCCCGTCGAGAAATTGTCGCATCAAAGCGCCGAAATCGCTCTGTCGCGAAAAATCATAGGCGCCGGCGAAGCCGGGATTGAACGCGATATCGGCGCGCGCGGCGCGGGCGCGAAATTGCGTGCTCAAGATGTCGAGAAACAGCGCCTTGGGCGCCGCCAACCGCCGCGAAAGTCGCTGGTTGCGGCCGCCCTGACGAACCCAGGCGTTCGGTGCCGCCGCCTTCACGGCCGCCAGAAAGGCGTCGCGCAGTTGCGGAAACAACTGCACGTGCTGGTGGCCGTCGACGAAATCAGGCTGACGGCCGAACATGTCGTTGAATGCCGAAAACTGCACCATCAATTCGGCTTGGATGATTTCCGGATCGAGCCGCCGGAACAAGCCCGCGCGCAACAGTTTCGGAAAGGGCAAAAACATGCCGCCATCGATCGGCTTGAAGTGCATCGTCAGCGGGCGAAACGGCGCCGTCAGCGTGGCATGGAGGCCGATCGCGCAACGCGGGCTGTTCGCGGCAATCGAGTGCAGCGCGCCAGCTTCGTCCCGGCCGATCGCAGGACCAACCATCATCACCGAGGTCGCGTTGAGGCGGCCGCGCTCGAGTAAGTCGCGGATGGCGCGGTTGACGCCGGGACTGATACCGTAATCGTCGGCGCACAGCCAAATGCGGCGCGGCGGCGCGGCGTCGTTCATTCCGCCGCGGTCCGTTCGCCGACCGCGGCGACGGCGTCGGTCTCGACGCGCTTCACGCTGTGCTCGGCCACGAAATAGATCGGGCGCGCCTTCAGCTCGGAAAGAATCTTGCCGATATATTCGCCGACAATGCCGATCATGATCAGTTGCACGCCGCCGATGGTCATCAGGCCGACCACCAGCGAGGGATAGCCGGGAACCGATTTACCGGTGGTCCAGGTTTCCCACAGGATCGAGAGGCCGAACAGGAAGGCTGCGGACGCGAGCAAGACCCCGAGCAGGCTCGCAAAACGCAGCGGCGCCACCGAAAACGATGTAAGGCCCTCGATCGAAAGCCCAACCAGCCGGCCGGGGCTGAATGTCGTGACGCCGTGCGCGCGCGCCGCGGGTTCGTAGTCGACGCGGATCTGGCGGAACCCGATCCAGCTCGCCAGCCCCTTGAAGAAACGATTGCGCTCGGGAAGCTGCCGCAGCGCAGCGGCGGCGCGCGGCGACAGCAGGCGGAAGTCGCCGGCGTCTTCCGGGATCTTCTGCCGCGCGCCCCAATTGATCAGCGCGTAGAAGCCGCGCACGGCCAGCCGCCGCGGCAGCGATTCATTGTCGCGATGGGCCTTGGCGGTATAGACCACGTCAAAGCCGCCATCGATCCAGTGGCCGACCAGCTTCTCGACGAGGTCGGGCGGATGCTGGCCGTCGCCGTCCATGAACAGGATCGCGCCGCGCCGGGCATGGTCCAGTCCGGCCATCAGAGCGGCTTCCTTGCCGAAATTGCGCGACAGCGACACGATCTGGACATCGAGCCCATCGGGCGCCAGCGCGCGCGCGATGGCAAGCGTTGCATCGCTGCTGCCGTCGTCGACATAGACGACCTCGCAGCCAAGGCCGTAGCGCTGCCGCAGCGCCTTTGCCAACTCGGAAAGCCGCTGATGCAGAGCCGCGAGCCCGGCGGCCTCGTTATACACAGGGACGACGATCGACAGCCCCTGCGCCGCGGCATTGGCTGCAGTGGTCGTCAAGCCAGAAACATCCGTTCCCAACATCATCGATCAGGTTCCAAATCGTAAGTGCAACATATGGCAATCGGTACGAAATGTCGCCACGCCTTGGGCTGCGGCGCTCCGTCTCACTGGCGCAGGAAGGCCTCGAGCTTGGCGAACAGCGGATTGGCTCGGTCGAGCACATAATCAAGCGAGGCTACCGACACCGTTTCGGCCCCATGCGCGCGCAAAAAACTGCCGAGCGCGTAGAGCTGCGCCGGTGGGCAGTGCAGCGTAACCATTCCCGACGACGTCGGCCCGCCGAACGGCGAGACCACGCCGAAGCGGTTGTGCGCTTCCGCCAGCAGCGTCGCATCGCACCCGGCAAAGCGGGTGCGCACTTCCCGGTACTTGCTGGCGCGGGCGCGGGCGGCGATGTGGTCGAGGATGACGCGCGCGGTCTCGCGCGCCTCGCTCGACCAGTCGGCGTCCTTTGAGGCGACGAGATTGGCCTGGCTGCGCAGGATCACGCCGTCGTCGAGCACCTTGAGGCCGTTGGCGGCCAAGGTCTCGCCGGTGGTGGTGATATCGACGATCATCTCGGCGGTGCCGACCGCGGGCGCGCCTTCGGTCGCACCGGCGCTCTCGACAATGCGGTAATCGACGACGCCGTGGGAAGCAAAGAACGTCCGGGTCAGGTTGATGTATTTGGTCGCCACCCGCATCCGCCGGTTATGCTGCGCGCGAAAGCCGGTGGTGACGTCGTCGAGATCGGCCATGGTGCGGACGTCGATCCAGGCCTGCGGCACCGCCACCACGACATTGGCGTTGCCGAAGCCGAGGCTGTCGATCAAGAGCACCCGCTTGTCGGCGTCGAGAATGTTTTCGCGCACCAGATCTTCGCCGGTGACGCCGAGATGCACCATGCCGCGCGCCAATTGCCAGGCGATTTCGCTCGCCGACAGATAGGCGATCTCGACATGGTCGAGACCTGTGATGGTGCCGCGATAGTCGCGGGCGCCGCGCGGTTTTGCCAGCGCGAGCCCGGCGCGGGTAAAGAAGGCTTCGGCGTTTTCCTGCAGGCGGCCTTTGGAGGGAACCGCGAGAACGAAGGGCGTCGTCATGCTGCGCTCCCGCCGGCCGCGGCAGGCTTGCGGGCCAGTTGCGTCAAGGTCTCGACCCAGATCGAGAACCCGACCGCCGGGATCGGGGTAGCGGCGCCGAGCTGGGTCATCAACCCGTCATAGCGTCCGCCCGCCACCAGCGGCTCGCCGCCAATGCCCTTGGCGTGCAGTTCGAACTCGAAGCCGGTGTAGTAATCGAGGCCGCGGCCAAACGACGTTGAAAAGCGCGTCTTGTCGATATCGATGCCGCGCGCGGCCATGAAGCCGACGCGGCCTTCGAGCTGGTCGATCGCCGCGGTGATGTTGAGCTTGGCGTCACTGGCGAGCGCGCGCAATTGCATCACCGCCTCGCCGGGGGTGCCCGCGATCGCGAGGAAGCGCTTGATCGTCTCGAGCGCGTTGCGCGGCAGCGCGCCGCCTTTCAGGGTCGATTGTTCGAGGAAGCGATCGGCGATTTCCGAAACCGAGCGTCCGCCGACATTGGTGGTGCCGGCGATCGACATCAGATCGGTCACCAGCGCCAGCGCCGCCTTGCGGTCGGAGCCGGCCAGCGCCGCGAGCACGCCCTCATATTCGTTGCGGCCGGGCCCGGTCGCGAGCGTCAGGCGCTCGATGTCCCGCTCGAGCGAGATCTTGCGATTGAAATCCTTGATCAGCCGCCGCCGCCAGACCGGATAGAGATCAAGTGCGTCGATCAGCGCGTTGAACAGCGCCACGTCGCCGGTGCGGATTTCGACGCCGCTCAGTCCGACGGCGCTGGTAGCTTCCAGTGCCAGCGCCAGCATTTCGGCATCGGCCGCGGCGCGATCCTGCCGGCCGAAGGATTCGATGCCGGCCTGCAGGAATTCGCTTCGCAGGCCACCGCGATAGCGGAATACCGGCCCGAGATAGCTGAACCCGGCGGGCTTTCCGGCGTGCGGGGAGGCGAGATAATCGCGCGCCACCGGAATGGTGAGGTCAGGGCGAAGGCAGAGTTCCTCGCCGCTGGCGTCGGTGGTCAGATACAGGCTCTTGCGGATGTCCTCGCCGGAGAGGTCGAGAAACGGCTCGGCCGGCTGCAGGATCGAAGGCTCGGCCCGGATGTAACCGGCCTGCGCGAACGACAATAGCAGGCCCTCCGCCCACGCGGCGGATCCGGTCGCACGAGGGGCGGCGGTCAGGGTCATCTCGAAGTCCGAAGTGGGGCGGAAACGGGTTCCGGCGGTCAGGGCGCAGCCCTTAGCATGGCCGGAGCCAGGTTTCGACAGGGATCGGCCAAGTGACTTAATAGCGGGCCAAAGTGCCCAATTCTAGCCGGCGGGCCCACCCCAGTCGCCGAGTACCGCCTGCACCAGCGCCAGCGCCGCTACGCCTGCGGTATCGGCGCGCAGCACACGGGGCCCCAAGGAAAGCCGCAGGGTTTTCGGCTGCCGCAGCAGGATCGAGCGCTCTTCCTCGGCAAATCCGCCTTCGGGGCCGATCAGGACGTCGATCCCGCCTCTGGCCGCCAGAGCGCCCTGCAGCGCCTGCACCGGATTTGCGACCTCGGCCGCCTCGTCGCAGAAGACCAATAGCCGCTCACCGTTGCGCAGGCTCAGATAGCGGTCGAGCGGCACGGGTTCGGCGACCTCGGCAAGGCTGAGGATGCCGCATTGCTCGGCGGCTTCAATGACATTGGCGCGCATCCGCTCGCCATTGACCCGCGAGACCTGGGTGAAACGGGTCAACACCGGTTGCAGCTTGGAGGCTCCCAACTCGACCGCTTTCTGCACCATATAGTCGAGCCTTGCGTGTTTGAGCGGCGCGAAGACGTAAGCGAGGTCGGGCAGCCGGTCCTGCGGCCGGGTCTGGGCAACGATCGAGAGGCTATCCGGCCGCTTGCGGCCTTCGATCGCCGCCTGCCATTCGCCGTCGCGCCCGTTGAAGACCAGGATTGATTCGCCGGCGCCGAGGCGGAGCACGTTGCCGAGATAATTGCTCTGGTTGCGCTCGAGCGCGACTGTCCCGCCTACCGCCAGCGCAGCGTCGACGAACAGCCGGGGCCTATCAAAATCGCGTAAGGGCATCGCCGATTTTCCGTTTCCGGCTGGCTTTTAGCCCAAAGGCGTAGAATTAAGCCAATAATTGGCCCTCCGGCGCGGCGCTACGCCGCGCTGTTGCCAAATTCCACGGGTTGTTAAGCCCCGGCAGGAATCGTAAAAAGCCCTTAACCATTAATCGGTATGGCCTTCTATCGGGAAGACCTTGAGGCACCGTTGGACCTTGCCGGAGGGAAAGCCTTGATCATCCGCCGCCGTTTGATTGTGCCGCTGACCGTGGCTGTCGTGATGACAGCGCACGCCGGTCTGGCCGTTGCGCAAGGCGCCTTTCCGGCGCCGCTGCCCAATCAGGGAGTCGTGCCCAACGATCCGGCGTTCCCGCCGGTGAACGGCGCGGCCCCGAGGGCGTCCGTCGGCGCCGCTCCCACTTCGTTTCCGGTCAACGGCGCGGCGCCCATCACCGGCTCCGCGTTCGAGCGCGGGCCGGCGCCGCCCTCGCAGGCAGGTGCGGCGGACGAATGCATGAAGGGGTTCGTGCCGCTGCGCGAAGAAGCGGAAAAGCGCGGCAAGCTGATCAAGGTCGCCAGCGACCATCATGCGCCGCCGCAGGAAGCCTGCAAGCTGATCGGAAATTTCGGCAAGGCTGAGCTCAGCATGATCAGATACGTCGAATCCCACGCCGCCAAGTGTGGGATTCCGCCGCAGGTCGCGGATCAATTGAAGCAAGGCCACAAGAACACCGAAAACATGCAGCAGAAAGTCTGCGCGGTGGCGGAGCAGGCGCAGACGCGAGGACCGGCCGGCCCGAGCCTGAGCGAGGTGTTGGGTTCTTCGGCGGTACTCCCCGAGGCTACCGCCACTGCCAAGAAGGGCGGCAGCACCTTCGATACGCTGAACGGCAACGTTCTTACCCGATAATCAGATGAGCGGCGCCGGCTTGCGCGTTGCGGATGCGACCGGCAACTGGGTCGACACCCACGCGCCGCCATGGTCGCGGCCGTATTTGCGGCTTGCCCGTTTCGACCGGCCGATCGGCTCCTGGCTGTTGCTGATGCCGTGCTGGTGGTCGGCGGCGCTTGCCGCAGGCGTTGCCCGCGACACCAGCCGATTGCCGCTTATGATCGCGCTGTTCTTCGTTGGCGCTTTCGTCATGCGCGGCGCCGGCTGCACCTGGAACGACATCACCGATCGCGATCTCGACGCCAGGGTGGAACGGACGCGGTCGCGGCCGATCCCGGCCGGACAGGTCAGCGTGCCGCGGGCCTTTGCCTTTCTGGTGGTTCAGGCGCTGATTGGGCTCGTGGTGCTGCTGCAATTCAACCGCTTCGCGGTCATGACCGGCATCGCATCGCTCGTCATCGTCGCGGTCTATCCGTTCATGAAGCGGATCACCTGGTGGCCGCAGATCGTGCTCGGCCTGGCGTTCTCCTGGGGCGCGCTGATGGGATTTGCGGTGACGCTCGGTCGGCTCGAGGCGACGGCGCTGGTGCTTTACTTGGGCTCGATCGCCTGGGTGATCGGCTACGACACCATCTACGCGCATCAGGACGCCGAGGACGACGCGCTGATCGGCATCAAATCCACCGCGCTGTTGTTCGGCGCGCGCACCCATCAGGCGCTGATGGTGTTTTATGCGTTGGCGGTGGTGTTGATCGGCGTTGCGCTGATGTTCGCCGGCGCAGGCGTTGCGGCTTGGCTCGGGCTTGCCGCCTTCGCGGCGCATTTGGTCTGGCAGATCCGGCGCCTGGAGATCAGCGATCCCGCATTGTGCCTGCGGATTTTCAAATCCAACCGCGATGCGGGATTGTTGTTGTTCGCCGGACTGCTCGCGGATGCGATGATGCGGGCAAGTTTGTGATGGGTTGAGCCAACGGGGCGCGCATTCGCGCGACCCGCTGGCTCAACCCATCCGATTGTTGATCAATCCCTCGCGATGATCTCGCGCTCGCCCTGATGCAGATTCGCCGGGTTGAGCAGATCGCCGGCGCGCCGGCGCACCAGAAATTTCGGGCGCCGGGTGCGGATCGCGTTGTGACGCCGCCGCCGCCCGGCGGGTTCGCGCGCCTCGGCTTCGAATAGTTGCGGAAGTTTGAAAATATCGCTCCACATCTGCCAGGCGGAGGCGATCTCGTCCGGATCGGAACTGACGCCGAGCGGGATTGTCAGTGACGGATCGCGATGTACCAGCACCAGCATCTGGGCGTCGTCGATGCCGCGCAGCGCCACGCCGAGAAAATCGCGCACGCGAACGTTGACCGCCATCTCGATGCCATGGACGGCACGGTGCAGCACGACGCGTTCGCGGTGAAGTTCGATGCGCCGCACGCCGCCGTCGGCGCGGGTGTCGTGCGCCTCGAAGCTGACCGGCAAAGAGAGAGGGTCGAGCCGCAATGCGCGGCCCGACCCGGCGGGATTGCTCCCGCTTGTTGCTGTTTGACGCCTCACGGCTCTAGTCTCCCCGCCGGGATTATGTTCCCAGTCGATGTGGGAGAGGCTAGCGGAGGGCGTTGCGGAATCGCTTAAAAAGCCTGGTTAACCCGGCGTCACCAGGGCGGCATTCGCCGGCATGATTGACAAGAGCTTGGCTCACATGATTGACGGGAGCTTGCGCAATCGTCGAAATTCTTTCACTTTTGCCCCGCGAAAATGCTTGAAGTCCGCGAGAATTGGGCACATCTGAAGGCTTGGCTGATTTGGTTCCAGGCCGGCTTCACCCCTCCGTCAATCCTCCTCTATTCCTTGGGATTTTGTTCGTGAACTCTTCACCATCCGCAGCATCCGTGTCCTCTCCCGCCAGCTCCGACCTGTTCGATCAGTCCGCGCTCTCCACGCTGGCGCAGCGTCTTGTCGAGGCGGCGAAGCGCGCCGGCGCCGATGCCGCCGATGCGGTCGCGGTGCGCGGCATCTCGCAAGGCGTCGAGGTGCGTGACGGACGCGTCGAGGAATCCGAGCGCTCGGAAGGCGATGACGTCGGACTGCGCGTGCTGGTGGGACGCCGGCAGGCCGTGGTCTCGACCAACGACGTCAGCGGCGATGGCGTCGCCAAGCTCGCGGAACGCGCGGTGGCGATGGCGCGGGTTGCGCCAGACGACAAATATGTCGGGCTTGCCGATCCGTCACTGCTGGCGCGCGATTTTCCCGATCTCGATCTGCTCGACCCCGTGGTTCCATCGGCGTCGGAGCTTGAACGCCGCGCCTGCGAAGCCGAAGCCGCGGCGCTTGCCGTCAAGGGCGTGACGAAATCCGGCAGTGCGTCGGCCTCGACCGGAATTGGCGGCATGGTGCTGGTGACGTCCACCGGCTTCCACGGCTCGTATCTGCGGTCAAGCCAGGGCATCTCGATGACCGCCATTGTCGGCGACGGTACCGGGATGGAGCGCGACTACGACTACACCTCGGCGCCACATGCCTCCGATCTGGCGTCACCTGAAAGCGTCGGCCGCAAGGCCGGCGAGCGTACGGTGGCGCGTGCCAATCCGCGCAAGGTCGAGACCTGCAAGGTGCCTGTCGTGTTCGACCCCCGGGTTTCCGGATCGCTGGTCGGTCATCTCGTGGGCGCGGTCAACGGCGCCTCGATCGCGCGCAAGACCAGTTTCCTCAAAGATCGCCTCGGCGAGCAGTTGTTCGCCAGCAACATTCGCATCATCGACGATCCCTTGCGGGTGCGGGGCCTGCGCTCGCAAACCTTCGACGCCGAGGGCGTCAAGGTCAAGAAGCTCGCGATTGTCGACGAGGGCGTGCTGACCACGTGGCTGCTGGATTGCGCGACCGCGCGCGAACTCGGGCTCGTCACGACCGGGCATGCTCATCGCGGCGTCTCCTCCTCGCCGTCGCCGGGACCCTATAATCTGCATCTCGAAGCCGGCCAACCGACGCCGGCCGAGCTGATCTCCGACATCAAGCAGGGATTCTATGTCACCGACCTGATCGGTTCCGGCGTCAATGGCGTCACCGGCGACTACAGCCGCGGCGCGTCCGGGTTCTGGATCGAGAACGGCCAGATCAGCTATGCCGTGAGCGAGGTGACGATCGCGGGCCACCTGCTCGAGATATTCAAATCGATGGTGCCGGCCAACGACCTGGAATTTCGTTATGGCGTCAACGCGCCGACGGTGCGCATCGAGGGATTGACGCTTGGCGGACGTTAGCGCCGGCAGCGTGCACGACAAGGTCTTGGCGCGGGAGGTCTTGGCGCGCGATGCCGCGCTGCTAAAGGAGAGCGTGCGGGAGGCGGGCCGGCTGGCGCTGTCGCTGTTCGGCACCGAGCTGAAGAACTGGACCAAGGGCGCGTCCTCGCCGGTCTCGGAAGCCGACATCGCCGTGAACGATCTGCTCGAGAAGCGGCTGCGCGCGGCGACGCCGGATTATGGCTGGCTGTCGGAAGAAAGCGTCGACGACGATACACGGCTCGGCAAGCCTCTGGTCTGGATCGTCGATCCGATCGACGGCACCCGCGGCTATCTCGCCGGCCGCGAAGACTGGTGCGTCAGCGTGGCGCTGGTCGAGGACGCTTCGCCGCTGCTGGCCGCCGTGTTCGCGCCCGCCACGGATGAATTTTTCTTTGCCGCGCGCGGCGAGGGCGCCACGCGTAACGGGGTGCCGGTTCATGCGACAGCCGGGGCGGAACTGGATTTTTCCCGTGTCGCCGGTCCAAAGCCGCTGGTCGAGCGGCTCAACCTGTCCTCGGGTGAAATTACGCTTTATCCGCGGATCGGATCGCTGGCGCTTCGGCTCTGCCGGGTCGCGCAAGGAAGCCTGGATGCGGCCTTCGCCGGCGGCCAAAGCCGCGACTGGGACCTTGCCGCGGCCAATTTGATCGTGCAGGAAGCGAATGGTAACATGACCGCGCTGACCGGCGACCAGATTCTCTATAATCGCCGGGAAGTGACGCACGGGGTGCTGGTGGCAGCGGGAAGCGATCGTCATGCACGCATTGTCGAGCATTTTCGCAACCGCCCCTCGCACTGAACAGTATCGATGCGCGTCGGAAGGACTTGCCGGGCACCGCAGTAGGAAAACGAATCATGCCAGATAGTGCCCCGCAACAATTGCTCCATCTCGTGATCGGCGGCGAATTGACCGATCTCGAGCACATCACCTTCAAGGACCTCGATCAGGTGGAAATCGTCGGCGTGTACCCCAATTACGCGACCGCCTACACCGCGTGGAAGGCCAAGGCGCAGCAGACCGTTGACAACGCCCAAATGCGCTACTTCATCGTGCATCTCCACCGGCTGCTCGACCCGGATCAAGACACGAAGCCTGCCCGTTGAAAAAATTGTTTCGTAACGTGCTGCGCAGCAGCTGGCTTCAGCGTGCTGTGGGTGTCCTCGCGGCCGAATATCTGCGGCTGGTCTGGCTGACCAACAAGTTCTCCTTCGATCCGCCGGACGTCTATGCGATCGTCGAGCCGCAGCAGCCGGCGATCTTCGCGTTCTGGCACGGCCAGCATTTCATGACGCCGTTCATCAAGACCAAGGAGAGCCACCGCGGCAAGGTCCTGATCTCGCGGCACCGCGACGGCGAATTCAACGCCATTGCCGCCGAGCGGCTCGGGATCGGCACCATCCGCGGTTCCGGCGACCACGGCTCGGCGTTCCATCGCAAAGGCGGGGTCGGCGCCTTCAAGGAGATGGTGCGGGCGCTCGAAGACAACTATAACGTTGCATTGACCGCCGACGTGCCGAAGCGCTCCCGGGTCGCGGGGCTCGGCATTATCATGCTGGCGCGGGAATCGGGACGGCCGATCATGCCATTTGCGATGACCACGAGCCGTTTCATTCGCCTGAGGAACTGGGATCGCACCACCATCAATTTGCCGTTCGGGCGCGGCGTTCTGGTGGGAGGCGACATCATCGTGGTGCCGCCCGACGCCGATACCGAGACCATGGAAAAATTGCGCGCGCAGCTGGAGGCGACGCTGAACGACGCGACCCGTCGCGCCTTTGCGCAAATCGGCCGTCCGGAAGAGGCGGTGCATGGCTAACTCCCTGCCGATGACGCTGCGCGTCTATCAGAAGCTGTCGTCGGCGGTGGTGCCGCTGGCACCGGCGCTGATCAAGCGGCGGCTGAAACTCGGCAAGGAGGATCCGGCGCGGGTCTCGGAGCGGCGCGGCATGAGCCGGGACATCCGGCCGCATGGACCGTTGGTGTGGATCCACGGCGCCAGCGTCGGCGAAGTGCTGGCCGCCGCCGCCCTGATCGAGAAACTGCGCGCGCTCAATATCCGCATCCTCCTGACCTCGGGCACGGTGACGTCGGCGGCGATCGTGGCAAAACGGTTTCCCGCCGACATCATCCACCAATATGTGCCTTACGATTCGCCGCGCTATGTCGCGCGCTTCCTCGATCACTGGCGGCCGTCGCTGGCGCTGTTCATCGAGTCGGATTTGTGGCCCAATCTGATCATCTCCAGCGCGGCGCGGCGGCTGCCGATGGTGCTGATCAATGGACGGATGTCGCACCGTTCGTTTCCGCGCTGGCGGCGCGTGGCCGGCACGATCTCCGCGCTGCTCGGCCGGTTCGACATCTGTCTCGCGCAATCGCAGCTCGATGCCGAGCGCTTTGCCGCGCTCGGCAGCCGCAATGTCATCACCACGGGCAATTTGAAGCTGGATGTTCCGGCGCCGCCGGCGGATCACGCCAGGCTCGAGCGGCTGATGGCGGTGACGCGAGGACGGCCGATCATCGTGGCGGCGTCGACCCATCCCGGGGAAGAGGACATCCTGATCGACGTGCACCGGACCCTGGCCGGCTACTTCCCGTCGCTGTTGAGCGTGATCGTGCCGCGGCATCCCGATCGCGGCGAGGCCATCGCGCGCGCCATCGCGGCTGCCGGGCTGCATGCCGCCTTAAGGTCGCACGAGGATTTGCCGACGGCGGCCAGCGACATCTATGTCGCCGATACCATGGGCGAACTGGGATTGTTCTATCGGCTCGCGCCGATCGTGTTCATGGGCGGCTCACTGGTCCCCCACGGCGGGCAGAATCCGATCGAGGCGATCAAGCTCGGCGCCTCGATCGTGCACGGCCCGCATGTGTTCAATTTCACCGACGTCTACGAGGCGCTCGATGGTGCCGGCGGCGCGCGACGGGCCGATACCCAGGAGGCGTTGGTGAAACAACTCGGCCAGTTGCTGGCCGATCCTGTGGCGCGCGACGTGTCGGCAGCCGCCGCGGAGCGCGTGGTCGGCGAACTCGGCGGCGCGCTCGATCGAACGCTCGCGGCGCTCGAACCGTATCTGTTGCAATTGCGGCTCGAAATGGGGGCGGCGAATGCGTGAGCCGGCCTTCTGGCACCGGCCATCGTCATTTATGTCGCGCTTGCTGACGCCGCTCGGCGCATTCTATGGCCTGATTGCCGGCTACCGGCTGCAGCGCGAGGGGTTTGACGCCGGCATCCCCGTGCTGTGCGTCGGCAATTACCACGTCGGCGGCGCCGGCAAGACGCCGACGGTGCTGGCACTGAACAACGTGCTACGCGATCTCGGCGAGACGCCGGTGGTGCTCAGCCGCGGCTACGGCGGCCGGTTGCGCGGACCGGTCAGCGTCGATCCGGAGCGCCATGTCGCCGAAGACGTCGGCGACGAGCCGTTGATGCTGGCGCAGACCGTTCCGGTGGTCGTCGCGCGCGATCGCATCAGCGGTATCGCGCTGGCGCGGTCGCGGCGAGCGAGCGTGATCCTGATGGATGACGGGTTTCAGAATCCCGCGATCGCCAAAGACGCTGCGCTGATCGTGGTCGACAGTGTCCGTGGCCTCGGCAACGGCCGAGTGATTCCGGCAGGTCCGCTGCGTGCACCGCTAGCGCCACAGCTTGAGCGCACCGACGCGCTGATCGTAATCGGCGAGGGCGGTGCCGCCGCGACCGTCGCTGCCGCTATCGCCGCGCGGGGAAAACCGGTGCTGTCGGCGCATCTGAAGCCGGACGAAGTTTCGCTCGCCGCGCTTGCAGGCAAGCGCGTGCTCGCCTTCGCCGGGATCGGCGACCCCGCCCGGTTTTTCCGGACGCTGCGTTCGAGCGGGGTCGAGGTCGCGGTGGAACGGACGTTCCCCGATCACCACCCGTATTCGAAGACCGAGATCGAGACCTTGCTCGCGGAAGCAAAATTCGTGGCGCTGCCGCTGGTGACGACGGAAAAGGATTTGGCGCGGCTGCGGAGCGCCGGGGGACTACCTTCATGGGCGAAGGAGATTGTGCCGCTTAAGGTCACGCTCGAATTCGATGATGCGGCCGCGTTGCGGAAGCTTGTGTCGGGCGTCTTGTTCAGGGCGCGTGAAAGGAAATTTAGCTAGCGCGATCCATCAACACGTCGTCCCGGCCTTGAGCCGGGACCCATAACCACCGAAGTCAGTTGTTACGAAAGCCGTCTCCCTCAGTGTTTCTGCCGAGAGGCCGCGGCGTATCGGTCCCGGCTCAAGGCCGGGACGACGAAGAGTTCTTAACTCTCACGCCTTCAGCGCGCCGGGGAAATGGCGCTGCAGTACCGCGCTCGGGATGGCATAGGCCTCCTGCAGGTCGACGCTCCAGTATTTCAATTCGTCGAGCGGTATCCGCGCATCGGTCACCGCGCAGCGGACATAGGTTCCCGGCGAGATCACGCGGAAATCGCCATCGAGATATTGCACCTGCGCTTCGCCATGGCCCGAGGGGCCGAATTTATTCAGCACGTTTGAAGTCTCCGCCGGCCCCGGCCACGGGCCGGGTTAAATGTTTTTCATGAATCGATCTATCATAAATAAGTCGCGGTGTCCGCCTGTCAAACCCACCGATTTGTGATGAAATCTTGCATTCGCGCATGCTAGCGTTGCGCGCACGGACGCTGTCTTCAGTGCGCCGCAGCGATCCGGCAAGTACGCGGCAGATCCCAAGTACCCGGCGGATACCAAGTACCCGGCAGATACAATGCGCCTTCTGTCAGCAATCGCCTTCCTGACGCTTTTTTCCGTGGCCTTTGCCGCCGCCGCGCCGTTGCCGGCGCCGCATCAGGTTGACATTCCCTTAAGCGGCGGGACGTTGCACGCGCAACTCTACAAGCCCGACGGCAATGGTCCGTTTCCGGTGGTGATCGCGCTGCATGGCTGCGGCGGGTTGGCCGGCCATTCCGAACCGGTGCTGTCGCGCTATCGCGATTGGGCCGAGCAATTGCTGAAGGTCGGCGATGCGGTGCTGCTGCCGGACTCCTACGGTTCGCGCGACCTCGGTCCGCAATGCCGCGTCAAGGAGCGAGAGCGCCGCGTGCTCACGCGCCGCCAACGGGTGGCCGACATCATGGCTTCGCGGCAATGGCTGGTGCAGCAACCCTGGGCCGCCCACGACCGCATCAGCCTGCTCGGGTGGTCGAACGGCGCCAGCGCGCTGTTGTGGGCGGTTCGTCCGCAATCGTCCTGGCGCAGTGTCGGGCCGGACTTCCGCTCCGCGGTTGCGTTCTATCCGGATTGCCGGGTTTCGGCCGGCCTCGGCTGGAGCGCGCGCATTCCGACGCTGCTCCTGATCGGCGCCAAGGATGACGTCAGTTCGCCGCCCGCCTGCCGTCAGATGATCGACGGCGCGCGGGGACGCAGCGCGTTGACGCGGATCGTGGTCTACCCCGGCGCCTATCACGATTTCGACCGCGCCAATCTTCCGCCGCAAGCGATCGCCGCGACAGCCGACGCCGCTCTGCCCGAAGGCGGTCATCTCGGCACCGATCCCGAAGCGCGCGCCGATTCGCAAAAGCTGGTCGCGGAGTGGCTTGCAAGGTAGAGGACTTGAGCAACCGGAGACATAGGTAACTCTCTTACCCTCCCCTGGAGGGGGAGGGTCGGCTCGCATCGCAAGATGCGAGACGGGGTCGGGTGACGGTCTCTCAACTCGGGCGCCGTTCGAGGCGGAGAGACCGTCACCCCACCCCACCGCTCATTTCATTCGCGTCGACCCTCCCCCTCCAGGGGAGGGTAAGAGAATCCCGCTCTTCAGAACAAACTTCCTTGCCCGACCGGTTTTATCACCCGCTTCGGCGCGGCCGGCTTCGGCTCGCTCGCAGCCGGCTTCCCGCTCCGCGTTGCCGCCGGGCGATCCGCATCCGCGGTGGCGGCGACGCGGCCGTCGGAAAATTCCAGGTCGAGCCGCGCGCCGGGTCCGATGCTGGCCGCGGCGTGCAGAGCGCGGCCCTGCTCGTCGCGCACCAGCGCAAAACCGCGCGCCAATACGCTGCGATAGGACAAGGCCCCCAATAACTGGCCGCTATGGGCGACCCGCGCTGCGAACCGCTGCGTAGCGGTCGCCAGCGCCCGCCGCGCGCGCTCAGTGAGCCGAGCGACGCGTTCGCGCTCGCGCGCGATGCGCTGGCGCTGGGCCTGTGCATTGGCAAGTTTTGAGGCTTTCAGCCTGATCTCGAGCCCGGCAAAGCGATCCCTGCGGTTTCGCAACAGGGTTCGCGCCGAGTGCGTCATGCGCTCGCCGGACACGGTCAGGCGGTGCGCAGCCTGCGTGAGCTGACCGCGCAGCACCCGCACGGTCAGCCGCGCGCTACTGCCGGCAAAACGGCGAAAATGCGCATGGGTATTGGCTCTCAAACCGCGGGGCAGGGAGCTGGCGGCGCGGTCGAGCCGCTGCCGCGGGATCGCCAGCAATTCGGTCGCGGCCGGCAGCGCGCGCGCCGCGGCGCGCAATTCGTTGCGGCGGAATTCCTGGCCGCGCTGCCAGCAGGTGATGGTCCGTCGCGCCAGGCTCGCGATCTCGACGAACAGCTCGCTGCGTACCGGGACCGCCATCTCGGCAGCCGCCGTCGGCGTCGGCGCGCGCTTGTCGGCGGCAAAATCGATCAGCGTGATATCAGTCTCGTGACCGACCGCCGAGATCAGCGGGATCATGCTTTGCGCGGCGGCGCGGACCACGATCTCCTCGTTGAACGACCACAGGTCTTCCAACGAGCCGCCGCCGCGCGCGACGATCAATAGATCAGGCCGCGGAATCCTGCCACCTTCCGGCAGCGCATTGAAACCGCGGATCGCCGCCGCGATCTGTTCGGCAGAGCCATCGCCCTGCACCTTGACCGGCCACACCAGCACGCGGCGCGGAAAACGGTCTTCCAGCCGATGCAGGATATCGCGGATCACGGCGCCGGTCGGCGAGGTGACGACGCCGATCACCTCCGGCAGCCAGGGCAACAATTGCTTGCGCGCCTCGTCGAACAGTCCCTCGGCCGCGAGCTTCTTCTTGCGCTCTTCCATCAGCGCCATCAGCGCGCCGATGCCGGCCGGCTCCAGCGCCTCGATCACGATCTGGTATTTCGAGGAGCCGGGATAGGTCGTGAGCTTGCCGGTGGCGATGACCTCGAGGCCTTCCTGCGGCTTGAAGCGCATCCTGGCGTGGGCGAACTTCCAGATCACCGCCTCGATCTTGGCGCCGTCGTCCTTGAGCGCGAAATAGCAGTGCCCGGAGGAGTGCGGCCCGCGAAAGCCGGTGATTTCGCCGCGCACCCGGACATGGCCGTAGGCGTCCTCCACCGTCCGCTTCAGGGCGGAGGACAGTTCGGTCACCGTGAATTCCGGTGCGTTGATCAGGGCTTCAGCGGGCATCTCGGACAATCGATTCGGGCATGTTGGGCTGGCGCCCAAGTTAGGGATTTTCGGCCGCCACCGCCAACTGGACGCTTGCTAATCCACATACTCTGTGATACAGAGTTCTCTGTGTAGAGCATTTTCGCGGGAGGAATGTCATGTTGAAAAGGCTGCTGGGCACTTCTTTCAGCGTTCTGAAATGGGCTCTCTGCGGCGTCGGCGTCCTCGCCCTGCTGCTCACCGCCATGATCGCCGCGCCGCTGAAAAGCCCCCCTGAACTGCATTCCCTTTCGGCAGCACGCAAGAACGTCGATTACGCGACCTTGCCTGCGATCGAGCGGTTTCAGGCCCGCGACGGGACAACGCTGGGCTTCCGCCATTATCCGGCGAGCGGCCCGGCGACGGGGCGCGGAGCCATCGTGATTCATGGTTCCTCCGGCTCCAGCGCAACCACGATCCACGCGCTGTCGCAGGCTTTGGCGACGCGCGGCGTGGAAACCTGGGCGGTCGACATTCGCGGCCACGGCACGTCAGGGACCCGCGGCGACATCGGCTATGTCGGCCAGCTCGAGGATGATCTCCAGGACTTTATCGCGGTGGTCCGAAAGAGCGCGCCGAGCCTGCCGCTGACGCTGATCGGCCATTCCGCCGGCGGCGGTTTTGCGTTGCGGGTCGCAAGCTCACCGATCCAGAGCCTGTTCGTCCGCACGGTGTTGCTGGCGCCCTATCTCGGCTACGACGCGCCGACCAACCAGCCGAATTCCGGCGGCTGGGCCAGCGCCGATATTCCGCGCATCCTCGGACCGATGGCGCTGCGCAAGCTCGGCATCGATTGCTGCGAGGCGCTGCCGACGCTGGCCTTCGCGGTGCCGCCGAATTCGGAAAAATTCCTGGTGCCGGCCTATTCCGACCGGCTGATGCGCAATTTTGCCACCCGCGGCTATCGGGCCGATCTCGCTGCGGCGACAAAGCCGCTCACCATCATCTCCGGCGCCAACGATGAATTGATGCTGCCGGACAAATATGCCGAGGCCGTGCGCGGCATTATGCCGGCGGTCGACGTGAAGCTGATCGACGGCGTCGATCACATCGGCGTCGTCAGCGACCCCAGGGCGATTTCCGTCATCGCCGACGACGTCGCGAAACGGGAGATCGGGACATGACCAGCATTGACGCCAAGGAGGCCGCCTCGGCGCTGTCGGACATCGCCTCGATCGCGCACCGGGTGCGCCAATCCACCACCTATCACATCGCCAGCCTGATGCTGATGCTGTGGGGCGTGCTGGTTTTTGCCGGCAACATCGCGAGCTTTCTCTGGCCGCGGCAGGGTGCCTATATCTGGATTTCGGTGAACACAGCGGGCTTTTTGGGTTCGTGTGCGATCGGCGCGTACGAAAGCCGGCGAACGAGGCTGCTCAGCTTCGACCCCAGGTCGGTCGCGGCCTTCGCGCTGTTCTTTGCCTTCGGCATTCTCTGGTCGGTCGGCATCGGGCATTTTGCGCCGCGCCAGCACGGCGTGTTCTGGCCGACCTATTTCATGATGATCTACACCATCGTCGGATTATGGGTCGGTACCGCCCTTGTCGCGATCGGCCTCGGCATCACCGCACTGACGTTGATCGGCTACTTTTTTGTCGGCGATTGGTTCGAACTGTGGATGGCCGTGGTCAACGGCGGCGGGCTGATCCTGGGCGGCTTGTGGATGCGCCGGAGCTAGCGCGATGGCCGAGCTCGACGACATCATCCACCAGCCGCTGCGGTTGCGAATCATGGCGGCGCTGAACGCGCTGCCGGCCGCCGCAGGGCTCGAATTCTCCCGGCTGAAAAAGCTCACCGGCGCCACCGACGGCAATCTCGGCGCCCATATCGAGACGCTTTCCAGGGCCGGCTATGTCGCGGTGGAAAAAGCCTTTGTCGGCAAAAAGCCGCAGACCACCGTGACCGCGACGGCCTCGGGCCGCGGCGCCTTCGCCCGCCATGTCGCGAGCTTGCAGGAAATCATCGCCGCCTCGGCGCGGGATAGCTAGCTGCCGTCATTCCGGGGCGCGTCGAAGACGCGAACCCGGAATCTCGAGCTGAGGCAGACTGGCGCAAGACAAGCTCGAGATTCCGGATCGGCGCGCGGCGCGCGCCGTCCGGAATGACGGGAAACCCCTTGCAAGCGGAGGGAGACTCGTGCGACCGACTCGGCTCTACGGACCCTTATTGGTTTTCGCATGCACATCCTTCTGCTCGGTTCCGGCGGCCGCGAACACGCTTTGGCGTGGAAGATCGCAAGCTCCCCCTTGGTGACGAAACTCTGGTGCGCGCCGGGCAATGCCGGGATCGCCCGCGAAGCCGAATGCGTGGCGCTCGATATCGCCGACCACGCCGCGGTGATCGATTTCTGCAAACAAAACTCGGTCGAGCTCGTCGTCGTCGGCCCGGAAACGCCGCTCGCGGCCGGCATCGTCGACGATCTCGCAGCCGCCGGCATCAAAGCCTTCGGGCCGAGCAAGCAGGCCGCGCAGCTCGAGGGCTCCAAGGGATTCACAAAAGCGCTTTGCACCGAGTTCAAGATTCCGACCGGCGCCTATCGCCGCTTTGCCGATGCCGCCGACGCGTTGACTTACGTCCGCGCGCAGGGCGCGCCGATCGTGGTCAAGGCCGACGGGCTTGCCGCGGGCAAGGGCGTGGTGGTGGCAAAGACCTTGCGCGAAGCCGAGGACGCCATCGCCATGATGTTCGACGGCGCGTTTGGCGCGGCCGGCACGGAGGTCGTGATCGAGGAATTTTTGTCGGGCCGCGAGATCAGCTTTTTCGCGCTGTCCGACGGCGAGACCGCGATCGCGCTTGCTTCGGCGCAGGACCACAAGCGCGCGTTCGATCACGACGAGGGGCCGAATACCGGCGGCATGGGCGCGTATTCGCCGACGCCGTTCGTCACGGGCGAAATCCACGCCGAGATCATGGCGAAGATCATTCTGCCTACCGTTAAAGGCATGAAGGCGCGCGGCACGCCGTTTCGCGGCATCCTGTATGCCGGCGTGATGCTCACGCCCGAAGGCCCAAAACTGTTCGAATACAATGTTCGCTTCGGCGACCCCGAATGCCAGGTGCTGATGTTGCGGATGATGTCGGACATCGTGCCGGCGATGCTGGCCTCGATCGACGGCCAGTTGAAGAATTTTGACCTGCGCTGGTTCGACGAGGCGGCGCTGACGGTGGTGATGGCGGCCAAGGGCTATCCCGGAGACTACGCAAAAGGCACGCGCATCGAGGGGCTCGATGAGGCCGCAAAAGTCGAAGGTGTCGAGATCTTCCACGCCGGCACGGTGTCGAAGGATGGCGCTATCCTCGCCAATGGCGGCCGCGTGCTCAACGTCTGCGCGTCCGGCGAGAGTGTCAGCGAGGCACAAAGCCGCGCCTATCAGGCGATCGACCGCATCCAATGGCCGGAAGGTTTCTGCCGTCGTGACATCGGCTGGCAGGCGGTGGAGCGGGAGAAGGCGGGCGGTTAGGACCCCCGTCATTCCGGACGACGCGCCAAGCGCGTCGATCCGGAATCTCGAAGTTGTCTGGCGCGCCTCATCTCGAGATTCCGGGTTCGATGCTTCGCATCGCCCCGGAATGACGGATGAAAACTCAAAGCAAATCCCCGCCCGCAGCCAACGCCGTCGTCCCGTGCTCGCGATACGCCTTGATGACGTTGCGGCCGACCCGCCATTTGTGCACCTCGTCGGGGCCGTCGACCAGCCGCTGCGAGCGCACTTGCGTGTACCACTTCGCCAGCGGCGTATCCTGGCTGAAGCCGAGCGCGCCGTGCAACTGGATCGCGGTGTCGATCACCTTGTGCACCATGTGCGCCAAAAACACCTTCGCGATCGAGTTTTCCTGCCGCAGGTCCAGGCCCTTTTCCGCCTTGTAGGCGATGTGCAGCAGCATCAATCGCCCGATATAGAGTTCGCTGGCACAGTCGGCGAGCATGAACTGCACCGCTTGCCGGTCGGCCAGCAGCACGCCGAAGGTCGAGCGCTTTGTGACATGCGCCGCCGCCATGTCGAGCGCGCGCTGGGCTTTTGCGATGTTGTGCATGCCGTGGCGCAAGCGGCCGTAAGCCAGGCGATGCTGGCCCATGTTGAAACCGTTGCCCTCGCCGCCGAGCAGATTATCCGCCGGCACTTTCAAATCCCGGATCTCGATCTCGGAATGGCCGCCGTGGATCACGTCGTCGTGCGGGCCTTCGATCGCCATGTTGGCGACGTTGCGCTTGATCTTGTAGCCGGGGTTCGGCAACTCCACCAGGAAGGTCGAATATTGTTTGTGGCGCGGCGCGTCCGGATCGGTTTTCGCCATCACCATCGCGATGTCGGCAACGCTTGCGGAAGAGGAAAACCATTTCTCGCCGTTGAGGATGTAGTTCTCGTTGCCGTCTTTCACGGCCGACGTTTGCATGCCGGTGGCGTCGGCGCCCGCCGCCTTTTCCGTCATCGAGAAGCAGATGCGCTTCTCGCCGTTCAGCAGCGGTTTTAGGAATTTTTCCTTCTGGTAGGGCGTGCCATGCTCGAGGATCGTCATCATCGAGGCATCGTCGGGGCCTTGCGTGTTCATCGACAGCGCGCCCAGCATGCTTTCGCCGAGTTCCATCTGCACCAGCGCGTTGGCGAGCGGCCCGAGGCCCATGCCGCCATATTCCTTCGGCACGAACGGACACCACAGCCCTTGCGCGCGCGCCTTCTTGCGCAATTTGCCGAGCACCTCGTCGAGCGGCTTTAAGTCGAGTTCCTTCTCCGCCGGGATGCATTCGTCCTGCACCCATTTGCGGACTTTCTCGCGGATCGCCTTGGCTTCAGTCGGGATTTCGAAATCGATCGACATCGCGGGTTTCCTCGTTCTGGTTTGTTGTTGGTCGGACTTGCCGAATGGCATATATCCGTGAGGTGCCAGCGGCAACGGCAAACAAAGTTTGAAGCAACCCTTCGCCGCGCCACTGCTGACGTGAGAGTGAAAAATGCCCGATCTCGCCGACTTGTTTCCCGGTTACGCCTCCGAATGGATCAACACCACCTCCGGGCGCATCTTCGCCCGGGTCGGCGGCAAGGGGCCGCCGCTGTTGTTGCTGCACGGGTTTTCCGAGACGCATGTGATGTGGCACCGCGTCGCACCGCGGCTTGCGGAAAAATTCACGGTGATCATCGCCGATCTGCCGGGCTACGGCTGGTCGGATATGCCCGACAGCGACAACGATCACACGCCCTACACCAAGCGCGCGATGGCGCGCGGCATCGTTGAAGCGATGGAGCGGCTCGGCCATGTGCATTTTGCCCTTGCCGGGCACGATCGCGGCGGCCGCGTCGCCTATCGGCTGGCGCTCGATCATCCCGGCCGGCTGTCGCGGCTCGCGGTATTGGATATCCTGCCGACCTACGACTATTGGGAGCGGATGGACCGGCTCTATGCGTTGAAAATCTATCATTGGACGTTTCTGGCACAGCCCGCGCCGCTGCCAGAGACGCTGATCGGCGGCAATCCCGATTTTTTCCTGCGCACCAAGATGGCGAGCCAGACCAAATCCAAAAACCTCGACGCCATCGATCCGCGCGCGCTGGAGCATTATCTGGCCGCCTTCCGCGATCCCTCGCGGGTGCATGCGATGTGCGAGGATTACCGCGCCGGCGCCTATGCCGATTTCGAGATCGACAAGAAAGATCACGACGCCGGGAAAAAGATCACGATCCCGATGTTGGCGTTATGGGGCGACGCCGGCATCGCCCGCGCCGCGGCAACGCCGCTCGACAGCTGGAAAAAATGGGCGACCAATGTTTCGGGCCAGCCGATCGATTCCGGGCATTTTCTCACGGAAGAAAATCCGGATGCGACAGCGACGGCGCTGCTGGAGTTTTTGGCGGCGGGGTGAGTGGGGCGCGAAGTGAGCCGCATAACAGGCTGTCATACCCGCGAAGGCGGGTATCCAGTACGCCGCGGCCTATCGATCAATCACCGGCGTCTCTGGAATACTGGATCATCCGCTTTCGCGGATGATGACAGCGGTGTCTTGGTGACGCGCATGCCTCTCAGCGCCGCACCTTGAAAAACTCCCGCAATAGCGTCGCCGCCTCGGTCTCGCCGACCGCCGAAAAAACCTCCGGCACGTGATGGCAGGTGGGGGACGCAAAAAACCGTACGCCGGAATCGACTGCGCCGCCCTTGGGATCGGCGGCGCCGTAATACAGCCGCCGGATCCGCGAAAGCGAGATCGCGCCGGCGCACATCGTGCACGGCTCCAGCGTGACATAGAGGTCGCAGTCGACCAGCCGCTCGGTGCCGATGGCGTCAGCGGCCTGCCGGATCGCCAATATCTCGGCATGGGCGGTCGGATCGCGGTCGGTCAGCGTCCGGTTGCCGGCGGTGGCGATCACCTCGTAATTCCTGACGATCACGCAGCCGATCGGGACTTCGCCGGATTTTCCGGCATTTTCGGCGGTTTTCAGCGCCAAATCCATGAAAGAAGGGGCAGTCATGCCTCGTATCATCGGAAGAAACCTGCTAATAGGTGCGCCTTCAGCAAAAGTGGACCCCGATTTTGCGTGAGAATGCGCCTTGAGCCAAGAGCGCGCGCGTTCTCGCTGGGACAACCCATCTTCACCTGATCGCCATTTCATCGTTCACGAAAGACCTTTCATGCCCCGCGACAACGACAAAAACAACGATTCCCGCGGCCGGCGTGATCGTCCCTCCGGCGGCAAGGGCCGTTCCGGCGCGGCGAGGGGACCGGAGAAGAAGTTTGCCAAGCGCGGCTTTGCCGGCAAGGGCGACGGCGACAAGCGCCCTTATGCCGCCAGGCCTGATGGCGCAAGATCGTACGCCAAGAAGCCCTATTCGGGCTCGGGCAAACCCTACGCCGGCAAACGCGAAGGCGCACCGCCGCGCCGCGACTACGCTGACGCGCCGCGCCGCGAGTATGGCGACGCGCCACGTCCGCCGCGCTTCAACCGGGATGACCGTCCAAGCGGTAGCGGCGAAAAGCGCCCCTACACGCCGCGTGGCGATCGCCAGAACTACAGCCGCGACGACCGCGCGCCGCGCGGCCGGGATCGCAATAGCGACCCTGGAGAGCGCGGGGAGAGCCGTCCGGCCTCGCGCTTTGCCGACAAGAAATTCGGCGACAAGCGGCCATATACGCCCCGCGAGGGCGGCGGCGAGAAGCGCCCCTACACACCGCGCGGCGATCGGCCCGAGAGAAAATTCGGCGGCGACAAGAAATTTTCCCGAGGCGCACCCGACAGGGGTCCGCGCAAGGATTTCGGCAGCCGCGACCGGGATCGCAAGAGCGACCCGGGAGATCGCGGCGCAGATCGCGGCGATTCAAAGCCGTGGCAGAAGCGCGATGCTTCTTCGCCTGGCCATGTCGGCCGCAATTCGCGCCCCTCGCGTGACGGCGCCAGAAATTTCGAAAAGCGAAGCTTTGACAAGCCGCGCGAGGATCGCCCGCAAGGCGATCGCCCGTTCCGCGAGCGGCCCAAATTCGATCGGCCCCGTGAAGACCGTCCGAAATTCGATCGACCGCGCCGGGATCGCGCCGAGGGCGAGCGTGGAGAAGGCCGCAACGCCTGGCAGGAACATCCGCGCAGCGAGCCGCGGTCATTCGATCGCAGCGCCGACCGGCCGCGCCGCGACAACGAAGACGACAGCAAGGTCTTTGCAAAGCGCCCCGCCTTCGGCGGCCGCGGTGCCTATCGCGAGCGCGCGCCCGATTTCGAGAAGCGCGCAGCCCGCCCGCCGCGCGAGAAGAAATCCGGCGAGCGCATCGCCAAGGTGGTGTCGCGGGCGGGCCTCGCCTCGCGCCGCGACGCCGAGGAATGGATCGTGCAGGGCCGCGTCACCGTCAACGGCCGCGTCATCAATTCGCCGGCGCTCGATGTCACCGAAAACGACGTCATCACCGTCGACGGCAAGCCGTTGCCGCCGCGCGAGCGCACAAGGCTGTTTCTGTTTCACAAGCCGCGCGGGCTGATGACGACCCATGCCGATCCCGAAGGGCGGCCGACGGTGTTCGACAATCTGCCGGAGGGCCTGCCGCGGCTGATCTCGATCGGCCGGCTCGATTTCAACACCGAGGGCCTGTTGCTGCTGACCAATGACGGCGGACTGGCGCGGGCACTCGAACTGCCCGACACCGGCTGGCTGCGGCGCTATCGCGTCCGCGCCCATGGCGAGGTGACGCAGGCCCAGCTCGACGACTTGAAACGGGGCGTCGAAGTCGACGGCGTCAAATACGGCCCGATCGACGCGACGCTGGAGCGCGACCAGGGCGCCAATGTCTGGCTGGTGTTTGCGATCCGCGAAGGCAAGAACCGCGAGGTGCGCAACGTGATGGCGCATCTCGGCCTCGAGGTGAACCGGCTGATCCGGGTGTCCTACGGTCCGTTCCAACTGGCCGAACTTCCCGAAGGCGAGGTCGAGGAGGTCAAGACGCGGGTGCTGCGCGACCAGCTCGGCGAAAAGATCGCCGCCCTCGCCGGTGCGGATTTCAACCGGCCGATGCCGGGCGAGCCACAGGCCGCGCCAGAGGATGAAGCGGCCGATGCGCCGCGCGGCAAAAAGCCGTTCAAGCCGGCCGGCAAAAGCGGCCTGATCGCCGACCGCAAGGGCCGCCGCGTGCTGGTGCAGCGCACCGGCAGCGAGGAGGCCCGCGCCCGCAACGAGCTAGACGCCAACGGCTACGGCCCGCCGCGCCGTCCGCAGCGCGGCTATCACGGCAAGCGCGATCTCAAGCCGCGGGACGAGTAGAGCCGAGTCTATGCGATCGGGAATCTCTATCTCAGCCGACCCTCGATTTTCGACCATCGCGCGGGAGCTCTCTCCGTTCCCTCCCCCCTTGCGGGGGAGGGTCAGGGAGAGGGGTGCCCCACGGGGATTCGGAGTGCGCGGCACCCCCTTCCCCAACCCTTCCCCGCAAGGGGGAAGGGAGCCCATCCTCCGGTGCGCACGCTAATGCGCGTCGTCGGCGGGCGATTGAAGGGCCGCAACCTGGCGTCGCCGGCCTCGCGCGACATCCGGCCGACCGCGGACCGCTTGCGCGAGTCGGTGTTCAATATCCTGATCCACGCCTATGACGATCCGATTGCGGACGCACGCGTGCTCGACCTGTTCGCCGGCACCGGTGCGCTCGGCATCGAGGCGGTCTCGCGCGGAGCGGCATTTGCGCTGTTTGTCGACAACGGCGCGGAAGCGCGCGCGCTGCTCCGTAACAATGTCGAAGCGCTCGGTCTTGGCGGCGTGACAAAAGTCTACCGCCGAGACGCCACCAATCTCGGCCCGGCGCATCCGATGGAACCGTTCTCGCTGGTGTTCCTCGATCCGCCCTATGGCAAGGGTCTTGCCGAAAAGGCACTGGCATCGTTGCGCGACGGGGGCTGGCTTGCGCCAAGTGCGTTGCTGGTGGTGGAAGAGGCGAAGGCGGCGGCGTTCGCGGCGCCGGAGCGGTTCGAGGAGCTGGAGCGGCGGGTTTATGACGATACGGAGTTTGTGTTCTTGCGCCCATCAAGCTGATGTCGTCATGCCCGGGCTTGTCCCGGGCATCCACGTCTTTCTTTGCGAGCGGAGGAAAAGACGTGGATGGCCGGGACAAGCCCGGCCATGACGACGGAGATTTCCCGCTTCACCTTCTCCCGAACAGCTTCTCGATATCCGACAGCTTCAATTCCACATATGTCGGCCTGCCATGATTGCACTGGCCCGAATTCGGCGTGTCTTCCATCTCGCGGAGCAGCGCGTTCATCTCTTCGGGCTTAAGGCGGCGGCCGGCGCGGACCGAGCCGTGGCAGGCCATGGTGGCGGCGACATGCAGCAAACGCCGCTCCAGCGGCAGCGCCTCGTCCCATTCCGCCATGTGTTCGGCGAGGTCGCGCAGCAAGGAGCCGGCATCGGTTTTGCCGAGCAGCGACGGCGTCTCGCGCACCGCGACCGCGCCGGGCCCGAAGGATTCGATCGCAAGCCCGAACGACGCCAGCTCGTCTGCGCGCGCGATCAGCCGCTCGACGGTTGCTTCATCGAGTTCGACGATTTCCGGAATCAGCAGGATCTGCCGCGCCACCCCGTTGCGCGCCAATGAGGCCTTCAGTCTTTCATAGACGATGCGCTCATGGGCGGCGTGCTGGTCCACCACGATCAGGCCGTCGCGGGTCTGCGACACGATATAGGTTTCGTGGATCTGCGTGCGCGCCGCGCCGAGCGGGCGGTCCAGCAGGTCGGCCGATGGTTGCTCCTGAAAACGCACATCCGCGGTTGGCGCGCCGACATCGAACGCGGCCTGTCCGGGTTCGGCGAAGGCGATCGTCGCCGCGTCCACGAACGATGCGCTCGGGCCGACCGGGTAGGCCGGCGAGCGCCGCCAGTCCCAATTGGCGCGCGGCGCGAAGGACGGGCGGAACGAGGCAATCGCTGCAGCATCGCTGTTGGCCGCGGTGCGCTTGCCTTCGCGGGCAAGCCCTTCCTTCAGCGCATGCACGATCAGTGCGCGGACCAGGCCGGCATTGCGGAAGCGAACCTCGGTCTTGGCCGGATGCACATTGGCGTCGACCTCTTGCGGCTCGAGCGTCACGAACAGCGCCACCACCGGATGACGGTCGCGCGGCAGATAGTCGGAATAGGCCGCGCGCACCGCGCCCAAAATCAGCTTGTCGCGCACCGGCCGGCCGTTGACGAACAAATATTGTCCGAGCGCGTTGGCCCGCGTCAGCGACGGCGCCGCGGCAAAGCCTTCCACCACGACGCTCTCGCGCTCGGCGCGCACGTCGATCGCGTTGCCGCGAAAATCCCCGCCCAGGATATCGCCGAGCCGGGTCAGCCGGCCGCTGGCGCCGGGCAGCGCTGCGGCCCAGGTAACGGGCATGCGCTCTTCGCCGGCGAGCGTAAAGGCGATGTCGGGCCGCGCCATCGCGAGCCGCCGCACCACCTCGCGGATCGCCTCGGCCTCGGTGCGGTCGGTCTTGAGAAATTTGAGCCGCGCCGGCGTCGCATAAAAGAGATCGCTGACCTCGACCCGGGTGCCTTGCGACAGCGCCGCCGGCATGATTGCCGATTTATGTCCGCCTTCGACCGACATCGACCAGGCATGCGGCTCCGACGCATGGCGCGTGGTGATGCCGAGTTTTGCGACTGCGCCGATCGAGGGCAATGCCTCGCCGCGAAACCCCAGCGTGCGGATCCGCAACAGGTCCTCGTCGTCGAGTTTGGAGGTTGCATGGCGATCGACCGCAAGCGCCAGATCGGCTGAAACCATGCCGCTGCCGTCATCGGTGATGCCGATGCGCCGCCTGCCGCCGCCATCGGTGAAGATATCGATCCGGCTGGCGCCGGCGTCGATGGCGTTCTCCACCAGTTCCTTGACCACGCTCGCGGGCCGCTCGACCACTTCACCGGCGGCGATGCGGTTGACGACCTGTTCGGGAAGCTGGCGGACAGTCATTGCGGTCTGAGCGACTCGTGGCAAGCGGGAGCCTCAACTTAGGAGGTTTTGCCGCGTAGCGGGAGGGCGAGGGCTGTCTAACCCCAGGGGTTTCTCCAACTCTCCCCGATGTTCGCCAGCGAACACCGCCTTTCGCGCGAAACAGGATGGATTTCTCGCTTCAAAAGCCTCGCCTGAGCCAGGGGATGGGTCAGCCCGGCGATTCCGATTTGCGCCGCATGCGGGTTCCGACGGGGACATTGTGACCCGTGCCGACCGGGTATATCGTTTAGAAAAGTTACAAAAAGATCGGGAGGATATCTTCATGTGCCAGCTGTTCGCTCACCAGCCGCAACGTGATTATGAATCGCAGACCAGATCGCTCCGCATCGATGGCCACTGCACATCCATCCGGCTGGAGATGGCGTTCTGGGATACCCTTGAAGAGATCGCCAGCAAGGAGGGCATGAGCCTCGCCAAATTCCTGACACGCCTTCACAGCGAGGTCCTCGATCACTGCGGCGAAGTGCACAATTTTGCTTCGTTGCTGCGCTGCTCGTGCCTGATCTATCGATCCAAAACTGCCGCGGTTCCGCCCGATTTTCTCGAGGCCGCCGCACCGAGACTCGTCGCGGCCGAATAGTCGGACCGGTCAGAATTGGTCAGCGCTGCCACTCCGGATGCGCCAAATGGCACATCCGGAGCGAGCCTAACTGCATCGAAACCGCAAACGACTAGATTTCCTTTCGCTGCATGGCGCCGGCGATATGGTCCGCCTGCCTGACGGCAAGCGCCACGATCGTGAGCGTCGGATTGCAGGCCGCGCCAGAGGTGAACTGGCTGCCATCCGAGACGAAGAGATTTTTGATATCGTGAGCCTGGCCGAATTTGTTGACGACGCCGTCCCTTGCGTTGGCGCTCATCCGGTTGGTCCCCATGTTGTGGGTCGAGGGATAGGGCGTCGTCGGATAGGTCACGGTCGCGCCGACGGCCTCGTAAACGGCCGAACCCTGTTTGTAGGCGTGCTCGCGCATGGCGACGTCATTGGGATGATCGTCGTAATGGACGCTGGCGACCGGCAAGCCAAATTTGTCCTTTGCCTTGGGGTCGAGGGTGACGCGGTTGGTTTCTTGCGGCATATCCTCGCCGACCAGCCACATCCCCGCCATGCGCGGATACCCTTCCATCGCCGCGGTGAACGGGCGTCCCCATGCACCTGGGTTGAGGAACGCCGCCATGAACGGCAAACCAAGCGACAGCGTTTCCATCTCGTAGCCGCCCATGAAGCCGCGGGAAGGATCGTGCCGTGCCTCGTCGCGGATGATGCCGGCCATGGTGGTGCCGCGATACATGTGAACCGACTTGTCGAACACGGCATAGACGCTGCCGGTCATGTGACGCATGTAGTTGCGGCCAACCTGGCCGGAAGAGTTGGCGAGGCCGTCCGGGAACATGCTGGACGCACTGTTGAGCAAAAGCCGGGGGCTTTCGATCGAGTTGCCGGCGACGGCAACGATGCGCGCCTTCTGGCGATGGTTGTTTCCGGCTTCGTCGGCATAAATAACGGCTACGACCTTGCCCGATGCATCGTGCTCGATCTGGAGCGCCATGCTGCTGGGGCGAACTTCAAGATTGCCGGTTGCTTCGCCCTTCGGGATCTCCGTGTAGAGCGTCGACCACTTCGCGCCGGATTTGCAACCCTGGAAACAAAAGCCGATTTGCTGGCATGACCCGCGGTTGTCGCGTGGCTCGCTGTTGATCGCCATCCGCCCGGTGTGGACCTCCTTGTAGCCGAGCTTCCTGGCGCCGGCTTCCATCACCTTGAAATTGTTGTTGCCCGGCAATCCCGGAATGTTGTTGGTGCGCGTCACCCCCATCTTGTTTTCGGCCTTGGCGTACCACGGCTCCATTTCGGCGAGCGTGATCGGCCAGTCCTGCAGATTTGCGCCCGGCACATTGCCGTAAACGCTTCGCACCCTGAATTCATGTTCGTCGAACCGCAATGACGCGCCCGCCCAATGCACGGTCGATCCGCCGACCGATTTGACGATCCATGCCGGCAGGTTGGCAAAATCCCTGGCGACGCGCCAATTGCCGGAGGTGGTTCGCATATCCGTCCACGCCAGCTGCGTGAAACTTTCCCACTCGTTGTTGATGAAGTCCTGCAACTCGGTGCGCGGCCCGGCCTCGAGGATCACCACCTTGACGCCTTTCTGGGCCAGTTCGTTACCCAGCGTGCCGCCGCCGGCGCCGGAACCGACAATTACGACCACGCCATCATCGTTCAGATCAAATTTCGCCATGCTGTCCTCCCAACCGATTTTTGTTCGAAGCCTTCAGACTTTCGGCAGCCAATCGATGTCGTTGAAGCCGCGCTTGATGTAGCCGCCATGCTCGGCGGAGGAGCCCTCGTAACCGAATTTCGGCCACAGCTCTTCCTGGTTGTAGAGAGAGACCACGAGATCGGAGCGAACCTTCTTGAAGAAGTCGGTCTGCTCAATTCCCTGCAGCAAGACGACCCGGTCGGCTTCCCAGGGGACTTGAAGGTAGGCAACCTTGTGCCGATCATGCGCGTCTTGATCGAGACGGCGAACGCCGTCTTCAAGCAACGCCTTGGTCGCCGGGTCCTTTGCCGCCTTTGCATCCCACGGCTTGATCGCCGTGATGTAATAGCTGTCGACCAGGAAGTCGTGCGGATAGATGTCGCGCGCGACTTTCGCCAGCGTCTTCATTGTTGCGGGCGAAAGCGTGGTCGCATCGTCGGCCCACGCATCCTCGATGCCTATTCCGGTGCTCGCCGCAACGGCTGCGACCGGAACCGCGCTCGCAGCCCCTTGCAGAAAGATTCGGCGGCTGTATTTGCCTCGACGATCAACTTCTCTCATGGCTATCCTCCATTGAACGTTCTTGTTGATTGAACTAGCCGAAGCGGCCACCTTTCTGGATCACCTCGATCTTGTAGCCGTCGGGATCGGTGACGAAAAAGAAGCGCGCGAGCGTCGCGCCGTCATGCTTGAAATCGCGCAGCGGCCCCGGCGACAATTTTTCTTGCTCGAAGCGGGCATGCTCGGCGTCGAGATCGTCGACGACGACGGCGAGATGGCCGTATCCGTCGCCCGCAATGTAGGGCTCCTTGCGCCCGAAATTTACCGTCAGTTCGAGTTCGAATGGCGAGGAGGCGTGACGCAGATAAACCAGCGCGAAGTCATCAAACACCAGGCGATCGGCAATCCGGAAGGAAAACGCACGGGCGTAGAAATCGAGCGACCTCGCTTCATCGAGAACGCGGATCATCGAATGAACCGGCTTTGCCATTCAGTTCAGTCCCTTCAGATAGGCGATGATGGCGGTGCGCGTTTCAGGCTTGGCCTGGCGGTAGGCCATGACGGCGTCGGGAATGACGGCTTGCGGATTCGTCAGCCACGCATCGAGCCTGGTCTCGTCCCAGGTGAAACCGGCCTGCGCAAGCCCCGGCGAATAGTGGAAGCCTTCGAACTTGCCGGCTGGCCTGCCGACGACCTGAACCAGCGGTGGCCCCTGCCGGGGAGCGTCGGAGAGACTGGTGGTGTGGCAGGTGCCGCATTGCTGTTTGAAAAGCGCGGCGCCATCGGCTGGCTTCGCCGCCGGCAAGGATAACTGCGCCGAGGCGGCGTCGACAGCCGATATCGCGCTGCAAAATCCCATCGCCATGACGAGTATCGCACGTCGTTTCTTCATCGATATCACCGTTGTCGCGAAACGAACTTAGTTCGCCGCGAACCGGCGGTGGTAGTAGCGGGCTGTTTTATGGCGGGACAAACGACACTCGTGTTGCCAACGCTGGAGCATGATCCGGAAAAGTGGGAACCGGTTTTCCGAAAAGATCATGCTCAAACAAAGAGATGAGATCATGATCCGATTCAATCCAATCGGATCATGATCTGGCGCGCGAAAACCTCAATCGTCGAACCCGACCGAGCCGCGCTTTGCCTTGACGTCGCTGCGGCGCTTTTTGCCTTCGATCCGGCGCTTCTTTGATCCGAGCGTCGGCTTGGTCGGCCGCCGCGGAATGGGGCGCACCAACGCCTCGCGCAGGAGTTCGAGCAGGCGGTCGGTCGCATCGGCGCGGTTGCGCTCCTGGGTGCGGAACCGCTGGGCGTGGATCACGATCACGCCGTCCTTGGTCATGCGCTGGCCGGCGAGCCGGTCGAGCCGCGCCGCGACGTCGTCGGCAAGGGCGATCTTGCGCGTATCGAACCGCAATTGAGCTGCGGTTGCGAGCTTGTTGACGTTCTGCCCGCCCGGACCGGAGGCGCGAACGAAGGAAATCTCGATATCGTTCTCGTCGATTGAAAGGTCGCGGGAGATCCGCAGCATTTTGTTCACCGGAGGCCCGATATTCCCCGATGGAATCAGGCGGGACACGATACCGGGTTTGCCGGCCGTTTGTCTCCCGATGCGATCTAATTGGCCGTCGGCACCGCCGCGGCCGCGGGTTGGGCCACCGCCGCCGGCTGCGCGGCGGCCTGCGGGGCGCGGCCGACGATCACGGTGAGCAGGCCCTGGCCCCATAACCGCTGCGCGGCCGCCTTTGCCTCGTCCAGCGTCACGGCATCGACGATGGCGTTGCGCTTCTCGATATAGTCGATCGGAAGCTTGTCGAGCTGGTATTGCAGCAAGGCACCGGCGAGCTTCGAGGAGGTGTCGAACGCCAGCATCTGCGAGCCCTTGAGATAGGATTTGGCCTCATCGAGCTCCTGCTGGGTCGGTCCGTCAGCGGCGATGCGGCGGACTTCCTTCTCGACGGCATCGATGGTCTCGCCGGCGCGGTCGGCGCGGGTTCCGGTGGTGCCGACGACCAGGGCTGAATGATCCATCCAGAGCAGCGATTCATAGATCGAGTAAGCGAGACCGCGCTTCTCGCGGACCTCGCGGTAGAGCCGTGACGACAGCGTTCCGCCGCCGAGAATATGATTCACGATATAGGCGGCCATGAAATGCGGATCATGGCGCTTGATCCCGGGGCCGCCGAACATCACCACCGTCTGCGGCACGTCGAGCGGAACGAAGGCGCGCTGCGGCGGTTTGGCGGCCTCGACGTCGGCGACCGGCGTCAGGCTGGCCTTGGCCGGCAATCCGCCAAAGGTCTGGTCGAGCAATTTGCCGAGCGCTGCCGGATCGATATCGCCGACCACGGCGATCTTGAGCGTATCCTTCGCCAGCACGCGGCGAACATAATCCCTCATGTCGGCGACATCGATCTTCGGCACGCTGTTCAGCGTGCCGCCGCTCTGCCGGCCATAAGGGTGGTCGCCATAGGCCATTTCCAGGAATTTGCGGCTCGCCAGCGAGGTCGGGTTCGAGGTGTCGCGCTTGAGGCCGGACATGATCTGGGAGCGAATCCGCTCGACATCGGCGCTGTCGAAATGGGGCGACGTCAGCGACATCCGCAACAGGTCGAAGGCTTCGTCCTTGTTGTCCCGGAGCATGCGCAAGCTGCCGCGGAAATAATCCCGGGTCGAGCTGAAGCTGAGCTCGATGGCGCGGCGATCGAGGTGCTCATGGAAGGTATTCGAATCGAGGTCACCCGAGCCCTCATCGAGCAGATCGGCGACCAGATTGCCGACGCCGGGCTTGTCGGCAGGGTCCTGGGTCGCGCCGCCGCCGAAGGCATATTCCATCGCAATCAGCGGCACGGTTGAGTCCTGCACGAACCAGGCCTCGATCCCTCCGGGCGAGATCAGATGCTGGATCTTCGCTGCGGCCTGCGAGGGCGTCGAGGCCAGCGGCAGCATTGCGAGGAGGGCGATGATAACGAAGGCGATGCGCCGGGCGCCAGGCTTGGGGCAGGAAACCAACGAATAAATCACGAACGCTTCTCCTCGCGTTTCGGCGCAGTGTCTTTGATCAGATAGCCGGTCACCGAGCGGTTCTTGTCGAGCCATTTTTGCGCGGCGGCGCGGACCTGTTCGGCGGTGACGGCGCGAATCCGGTCCGGCCAGCTTCTGATGTCCTCGACGCTCAGGCCGGTGGTCAGCGCCCCGCCATACCAGCGCGCCAGCGTCGCCTGGTTGTCCTGGGCGTAGATCGCTTCCGCGATCAATTGTGTCTTGACGCGATCGAGATCTTCAGGCGACGCGAGCTTTTGCCCGACATCCGCGATCACGCCGTCGATCACCTGTTCGATCTGCGAGAACTCGACGCCTTGCTTCGGCGAGGCCGAGATCATGAATTGGGTGGCATCGAGCGAGGTGCCCTGGTAGCCGGCGCCGGCAGAGACCGCGAGCGGATGGTCGACCACCAGCGCGCGGTAAAGATAGGAATTGCCGCCGCCGCCCATCAATTGCGCCAGCACGTCGAGCGCCGGGCTTTCTCCGGGGGCTGCGGTCGCGGCCGACGGCACCAGATAGTAGCGCTTGACGCTGGGTTGTTCGACGCGAGGATCGGACAGCGTCACGCTGCGCGGCGCCACCGGCTCGGGCTCCTGCGGGCGCAGCCGCTGCGCCGGGATCGAAGGCTGCGGGGCGACCTTGCCGAAGGTCTGTTCCGCCATCGGGCGGACCTCGCCAACATCGACGTCGCCGGCGATCACCAGCGTCGCATTGTTCGGCGCGTAAAAGCGCCGGTAGAACGCCAGTGCATCGTCGCGGCTGAGCTTTTCGATTTCATGATGCCAGCCGATCACGGGGCGGCCATAGGGATGATTGAGGTACAGCGCCGCCATGATCTGCTCGGTCAGGCGCGCTTCCGGATTGTTGGCGACCCGCATGTTGTATTCTTCCAGCACGACATCGCGCTCCGGCAGCACGTTCTCGTCCTTGAGGACCAGCCCGGTCATGCGGTCGGCCTCGAACGCCATCATCTCGGCGAGATGCTCGCGCGGCACGCGCTGGTAAAAGCCGGTATAGTCGGTCGAGGTGAAGGCGTTCTCGTCGCCGCCGATCCGCAGCACGGTCTGGGAGAATTCGTCGGCCGGATGCTTGGCCGTCCCCTTGAACATCAGATGTTCGAGGAAATGCGCCAGCCCCGATTTGCCCGGCGTCTCGTCAGCGGAGCCGACCTTGTACCAGATCATCTGGGTGACGACCGGAGTGCGGTGATCCGGGATCACCAGAACCTTCAGGCCGTTGCCGAGCGTGAACGTGGCGGGCGGGTCCGACGTTACCGTGGTCTGGGCGAGCGCGGGGCTTGCGGTGAAAGCGATCGCCGAAACGAGCGCGACGGCGAGAGAGGCAACGAGGCGATGTGAGGACATTAGGACCCGTTTGTACGCCCGGACAGGAGTATCCGGGCCGAAACCTCGGCATCGAACACCGCGCGGCTGCCGGCACTCGTCACGAAGCTGCGAGACAACAGCGGCTACTCGCCATACTTGCCGGCGGCCGGGTTGTATTCCTTGTTCAGGGATTCCTTCGGCCCGGTGCCGTACATGAAGTTCGGCGACGGGGTCTGATACCCCGGAGGCGGCTGGGTCAGGGATTCCCGCGTCGGCTCCCCCTTGAACGGCGCCGTCTCGACCTTGTTGCCGCCGAACATCTTGCTGAAGCCGCCCTCGAAGCCCAGCTGCGACGGGCTCAGGACCGGATTGTTGAGCGAATCGCCGGGCTGGACCGGATCGTTGTTGGTGCGGGCGGGAGGGGGTGTCCTGACGTTCAGCTCGCTCGGCATCAGCACGCGGCTCGCTTCCACCGGGTCCTTGTTTTCCTTCTTCCGGCGCGCGATCACGGCCTTGCGCCGCGCCTCGTCGGGATCTTTCGGCCAGTTCGGGTCCTTGATCTCGGTCTTCGCGGATTCCGGCGGCGGCAGATCGATCTTCGGGGGCACCACCAAGGGCGAGCGCTCGCGATAGTCGATGCCCCGGTTGTCCATGTTGGTGCCGCCGATTCCGGCCATGATGCCTTCGATGATCTTCTCCTCGAAGGTCTTGTCATCCTCGTCATCGTCCTGGGCGCGGGCAGCGCCAGCGATCATGACGAGGCCGACGCCGAAGGCGACGACGGCGAGTCGGAGGGTGCGCCTCAGCGCGCCTGCCGAATTCTGCACAATCCAACCGTTGGCTCCGGGCTCGCGCATCGCGCTCTTCCTGTTCAATATTTCCGCTAGCTGGCCGATCTGGACCGCAGTTGCCCTGCTGCGACCAGAGGGTCGTATCAGCCGGGATCAGGGCGCTTTTGCGGCGGGTACCCCCAGGAAGGAATCATACAATAGGGCCGCGACGCCAGCAACAATCGCCACATCGGCAAGGTTAAACACGTACCAATTGAAGGGTTTTCCCGCGATCTCGACGTGAAACAGGGCGAAATCGACCACCGCGCCGTAGGCGAAGCGGTCGATGGCGTTGCCGATGGCGCCGCCGATGATCATTCCCAGCGCGATCGTGGCCATCAGCGTGCGCGACCGCGCCATCCAGACCGCCAAAACCACTACGGCCACCGCCTTGACGACCATCAGAGCGATCTGGGCGATCTGGCTGTCGTTCTGAAACCACCCAAAACTGATCCCGACATTCCAGGCCAGCACCAGGTCGAAGAACGGCGCGACCTTCACCGCGCCGCGGTGGCCGATGTCGAACACGAACAACAGCCAGAGCTTCGAGGCCTGATCCAGCGCCAGCACGGCGAGGGCGGCGATCACGCCGGGGCGGAGGCGGGAGGTCATGACCCGACCGTAACCCCCAGCGCCTTCCATTCGCGCAGGGCCTGCGCGTCGCGCGGCGAGACGTCGGGATATTCGGGATCGTCTCCGACATCGAGCGAAATCTTCCAGGACCGGGCGCATTTTTTCCCGACGGCCTTTTCGATCACGACGGCAACGCCGGGCACCTCGTTCAGCCGGAACGCGCCGGGCGGCGCCTCGCCCTCTCGCACCTCATAGTTCGAGGTGATGCAGATTTCGGCGAGGTCGACGTCGAACAATTTCGCCAGGATTGCCCTGTCCGACACATAAATGATCGGCGAGGCCTCGAGCGAGGAGCCGATATTCTTGGCCGCGCGCTCGACTTCCAGCGCGCCGGTGACGACCCGCCTGACATTGCGGATGGTCTCCCATTTCGCGGCGAGCTTGTCGTCGCGGAAGGATTCGAGCCCGTCCGGAAACAGCGTCAGATGCACCGACGGCTCGGCGTCGGGCCTGTAGAGCCGCCACGCTTCGTCGGTGGTAAAACTCATGACCGGGGCAAGCCATTTCAGCACCGCGTCGCAGATGATGTCGATCGCGGTCAGCGCGGCCTTGCGTGCCACCGACGACGGCGGGTCGCAATACAGCGTGTCCTTGCGGATATCGAAATAGAACGCCGACAATTCGGTGTTCATGAACGCCGACAGGCTTGCGACCACGGTTTTATAGTCGAACTCGGCGTAAGCCTGGCGCACGATCACGGCCTGCTGGCCGAGCTGATGCAGCATCAGCCGCTCCAGTTCGGGCATCTCGGCAGGCGCGACCGCTTCGCCGCGCCTGAAGTGATGCAGCGTGCCGAGCATCCAGCGGATCGAGTTGCGCAATTTGCGGTAGGTCTCGATGGTGTTTTTGAGGATTTCCGGGCCGATGCGCTGGTCGTCGGCATAGTCGGTGGCGCAGACCCAGAGCCTGAGGATATCGGCGCCGGATTGCGCGATCACCTTTTGCGGCTCGACGGTGTTGCCGATCGACTTCGACATCTTGCGGCCGTTCTCGTCCAGCGTGAAGCCATGCGTGAGCACGACGTCGAACGGCGCGCGGCCGCGGGTGCCGCAGCTTTCCAAGAGCGACGACTGGAACCAGCCGCGGTGCTGGTCGCTTCCTTCCAGGTACATGACGGTATCTTCGCCGCCATCGACCTTGCGCTTGATGCCGGCGAGCCCCGGAAAATGCACGGGGTCTTCCAGCACGAACGCATGCGTCGAGCCGGAATCGAACCAGACGTCGCAGATGTCGTCGACCTTCTTCCATTCTTCATTGGCACGCGAGCCGAGGAAGCGTTCGCGGGCGCCGTCCATGTACCAGGCGTCGGCGCCCTCCTGCTCGAAGGCCTCGGCGATCCGCGCGTTGACCGCCTCGTCCTGCAGGATCTCGGCCGAGCCATCGCCCTTTTCGCGCACGAACACCGCGATCGGCACGCCCCAGGCGCGCTGGCGCGAGATCACCCAGTCCGGCTTGCTGGTGATCATGCCGTTGATGCGGTTTTGCCCTGACGGCGGCACCCATTGGGTGACCGAAATCGCTTTAAGTGCCCTGTTCCTTAGAGTATCCGATGACGCAACTCCGGAACCCTCCCATCGGATGGGATTTGTCGTGATCGGTTGATCCATCGCGATAAACCATTGCGGTGTGTTGCGAAAGATCACCGGCTTCTTCGAGCGCCAGGAGTGCGGATACTGGTGTTTCAGCCGTCCGCGCGCTAGCAGCATGCCGACATCGATGAGCGCCTTGATCACAGCTTCGTTGGCGTCACCCTTTTCGCCCTTATCATTGAGGACGCGCCTTCCGGTGAAACCGGGCGCGTGCTCGGTAAAGGCGCCGTTTTCATCAACGGTGTAGGGAATTGTGGTGCTGATCTTTCCAGCATCCAGCAGAGATTTGTTCTCCATCCAGATATCGAAGTCTTCGCGGCCATGGCCAGGTGCGGTGTGCACGAACCCGGTGCCAGTATCGTCGGTGACGTGGTCGCCTTCGAGAAGTGGGACGATAAAATCGTACCCACGCCCTCGAAGAGGGTGCGCACAAGTCATGTCGTTCAACATCGAGGATGGAACGTCCAACATCCTTTCGAAGCCAGCGACTTTTGCCTGCTTGAAGACGTCGCTGGCTAGTTTGTCGGAAAGAATAAGGAGGTCCCCGACCTTCGCCCAATTGTCTACGGGCGCATCAGTTACGCGGTAGAGGCCATAAGAAATTTTGGAAGAATAGCTGATCGCCCGATTGCCCGGCAGCGTCCAAGGCGTCGTCGTCCAGATTACGACCGATGCGCCTTCTGGAAGCATAGGACGCATCTCCGGATATGGCTCGTTCGGAGGACCCAGCCGTCGTGCCGAAGGTCCATACGGAATATGCGCGACCGGAAACTTCACCCACACCGTATCGCTGGTAAAATCCTCGTACTCGACCTCGGCTTCCGCCAGCGCGGTCTTTTCCACCACGCTCCACATCACCGGCTTGGAGCCGCGGTAGAGCGTGCCGTTGGCGGCGAACTTCATCAGTTCGCGCGCGATCTGGGCCTCGGCGGGATAGCTCATGGTGGCGTAGGGATGGTCCCAGTCGCCGATGATGCCGAGCCGCTTGAATTCCTCGCGCTGCACGTTGAGCCAATGCCTGGCATAGGCGCGGCACTCCTTCCGGAATGCGACCATCGCCGCGGAATCGCGAAAATCCGGTTTTGTCTTGCCCTTGGAGCGGTAGTTCTCCTCCTCGATCTTCCATTCGATCGGCAGCCCATGGCAGTCCCAGCCCGGCACATAGTTGGAATCGAAGCCGAGCATCTGCTGGCTCTTGGTCACGACGTCCTTGAGGATCTTGTTGAGCGCATGCCCGATATGGATGTTGCCGTTGGCGTAAGGCGGCCCGTCGTGGAGGACGAATTTCGCTCGCCCGGCGGCCTGTTCGCGCAGCCTGCGATAGAGGCCGATCTGGTCCCAGGTCTTGAGGATTTCCGGCTCGCGCTGCGGCAGGCCGGCGCGCATCGGGAATTCCGTCTGCGGCAGGAACAGGGTTTTGGAATAGTCAGCAACGTCGGACTTTTGCGGCTTTTCGGACATGAATGCTCTGGTTTGGCTCAAAAGGGCGCTGAAACGCGATTTTTCGCGGATGAATTAGTGGGCATCCCGGACTTGCGCTGAGCCGAAACTCAGGCGGAAGCCGGGCCGCTAATGCTGATGGTGCGCCGCGCAAACATGCGGCTTTCCATAGCAGCCGGGGGCGGGATCGCAAAGCCCCCGCCACCGTCATCCTGGGGTGCGAGCCTTGCGGTGCACTTGCACCGCTGGGCGAGCCTCGAAGGATGGGCCACGGGTTGTGGCGGTCATCCTTCGAGGCTCGCCGAAGGGGCTCGCACCTTCGGAATGAGCGCAATTGCGCTCATTCCTGAGATGACGGGACAATTCCGAGCGCCGGGAACGCCCCGGGCGCGGCGGCGAGCCGGGCGCGGGCCCGGGCGCTGTCATCGTCCATCTGGGTGACCAGCGCCACGACGCTGTCGAACTTCAATTCCTCGCGGATGAAGCCGATGAAGGCGACGTCGAGCTCCACGCCGTAGAGATCGCCCTTGAAATCGAACAGGAAGATTTCCAGAAGCGGCGCGCCATTGTCGAAGGTTGGCCGGCGGCCGAAACTCGCGACGCCGTCCAATCGCACCTGATCTTTCCCTTGATCTTTCCCTTGGCCCCGTCCGACCCGCACCGCATAGATGCCGTGCTTGAGCCCGCAATTCTTGTCGAGGCGGATATTGGCGGTGGGATAACCGAGATCGCGGCCGCGTTTCTCGCCATGGATCACCTCGCCCGACACGAACCAGGGCCCGCCGAGCATCGCGGTGGCGTCGTCGATCTGGCCCTCCGCGAGCGCCATCCGGATCGCGCTGGAGGACACCGGGCGCTCCTCGATATCGATGTGCGGCTGCACATCGACCTCGATGCCGAGCCGGGGCGCTTCATTGACCAGAAGGCTCGGCGAGCCAACGCGTCCTTTGCCGAAATGAAAGTCGTAGCCGACCGCGATCCCGCTGACGCCGAGCCGCTCGATCAGATCATGGTGAATGAAATCTTGTGCCGTGGTTCCGGCCCTCGCCTTGTCGAAGGTCATCACCACCGCGCCGGCGAGCCCGGTGCCGGCCAGCAGCCTCAATTTGGCGGCTTCGTCGGTGAGCCTGAACTGGGGGGTGTTCGGGCTGAAAAACTTGCGCGGGTGCGGCTCGAAGGTCAGCGCCAGCGCCGGCCGGCCATGGGCGCGTCCCATCTGCAGCGCCGCGGCGATCACGGCACGGTGGCCGAGATGGACCCCGTCGAAATTGCCCATCGCCACCACCGTCCCCTCGGGGAGGGCGGTTGAGGGCGTGGAGTCGCGGATAACGGTAAACCCAGGCGTCATATCAGGCATGCTGCAATGGAGGTTCGGGTGGGGGCGGGACCGTGGCGCGGCCGGCCCAATGAAGTCAAGCGGGGTCCGGAGCGGCGGTGCCCAGGAGCTTTACGTATATTTTGCTTTACGTATATTTTTTCGGCCGCGGGCCGGTTAACGGGCTGTTTAACGGCTGCTGCTAGTGCTGGGGGGCGGACTGCGGCCCGTTCGGGCCTTTTCAGGCCGGTTGATGGTTTGCGGCGTGTAGTTGTGGTTTCGGGGGTCCAAGATGGCAGTTGATACGTCGATGTCGGTTCTGGTGGTGGATGACTACAACACCATGATCCGCATCATCAGGAATCTGCTGAAGCAGCTTGGCTTCGAGAATATCGACGACGCCAGCGACGGATCGGCCGCGCTCAACAAGATGCGCAGCAAGAAATATGGTCTCGTGATCTCCGACTGGAACATGGAGCCGATGACCGGATACGACCTGCTCCGGGAAGTCCGCGCCGACCCCAATCTCGCCACCACGCCGTTCATCATGATCACGGCCGAATCCAAGACCGAGAACGTGATCGCCGCCAAGAAGGCCGGCGTGAACAATTATATCGTCAAGCCGTTCAATGCGGCGACGCTGAAGACCAAGATCGACGCGGTGTTCCCGGACACGGTGAGCGTGTAAGGTTTTGCGCGGCGCTGCCAACAAACCAACAAACCCTCGGTGTCGTCCCGGCCTTGAGCCGGGACCCATGACCACCATCGCCCGTTATTGAAAAAGGCAACTGCCACAGCGGCCAAACGATAGGCCGCAGCGTATGGGCCCCGGCTCAAGGCCGGGACGACGCCGGATGAGCGTTTACGATGTGCCCTACCACCTTAATTCCCGCGTCAGCGCCTTCGGCGGGTGGCCGAATAATTCTTTCACCGAGACGGGGTCGAGCTGGTTGATGCCCTCGAAATCCTCGGCATGGATGCCGCGGGTCACGAACAGGCAATCGATCCCAAAACCGTGGGCGCCGGCCAAATCCGTGCGCACCGAATCCCCGATCGCCAGCACGCGATTGAGCTCGATCGGATGGCTCTGGCGCCCGGCGGCAAGTTCGATGGCGCGCTGATAGATCGGCCGGTGCGGCTTGCCGTAGAAGATCACCTCGCCGCCGAGTTCGCGGTAAAGCTCGGCGATCGCGCCGGCGCAATAAATCAGCCGGTCGCCGCGTTCGACCACGATGTCGGGATTGGCGCAGATCAAGGTCAGCTTGCGCTCGCGCGCCTTGAGCAGCATCGATCGATAGTCTTCCGCCGATTCGGTTTCGTCGTCGAACAATCCGGTGCAGACGATGTAGTCGGCCGCTTCCAGCGGCGCCAGCACCGCGTCAAGTCCGCGATGGATCGAGCTGTCGCGCTCCGGGCCGACCCAGTATATTTTGCGGCCGGGGTGATCGGCGATAAAATGCCGGGTCAGGTCGCCGGAACTGACGATGGCGTCGTAAGTGTCGTCGGCCACGTGAAGCTTGCGCAACTGGCGCTGCACGGAATCGGCCGGACGCGGCGCGTTGGTAATCAGGATCACCGTGCCGCCGCCTTGACGAAACCGATGCAGCGCTTCGCAGGCTTCGGGAAATGCCTCGAGCCCGTTGTGAACCACGCCCCAGATATCGGAGAGCACGACGTCGACGGAGCCAGTGAGGTCGCGCAGTCGCTCGACAAAATGAAGCGACGTCATGATCGCCGGTCAGCCCGGTCCCGCGGCACGCCGCGCCAGCGCGGCATTGCCGGTTGTGCGTGGGGGATCGATGGGCGGGGCGTCGCGGGACGTCGTCTTGCCAGAGCCATTGGGTTCCTGCGTCTGGTTGGGGGGAGCCCCGCCGGTAGCAGATGCGCCCTCCGGCCGCAACGGCCGGGGCGGCGCGAACAGGAACCCTTGCCCGAAGCGGACGTCGTAATCGAGCAGATCGACCACCGCGCGTTCACCCTCGATCCGCTCCGCGATCAGGTCGATGCCGAAGCGGCCGAGCAGATCGGACAGATCTGACGGGTGGATGTCGGACGCCGAGGTCTGCCGCTGGTCGAGCAACAGCGCCGCCGGCACCTTGATGAAGCGGACGCCGCGGTCGGCGAGTTCGCGCGGCTCGATCCGCAAATCCGTGACGTGGTCGATCGAGAAGCGGAAGCCGCGCTGCGCCAGCGCCGCCAGATGTTCGGTCTCGGTCGGACCGAGATTGCGAAACGTCGCCTGCTTGAATTCGAGCACGAAGGACGGCGCCAGGGCCCGGTTGGCCTCGAGGAAATCCAGGCACTGCGTGAAGGTCACGGGATTGCCCAAGGTCGCGGCGGCGACGTTGCAGAACACGCCGACGTCCTTGTTGCGCACCATCAGGCGGCGCAGCACCTGGATGCATTTCAGCATCACCATGTGATCGATGCGGCCGATCAGCCCGGCCGCTTCCGCCACCGCGATGAAATCGTCGGCGGCGAGAAGCTGGTCCTTGTCGTCGCGCAGCCGCGTCACCGCCTCGTAGAACCGCACCTTGCGCTGCGGCAGCGTCACCATCGGCTGCAGATAGATGTCGATCCGGTTTTCCTCCACCGCGCTCTTTACCGCGGCCAGCACCTGGACCTGGCTGCGGGAGGGCGAGGGCGCCTCGGCGATTTTTGGCGGCGCGACAATGGGGGCCGGCGGAGCCGCGGGGCCGGTCTCCTGGGTGAAGGCCGGCGCGGCGTGTCGCGGTTGGTCGTCCGGCTTGCCGACGGTTGGGGCCACGGCAGCGGGCGGCGCTATGGCCGGCACGCCCGCGGCCAGCATGTCGTCATGGCCGGCGACCGAGGCCGCGAGCTGTTTGACCAGGGTGCCCAGTTCGCCGATCTCGCCGACAACGCCCTGGATGCGCTCGGCGCTGGCGGAATTTGCCGAGGCGACCCGACTTTCGACGGTGGCCAGCCGCCGGCCGAATTCGGCGACCTGGCGGGCGAGGTCGGCGGTGCCCCGCGACAGGTCGGCGATCTGGCCGCCGACGTCGGTGCGGTCGCGCAGCCGCATCGACACGGCGTTGTAGAGCACCAGCACGGTCAGGGCGGCCAGCGCCACGATCGCGGATTCCTGCATGCTGATGCCGGCCACCGCATAAAGGGTCAGGCCGAGGGAGGCGGCGACCAGCACCATGCAGATGGCGATGAAAATCGTGGAAATGCGGATCATGTCGCGCGGAGAGCCCTCAACTCCTGATGTCTCGGCTTGAGAGAAACGCGGTGTCCACCAAGTCCGCTGCGCTCCCCCAAGCGCGGCAAGCTTAGCATTAATGTTGATTCGAGGAGCTAGTCTTCTTTTGCCACGGGGGAACGGAAGGTTTTGAGTGTTCCGTGTCCCGGACGCGGTTTGCTCCCTCGCCCCGCTCTTGCGGGGAGAGGGCTGGGGTCGCAAAAAGGGCGGGGAGAGGTAAGACCTACGCCACCGCGCGGATTACCTTGGCGACCTTTTCGACGATCTCGCCGACCTGGTCCTCGCTGACGATCAGAGGCGGGGTCAGCGCCAGCGTGTCGCCGGCGATGCGCAGCATCAGGTCGTTGTCGTGGAACGCGCTGTTCAGCGCGTCGAAACCGCGTTTTCCCGGCGAATCCGCGCGCGGCGCGAGGTCGATTCCGGCGGTCAGCCCGATGGTGCGGATATCCACCACATTCGGCTCGCCCTTCAGCGACATCACGGCGTCGGCGAATTTGGGCTCGAGCTGGCGCGCGCGCTCGAACAGTTTTTCGTCGCGGTAGATGTCGAGTGTCGCAAGACCCGCGGCGCAGGCGAGCGGATGCGCCGAATAGGTATAGCCATGGGTCAGTTCGACGACGTGCTCCGGGCCGGCCATGAAGGCATCGTGGATGGTGTCGCGCACGATCACCCCGCCCATGGGAGCTGCGCCATTGGTGATACCCTTGGCGAAGGTGATCATGTCCGGCACCACGCCGTAGCGTTCCGCGGCGAAGGCATAACCGAGCCGGCCGTAGCCGGTGATGACCTCGTCGAAGATCAGCAAAATACCGTGCTTCTGGGTGATCTCGCGGAGCCGCTTGAGATAGCCCTTCGGCGCCGGCAGCACTCCCGTCGATCCCGCCATCGGCTCGACGATCACAGCGGCGATGGTGTTGGCGCCATGCAGATTGACCAGTCGTTCCAGCTCATCGGCAAAATGCGCGCCATATTCCGGCTCGCCCTTGCTGAAGGCCTGCTTCTCGCGGTCATAGGTCGTGGGCAAATGATCGACGCCGGTGAGCAGCGAGCCGAACATCCTGCGGTTATTGACGATGCCGCCCACTGAAGTCCCGCCAAAACCGACGCCGTGATAGCCGCGCTCGCGGCCGATCAGCCGGATGCGGCTGCCCTGGCCCTGGATCTGATGATAGGCGAGCGCGATCTTCAGCGCGGTATCGGCGGCTTCCGAACCGGAATTGCAGAAGAACACGTGATCGAGGCCGGCCGGCGCCAATTCGGCGATCCGGCTGGCGAGCTCGAAGGCCTGCGGAATGCCGAACTGGAACGGCGGGGCATAATCCAGCGCCTCGGCCATCTTGCCGATCGCCGTCGAAATCTGGCTGCGGCCATGGCCGGCATTGCAGCACCACATGCCGGCGGCGGCGTCGATGATCTTGCGGCCGTCGACGGTCAAATAGTGCATGTCCTTGGCGCCGGCGAGCAGCCGCGGCGCCTTCTTGAAGGCGCGGTTGGCGGTGAACGGCATCCAGTGCGCCGCGAGATCGTTGGGGACGTTGACGGCGGAAGGGCGTGGGCTTTTGTCCAGCATGGGGGCCTCTTTATCGTTTGCGGAGGGATGGCTTTGGCACGAGGCTAGCAGCTTCGCCGCGGGACGGAAACGTCATCGGCCGCACTATTTCCTCTGAACCGGCCAGTTTCGAGAGGGAGTTTGAACCGAGTGACGCCAAACGCCCGTCAAGCGACATGAAGCTCCAAACCTGCGCGCTTTTGCAGGTAACCGATCACGCTGAACAGATTTTTAGCCTGCGGGTTTCCACGCGGGCCGAACATGCGGATCAGGCTCTTCGGCGGCGCGCCGGTTGCCTCGCCCAGCTTCTCGAAGCCGACCGTCGCCTTGATGTAGTCGCGAAGGATGGTCTTTCCAGCATCGACATCGCCGCTCAACATCGCGTCGATGCCTTCGCGAAGAAGCGCCTCCGCGAATTTCTTGTCCGTTTTGACCCGGGCTTGTACCAGTTCCTTGAAGGGTTTGGTTTTTGCCATCATTCGTCTCCGTTCAGCGCTGCCCGCGTTTACTCTGCTTGTAGGCTCGCCAATAGTCTTGGGCGGCTTGAATGTCCCGTTGCTGCCGTTTCTTCGTTCCGCCCGCCAGCAAGATCACGATCCGGTCGCCGTCTCGCCCAAAATAAATCCGGTAGCCCGGCCCGAAATCGATCTTGTATTCCAGCACGCCCTCTCCGACGCTCTTCACATTGGAGAAATTCCCTTGCTCCATGCGGGCTAGGGCACGGGTGGCCTTGGCGCTTGCGATCGGGTCCAATTCCGCGAACCAATCGGCGAACGGCGCCGTTTAGCCCGAAGCAACGTAGTAGCGGATCTCAACCATGCGAGAGGGTAACATAAATGTTACCCTCTGTCCATCACGCTCGAACGGCGGGAGCCCTTGGCATGATCAATGTCGATGGCAGGGGCGGCACTCCGGAGAGGCACATGGCAAAGGCACAGCGCGCTGCGCGACCCATGAGGCATGGGCAACAAGCGCTGATCTTCACGGGCGGCTGCCTCGAAACTGTATCACGAGAGCGACCAGCGCGCCGCCTGGCCCCGATCAAAGATCGGCCGCGCCGATCCAGAACACCTCGCCCTCGGAATCCTCGCTGTCGAGCCACATTAGCGGCAATTGCGGAAAGGCGGCCTCGAGCGTCTCGCGGCCACGGCCGATCTCGCACAATAGCCCGCCGCCGGGCGTCAAATGCCGGCCGGCCTCGTTCAGGATCCGTCTGACGATATCGAGGCCGTCGGCGCCGCCGTCGAAAGCGAGCTTGGGTTCGGCGCGGCATTCGCGCGGCAGCGCCGCCATACCTTCCGCATCGACATAGGGCGGATTGGAAAGGATCAGGTCGTAGCGCCTGTCGCGAATCGGCCCAAACAGGTCGCCCCGGTGCAGCGTTATAACATCGTCGAGACCGTAGTCGGCGACGTTGCGGGTGGCGACGTCGAGCGCGCCGCTCGAAATATCCACCGCGTCGACGCGGGCATTGGGAAAGCTCCGGCTCGCGAGGATCGCGAGACAGCCCGAGCCGGTGCAGAGGTCGAGCACGTTTTCGACGTGCGAGGGATCGTCGATCAGCGTGGCTTCCTCGTCGTTGCCGCCAAAGTGGGAGTCCAACAGCTCGCCGATGAAGGAGCGCGGCACGATGACGCGCTCGTCGACATAAAACGGCAGGCCGCGCAGGTAGATTTTGTTGACGAGGTAAGCCGCGGGCTTTCGCGAAGTCACGCGGCGCGCGATCACGTCCAGGATCTGCCTGGCCTCGTGCGCGGCGACGCGCGCGGTGGCGAAGGTTTCGAACTGGTCGGGATGGAGATGCAAGGTCTCGCAGACCAGGAAGGCGGCCTCGGCCACGGGATCGGTGGTGCCGTGCGCAAACACGAGCTTGGCCTCGACAAAGCGGCTCGCCGCATAGCGGACGAAGTCGAGCAGCGTCACTAGCTCGTTGGACGAGATCTTTGGAAATTTCGGTGCTGCAGGCTTCGATGCGGCCATTCTTGACGGGGCGCGGCCGCGCTTTGCGATCGCCTTGGCGCGCTGTGCCATCAGGATTTGGTCCAGCGGGAGGCTGCGGCATCGTCGTGATCGCGGGCGTCGACCCAGCTGGTTCCCGTCGGCTTTTCCTCGCGCTTCCAGAACGGCGCGTTGGCCTTGAGATAATCCATCATGAACTCGGCAGCCTCGAACGCCGCCTGCCGATGGGTCGAAGCGGTGAGCACCAGCACGATATTTTCGCCCGGTTCGATGCGGCCGACGCGGTGAATGACGGTGAGCCCGTTGAGCGGCCAGCGCGACATCGCGGTCTCGGCGTGGCGGGCGATTTCGGCCTCCGCCATGCCGGGATAGTGCTCGAGCGTCAGCGCCGCGATGTTCTCGCCGTTCTCGCTGCCGCGGCAAATGCCGGAAAAACTCACGACCGCGCCGATGTCGGTGCGGTCTTTGGTGAGCGCGGCGATTTCCTTCGCGATGTCGAAATCGGCTTCCTGGATGCGGATGGTCAAATGGCCGGTCATGAAAAATGACTCAGCCGCCGGTCATCGGCGGGAAAAACGCAATCTCGCGCGCGCCGGCGATCGTCGCGTCCGGCTTGACATGGGCGTGGTCGATCGCGGCGCGGATGACGCGAGGCGTCTCGAAGGCGTGGGCATAAGTCTCGCCCTGTTTCGAAAGCCAGCCGATCAGGTCGTCGACGGTGCGGACGCTCGCCGGCGGCTCGACCGTTTCCTCGGCCTTGCCCACTCGTTCGCGCACCCAGGCGAAATATTTGACCTTCATCCCTCGTCCTCCTCGATGAGGTGATGGATGCCGGCGCGGAAATAATCCCAGCCGGTATAGATCGTGACAATCGCCGAGATCCACAGCAGCAGCAGGCCGATCTGGGTGACGACCGGACCCAGCGGGGCGACGGACGGGATGAGGACCGGGACCATCATATCGCCGGCCTCGCCCGCGAGCAGGAAGCCGATCGCGACCAGTTGAACGGTCGTCTTCCATTTGGCGAGCTTGGTCACGGGCACACTGACCCGGAGCCCTGCGAGATATTCGCGCAAGCCCGACACCAGGATTTCGCGGCACAGGATCACGATCGCGGCCCACAGCGACCAGCCGTGGATGATCCCGTCGGCGGCGAGCATCAACAGGCAGGAGGCCACCAGCAGCTTGTCGGCGATCGGATCGAGCATCCGGCCGAAGGCCGAGTGCTGATCCCAGATTCGCGCATAGTAGCCATCGAGAAAATCGGTAACTCCGGCCGCGATGAAAACCGCAACCGCCACCCAGCGCAGCCACAACGGGCCGTCCATGATGGATTGCGCGTAGATGCAGCCGACCACCACCGGGATGGCGGCGATCCGGGCATAGGTCAGGATATTCGGCAGGGACAACGAGCTCTTGGCCGCCCCTCTGGTGGTCGCAATGTTCATCCGTCTTACCAATACCGCCGAAGCATGATGGTCAACCCTGTGGTTCACATGATCTTGCAGAGACGACGCCCATATGACTCCAAACCTGCTTTTGAGGGGCCGGTCAGCCCGGCTGGGCGTGGAAAAACTCGAAAATCTTGCGGGCGCTTTCGGCGCTGACGCCGGGAACCTTGCCGAGATCGGCGATCGAGGCCCGCTCGATCTCCTTCAGGGTTCCGAAATGATGCAGCAGGGCACGCTTGCGGGACGGGCCGATGCCGGGAATTTCCTGCAAGCCCGCTTCGCGAATGTCCTTTTTGCGCAGCTTTCTGTGCGAGCCGATCACGAAGCGATGCGCCTCGTCGCGCAGCCGCTGAATGAAATACAAAACCGGGTCGCGCGGCTCGAGTTTGATCGGCTCCTTGCCCGGCATGAACAGGGTTTCGCGGCCGGCGTCGCGGTCCGGCCCTTTTGCCACTGCCAGTAGCGATACGTCTTTCAGCCCGAGCTGATCGAAGATCTCGCGCGCCGCGTTGAGCTGGCCCCGGCCGCCATCGATGATGACGAGGTCGGGCCATTGCGGGAACGAATCGTCATCCGGCTTGGGCTCGGCGGGCTCGGCTTCCACCGGGGGCGCCAATAGCCGCTTGAAGCGCCGCTGCAGCACCTCGCGCATCATGGCGTAATCGTCGCCGGGCGTCAGTCCCTCGGACTTGATGTTGAACTTGCGGTACTGGTTTTTGATGAAACCGTCCGGCCCCGCCACGATCATGGCGCCGACCGCATTGGTGCCCTGGATGTGGCTGTTGTCGTAGACCTCGATCCGCGTGGGCGGCTTCGGAAGCGCCAGCGTCTCGACCATCCCCTGCAGCAGCCGGCCCTGGGTTGCGGTATCGGCGAGCCTGCGCCCCAAGGCTTCGCGCGCGTTGATCAGCGCGTGCGCGACCAGTTCTTTCTTTTCGCCGCGCCTCGGCGTCAACACTTCCACCTTGTGGCCGGCCTTGATCGAAAGCGCGTTGGCGAGAAGTTCGCCTTCCTCGATCGTGTGCGACAGCAGGATGAGTTTCGGCGGCGGCTTGTCGTCGTAGAACTGCGCCAGGAACGAGCCCAGCACCTCCTCGGCCGTGAAGGATTTCTCCGCGCGCGGGAAATAGGCGCGGTTGCCCCAGTTCTGTCCGGTGCGAAAGAAAAAGACTTCGACGCAAAAATAGCCGCCCTCCTGATGGATGGCGAACACGTCGGCTTCCTCCACCGTGCGCGGGTTGATGCCCTGCTGCGACTGGATCGCCGACAACGCCGCGAGGCGGTCGCGGTAAAGCGCTGCCGTTTCAAAGGCGAGTTCGCCGGATGCCTTCTCCATCTCGCCCGCCAGTTCCTGCTTCACCAGATGGCTGCGGCCGGACAGGAATTCGGTCGCCTCGCGCACCAATTCCGTATAGCCGGGGAAATCGATCTCGCCGGTGCATGGCCCGGCGCAGCGCCGGATCTGATAGAGCAGGCAGGGCCTGGTGCGGCTTTCGAAAAATCCGTCGGTGCAGGAGCGTACCAAAAAGGCGCGCTGCAGCGCCGTGATGGTGCGGTTGACCGCGCCGGCCGACGCAAACGGCCCGAAATAGCGTCCCGGCCGCGACTGCGCGCCGCGATGTTTGAGGATCTGTGGCGCCCAGTGGTCGCCGGTGATCAGGATGTAGGGAAACGATTTGTCGTCGCGCAGCTGCACGTTGAAGCGCGGCCGCAATTGCTTGATCAGATTGGCTTCGAGCAGCAGCGCCTCGGTCTCGGTCGCGGTCGAGACGATCTCGACGGATACGGTCGCCGCGATCATGCGCAGGATGCGCGCCGGCTGCGGCGCGCTGACCCGGGCGTAGGAGGAAAGCCGCTTGCGGACGTTCTTGGCCTTGCCGACATAGAGCACGTCGTTGGCCGCGTTGAGCATGCGGTAGACGCCGGGCGAGGTCGGCGCCAGGCGCACCGCGGTTTCGATCGCGGCGTGACCGGCCTTCAGCCGGCCTTCGGCGATCGCAAGGGCCGGCTCCTCCGGAACGTCCGGCAGAACCACCTCGTCGTCCTCCTCGGTCGTGACCACGGCCGGATCGATGTCCCCCGCCGCTGGCGGCGGAAAATCGTCTTGCGGGGGAACCGGTTCGGAACCGCGGCGCGCCGTGTTCCGGCGAGCTGGCTTGAGGGCAGACTGGTTGCGGTTGTCGGTCGAATCTTGATCCATCGCAGAGCATTTAAGCGTTGGCATCGCGCATCGCCAGCGTGGCGGCGGCGTCCGGCGCCGTGCCGCCGGCGCCGGCCGGTCGCGCACGGGTAACGCTTTCTTAAGAATAGGAAGCGGGCGGTAACAGCCCTTAACAAGCCTTTAACTTAAAAGTCTCGATAAGTCTTATCGGAAAAAAGTGGAATTCCGTAACCATGCGGGTTCGTGGGCCGCCGGGGCGTTCGGCGTTGCAAGCGAAGCGGGTCACGGGAGTTGCGTGGAGAGTGAGATGAAACGGCTCGCATCGGGCGCGGTAATGTTGATCGCCGCTGGTTGGGTGGCGCAGGCGAAAGCCGCCGATCTTCCTTACGGAGCGCGGGGTCCCTATACCGTCAATCAGCCGCTCAATGCCTATAGCTGGGCCGGCCCGTATCTCGGCGCCAACCTCGGCTATGAATGGGGCACGGTGTTCAACAATCCGACCAAGCCGTCGGGTTTCGAGGGCGGCGTGCAGGCCGGCTACAACTGGCAAAGCGGTGCGCTGGTGTTCGGCGTCGAAGGCGACATCGAGGCGACCGCCGCTGACGATACATTCGCGCCCTGGAAATTCTCCAACCCCTGGTTCGGCACCGCGCGCGGCCGCGTCGGCTACGCCTTCAACAACATCCTGTTCTACGGCACCGCCGGTCTCGCCTTCGGCGAATTGCGCGCCGACACCTTCGGCCTGTCGGAGAGCCACACGACGGCCGGCTGGACCGCGGGCGTCGGCGCCGAATTCGGCCTCGCCCAGAACTGGAGCGCCAAGATCGAATATCTCTATGTCGATCTCGCCGACAGCAACTTCGCGATCACCGGCATGACCAACGGCTACCGGTTCGGATTGGTGCGCGCCGGCGTCAACTATCATTTCTGATAGCAACAAGAAAATCTCAAATCCCAGCCTCCCGGCCGCCTTTTCGCGGCCGGGATTTTTTTCATAGCGTTTTCGAGCGAAGCATGCCCCGGACTTGATCCGGGGTGGATACCGGTTCGCGTAAAGAAAACGCGTCAAAACAAGGATCGGGCTCTGATGCGATCAGAGCCCGCGCACGCTATGATGAAACCACGAGGTTGACCGCCTTGGGGCCTTTGCCCTTCTTGTCCGGTTCGACCTCGAAGGTAATACGCTGTCCTTCGGTCAGGTCCTTCAGTCCCGCCCGCTCCACCGCGGTGATGTGAACGAACACATCGCGGCCGCCGTCATCGGGCTTGATGAAGCCATAGCCGCGTTCTCCGTTGAAGAACTTGACCGTACCAGTCATGGCCATCGGGAAACTCCTCCCCCGTACTGCTCCGCCGCTACGCGCTCGTTGCGTATCGGCCCGACCGGAAATTCGCTGCCGGAATGCTTGGCCACAGGGGTGGATCAGGTCGCACCGATCCGCCGTTAAAAAAACTTTGAGGCCTTGTCACTCCGCCGCTACCATTCGCGGGAGCGGAACGTAAAGCCGGTCCTAATAGACTGAGCATAATACGGTTCCCGGCAGATTGCCTACCGGACTTTTGCGGAGTGTCCGGCGCCGGACCAAGGCCAGACCAAGGCTTCGAGTGATCAAGGCTTGAAGTGACCAAGGCTTCAGGTGATCAAGGCTTCAGGCGATCAAGGCTTCAAGTGATCAAGGCTTCAAGTGATCAAGGCTTCAAGTGATCAAGGCTTGGGCGGCTCAGGGTTTGGGCGTCTCGAGCCTGAACCGGCCGGCGCCGCCCTGGCCGAGCGGCTTCTCCAGTTCGGGCAGGATCGCCTTGAGTTCGCCCATCAGCGTCCACGGCGGATTGACGACCAAAAGCCCCGCCGAAATCAGGCCGCCGCCCTCGGCCTGCGGCGCGACGCTGAATTCCAGCCGCAGGCATTTTGCCGCCGGCCGCCCGGCGCCGGCGATATCGGCGACATGGCGCGCGAGGTTGTCGGTGGCGCGCCGGCTCTTCACCGGATACCACAGCAAATAGCTGCCGGTCGGCCATTTCGCGAAGGCCTGCGCAAAGCCCGAGGCCAAGCGTTCGAACTCGTCTTTGGCCTCGAATGGCGGGTCGACCAAGACCAGGCCGCGCCGCTCGTTCGGCGGCACGAAGGCCGGCAGCGCCAGCCAGCCGTCGAGGTCGACCACGCGGGCCTGGGTGTCGCGGCGCAGCGCGTCGATCAGACGTTTGCGCGCCTTCGGTTCGACCTCGCACGCGGTCAGGCGATCCTGCGGCCGCAGCAGTGCCCGCGCCATCAGGGGCGATCCGGGATAGGCCTGCAGGTCGCGGTTTGGGTTGAAGGCCCGGACGATGTCGAGATAGGGCTTGAGCAGCGGCAACGTCGTTTCCGAAAAGCGCGCCTGCATCAGGCGCGCGATCCCCGTCAGCCACTCGCCGCCGCGGCGCGCTTCATCCGAGGTGAGATCGTAGATGCCGGCGCCGGCATGGGTGTCGATGACCCGAAACGCGGCCGGCTTCTCCTGCAGATAGGTCAATATCCGCACCAGCACGATGTGCTTGATGACATCGGCAAAGCCGCCGGCATGAAAGGCGTGACGGTAGTTCATGGGGAAAGCTTACGGTCCGATTGGAGAAGACACTTGCGTCTTCTACTCGTCATGGCCGGGCTTGTCCCGGCTATCCACGTCTTTGGCGGCCGGTAGAAGGAAGGCGTGGATGCTCGGGATCGCAGACAAGTTTACGCAGTCTGCGCAAAAGCAGACTGCTATGCCCGGGCATGACGGTGAAAATGGCTGACGGCGGAAAAAGCCTTACCCGCCCCGCATCGGCGGCATCACCACCTGGTCGCGGCGGCAGCCGCGGCGGTCGATTTCCTCGCAGGCGCGGAACTGCAGATCCTTGCTCAGGCAGATGCGCACCTCGCTGAGCCGGGTCCGGTTGCAGGTGACCGCGATCGCGGCATTGCTCAGGCCCGGATTGGCCTTGATGAAGGCGTCCTCGATCGCGTCGGGCGCGACCGTCTTTGGCTCCGCCAATTGCAGATATTCTTCCGGAATCTTCACCGCCGCGCGGGCCTTGCGGATGGTGTCGAAATAGGCCCGCGGGCTCAAGCCGGAGCAGGTGCCGTGCTTGTCCCATTCGTTGTAGATCAGCCCGGGCGCCGGCATCTCGTCCAGCATCGAGGTCATGATGTTGCGGTCGAGCCGGGGAGACGGCCTCTGGCAATATTCGGGAAAGCCGCGCTCATATTGCGGCCACAGGCCGTGGACCACGAAGGAAAACGGCCGGCCGCCGCACTGCGCCTGGGAGCGCCCTTCGTTGCCGCGTTCGGAGGCCTCCTCGCAGAACGAGGGCGACCATGACAGCGACAGCACATAGTAATCGAATTCGCCGGGCGCATTCTGCCGGCGGTCCTGCGCGAAGGCCGTCCCGGCCGCCGCAAGCCCGATCAGCGCGGCAAATGCCAGCACGCCGATCGCGATCAGGCCAAACGAGATCAAGATCCGGCCGATCCAGATCAACAGAAAACGAAACATAGCAACGCCCCCCAACCAGGCTCTCTTGCTCCGAACCCGTCGGTAGCCTAGCAGACGACCGGAACATTTCAAGAACAAAACTGCAGGAAGGCGAAAAGCACGCCAAAGGAGATTGATTGGCGGTCGGAACCAAGCGAGAGTTGGACCTTAGGGCCGGGCGTCCCTGCACTGCGGATTATTGGCCCAGTTGCGATCGAGCCCGGTCACGCACCATTCGACGCCCTGGCCGAAGCCGGCAAAACCGCCATCCTCGATGATCGAGAAATCCACCTTGTGCAGGCTGCCGTCGCTGAGCTGGACGTCCCCGCTGCAATAGCGGCGTGGAATGTTGTCGGACTGCCAGGGCCGGAACGCGGTTTCGTGGATCCGGCCATAGGCCGTGATCTGCAGCGCCGAACTCCAGAAGGTGCTCTCTTTCTCCTGGAATTGCGAGGTGATGGTGCCGAGCGCGGCCTCGCACGGCTTCACCCGGCCGTCATAGTTCGGGCCGAACAGGCCGAAATTCAATTCCCAGGGATAGGCGGCCTGGGCCGTCCCGCCAAAGGCCAGCAGGCCGAACAGCACGCCGAGCGCGGCAACGCCCGATCTCTTAAGACTCGGTGTTTTGAGGGATTTGAAAAGCTCGCGCATGGGGAATTCCGCCGGATGATCCAACGACCGGGACGGTGCCGCGAAGGCCGGGCAAGGTCAAGTGCAACGCGGCAACACCTTGCCGCTAACTGCATTTTGCGCCGTCGGCCGTTCTTTTCATCGCCGCGGATGGGCTTTAGAGTGCCGCCAAGCGAAATGGAGTTGAGCCGATGCGAATGATTGGGGCCGCGAGCCTGGTTGCCATGGTGATGCTCGCCGGCGCGCCGGCGCGGGCCGATTGGGTGCCGCCTTTCAGGGGCAACGACACCGGCGGCATCATCGCCTATTCCCTGGGCGCGCAGGCCGACGTCCGTCAGCTCGCGGTCGATCACTGCGCCCGCTACGGCAAGGTAGTGAAATTCCTCGCGGTGGATGCGCAATATGGCGGCTACATCTCGTTCGCCTGCCGCTGGGTGCCGTATGGCACCGACGTGCGGCCGCTGGTCACCAAATACTAGCGCCCAATCGTTTTCCGATCGAAGCGACAAAACGGGAGCGCGAAGCATGACGCGGCAGCCTCGTTCAATTATTCTTGCATGTTGCCTTGCGGCTTGTGGGCTGGCGCTGTTGCCCGCGCCCAAGGCGGGCGCCGGCGAACTGCCGATCCGCAAGGCCGGGCTGTGGGAGATGAAGATCATCAAAACCGGTTCGACGCTGCCGGCGATGACCATGCAGCATTGCACCGACGAGACCACCGACAAGGAGATGAGCACCGCGTTCGCGCCGATGTCGAAGGAGATTTGTTCCAAGAAAGATGTCGAGCAGACCGCGGCCGGCTACACCAGCGACTCCGTGTGCAGCGTGGCGGGCGTCTCGATGACGTCGCATGCGGACGTATCAGGCGATTTCAATTCCGCCTATACCGTCAAGACCACCTCGCACCGCGAGGGCGGCCCCGCCGCGCTGCCGACCGACGCGACGACGACGATCGAGGCGAAGTGGTTAGGCGCCTGCAAGGCGGACCAGAAACCCGGCGACATCGTGATGCCCGGCGGCTTCAAGCTCAACATCAAGGATGCCGAAAAGCTGAAGAACCTGCTGCCGAAGTAGGGCATCTCGCCCGCTTGCGGGGACTGGCGAACCCCCTCAGCCCGTCGTCCCGGCTCAAGGCCGGGACGACGAAACGACCGTCACACCGGTATCCTTACCGTCGCGCGCAGGCCGCCCATCGGGCTGTCGCCGAGCATGATGTCGCCGCCATGCGAGCGCGCGATATCGCGGGCGATCGCCAGCCCCAGGCCGGTGCCGCCTTCATCCTGGTTGCGGGCGTCGTCGAGGCGGAGGAAGGGCTTGAACACTTCCTCGCGCATCGCAAGCGGAATGCCCGGTCCGTCGTCGTCCACGGTGATCGTCAGATAACGGTGATCGCGGTGGCCGGTGATCGAGATGATATTGGCGTGGCGAGCCGCGTTGGAGACGAGGTTGGCGAGGCAGCGCTTGAACGCCGCCGGCTTCACCGTCACCACCGGCAGCCCGTGAAATGCAACCGTCGCGGTGTGGCCGTTGCGCTCGGCGTCGCTGCGCAATTCCTCCAGCGCGGCCGTCATGTCGGTCGGCTGCGCGTGCTCGCCGGAATCGCCGCGCGCGAACGCCAGATAGTCCTCCAGCATGCCACTCATCTCGTCGACATCCCGGCGCATGCCGTCGACCTCCGGGCTGTCGCCGATCAGTTCCAGCTCCAATTTGAAGCGGGTCAGGATGGTGCGCAGATCGTGCGAGACGCCGGCCAGCATCGCGGTGCGCTGCTCGATCGAGCGCTCGATGCGGGATTTCATCTCCAAAAACGCCTGCGCCGCGCGGCGCACCTCGCGCGCGCCGCGCGGTCGAAAATTCGGCGCCTCGCGGCCTTTGCCAAAACTTTCGGCGGCGTCCGCAAGCCGCAGGATCGGCTTGATCTGGTTGCGCAGGAACAGCACCGCGACGATCAGAAGGATCGAGGAGGTGCCGATCATCCAGAACAGGAAAATCTGCGAATTCGATGCATAGGCCGCACTGCGAAGCGCGAAGACGCGCATCACGGCGTCGTCGAGCTGGATGCGGATTTCCACCAGATTGGAGCGGCCGACGGTATCGATCCAGAACGGTTTTCCGATTTGCCGGCCGAGCTGCACCGACAGCGACTGATCGAGCAGCGAGAAAAACGGCTTGGGGCCCGGCGGCGGCATGTCGCCGACGGGCAGGAAATCGACCACCAGCCCGAGCCGCTGCTGGGCGATGCGCCGGATCTGGGCGCGGTCCTTGTCCTGCGGATAATCCTTGTAGACGTCGATCAGTGCGGCGACGTCCTGCACCACCGCCGCCGACAAATGCCGCGTCACCGTGTTCCAGTGTCGCTCCATGAACACGAACGCCACCACCGACTGCAGCACCACCATCGGCACGATCATGATCAGGAGCGCGCGGGCATAAAGCCCGGTCGGCATCCAGCCCTTGAACGCGTTGCCCATCCAGCCGTTGGCCGCGGAGACCCGGCCCGCGGCGGTGCGAATCAGCGTCAGGCCGGTGTCGAGGGTGCTCATGTGGGATGGCTCAGGGCGACGCGACCAGGCGATAGCCGATGCCGCGCACCGCCTGCAGGAATAGGGGATTGGCGGGATCGCGTTCGATCTTGCGCCGCAGGCGGTTGATCTGGACGTCGACCGCGCGCTCGTTGACGCTGCCGTCGCCGGTCAGCGCGCTGCGCGGCACGGTCTCGCCGGGCACGACCGCCAGAATCCGGAGCATCTCGCGCTCGCGGTCGGTAAGATGAATGGGCTCGTCGCCCTGGCGCAATTCGCCGCGCTCGAGATGATAGACGTAGGGCCCGAACGCCACCTGCTCCAGCGTCTCCATCGGCGGCGGCGCGGTGCGCTTGAGGATATTGCCGATCCGCAACACCAGTTCGCGCGGCTCGAACGGCTTTGCCACGTAATCATCGGCGCCGATCTGCAGGCCCTCGATGCGGGCCTCGGCCTCATGGCGTGCGGTGAGCATCACGATCGGCACCGAGGACGATGTGCGGATGAAGCGGGCGAGGTCGAATCCGGTTTCCCCGGGCATCATCACGTCGAGGATCAAGAGATCGAAATGCAGGCCGGCCAGCTTGGCGCGGGCGTCGCTGGCGCTCATCGCGGTGGTGACGCGGTAGCCTTCGCCGCAGAGAAAGCGCGACAACAGGTCGCGGATGCGGCGGTCGTCATCGACCAGGAGAATATGCGGGGCGTCGTCGGCCGGTTGCGGCGGCGTTCGAGCGATGATGGCAGCCATGGTCACGGCTATTCCTTTGGCTTTGCGGCGCCGGATCCGAGGATCGTTTCCAGCACCTTGTCGGGATCGTCGCGATCGATCATGGCGCGCAGAAAGCGCCGGACGGTATCGGCGGCCTCCGGCTCGATCTGGCGCAGCGCGCGGTTGATACGGTCGGTCTGCAGGCCCGCGAGCTTGCCGACCAGCGCCTCGCCCTTGGCGGTGGCGAAAAGAAGGCGCTGCCGGCGGTCGTTGTTGCCGGTCTTCTGCACGATATAGCCTTCGTCGAGCAATTGCTTGAGCACCCGCCCGAGCGACTGTTTTGTAATCCGCAGCACGTCGAGGAGGTCGGCCACCTTAAGGCCGGGATAGCGGCGGACGAAATGCAGCACCCGGTGATGCGCCCGCCCGAACCCGAACGCCTCGAGTTCATGGTCGGCGTCGCCGACGAAATCGCGATAGGCAAAGAACAGGAGCTCGATGATATCCCAGCGCAAATCGGCGCCCCCCATTTCCGGGGACCGGCCGTCGCTCGGCCACGAATCGGCGTCGGGCGCGGGTCTGGAAAAATTTATGTCAGCCATATTGACGTATCTTGGGTTCAATGTTACAAAACTATCGGCCGCGACGAAATTTTAGGTCGTTTCGTTCGCGGTGACGTTTCAAGCGGCCTGAGAAAGCCAACGAGGCGGCAAGGGTCGCTGATATGTTGACCGTGCGATTGTCGGGCGGCATTTCGACAAACATACTGGACTTCCGCCTTCCACAAAAGCATGTCCTCAAGACAGTGCCGGCGGGGAGACCGGCCGCAGGGCCAGGTCGGAGGAAGCCCAGTCGATCCAACAGCGCCACGGCGCCAAGCGCGGACAGCGCCAATCCGGGAGAGAGCCCATGGGAGTTTCGTTCGATACCCCGAAATCGGGCCAGCAGGACCGAAGCGACGGTCCGGCGCCGGAAATCGCGCCCGTTCCGACAGCGGGAAGCAACGGAATGAGTTTGAAATTCGAAATCCAGCCTGCGACGAATCCGACTCCTGAGAAGGAGCGCGCGGCAAGGCTCGTGGATCCGGGTTTCGGCCGGATTTTCACCGATCACATGGCTGTAGTCCGCTACAATCAGGCGAAGGGCTGGCATGGCGCGCGCGTCGAATCCCGCGCGAATTTCCCGCTCGATCCGGCCGGAGCCGTCCTGCACTACGCGCAGGAGATTTTCGAAGGCCTCAAGGCCTACAAGCGCGACGACGGCGGCGTGAACCTGTTCCGTCCCGACGCCAATGCCCGGCGCTTCCGGAATTCGGCCGAGCGCATGGCCATGGCGCCGCTGCCCGAGCCTGTGTTCATCGAAGCGGTCGAGCAACTCGTCCGCATCGACCGCGCCTGGATGCCAGGCGGCGAGGGCAGTCTCTACCTGCGGCCCTTCATGATCGCGAGCGAGGTTTTCCTCGGCGTGAAGCCTTCGGCGGAATACATCTTCGCCGTCATCGCCTCGCCGGTCGGCTCCTATTTCAAGGGCGGACCTGCGCCGGTGTCGATCTGGGTGTCGGAGAACTACACGCGCGCCGCGATCGGCGGCACCGGTGCGGTCAAGTGCGGCGGCAATTACGCCGCGAGCCTGCGCGCGCAGGCCGAGGCGATCGATCACGGCTGCGATCAGGTGGTTTTCCTCGATGCGGTCGAGCGCCGCTACGTCGAGGAACTCGGCGGCATGAACGTCTTCTTCGTGTTCGACGACGGTTCGCTCTCGACGCCGCCGCTCGGCACCATCCTGCCGGGCATCACCCGCGATTCGATCATCGCGCTCGCGAAGGATTCCGGCACGCGCGTGCGCGAGGAGGCCTACACGATTGACCAGTGGCGCACCGATGCCGCCAGCGGAAAGCTGAAAGAGGCCTTCGCCTGCGGCACGGCGGCCGTCATCTCGCCGATCGGCAAGGTGTGCTCGGCGAGCGGCGATTTTCTCATCAGCGGCGGCGCCGCCGGCCCCGTCGCCATGGGTTTCCGCAAGCAACTGGTCGACATCCAGTATGGTCGCGCGGCCGATCCGCACGACTGGATCAGAAAGGTGCTGTAGTTGGCTGCATTGAGCAGCGTCAGAGGATGAACGACGAACGCTCTGGTCTTGCAACTTTGGCGTGATGGTATGGCTAAGTTTCTGACGGGGGACGATCCGCCAATCGTTGGTGTTCCCGCGGCTGATGCCGAGATGAACGCTGCGATTGCCCGTGCCCGCGACAGGCTTCCGACGTTCTGGGCTTCCTGCGACGCGCGGAAGCCGACAGAGATAGGACACGCCTTGAAAGTTCGTTTTTGCGTTGGTGCCGAGGTCGAGCACATCTGGGTGAGCGATGTGAAGAAGCTTTCGGATGGCAATTATTCCGGCCGGTTCGCCAACGAGCCGAGTGATCTGCTAGGCAAAAACATCGGCGATCAGGTTGAATTCAAACAAACCGATATTTCCGACTGGATGTTCATGCGGAATGAAAAGGTCGTCGGCGGAGAGACCATCAAGGCGCTGCTGAAGTCGATGCCGAAGGAAGAAGCCGACGCCGTGCGGGCGCGGATGGAGCAGCCATAAGGCATGAGGGCTGTGTCGGTACATCGAACCGGGTTGCCGCGTTGCGCGTCGGCTGATACCAACGCGCGACCATGGCCGAGAAACCCAAAAAACCGCAAAAGCTGAAAGCCCGCCTGCCGCGCGGGCTGGAAGATCGTGGTCCCGCCGCGATTGCTGCCACCCGCCAGATGGTGGAGAAAATCCGCGAGGTCTATGAGCGCTACGGCTTCGAGCCGGTGGAAACCCCGGCGATGGAATACACCGACGCGCTCGGAAAGTTCCTGCCGGACCAGGACCGGCCCAATGAGGGCGTGTTCTCGTTCCAGGACGATGACGAGCAGTGGATTTCGCTCCGCTACGACCTGACCGCGCCGCTGGCGCGCTATGTCGCGGAGAATTTTGAAGCGCTTCCAAAACCCTACCGCAGCTATCGCGCCGGTTACGTCTATCGCAACGAGAAGCCGGGCCCGGGACGTTTTCGCCAGTTCATGCAGTTCGATGCGGATACGGTGGGTTCCGCTTCGCCTGCCGCGGACGCGGAGATGTGCATGATGGCGGCGGACACGATGGAGGCGCTCGGCATTCCGCGCGGGAGCTATGTGGTGAAGGTGAATAACCGGAAAGTGCTCGATGGGGTGATGGAGAGTATCGGACTTGGCGGCGAGGAGAACGCGGGACGCAGGCTTACGGTATTGAGAGCGATCGATAAGCTCGACCGGCTCGGCGAGAAGGGTGTTCGCGAACTGCTCGGCGAAGGCCGTAGAGATGAGAGCGGTGATTTCACAAAAGGCGCGGAGCTAAGCGAAAGCCAAATCGACCCAATCTTTGAGCTTTTCAGCACGGCTTTGGCACCAGCGAGGGTTATGGAGGCAACGGGGATTCCGTTTGGCCCCGACAACATAGCGCTGAGGTCTCTGCCGGCGATCCGAGCGAGTGAGCAAGCTAGTCAAGGCATAGTGGAACTGAGACAGATCGCCTCTCTGGTCACGGCGTCAGGATATCATTCCGATCGCATCGTCATCGATCCCTCCGTCGTTCGTGGCCTCGAATACTACACCGGCCCTGTCTACGAAGTTGAACTCACGCTGGAGACAAGAGACGAAAAAAACCGCCCCGTGCGCTTCGGCTCGGTCGGCGGCGGTGGCCGTTACGACGGCCTGGTCTCGCGCTTCCGCGGCGAGCCGGTGCCGGCGACCGGGTTTTCCATCGGCGTGTCGCGATTGCAGGCCGCGCTCACCATGCTCGGCAAGCTCGACACTACGCCGGAGTTCGGCCCCGTCGTCGTCACCGTGTTCGACCGCGACCGCGTCGCCGATTACCAGAAAATGGTCGCGACCTTGCGCAATGCCGGCATCCGCGCCGAATTGTATCTCGGCAATCCCAAAAACATGGGCAACCAGCTCAAATACGCCGACCGGCGCAACTCGCCTTGCGTGATCATCCAGGGCAGTGACGAAAAAGCGCGCGGTGAGGTTCAGATCAAGGATTTGATCGAAGGCGCCAAGGCGGCGGCCGCGATCGCCTCCAATCAGGAATGGCGCGAGAGCCGGCCGGCGCAGTTTTCGTGCCGGGAAGACGAGATCGTTGCAAAAGTGCGTGAAGTGCTGGCGCGCCATGACGTGAGGTGGGGATAGCCATTCGTTCCGGCGTCATGGTCCGGCCTTGTGCCGGCCATCCGCGTCTTGTTTGATGGCGAGGATCGTGAATGGCCGGGAAGTCCGGCCAAGACGGAAAATCAAAAACGGGAGTGACAAAAAATGCCTGAAATTACCGTGAGCATGGCCTCCGGCCGTACCGACGAACAAAAGGCCGGCATGATGCGCGACATCACGCAGGCGCTGGTGAAAAACCTCGGCGTCGATGCCGATGCGGTCGTGATCCAGATCAACGAAGCCCCGCTTGCGCACAAGATGAAGGGCGGCAAGACCTTTGTCGAGCGCGCCGCGGCGGCGAAGAAGTAGTCTCCACCGTCGTCCCGGCGAAGGCCGGGACCCACGCCGTGTCGCTTGTTGTGAAAGACGCTGCTCAACGGCCTTCGCTCAACTATTGACGCCTGTGGTTATGGGTCCCGGCCTTCGCCGGGACGACGTTTGATTATTCTCGGATCATCCCCATGGACGCCCGCGACATCATCACAATCGGCATGAGCGCCGAGCGCACCCTGGTGGTGCCGCCGGAGCGCACCGTCGGGCATTTTGTCCGGGGCATGCCGATGGTCTATGCGACCCCGATGATGATCCTGGAAATGGAGATGGCATCGGGAGACGCCATCAACAAATATCTCGAACCGGGCTGGATCACGGTCGGCACCGAGGTCGATATCCGCCATCTCGCCGCAACGCCGGTCGGCGCCAAGGTTCGGACCACGGCGCGGGTGATCGCGGTGGAGCGGCGGGTGATCCGGTTCGAGGTCGAAGCGTTTGACGACAGCCGCCGCATCGGCGAGGGCCGCCACGCCCGCGGTCTGGTCAATGTCGAGGCGTTTACCAAGCGGCTGGGGGTGGGTTAGCCGCGGGCTCCGGCGTTACCCTACGGTCTAGCTAGTGCCACATATTCCGCCGTCATCCCCGGATGAGCGCAATTGCGCTCACTCGGAAGGTGCGAGCCTTGCGGTGCATTTGCACCGCTGGGCGAGCCTCGAAGGATGGGCCACGGGCGTACTCATCCTTCGAGGCTCGCCGAACAGGCTCGCACCTCAGGATGACGGCTGGCAGGATTACTTCGCCAATTCCTTCGAGCGCCGCGTCGCCGCCGCGACCGCGCGGATCATCAGCGACGCCATGCCGTCTTTTCCCATCAGCACCTCCAGCGCGGCGGCCGTTGTGCCGCCGGGCGAGGTGACGTTCTGGCGCAGCGTCGCGGACGGCGCGTCCGAGCGATGCAGCAATTCGCCGGAGCCGGCCACGGTTTCACGCGCGAGTTTTGTCGCGAGTGCCTCGGGCAACCCGGCCTCGACGCCGGCGCGCGCCAGTTCCTCGGCGAGCAGGAAGACATAGGCCGGTCCCGAGCCGGACACCGCGGTCACCGCGTCCATCAAGCTTTCGTCATCCACCCATTCGACCGAGCCGGTGGCGCGCAACAGCGCATCCGCCACCGCGCGCTGTTCGGTGCTGACGTTGTTTGCCGCGACCGCGACCGTGATGCCGCGGCCGATCGCCGCCGGCGTATTCGGCATCGCCCGCACCACGCTGCCGCCGCAGATTTCCGAAATCGACGCGATGGTGGTGCCCGCCATGATCGAGACCACGAGTGTGGCGGGTCCTGCAAATAATTTCAGCGCGCTGCCGGCCTCGCGAAAACTCTGCGGCTTTAGCGCCACCACCAGCGTCGCGACGGCGCCGATGTCCTCCGGCGACGGATTGAGGCGAATGCCTTTTGCCGCGAGCGCGCCGATCTCGGCCGACGGCTGCGGCTCCAGCACCGCGACGTGCCGCGCATCGAGCCCCCGCGCCAGCCAGCCCGTCAGCATCGCGCTCCCCATCTTCCCCGCGCCGGCGAGGAGGATGGGGCCTTCGAGTTGCGCGAGCGATTGTGCGTCGTTCATTGCAATATCCTGTTGGGCACCACCGATAACATAGCCCGTCATGGCCGGGCTTGTCCCGGCCATCCACGTCTTACTTGTTCGCCGGAAGCATAGACGTGGATGCCCGGGCATAGGCGAGCGGAAGCGACGCCGTCCTTCGGACGGCTATGCCCGGGCATGACGGTGGAGAGAGAGGCGCTTCTTTCGGGCGCGTCCGCTGTGTGAACTGAATTACGCCTCGCCCTCGGTATCGAACATCGCAGCCGTCATCGCTTCCGCCGCACTCTTGCCCGCCCAGACCACGAACTGGAAGGCCGGATAATAGCGCTCGCAGGCGTGGATGGCGCCGACCAGCATGCTTTCGCATTGCGCGGTCGAGGCGGTCAGCCCGCCCGGCAGCACCAGCGCCTGGCGGTACATGATCATGCCGGTATGGGTCCAGATGTCGAAATGCCCGACCCACAATTGCTCGTTGATCGCGGCGACCAGCCGCTGCACTTCAGGCCGCCGGGCCGCGGGAACCTTCATGTCGAAGGCGCAGGCCAGATGCAGCGCCTCGATCTCGCTCATCCAGGTGAAGGACAATTGGTAATCGGTCCAGTCGCCCTTGGAGACGATCGTCACCTCGTCCTCGCCGGAACGCTCGAACGACCAGTTGTTGTTGGCCGCGATATCCTCGACCACCGCCAAGGGATTGTTCCGGGAATCAATGATGCCTTCGAGGAGGGACATGCCGTCTCGACCCTTGTTCTTTGATTTGTTGGTACTCAACGCAGACCCGTCAACACGCTACCGATGCGAAGCGTCGCTGCCGGCTGCACTCCCGAGAAGGCCCGAAAGGGCCTGTCGAGGATCAACTGATGTGATTTGCGGAATCCGCGCAACCGGGGGCGGAGTCCATCCACAGACAAACCGCGGCGCTGTCCACAGCTCTTCGCGCGTCACAATCGTTAACATCGGAACAAACCGGAATCGGATTCGTGTTGCGCGAGTCCGGCGCGCGGAATTCGCCTCGAGCGGGCGGATCAAACCGTAATTTCGCCGCCTTGAGCGTAGCCCTCCCGGCATGGGGAACATGCAGATTCCCCCTGCGGTGGGCCTTGCTGGCAGCGCCGCGGTTCGCCATAATTCAGCTCAGGCCGCTCATACCGGGCGGCCGATGTTCTCAGGGCGGGGTGAAAGTCCCCACCGGCGGTAAGGGTGGACACGACCCAAGCCCGCGAGCGCCTTGTTCCCCTTGCTTGGGTGTTCCCATTGCCTGGGGAAAAAGGGTCAGCAGATTCGGTGCGATTCCGAAGCCGACGGTTAAAGTCCGGATGAAAGAGAACGGTCGCGACAGCCGCAATATGTGCGGCGTGTTGTTCCGTATGCCCTGATTCTGGTCCTGAAAGAGGAAAGCCATGAATCAGATGTTGCAAGATGCTCCCGAAGCAGACGTAAAGAACCCTCCCGAAACCATCGATCCTCCTGCCGCGCCGTCGCATCCGCGGTTCGCAAAACCGCAGCGGGTCGCCTTCGTGCAGTCGTCCTGGCACCGCGAGGTGGTCGAGCAATGCCGCATCGCCTTCCTCGACGAGATCGAGGCGCGTCACATCGACCGCGCGCGCGTCGACCTGTTCGAGGTGCCGGGCTCGTTCGAGATTCCGCTGCATGCGCAACTGCTCGCCAAGACGCGGCGCTACACCGCGATCGTCGCCGCCGGCCTCGTGGTCGACGGCGGCATCTACCGCCACGAGTTCGTCGCCGACACCGTGATCAAGGCGCTGATGGATGTGCAGCTGCGCACCGAGGTGCCGGTATTCTCCGCGGTGCTGACGCCGCAGCAATTCCACGAGAGCGCGGCGCATTTCGAATTCTTCCGCAAGCACTTTGCCACCAAGGGCATCGAGGTCGCGGAAGCCTGCGCCAACACGCTGCTCAGCCTGGAACGGCTGCGCGGCCAGGTCGCCGCGGGGATCGTGTAGGCGCACGCGGCGCTCCTCTTCACCTCTCCCCGCTTTTCCGCGGGGAGAGGTCGAAATTCTCGCATCGCGAGAATTTCGGGTGAGGGGGACTCACCGCGGGCGCTTCATCGTCAGAATTTGCGGAAGCAGCCCCTCACCCCAACCCTCTCAGAGCGAGCTTGCTCGTCTCGACCCCGCGAAGGGCGGGGCGAGGGAGCCGCAGCAATCACGCTCTGGTAAGCGTCGATTGTCATTTCCGCCGCCGCGCCTATAAACTGAGGCGAGGGAGGAGGCTCTGCCCGTGGCGACGGGCGGCCGAGACGATCATGTTCGAAGGACACGATCCCTATCTCGTCGCGCTCTCGGTGGTGATCGCGATCCTGGGAGGTTACACCGGTTTTGGGCTCGCGGCGCGCATCCGCGGGACGCCGGGCGTGAGCCGTCGCGTGCTGCTGGCAGGTGCCGCCGCCTTCCTTGCGATCGGCATCTGGACCATGCATTTCGTCGGCATGCTGGCGGCGCCGATCCCGGCCGACACCGTCTATCTGGTGCTGCCGACCATGGTCTCGTTCCTGATCTGCGTGCTGGTGGTCGGCGTATCCCTGTTTTTCCTCTCTATCGGCGAGCCGTCGCAGCGCCGCGTGGTGTCGTCGGCCGTGCTGCTCGGGGCCGGGATCGTCAGCATGCATTATGTCGGCATCCATGGGCTGGCCGGCAATTTTGCCATTGTGCACGACACCCCGATGATCCTGTTGTCGATCTTGATTGCGATTATCACCGCCTATGGCGGTTTGCGCGCGTTCCTGGCGCGTCAGGACGGCGTGCGGCTGATCGCAAGCTCGATCGCGTTCGGGGTCGCGGTGTCCGGCATGCATTACACCGCGATGTACGGCATGCATTTTGTCCCGCTCACGGACGCCGCGCATCACCATGCCGGCGGGCTTGCGGCCTCGCAGCAGATCCTGTCGGTGGTGGTCGCCGTGCTGTGCTTTGTCATTGCGGCGGGCTTTTTGCTCTCGCTGGTGCCGGATCCGCGACGGCAGACTGCGGCAACCGCCGTGGCCGATCCGGTCGCGCCAGCCGCTGCTGCCGTCCCGCCGCCGGAAATGACTGCTGCGCCGTTTCCGCGGCTGATGGCGGCGCCGCTCGGCGGCCTCGGCCAGCCGCCCCGCTCGGCGCCGGTGCCGCGGCTTCCGGTTGAGGGCGCCGACGGCACGCATTTCATCGATACCGCAGAGGTGCGCAGCGTCCGGGCCGATGCCCATTACACCAGGGTGCATGACGGCACCCGTGAGCGGATGTGCCCGTGGTCGATTTCGGAAGCCGAGGCGCAGCTCGATCCCGGCCTGTTCGTCCGGGTGCACCGCAGCCACATCGTGGCGATTCCGCACGTGACGTTCGTGCGAAAAGAGGGCGACGGCGCCGTGATCGAGCTCGACGGTCCGTCGCCGCACCGCGTTCCCGTCAGCCGCGCCAAGATCGCCGAGGTCAAGGCGCGGCTCGGGCTGGCCAGGCGCAATCATCACGCCTAGCAGCGCGCTCGGTTCACCTCGCCTGCAGATTTCGTCATGCCCGGGCTTGTCCCGGGCATCCACGTCTTACCAGCATCGCCACAAGACGTGGATGGCCGGGACAAGCCCGGCCATGACGAGGAATAATCAATTGAGCTGATACATCTCAACTAGGTCGCAACACCTGACGCATTTCGTGCGTGGCAACCCGCATTTCGTGCGAATTTTTTGACCCCGTGATCCGCCGAACCACGTCGTCTTGCCTGCGCAAAATTCCGGGCAGAGCCTCCACGCAACGAAAAATGCGCATGGAGGAGACGATGATTCCTGGCCCGTTCAGCTATCACCGGCCGGCGACACTGGCCGATGCGGTCAAACTGCTCGCGAGCTTGGGCGATGAAGCCCGGCCGCTCGCCGGCGGCCACAGCCTGGTGCCGATGATGAAGCTCCGGCTCGCGACCCCCGAACATCTGGTCGATCTGCATGGCATCGCCGGCCTGAAGGGCATCCGCCGCGAGGGTAACCGCATCGTGATCGGCGCCATGACCACCCAGCACGAATTGCTGGCCTCGGACGAGATCGCAAAATCGCTGCCGATCCTGCACGAGGCCGCCGTCCTGATCGCCGATCCGCAGGTGCGCTACCGCGGCACCATCGGCGGCAATGTCGCCAATGGCGATCCCGGCAACGACATGCCGGCGCTGATGCTGACGTTGGGCGCGAGCTATACCCTCGAAGGCGCCTCCGGCGCGCGCGAGGTCGCGGCGAGCGAATTTTATCAGGGCGCCTATTTTACCGCGCTCGAGCCCGGCGAAATCCTCACCGCGATCTCCATTCCCGCGCCCGCCGCCGGTCACGGCTACGCCTACGAGAAACTAAAACGCAAGGTCGGCGACTACGCCACGGCGGCGGCCGCCGTCGTGCTCACGATGGCGAGCGGCAAGGTCGCCTCCTGCGCGATCGGCCTCACCAATCTGCACGAAACGCCGCTGCTCGCGACTGATGCGGCCAAAGCCGTGATCGGCACCAGCCTCGACGCGGCGACGCTGAAAAAGGCTGCCACCGCGGCGGAAGCGATCATGTCACCGGCCGCGGACGCCCGCGGGCCGATCGAATACAGAAAACATGTCGGCGGGATCATGGTGGCGCGAGCGCTCACGCGTGCCGCTGGCCGCGCACGCTAACGGGAGACGAAAATGGCAAAGACACACGTGACGATGAAAGTGAACGGCGCCGAGGTCGAGGGCCTGGTCGAGCCGCGCACGTTGCTGGTGCATTTCCTGCGCGAAAATCTGTCGCTCACCGGCACCCATATCGGCTGCGAGACCACCCATTGCGGCGCCTGCACCGTCGATCTCGACGGCATGTCGGTGAAGTCTTGCACGGTGTTCGCGGTGCAGGCGGAGGGCTCGGAGATTTTGACCATCGAGGGCGTCGCCAACGCCGACGGCTCGCTGTCGGCCTTGCAGGAAGGTTTTCGCATGATGCACGGGCTGCAATGCGGCTTCTGCACGCCCGGCATGATCGTGCGCGCACAGCGGCTGCTGAAGGAAAATCCGCGGCCGACGGAGGAAGAAATCCGGATCGGCATATCAGGCAATATCTGCCGCTGCACCGGCTACCAGAACATCGTCAAGGCGATTCAGTACGCCGCCGACAAGATCAATGGCGTCGAATTCAAGGAGGCCGCGGAATGAACGACCTAACTCCCACGCGGGAACAACGCACCGCCGCCCTCGAAGGCATGGGCTGCAAGCGCAAGCGGGTCGAGGACATCCGCTTCACGCAAGGCAAGGGCAATTACGTCGACGACGTCAAATTGCCGGGCATGCTGCACGGCGATTTTGTCCGCTCGCCGCACGCGCATGCGCGCGTCAAGTCGATCAATTCCGAAGAGGCGCTGAAAGTGCCGGGCGTATTGGCCGTTATCACCGCCGAGACGCTGAAGACCGTCAATCTTGCGTGGATGCCGACCTTGGCCGGCGACGTGCAGATGGTGCTCGCCGACGGCAAGGTGCTGTTCCAGAACCAGGAGGTCGCCTTCGTGGTCGCGACCGACCGCTATGCGGCCGACGATGGTATCAACAAGGTGGTGGTTGAATACGAGCCACTGCCGGTCGTGATCGATCCGTTCAAGGCGATGGACAAGGATGCGCCGGTGCTGCGCGAGGACCTCGCCGGCAAGACCTCAGGCGCGCACGGCCCGCGCAAGCATCACAACCACATCTTTGAGTGGACCGTTGGCGACAAGGATCTGACCGACGCCGCGTTCAGGAAGGCCGAGGTGACGATCAAGGAGATGATCTCCTATCACCGCACCCATCCCTCGCCCCTGGAAACCTGCCAGTGCGTCTGCTCGTTCGACAAGATCAAGGGCGAATTGACGATCTATGGCACGTTCCAGGCCCCGCATGTGATCCGCACCGTGGTGTCGCTGATCGCGAAACTCCCCGAACAGAAGATCCACGTGATCTCGCCCGACATCGGCGGCGGTTTTGGGAATAAGGTCGGCGCTTATCCCGGCTATATATGTGCGGCCGTGGCCTCGATTGTTACCGGCAAGCCGGTCAAATGGGTGGAGGACCGCATCGAGAACCTCACCGCGACCTCGTTCGCGCGCGACTACCACATGACCACTGAAATCGCCGCAACCAAGGACGGCAAGGTCACGGGTCTGCGGGTGCACGTGCTCGCCGATCACGGCGCGTTCGACGCCTGCGCCGATCCCTCGAAATGGCCGGCCGGCTTTTTCAATATCGTCACCGGGTCCTACGACTTCCCGGTCGCGCATCTCTCGGTCGACGGCATCTACACCAACAAGGCGCCGGGCGGCGTCGCCTATCGCTGCTCGTTCCGGGTCACGGAGGCGGCCTATTGCATCGAACGCGGGATGGACATTCTGGCCCAGAAGCTCGACATGGATCCGGCCGAACTCCGCCTCAAGAATTTCATCAGGAAAGAGCAGTTCCCGTATCACTCGGCGCTGGGCTGGGAATATGATTCCGGCGACTACCACACCGCGATGCGCAAGATGATGGAGACGGTCAGATACGCCGAACTCCGGAAAGAACAGGCGGACAAGCGCGCGGCGTTCAAGCGCGGCGAGACCCGTGAGATCATGGGTGTCGGCGTGTCGTTCTTCACCGAGATCGTCGGCGCCGGGCCCTCGAAGAATTGCGACATCCTGGGGATTGCGATGTTCGATTCCTGCGAAATCCGCATGCACCCGACCGGCGCGGGCATTGCGCGGATGGGAACAAAGAGCCAGGGCCAGGGCCATGAGACCACCTGGGCCCAGATCATCGCCACCGAAATCGGCATCCCCGCCGACAACATCATGGTGGAGGAGGGCAATACCGATACCGCGCCCTACGGTCTCGGCACCTACGGCTCGCGCTCCACGCCGGTGGCGGGTGCTGCGATCGCGATGGCGGCGCGAAAGATCAAGGCAAAGGCGCAGATGATCGCGGCCTACAAGCTCGAGGTGCACGAGGACGACCTCGAATGGGACATCGACGGTTTTCGCGTCAAAGGCCTGCCGGAGAAATCGATGTCGATGAAGGACATCTGCTGGGCGGCCTATAATTCCGTGCCGCCGGGCATGGAGCCGGGGCTGGAGGCGGTGAGTTATTACGATCCGCCCAATATGACGTATCCATTCGGTGCCTATATCTGCGTGATGGACATCGACGTCGACACCGGCGTGTACAAGGTCAGGCGCTTCTATGCGCTGGATGATTGCGGCACCCGCATCAACCCGATGATCATCGAGGGCCAGGTCCATGGCGGCCTGACCGAAGCGTTCGCGATCGCGATGGGCCAGGAAATCCGTTACGACGACACTGGAAACGTCGTCACCGGCTCGTTCATGGATTTCTTCATGCCCACGGCCGTGGAGACGCCGCATTGGGAGACCGATTTCACGGTGACCCCGTCGCCGCATCACCCGATCGGCGCCAAGGGCGTCGGCGAAAGCCCGAATGTCGGCGGCGTGCCGGCATTTTCGAACGCCGTCAACGACGCGTTTTCGTTCTTGGGGAGCACCCACATCCAGATGCCGCACGACTATTGGCGCAACTGGCGCGCGGCGAAGAACCTGGGAGTGTTCGCGTAACGCAAAACTCGTCATGCCCGGGCTTGTCCCGGGCATCCACGTCTTAGCGAACGTGCGGCGAGAAAGACGTGGATGGCCGGGACAAGCCCGGCCATGACGAACAACCCTCATGGTGAGGAGCGCGGCTTCGCGCGTCTCGAACCATAAGGCCACGGGAGTAACAATGAAAACCCGCGAGGAGATCGCGCAAGTGCTGGCTAATTCCGGCTATATCGCCGACGGCGAGCTTGCGACCGCGATCTCGCTGATGCAATTGCTGCGGCGTCCGCTGCTGCTCGAGGGAGAAGCCGGCGTCGGCAAGACCGAAGTCGCAAAGGCGCTGGCGTCAGCGCACGCGACCGAACTGATCCGCCTGCAATGCTATGAGGGGCTCGATCAATCGGCCGCGCTCTATGAATGGAATTACCAGCGCCAATTGCTCTCGATCCAGGCGCACCACGGCGCCGATGCCGAGACCATCGAGGAGCGGATTTTTTCCGAAAAATATCTGCTGGAACGGCCGCTGCTCGCCGCGATCCGCCGCGCCAAACCGCCGGTGCTCTTGATCGACGAGATCGACCGCGCCGACGACGAGTTCGAGGCGTTCTTGCTGGAGCTGTTGTCGGATTTCCAGGTCTCGATCCCCGAGCTCGGCACGATCTCGGCGATCACGATTCCGCATGTGGTGCTGACCTCGAACGGCACCCGCGAACTCTCCGACGCGCTGCGCCGGCGCTGCCTCTATCATTATGTCGACTATCCCGACGTCGATCGGGAGGCCCGCATCATCATGGCGCGGATCGATGGCTCGACCGCGTCGCTGTCGCTGCAGATCGCGCGCATGGTCGAGGGCATCCGAAAAGAAGAGCTGCGAAAAGTCCCGGGCGTTGCCGAGACGCTGGACTGGGCCGCCGCGCTGGTCGGCATCGGCGTGCACGATCTGCTTGACGCGCCGGAAGTCGTGCACGAGACCCTGATGTGCCTGCTCAAGACCCACGAAGACAAGTCGCGCATGACGCGCGAAGTGACGGAGCGCTTGTTGGGGAAGGTCGCATGAGCTGCTGCGGCACCAATCCCGGCTACGAGGAGTTGGACGAGGTCTCGCGCCTGGTCTCGACAAAGCTCGCGGCGTTCCTGAAAACCCTGCGCGAGGCGGGCTTTGCCGTCGGCCCAAGGGAAGGCCAGGACGCCGCCGCGCTGATGGCGGCGGGTTTTGCCGAGAAGCCGGGCCTGCTGCGTTCGGCACTAAAGCATCTGTTCTCGGCACGGAAATCCGACTGGGACAAATTCGATGGGCTGTTCGATGCGTTCTGGCTCGGCAAACGCGTACGATCGCGATCCCTGACCATGGGCTCGGCGCAAGGCGCCAACAGCCCCTCGCTGAAAAGCCTGCAGGACCGGAAGTCGGAGCCGACCGCCGGCGACGCGGCCACCGATCAGGTCCCATCGAGCGACGACGCGCCCGACGGCCGCGCCGGTGAGGGGCGCATGGAAGGCGCCTCGCGCGCGGAAAATCTCAGCGAGATCGATTTCCGCAACATGGCCGATCCCGACCAGATCGAACAGGCCCACGATGTCGCGCGGCAATTGGCAAGGTCCATGCGCACGCGGCTCACCCGGCGCGATTTGGCGCGGCGGCGCGGCTACCGGCTCGATCTGCGCAGGACGATCCACGGCAATATCAGCCATGGCGGCGTGCCGATCTCTCTCGTCAAGCGACAGCATAAGGCAAAGCCGCTGCGGCTCGTGATGCTGCTCGACGCGTCAGGGTCGATGAGCATGTATACCGGCGTGTTCCTGCGGTTCATCCACGGCGTGCTCGACGAATTTCGCGAGGCCGAGGCGTTCCTGTTTCACACGCGGCTCGCTTACGTCTCCGACGCGATGAAGGAAAAGGATGCCGCGCGCGCGCTCGATCGCCTCTCGATCATGGCGCAGGGCGCCGGCGGCGGCACCAAAATCGGCGAGAGCCTGCAGACTTTTAATCGCTGGCACGCGGCGCGCGTCATCCATTCGCGCACCTGCGTGATGATCGTCTCCGACGGCTACGAGACCGGCGATGCCGCGCTGCTCGGCCGCGAGATGGCGGCGCTGGCAAAACGCTGCCGCCGCATCGTCTGGCTCAATCCGATGATGGCGTGGCAGGGCTATACGCCCGAAGCCGCCGGCATCAAGGCCGCCCTGCCGTATGTCGATCTCTACGCGCCCGCCAATACGCTGAAAAGCCTGACCGAGCTCGAGCCGTATCTGGCCAAGCTGTAAGGATTGATGAGATGAAATTGCACTACGCACATGAAGCTGACTTCACCTCTCCCATAGGGAGAGGTCGGCGCGCAGCGCCGGGTGAGGGGTTACGCTCTCTCGTTAGAGCAGCGTCCCCTCACCCGATTTACTTCGTAAATCGACCTCTCCCCGCTGGGGAGAGGTGAGTGAAGGAGGCACATCCATGACAAGGCATGTCGAAGTGATGGAGCTCGTGGCGCAGCTCAAGGCCGCCGAGGAAGCTTTTGTGCTGGCAACCGTCGTCCGCACGGTGTCGGTGACCGCGGCAAAGGCCGGCGCGAAAGCGATCATCCGCCCCGACGGCCGCATCGTCGCGGGCTGGATCGGCGGCGGCTGTGCCCGCGGCGCGGTCTTGAAGGCCGCGCGCGACGCGCTCGCCGATGGCGAGCCGCGCATGGTCTCGGTGCAGCCGGAAAATCTTCTCGCCGAACTCGGCGTCAAGCCCGGCGAAAACCGCGACGGCGTGCGCTTTGCCGAAAACATGTGCCCGAGCAAGGGCACCATGGACGTGTTCGTCGAGCCGGTGCTGCCGCATCCCTCGCTGGTCATCCTCGGCGTCAGCCCGGTCGCGCTCTCGCTCGCGACCCAGGCGCGCCAGCTCGGCTATCACGTCACGCTGGCCGCGCCCGCCGCGGATGTGACAGCCACCCCCGACGCCGACGCGCTGATCGACGGCTACGCGCTGGGCGCGCTCCACGAAGCGAAGCGTTTTGTCGTGGTATCGACGCAAGGCAAGGGCGACGAAGCCGCGCTGCGCACGGCCGTCGCAACCGAGGCCGCCTACCACGCCTTCGTCGGCAGCCGCCGCAAGATGGCGGCACTGCGCGAGAAGCTGATCGGTGAAGGCATCGACGCCGCGGCGCTCGACCGCGTGAAAGCGCCGGCCGGCCTCGACCTCGGCGCGATCACGCCGGAAGAGATCGCGATGTCGATATTGGCGGAGATCACGATGGAGCGAAGGCGAGGGCAGCGGGGGGCGGCAAAATAATAACCGCCGTCATTGCGAGGAGCACCGCGACGAAGCAATCCATGCTTCCCAGGCGGTGCGATGGATTGCTTCGCTTCGCTCGCAATGACGGGGAGGGGACGTAGATGGGGTAACGGGCTCCAGTCCCCCTTCCAAGCAAGCCGCGCTAGCTACGGCGCTTTTGATGGCGCGCGTCGCGCGGCTTGCTTGGAAGGGAGG